>Ga0308009_10000074_pt1 | contig 99052 bp, 91 predicted proteins | sample Neamet127_FD_203134 | JGI IMG/M metagenome (GOLD analysis project Ga0308009, IMG submission 203134) | Marine microbial communities from water near the shore, Antarctic Ocean - #127 | ecosystem: Environmental > Aquatic > Marine > Unclassified | place: Southern Ocean | collected 2014-07-24 | reverse complement strand
TGCGTTGGCTGCGCCGTTGAGTTCTCGTTTGATTACTCCTGAGGGCGCTACTTCTCTGATTGAGGCTGATCCGGTTGAAGAAGTTGCGTTGGCTGCGCCGTTGAGTTCTCGTTTGATTACTCCTGAGGGCGCTACTTCTCTGATTGAGGCTGATCCGGTTGAAGAAGTTGCGTTGGCTGCGCCGTTGAGTTCTCGTTTGATTACTCCTGAGGGCGCTACTTCTCTGATTGAGGCTGATCCGGTTGAAGAAGTTTGCTGAAGTTAGCGATACGACTTTTCTGCTTGATCAGTAAAACTCACGAAAACTGATGATGAAGAACTGTTTCGGTGTGAATCGCTTAAGCGGATAAGCGCAAAATTCGGCAGTAAAATACAATAAGAGAACTCAAACTAAATTGTGGGTTAGTCCTCTGCCCTGCCAGATAGAGCTGAAGGCAGATATCATCACGTATGTGCAAGAGTTGGAGTTCTAATGTCGGCTAACGGTGGAAAACGAGCCGTGGTAGCTGCATTGTTCGCCAATATGGGGATCGCTGTGGCGAAATTCGTGGCGTTTATCTTCACCGGCGCGTCTTCGATGTTGGCTGAAGCAATTCACTCTGCAGCAGATTCGGGTAACCAGGCGTTGTTGCTGTTAGGCGGCAAACTATCTCGTCGCGAAGCTAGCGATAGACATCCATTCGGCTATGGCCGAGAAAGATACTTTTGGTCCTTCATAGTCGCTCTTGTTATTTTCGCTATTGGAGCAACTTTCGCAATTTATGAAGGAATCAGTAAGATACGACACCCTCATGAAATAGATGCTCCAATCTGGGCGTTCAGTGTTCTATCTTTAGGAATTGTTTTAGAAAGCTTCTCGTTCAGAACAGCCATCGTCGAATCTCGACTGGTTAAGGGCACCTCCTCTTGGTACAGGTTCATTCGGCAATCCCGAACACCAGAATTACCGGTTGTGTTGCTAGAAGATTTGGGTGCGCTTCTAGGTTTAGTTCTCGCAATGGTAGCCCTAGGAATTGCTGTCATATTTGAGGCGCCTGTTTGGGATGGTATAGGAACGCTATCTATAGGTGTTGTTCTAGCGGCGATAGCGGCGGCATTAGCTGTAGAAATGAAAAGCCTTTTGATAGGAGAAGGACTTACCTACCGAGATAATGAGTCGGTAATTCGAGCAGTTGAGGAAACTGCCGGAGTTAAACGGCTAATACATATTCGAACACAGTATTTAGGGCCAGAAGAGGTCTTAGTTGGTGTGAAAGTTGAGTTTAATGGGCAGCTACCACTCAAAGAATTACGAACGGTGATAGACGAAATCGAAGGAAACATAAAGGGTGTCGTACCTGCTGCCGGCCCGATCTATGTGGAACCAGGATCAGCTACCCACGAATAAAAACTAAGCATGTCTAAATATGTTTGGACACAATTTTTTGCGAGTTGCAGACAAACACAATCGCATGAAAGCTCGTTAAGTGGACTTAAAACATTTCCAAACTGTTCTTTAAGTTGAAGAGAAAGCCCCAATTTTTATCTGCGGATGGTCCAGAGAATAACTTTAATTTTAATCGCAATTAGGGCGAAAGCTGCAACAGCTAAAATCAAGTTGTTCATTCCTGAATTAAACACTGGAACTACTTTATCTGCTAACTATTGACCCAATTTTATCTCATTCGGCCAAACTTTTTAGCGTATAGCAGCACACTTTAGTGATCTCCGGCAACGACTAAAGCACCGTTGGCCTGTAAGGAGCGGATCTTGTCTTCCGAGTAGCCGAGCATCTGAGACAAAACAGTCACGTTGTCTGCTCCTAATGAGGCAACACGACCAGTAGTTCCGATGCCGGCGCCACTGGCATGCCTAGCCGGAATTTTGAGATGCGTGTTTGTCTCAGCTATAAGATCACGATGCTGTGCCCATTCCGAGACAGCTAACTCATCAATTGACTTTAACTTTGCTGCGGTAAACGGCGATTTGCTTTCCAAGTTAGTTAAAAATATTTCGAAACTCGGAAAGCTCGCAGCCCACTCGGTCAGCAGCTCAGTTATTAACGATCGGTTTGATTCTCTAACTATAGGATCAGCGAAACGGGGGTCATCTATAAGTTCTGGTTGGTCCATAGCTTTTGCGAGATCAGCGAACCAAGCGACTGGATCTCCCGCTAATCCCCAAGTTTGACCATCAGGAAGCTCTAGGATAGGCGCACCTTGGCAGGCTCCAGCATTCGTGGTGTCCCAGCCGCCTGCCAATTCAGTTGATACCCACTCTTGAACATATACAAGCGACTCGACCATGCAAACATCTAGATGGCCACCGATCCCCTGACGCGCTACCTGAACAAGAAGAGCGTTAATAGCAGATGCAGCAGATAGAGCAGTAACTGAGTCCCCGAGCACAAGAGCAGGTTGCTTGGTGGGTCGTTGAATTTTTCGTCGTTCGTATTCGAGAAGTCCTGATTCGAGATGTCCGATTGGGGCATATGCTCGTCGCTTCGCCCAAGGGCCGGTCTGGCCGAAGCCCGTAATGCTGCAATAGACAAGCTTTGGGTTATTAGCTCGAAGCGTTTCGGCATCTAAACCAAATTTTTTCATTACTCCCGGACGAAAATTCTCAACTACTACATCACACGTGGCTGCCAACTCTTTAAGAAGTAAAGGACTATCCGGCTGAGACAAATCGAAAGAGCAAAAGTACTTACCTGCATTTTGCTGCGCGAAATATGGGGTTATGTCATCTGGAAGGAAAGGCGGAAAGGTTCGACTCAAATCACCTTCGGGCGGCTCTACCTTGATGACCTCCGCACCTTGGTCAGCAAGAATACGAGTAGCGAGCGGGCCGGCAACAACTCTGGTGAAGTCGAGTACTCGGATGCCATCAAGAGGTTTCATGATAAGAAATTAACCTGTTTTTGTATTAATGACCCATGAAATCTAAAATCCTTCTACGTTAGGGATATGAATATTCAGCCTTACTATGATCCTGAGGTCCGTGATGCTCTGGCGAAGTCGCCGGCTTTCGCTACGATTAACGCGAAAACGCTTAAATCAGCTCGAGCTTCTCGAATAAATCAAGGTGATGAAGTCGAGCTTTCCTCAAAGGTAACGAGAACAGATATTCATGTGGCTGGGCCTCCAGGCGAGGCTGACATCCGTTTGAGAGTCCACAAAAACGCAGATAGCAGGGAATCTCAACCATGCCTGTTCTGGATGCATGGTGGCGGATATGTTTTAGGAACCCCGGAACAAGATGATCTTAGGTTCGACCGTTGGTGTCAACGTTTCGGCCTAACAGGAGTTGCAGTTCAATATCGGTTAGCGCCGGAACACCCTTACCCAGCAGGACTAAACGATGCTTATGCGGGACTAAAGTGGCTGAAGAACAATGGAGAAAAGATTGGTGTAGATAGTACCCGGATAGGAATCGGTGGGCCGAGCGCCGGAGCTGGCTTAGCTGCTGCTCTTGGTCTGCTTGTGCGGGACCGAGCTGAAATGAGCGTTGACTATCAACTGCTCATTTACCCAATGCTTGATGACAAACGCACTTCGGTTACTGCGAACTGGGACGTACCTATATGGGACCCTGAGTCCAACGAATTCGGATGGCGTTCTTATCTAGGGAATCTATTTGGAACGAATGACGTTCCAACTTACGCTGCGCCATCACGAGAAAATGATCTTTCAGGTCTTCCGCCTACGTATATAATGGTCGGAACCTTAGATGGTTTCGCCGATGAAGATATTCTTTACGCCCAAAGATTGAACCAGTGCGGAGTCGATACAGAACTGCATGTTTATCCAGGAGCTCCGCATGGATTTGACGGGTTCGCTGGAAAAGCCGCTGTAGCGCGGAAAGCTCGCCAAGACATAAATGCTTGGCTCGAAAAAAGACTTAAATAACAAACGAAGCAACCGGTAGAGCTAAACTAAGTAAGCTCTAACGGTCGTATTCGTAGCTAATTGTTGTTCAGGTTATACAGCTCTTACGTTCTGAGCTTCATCGCCTTTACGTCCAGGACCAATATCGAAAGAAACGGCCTGGCCTTCTTCAAGGGAACGGTAACCGTCCCCTTCAATATTTGAATAATGTACGAAAACGTCTTCGCCATCATCTCGAGAAATGAAACCGAAGCCCTTCTCTGAGTTGAAAAACTTCACAGTACCTTGGGCCACTGGGCCCTCCTCATATATAAAATTGAAGCCGCTTTCGACTTCGTCTAATTAAAGGCTACGGGAATAGACGCCAGATACACACTTAAAACTTCTCAGAGTGTGCAATTTATTGTTTTACATAGAAAGATTCACGAGCCTGGGAAGGCGAAACAATTGGAATTTCATCCTCGGCTAGCGGCTGCATATATTCTTTTCTAGCTAACGCTGCGGTTATATAAGGCGCTAGCTCAGCATCTTTTGCTGCGACTCGTTCATCGCGTGTAGGCGCAAATTCGGGAAGTACTTTCTCCGCAAAAAGCTCAAGACTCTCACAAATATGTTTATGTTCGTTCTTTCCACCTTGTTGCAAAAATATGACTTGATCAACGCCAGCTGATTCAAAGTCTTTAACTAATGCCGTGTAATCATCAGGGGTTCCTATTCCGGGTGCTCCAATCAAAGGAAGGTCTTCCCCTCGTAGCTCCTCATATTCACCCCACAAGTTACTGCGCCCTGGTCGAGTTTCGTTGGCGACTAGAGCATTGACGGCATAACGGAAAAACTGAAAACCATCTTGTCCTCGCCGCATAGCTTCCCTAGGGTCTTCATGAAGAGAGAAGCCAGCGACCATCGCCAAGTTAGCATTAACGGTATGTCCAATTGGAATGCACTCATCGCTCTTAATGATGTCGTAATAAGTGTCAGCCCATGTCTTGGCCTCATCAGGATCAACGAAACTAAACGCAAGAGCGCCTAAGCCGTTACGTGCTGCTACTTCGATGGTCCCTCTGTTAGTGCAAGCGATCCACATAGGTGGGTGTGGTTTTTGCAACGGCTTTGGAACAACATTCCTGCACGGCATCGAGAATCCCTCACCTTCGTAGCCCGGATAAGGTTGCATCACCATCATGTTGGCGATCTGCTCGGCGGCTTCTAAAGAAAGTTCTCTTTTGCGACGAGCGTTAATGTCGTAACCATGAAGCTCAAGCCTCGTCGCCCCTTCTCCGATTCCAAACTCTGCTCGCCCTCCTGAGACAAGGTCGAGCATTGCTACGGTTTCCGCTGTTCGAGATGGGTGGTTGTAGTTAGGAATAACTTGACGGATTCCGAGCCCGATTCGAATACGTTTTGTTTGCGCTGCTAGAGAAGCAAGGAAAACATCAGAGGCTGAACAATGAGAGTATTCTTCGAGGAAATGGTGCTCGACAGCCCAGGCATGGTCGATGCCGATTTGGTCAGCTAAAATTATTTGCTCGGTAGCTTCGTTAATAAGCCTGAGTTCGGATTCCTGATCCCATGGTTTCGGTAGTTGAAGTTCGTAAAGCATTCCAAATTTCATTCGAATTCCCCTCGTATCTGGACTTCAACAAACTTTAGTACGGTTATATGTCTTAGACCATCGTTAGCGCCGCTGGTGTTGAACGCTTTATAGGCACGGGTATGTCTAGAACGAAGTCGTTATTGCAGGAAGCTAATGAGATCTTTTAGAAGATCGTGGTCATCTGGTGTCTCCAGCGGTATCGAAAATTCAGTAGAGGAAACCAAACCGTTGTAACGATTCGATATCACCTGTCCGATCTCATCGTAAGTTCCGACACATGCGTATTCGTACAAGATTTCATCTGTAATTCGCGCAGGCATTTCATCCCAGTTCTGCTCTCGCGATAAGTGCGACAGTTCTAGACATAAATCTTCTAAACCATTTATCGCAAAAGCGGGACGGTATGCAGGAGTCGAAGCATAAAAAGCTACACGTGCTCTTACCTCTTCAATACGAGCGGCTAAAAGTTGATTGTTTGCAGCCGTAGCTACGAGCGGGGCGACTGAGATATCAATATTTTTTGAATCCCTGTTTGCCTTATGGCAACCACGCTCAATGGCTGGAACCATAACGCTTGAAATATATTTGGGTGTGCATATCGGATGTGGGCGGACACCGTCAGCTACTTCACCGGCTACCTCACACATGTAAGGTTTAACTGCAGCTAACGTAATCGGTATTACAGGGTGTTCGATCGGGCCTGGGTCAAATAAAGGAACCATGAGGCTTATGTCGTAACGGTCACCGTGATGAGACGGCTGATCTCCTTCTTGCCAGCATCGCCATAGTTCACGAACAGCGAGAACGTATTCACGAATCCAAGGCCCTGCGGCGAACCATTCCATGCCGAACCGTCGCTCAATGTGACCCTTTACCTGAGTCCCGAGTCCTAAATTCAGACGACCGCCCGACAGTGCCTGCAAAGTCCAGGCAGCCTGCGCTGTCACAGTTGGGCTTCGTGGGAATGCTATAGCTACTGCGGTATGTAGCTCAACTGAGTTCGTTGCCTGAGCTCCTAATGCCAATTGAACGAAAGGGTCTAGTTTTGTTTCGGTTACTGACAAGGCGTTATACCCAAGTTCCTCAACTAGCTCGCACTGATCAAAGAATTTACTCAGATCAATTGAATCGCGCGCTGCGCGCAGGCCGGGATCGAGCTTCCCGAATGGAAGAACTGTTTCGACTTTCATAGGTCGACCTTTCACAGCCAATTTGCAAGGGCTTTAGAATCAATTCCGACAGGGCACATAAAAATCTTAGTCGAACCCGCCATTAGTAACGTGTCCTTGGCATGCACCGTTTAGTTGATAGCTGTTATGAGGAGAGGCTTAACGGAGCTACTTTTTCCCTGGTCTGAGTGGGAGTTCCTGATCTGGCATCGAAAGTTGTGAAGATCGGTCGGGTCTTATGTCAACCAGTTCTTTTCCAATCTGCGAGAAAGGTCTGAGTTGCCCATCGGTAACTACGAACTACTCCTACCGGTGCCTTGGAATAGTGAGCTTTGCCTCCGTTACGGTCACGAGCACTCGGGTCAAGGAACAGAATGGTGATTGCTCCGGTATTGGATCAGCACTATCGCCGAAGCTAGAGATCGCTGTTGCAGGATGGATACTTTATTTTTCTTAGTTACTTGCCAGATGTGGAGCAGAGTTAGCCCTGAGTATGTGACGATGGGTGATGTGTCTCCAGCAAAATATTTGACGAAGGCATCTACCGACCGAGTTGCTCCTTCCGTTTTTTCGGTTACTCCAGATGTCTCGACAAGAGCAGATTTCTTACAAAGCGATTCGATATCGCGAAGAACATGGCTTTCATTAATATTTGTTGCATTGGCTTCTATGGTTGCTCAAGGCTTTGGTCGATTCACATTTCCAGTGCTTCTGAAAGCTATCGAAAATGAGATGCTCGGTTCCTACACCCTTGCTGGACTTTTGAGCAACGTGCCCCTAGTCGCTTATCTGATAGGCACGGCTATCGTCTCGGTGGCTTCAACGAGAATAGAGGCAGCTCGTTTGGTGAAAATAGGTGTGTCGATGTCTTTTCTCGGATTAGCTTTAATGGCTTTCGCACCGAACGTGTGGTTTTTGTGCTTGGGACTTTTCGTAGCTGGTTTTGGTGCGGCAGCCGTTTGGGTACCAGCGCCCGGTATCGCTGCCGCACTTGTTGGCGCTAAACGTGGAGGAATGGCGATTGGTCTTGTTGGCTCAGGCATCGGCACTGGAATATTGGTTGCGGGGCCACTTACTAACTCTGTACGAGCAGTGACTCACGACGAAGGAGCTTGGAGGCCTGTATATGCGATACAAGCAGGCATTGCAATTTTTGTTCTTATAGGGCTCTTCGCTGTTCTGAGGGCCGGAGCCAAAAGTGAAGTTACCGAGAAGGTTGCGATTTCAGTCCTAACAACAGTTCCGAATTGGAAATGGATACTTGCCTCGTTCGCTGTTTTCGGTATCGCTTACTCTTTGTATTTTTACTTTTTACCAACGCAACTATTATCCAATGGGTGGAGTGCGCAGTCATCAACCTTGGTGTTTTCGTTGCTAGGATTGTCAAGCATTTTTGGCGGTGTGCTTTTTGGTCGGATATCTGACCGTTACTCTCGACGGCTAACAATGGGATTTGGTTTTTTGCTGATGTCAACAGCGCCAATACTTAGTCTCTCTGACATAAAACCGTTAGTCATAGTGGGCGCCATAAGTTTTGGTCTTTGTGTCGCTGGAGTTCCGACAACAATTGGAGCCATGCTCTCTGACTCGTTATCAGGCCGTTCCTTCGCTACTGCCTTTGGCACAATCACTTTGGGGTTTGGTATAGCTCAGCTAATTGGACCACCTTTCGCCGGTTGGGTCGGTGATCAGACTGGATCATTTGCAATTCCGTTTATGGTTGCATCGGCGTTAGCCCTGGTTGCTGCAAGTTTTGCTATATGGATGCGACCACTCGAAAAAGAACTCAGTAGCAGTTCGGTTTAGTAGTTTCTGCGCAGTTATCCCAACGCTTCAGATTGCTTCAAAGAGTTCGCTGACTTGAGAAGCAAGCGTCATTTTGGAGTTGTTGAGATCGATAGCGTCGGTCATAGTAAAGTTTCCTGAAAGTCCTCGAAGCGCTTTCATGGCTTCTCGTGGTTCAGTGTTCTCTATTTCATAAATAGCTAGGTACTCATGTTCAGTAATTGCGGGCAAGATATCTGAGACTTTAAAACGTTGAGCCCTAACGAAACCGTCAGTCGTCAGAACTTCAGCTAAGTGGACGTTGTTATACCAGTCGTTGTACTGCGTTTCATTTCCCTCAGTTGGGCTGGTGAAAACTAGTAGCACGTGTTTCGTCATGTCAGTAACTTTCGATAGTCAACGAATTATTTTGTTGACTATCGAATTTACAACCAAAATAATTTCATTTCAGAGTTATCGCTGCCTGAAGCTAAAAACGTTCAAATGAAAGCAAGTTAAGTCGAAGGCAAAGCTGAAAAAGAAAATACATGGATGAACTGTTGCGATGAAGCTATGCCTCCGTCGGGTATCATTGTTTTGGTTGTGAAATGAAATGGTGACTCTGCCAGACTCTTAATAGTTTACAACAAGTCGAATGAGCAACTTTTGATGCGAGGATTTCTCATTGCCTACGAGTTTCAGCGATCTTGGCGTGCCTGCAGTTATAGCGCGTGCGTTATCTGCACACGGAATAACTGCGCCGTTTAGTATCCAATCTGCAACCATTCCTGATGGCCTAGCCGGTCGAGACATCTGCGGTCGCGCCCCAACGGGTTCAGGTAAAACAATTGCTTTTGGTATCCCACTAGTTGCTCGTACAGCAGGTTCTAGACCCAAAGCACCTGCTGCTTTGGTGCTCGCCCCGACGCGCGAGTTAGCAGAACAAATAGCCGGAGAGCTACGCCCCATGGCGCAAGCATTAGACCTCTGGGTGATGGCGGCATACGGTGGCACCAACATCAACCGTCAGATCGATCGTCTGGCAAAGGGCGTCGATATTCTGGTTGCGTGTCCAGGAAGACTTCATGATCTGTTGGACCGTAAAGCATTGACACTTGGTTCTGTCTCCACTGTCGTCATTGATGAAGCTGATCGTATGGCCGACATGGGTTTCCTCCCAGACGTTCGTCGAATCTTAGATCTGACGAACGAAAACCGTCAGACGCTGTTGTTCTCAGCGACCCTTGATGGCGACGTTGCGGCGTTGACTCGCGACTATCAAACTAATCCCGTCCGACATGAAGTTGGTGATGCGGCTCCGGACGTGCACTCAATGGATCACTATTTTTGGAGCGTTAATCGTCCCTCCAGAATCTTGGCGTCAGTTGCGCTTATCCGTCGTGCCGGCAAGACGGTCGTATTTACCCGAACCCGCCACGGAGCAGACCGAGCGGCCCAACAACTTCGACGAGAAGGCGTTGAGGCCGTGGCGATTCACGGTGGGCGATCCCAGAACCAACGCGATCGAGCTTTAGATGCATTCTCAGGCGGGGAAGCCTTAGCGCTGATAGCAACAGATGTTGCGGCTCGAGGAATCCATATTGATAATGTGGCGTGCGTTCTGCATTTTGACCCTCCAGAAGACGAGAAAGCGTATTTGCATCGCAGCGGCCGAACCGCTCGAGCAGGAGCTTCAGGAACCGTTGTTTGCTTGGTTGACGTGAGCCAAAAGAAAGCGGTTAAGCAGTTACAAAGAAAACTCGGTCTAGACATTCCGATAACACCACCAACCTATGAAGGTGTTGAAATAACGTATCCTGCCCCATCAGAGCGAAAAGGTTCTCAAGGCACCGGAACGCCTAAAAAATCATCTAATCGCCGCTCGGATGACGGATCTAATCCTCAGAATATACCGAGAGTGAACAGGACTGGGCTTAAGGGTAGTAACAATCGGCGCACCCGTGGTGCGGGAGCAAGCGGTGCAAGGGCTCCGGAAAAAGACGGCAACGAATCAGATGAGAGGCCTGCAAGAGGCGCCGGACCAGACCGCACTGGCCAAGGAACGACTCGAAAAAAACGCAACGGTGACAAGCCCAATGGTGGAGGTAGTCGCGGGGGCGGGTCTCAAGCCAAGAAAACCTCACGAGGCGATGGAAGACCCGTTGCGAAAAAACGGAGTACAGCGAATAGTAAAGGCCGTCGTTAATTAGCTCTATTTTTCAAGCAGCCACACCTTAGGTAATGGCAATATGTGCGTTACCGGTTGGAGTCAATAGAGAAGAGCGAAAATGCCCGTAGAAATGATTGGCTGGATCGCTCCTCAGGTCTCTTCAGAAATACTCGACTCGCAGGGCCCTGTGTTCGACCGGGACGTGATCACTGAAACAGCGCGCGTGCATGAGGAAGCGGACTTTGACCGGGTCCTCATCGGTTATTTCTCTGATGCTCCAGATGGGTTTATAATTGCTGCTCATGCAGCTTCTGTGACTACTAAATTAGAGTTTCTCTTAGCCCATCGGGCGGGGTTCGTAGCGCCAACCGTAGCCGCACGAAAACTTGCCACCTTAGATCAGCTATGTGAAGGTCGATTAGCTGTGCACTTGATTGCTGGCGGCAATGACACTGACCAGGCACGAGATGGAGATTTTACAGACTCAGAAACTAGGTACCGCAGGACTGCCGAGTACACCGACATACTTCGAAAAGTGTGGACCAGCGATAGCTCTGTAAATTTTTCGGGCGAATTTTACGAGGTTCGTGGTCAACGCTCAGCCATTAAGTGTCACCAAAACCCACACATACCGATTTACGGAGGGGGAGGGTCTGCCGCAGCGATTGAGTCCCTAGCTCCTCGCGTTGATGTCTTTATGCTCTGGGGAGAGCCACTAGCCGAAACTAGAGCCTTCATGCGAAGGGTGACTACCGCTGGGGGAAAGCATGACCGTACTCCAACATTCAGTGTCTCAACTCGTCCCATCTTAGGTAAAAGCTCGAATGAGGCGTGGGAGCGAGCTCACGCAATAGTAGAAAAAATAACCAAACGGCGAGGCGTCAAAGTAGCTAAGGAGCCCAGCAACGAGGCTTCTCGAAGACTCTTAACCTTCGCTCAACAAGGTGAAGTTTTAGACAGCTGTTTGTGGACTGCTACTGCTTTGGCAACCAACGCTCCAGGGAATTCCACTTCATTGGTGGGCACGCCAGACGAGGTAGCTGAGGCTCTCCTTAAGTATTACGAGCTGGGAGCCACGCGACTTTTGGTGCGTGGGTTTGATCCGTTAGTAGATGCAGCTGACTATGGGGCAGAGCTAATTCCACGTGTCCGACGGCTTGTGGAAAAAAGAGACCGTTAAGAACGTTTTGAGAATCCTTCTGCGGTTTTCGGCTCGAAAAGTTTGAGCCCATAAAGCGGACTAAAGTTCTTTCATGAAACATTCGAATATGTCGAGCAACAATCAAATTGATGTTATCCAGGCGCTTGCTGGTTCGATCGAAGATACGCCAGTCTTAATGCTTAATATCAACCGTTACACAGAAGAAGCCGGATTCCCAAACGGAGATCTTTACAAGTCTTATATGCGAGCTATCGAATATTCGGTAGGAAAAGTTGGTGGCAGTATTCTTTGGCGCAGGCCAATATTTGCCAGCGTGGTTGGTGACCTGACCGGGTTTAACGAAGTTTTTGGTGTCTGGTACCCGAGCCATCAAAGTTTTATTGACTTGCCAAAAGCTGATGGGGCAAAAATAATGTTTAGGCATCGAAAAACATGTGTGGAAGTAGCTCACATTCTTGCTATGCCTGATACTCAGCCACCAAGCTTCCCATAGTAGAAGTAACCTGAACAGCCAATATTGCTGATTCGCTGCCAAGATATTCGCCCTATCAAATCTCAATCAACGCTCACAGATCAAGGTAATTAAACGACGCTACCTACCTTTAAATATTGGTGCTCTCTTTTCAATGAAAGCACGCGGACCTTCGACCGCATCTTCTGTGGCCATGAGCATCGAACTCGATGATGCTTCTAAGGCTAAGGCTTCTTCGACTGTTAAGTCGGCTGATGCTAGGAGCACCGAGCGAGCTTCTTGTGCCGCTATAGGGGCATTAGATGCGATGATTTGTGCTATCTCCAACGCTGAACTTAGTACTTTTCCTGGTTCCTCTAAGCGGTTTATAAGTCCTGATTCTGCCAAGCGATCACTGATCATTGGTTTCGCAGTGAGAAGCATTTCTAGTGCCAGGGCGGTGGGTAGGTGTCGAGCGAGTTTTGCTGTGCCCCCCATAGCTGGGATCATTCCGAGAGCGACTTCTGAGAGCCCGAGTTTTACCTGAGTTGCTACAACTCGGATATCGCAGGAGAGCATTAGTTCCATCCCGCCTGCGATTGCATGACCATTCACCGCAGCGATTAAGGGTTTCCCAATGTCATAATCCCGCAAGGTTGCTTTGCCCATTAATGATGGGTCTTGAGCAATGGCATTCTCGAAATCATTCGTAGGTTTCTTAGTGCCATTTATAATCGGAATCGTTGAGCCGAGGTCAAACCCTGAACAAAAAGTAGTTCCATCTGCCCCAGTTAGAACGACTGCACGGATCTCAGGGTTTAGAGACAACTCCACCCAAGTTTTAGAAAGCTCACAGATTAATTCTGGATTGAGTGAATTTTTGGCTTCGGGTCGATTCAAGGTGACGATTGCAACGAAATCAATTATTTGTGTTTTGAGAACGGACATACGGTTCCTAAATCCCAATATCTTGAAGGTTGTAGTCGCATAAGAGCTTCTCGGTGTCAGTGTTCCACCGATAATCATCTTCGAGCCCTACAAACGGTTGGTAGACGTAACGACTCTCTTGATGGTAACGCTGCGACCTAGCGTCTATTCCCCAAGCAATCGCTTTAGATCTTTCGAAAATGTAGGCATCGTCATAGACCGATACCGGATTGTGAACGCCACCTCCCTCTACGCCTAACACCGATGAGCGGCGATGGAATCCAAAATTAATAGTTACCCGAGTCTTACTGCTTGTATTAGCGAAGGAACCATGGATAGCTTGGCGGCTTGTTATTGCTACATCTCCGGGCTCGCAAATTAGCGGTACAGCGTCAACAAGTCGATCTGATCCGGCTTCGTCTATTTTTTGTTTAATGTCTATTTTCCCTCGTCTGTGTGAACCCGGAACAACCCAAAGGCCATTAGTCGCATCGCAACCATAAAGTTGGGCCATGAAGTTAAAGCCGTGGGTGTGGTTATCTAGATGTTCTGATTCCCAATGAGTCCAGCCATCTTGATGCCATGCGACTGAACCGCCTAGCCCGGGTTGTTTGATCCAGACAGCTTCGTTGAACGGCGTGAAGTCTGGTCCATTGATCTCTTCAGCGATCTGGAGAAGCTGAGGGTGACCATAGAGGCGTAAACAAGCGGCCGAGAACTGTAGAGATCCCAAGAAAAGTTGAACAACATACTCCGGAGCTTGTGGCGGTGGAACGGGTTCATTCATTTTGACTTGATGGCGACCGTACGAAGCGTCTGTTCCTCCAATCGGATCCGACAGCGGCTTAACCCAACTAATGTTTCTTGCCGATAGGCCGCTGCCAAGAGCAGGTCTTCCATGACGATCAGTTGGAGCGTCTTTAGCAACAGGAGAACGGTCAAGCATTTCTGCTATATCAGTCTCAATATCTTGGAGTTCTTCGGCGGCTATCACATCAGTAAAAATATAGAAGCCGTGGCGGTCATATGAATCAATGATTTGCGGATCAATCTGACCGTCCCGAGTAAACCTAATAGGTCCGCGATTGTCGAGTGTTAGTGCCCGTTGAGTGCCGTAATCTCGATAGGCGACCATTTCTTTTTCGTCTTCTCCGTAATCGACTATAGGAACCTTCAACAACGGAAGATTTACGGTGACCATGAAATACCCCTAAATGTGATGTGGGTGTTGGAATCTTCTCTATTAGATCACGGATGGGCAATTCTAGTGCGAATTGTTGGACCCTCAATCAATAAAGCATGTTGGGCCATGAGGCCGCTTGAAAATTGTTTGTTTGAGTCGACTGTCTAAGTAGTTAACGTTTTAGCAAAACTTAAGTCATGTCCCATTGGGTCGTTGATCGGAAAAACTCTTTCACCCCATGGGGCATCGCGTGGCGGATGTCTTGGCTCTAGACCCGCCTTAATTGCTTTTTGATACAAAATATCAACGTTATCTACGTGGAAAATGATGCGTCCCCAGCTGTGATTGACTTCATCATCAGATTCCACCAGCCATAAGTTAACAAAGCAATCTCCGCTAGTGACAGTCGTAAAAGATGCATCAGGATCTCCGAAACTAATCCTGAAACCCATTGCGACGTAAAAGGCTATAGATAAGCCCATGTCTGTTGTATGAAGGGTCACAGCGTTAATCGATGTAACTACTCCCATGGGTTCGCCATGCGGGCTGTTGCTTGGGATCGAGGCGGGTTGCATACATAAATGATGCCGGAGAAAAAGGTCTCATACATCTACCTAACGCAAAAAATTGCTTGCCAAGAATGTTAAAAGTTGTTGTTTGGGTATCTGGTTCAAGCTTTGCCCGCAACCACGGCCTTATTAACCATGTAGCGTTTGATGTATGCCAGAGTTTTTGTACAGCGATCTATTGCCCGTAGGCGAAGCCGATATTAGTTACCGTAAATTAACAGACCAACATGTATCAACTTTCGAGGCTGGCGGCAGAAACTTTTTGCATGTTGAACCGGAGGGTTTACGATTACTCACTGCTGAAGCGATGCGTGACATATCTCACTTACTTCGTCCGGCTCACCTGAAGCAGCTAGCTTCGATTCTTGATGACGTAGAAGCATCCGCAAATGACCGGTTCGTCGCAATTGAGCTTCTAAAAAATGCGAATATAGCTGCAGGCGGTGTGCTGCCTAGTTGCCAAGACACCGGTACCGCTATTGTTTGGGGTCACAAAGGAGAAAGAGTCATTACTGATAGTGATGACGCCGAAGCTATTAGCCGAGGCATATTCGATACGTTTCAAACTTCTAACTTGCGGTATTCGCAATTAGCGCCTTTGAGTATGTTTGAAGAGAGTAATACAGGCAATAATCTCCCGGCTCAAATTGAAATTTATGCGTCTGAGGGAGAAATTTACAAACTGGCTTTTATGGCAAAAGGTGGTGGCTCAGCAAACAAAAGTTTTTTATTCCAGGAAACGAAAGCGCTTCTTAATCCCGCGGGATTAACGAAATTTCTAGATGAGAAGCTGCGAACACTGGGAACTGCTGCTTGCCCGCCATACCACCTAGCCGTTGTTATCGGGGGAACATCAGCCGAGCATGCGTTGAAAACAGCTAAGTATGCATCCTCTAAGTATCTGGATACTTTACCGACGCAAGGAAGCGATGCAGGTCATGGATTCAGAGACCTTGAATGGGAACAAAATATTTTAGAGATGACACAAAAATTTGGTATTGGTGCCCAATTTGGAGGGAAATATTTCTGTCATGATGTTCGAGTTGTACGACTCCCACGCCATGGCGCTAGTTGTCCTGTTGCTATAGCGGTTTCATGCTCAGCAGACCGACAAGCATTTGCAAAGATAACTGCAGAAGGTATTTTCCTTGAGCAACTTGAGAATGATCCGGCCAAGTACTTGCCAGAAGCATCCGAAGCGGATCTCTCTGCAGTAGTTGTATCAATCGATCTCAACCAGCCAATGGCAGATATCAGAAATGAGCTGACTAAATATCCTGTTAAAACCCGATTGTCTCTAAGCGGAACGCTTGTAGTGGCTAGAGACATAGCACATTCAAAGATTCAAGAACGGCTCGATGCTGGTGAGGCTATGCCTGACTACCTTAAAAAGTTTCCTGTCTACTATGCAGGCCCTGCTAAAACACCTGAAGGCTACGCTTCGGGGTCATTTGGGCCAACTACTGCTGGTCGGATGGATAGCTATGTCGAGGCATTTCAGGCTGCTGGTGGAAGTCTCGTAATGTTGGCTAAAGGCAATCGTTCGAAGCAAGTTACGGATGCCTGCCATACCTACGGTGGTTTCTATTTGGGTTCGATAGGAGGCCCGGCGGCGCGTTTAGCCAAAGACTCGATAAAGAGCGTTGAGGTGCTTGAGTATGAGGAGTTAGGCATGGAGGCAGTCTGGAAGATTGAAGTAGAAAATTTTCCCGCCTTTATCGTGGTAGACGATAAAGGAAACGATTTTTTCACAGAGGTCTCCACTCCTGTGCAAATCAGATAGCGCAAGTCTTAACGAAGAAACGTCGCCCAAATCGAAAATAATACCCCTGCAATTGCCATTGTTGTCATAGTGACTATTGAAGAACGCGGCAGCTTGCCGTGCTCGTTGCTGGGCAGTCTGGCTCGGACCTTACTCAGGAGGCGATCTGCCCAGGCAACATCGCGTGAAAGAATACTTAAGCCGATAGCAATAGTAAGGAGGCCGGGACCAGGGAGCAGCATCATAACGAGTCCCAATGTCGTAACGAGCAACCCACTGCCAACCCGAAACAGGCGCTTTATCGATTTAGACCAGGCAGCATCTCTGGTGGGTTCTCTTTCGCCGGTTTCGAGTTCCGCCTCGATGGCAGCATCCTTAAAGCTGTTGTTGTCCTTCATTTTTCCTTCAGTAATCATGAGAATCGGGTAACGCAATCTTAAAGCCCCTAGTCTGGCCTACAGAATCGATATTGAGAAGCTTCATTCTTCGAAAATTTGGGGGATTAAAGATGGATATGTGGAGTATCGGTGATGTCACCGTAACAAAAGTGCTGGAGATGGAAGTTCACTGGCCGTTTAAAAGCCTGTTGCCGGGTGCCGATGATCTAATAGCTGGAGTTGATTGGTTGCGGCCTGACTTCGTAACGGATGAAGGGCGGATGAAACTTTCTATTCACGCTCTGCTAGTTAAGTCTAAAGGATTAACGATTATTGTTGATACTTGCTGCGGTAACTCAAAAGAACGTCCAGGTGCCAAAGCCTTCGCAAATTTAGATACACCATTTCTGCAAGATCTTGCCTCGGCCGGTTTTCACCCTAACGACATAGACATAGTGATGAGCACCCATCTGCACGTTGACCATGTGGGTTGGAATACCCAGTTAGTAGATGGCGAATGGATTCCGACCTTTCCGAACGCTAAATACTTGTTTGTAAAAGAAGAGTTTGATTACTGGCAGAATGAGCCGCAAGATTATGGCCCTGTTTTCGATGACTCGGTACGTCCGATAGTCGAGGCAGGCTTAGCGGAAATGGTTTCAGATACGCATCAGCTAACTTCTGAGGTCTGGCTTGAATCCACTTCTGGGCACACTCCAGGGCATGTAAGCGTGTGCATCGAATCGGTTGGCGAAAGGGCCTTGATTACCGGAGATATGACTCACCATCCAATCCAATTTGCTCATCCCGATTTGGCATCATCAGCGGACTGGAGACAGGATATTTCTTCAGCAACGAGAAAAGATGCTTATGGAAGGTGGTCCGACGGCCGGCTAGTCATTGGAACTCATTTTGCTGGACGAACAGCTGGCTTCATAGTCAAAGACGGAGAGACTTACCGATTTGATGTCGTCTAAAAGCTCTATGATTAGTGCTTCTAAGTAACTAGGTTCATTTGGATGGCTTCAAGCTGCGCTGGCATTACGTGAAGAGCATCGACGGCATACTCAAAGACACTTCCATAGTTGATGTCCATGTAGTCGAGTAAAGATAAGAGTGATTCCCTAGGTGCTGAAAGAGCAGGACGAATTGCTTCTATAGATACCCCGGCGGCCTCGAGCTCAGGACGTAACTGCTCGATTCTTCGTTCGGACCGGAGTTGGTTAGTCATTTCGTAATCATCTAAAACTGTTTTTCTGTGAACGCCACATACTTCAAGAACTAAAGCGGCAGCAATGCCGGTCCTGTCTTTCCCAGCGGTGCAGTGAAAGAGAAGTGGCAAGTTATCAAGATCTGCGACGAGGTCAAGGAAAGTCGCGAATTGTTCCGGATACTCTGAAAGCATTCCGAGGTAGCTACTAGAAATATCAGCTACCGATACAGCTTTAATCTGACCGAGTTTAAGCCGCTCAACGAATTCATGTTGTTGTGCTATCTCATCTCCTACTGAGAGAGGCACATGGCTGGTAATTCCTGGCCATAGTCTGGACGGGTCACGCGAAGACTCTGCTTTTGTCCGAAAATCTACGATAGTGCGAATGCCGTAGGTTCCTAGTTCTGCCTGGTCATCCTCAGTGAGCTCGCTGAGCCTGTCAGAACGAAAAAGAGCTCCGGTCCTTACTATCTGGCCATCTTCGGTTGCGTAACCGCCGAGGTCACGGCAGTTCATCGCTCCCTGGAGGGGAATAATTGCTTGTTCCCGGTTCATGATTGGGGTCGTGGCTCCCGAGGTAACCCGAGGATACGTTCGCCTATGATGTTTCGCAGGATTTGCGTGGTGCCGCCCATGATTGTGTAGGCCGGCGAATAAACAACGTTTCGAGATACACGGTTCCAAAGCATTGTTTCTGCTCCAGCTACGTTCCCAACGAACTCTGAAACTTGTTGTTCGAATTCGGTACACCAAGTCTTAGTTACTGCTGAGTACTGGGCAAATGGTGTCTGTCGAAGGACATTGCGAAGAACCATGTCTCGGCCGATTCTATAACCACTCTCTATCCGAGCGATTTGTTGTCGAACCAGCGGATCAGTTTTATCTGCGTAATCTAGCGTGTCGAGATAAAGTCGTTGATTTGAAGCTAGCCGATCTATCCCACCTCGTTCATGCTCAAGTTGTCGCATAGTTTGACCGAAGCTGTTGTTGAGCTCTCCCACTAAGTTCTCAACTGGTACGGCTACTTCATTGAAATAAACTTCATTGAAGTGTGAGTCGCCCGAAGCATCTTTTATTGGGCGAATTTCAATCCCCGGTGAGTTCATGTCCACAATGAATTCACTCATTCCCTTGTGAGGAGGGGACTCAAGGTCGGTTCTGCATATTAAGTAGCAAAAGTCAGAAGTTTTTGCACCACTAGTCCAGACTTTTTGCCCATTAACGATATAGCGATCACCATCTTTGACGGCTGTGGTAGCGATTCCGGCAACGTTCGAACCGGCATCAGGCTCGGACATTCCGATGCACCATTTGGAAACACCGCGACGCATAGCCGGCAAAAATCTTTTCTGCTGTTCTTCGCTGCCATAGGCCAATAGAACAGGGCCGATCTGGCGGTCCGGAAAAAAAGAGCCAGCCATTGGAGCTCGACCAAGAAGTAGCTGCTCAGTGACTACAAACCGCTCAATCTCAGGCCGACCATCTCCTCCGGCTGAGATTGGCCAAGTCATTCCTATCCAGCCACGTTCAGCCAGTCTGAGCGTGAACTCATCTGAATAGCCAACTAGCCAGCCATCATCGGTCTGAAATAAATCTGAAGTAGCTTCTGCTACCCAGGCACCAGCTTCAGCCGCCAGTTTTTCTAAATTTTTTGGCCAATTATAGTCCATGACTAGGAGAGGTTAGCCATGTGGTGGCCTAAATGCATAGACATTCTAGCGGAGCCTTAGTTCTTCAATCGTGGCGTCTACCGGTTGCCAATAGCGACGTATGAACGTTCATCCGGACCCGTATATTTTTGTCGTGGTCGATAGATTTTTTGTTCTGGATCATCAAGCATTTCCTGCCAATGGGATAACCACCCTGGAGTTCTGCCGATGGCAAATAGAACTGTGAACATGTCCATAGGGAATCCCATGGCTTCATAAATCAAACCGGAGTAAAAGTCGACATTTGGGTAGAGGCTGCGGTCCACGAAGTATGAGTCGCTGAGAGCGACTTCCTCGAGTTTCATGGCGATGTCCAACAGTGGATTCATACCGGTGACGTTAAATACTCGGTCAGCAGTCTGTTTTATAATTTTTGCTCGTGGGTCATAGTTTTTGTAAACTCGATGCCCGAAACCTTGTAGCAACATTTCGCCAGATTTTACTTTTTCGACGTATGCATCAACATTTTCGTAGCTTCCAATTTCGTGGAGCATTCGTATAACTTTTTCATTAGCGCCGCCGTGCAATGGCCCATAGAGACCACAGGTCGCAGCTGCTACGGCGGAATAAGGATCTGCTTGGCTTGAGCCAACGGTCCTCATCGTAGTAGTGGAACAGTTTTGCTCATGATCCGCATGCAAAATAAACAAGACATCTAAGGCTTTGGTAAGTATTGGATCCGGTTCAAAACTAGGGTCAGCGACGTTCCACATCATTCGTAGGAAATTTCCGGTATATCCCAAATTGTTTACTGGGTATTCGTAAGGCAAGCCGAGACGGTTTTTGTATGCAAAGGCTGCCATTGTAGGCATTTTGGCGATTAATCGAATGATTTGAATCATGCGATTATGGGGGTCATCAATGTTTTTGGCTTCTGGGTAGAAGGTTGATAGACCAGCAACTGTAGAAACTAGAGTGCCCATCGGGTGAGCGTCGTACCTGAAACCTTGCATAAATCTTGCAATGTTTTCGTGCACATAAGTGTGGTTGGTGATGTGATCGACCCAAACGTCTGATTGTGCTTGCGTTGGCAACTCACCATGAAGGAGGAGGTAGCAGACTTCTAAGAACGATGAACTGTCGGCAAGTTGTTCAATCGGGTAGCCGCGATAGCGTAAGATTCCTTCCGCCCCATCGATAAAAGTTATTTTGCTGTCGCAGTTGGCAGTCGATAGGTAGGCCGGATCATAGAACCACATGCCTTTGTCAAGCTGACGAAGAGCCGCAGATGAAATAGTTCCATCAACAATCGGCACCGTCACCTCGTTCCCAGATCTGTTGTCGATAATCGTGAAACTCTCTTCGGCCATTTGTTGTCCTTCGTCTTTACTTACGTCTACTCGAGAATGGACATGTGGTGCGTCGTTGCACTGTCCGAATTCCCCCGTTTAATAAGGTATCTTACCTTAATTATCTTTACCTATTCGGATGAAAGTAGTTTCTAAATAAAATGATTGGTTGAAATAGTGTAAATAGGTATTACTTCAAGCTTTCTTGACTATAGGGGCGAGTTGTCGTGACGCCTCACTGGAATTTTCTCTTTCTTTGTGCTGAGTAAGTCGAGCAAGTCGATGAGTTCCCGTCGCGTTAGCTTTGGATCGATCACTGCGTCAACGAAGCCTCTTTCAGCGCCGATGTAGGGGTTTAAATACGTTGAGTCATATTCGGCAACGTATTCCTCAATTTCGGCATCGCTTGCGCCTCTTCGTAAGATCTGAGCTGCTTGTGTGGCACCCATCACTGCAATTTCGGCTGTTGGCCAGGCTAAGTATGCGTCATTTCCGATTGTTTTTGAGTCCATGACGATGAAAGCGCCGCCATATGATTTGCGTAAAACAACAGCGATACGCGGAACAGTTGCTCGTGCGTAAGCAAAAGCGAGTTGAGCACCATGGCGAATCATTCCTCGCCATTCGAGATCTTTGCCGGGGTAGAAGCCTGGCGTGTCAACGAGCGTTATGAGAGGGAGGTTGAATGCGTCGCACATAGCGACAAATCTTGCGCCTTTTTGGCTAGCAGGGATATCTAAAGTGCCGGCTATTGAAATCGGTTGATTTGCGACGACTCCGACTGAACGTCCACCAAATGATGCAAGGCCGGTGACGAGATTGGTGGCCCAACCTGACCTGAGTTCAACAAAGTAATTATCGTCGGCAATGTGTCGGATTATTTCACGTACGTCGTAGGAACCACTGGGTGTTTCTGGGAGGACGTCAGAAGCTTCGGGAGTAAGGCGACCGTCCAGGTCGTTAGTCGCAATTCTCGGAGCTTCTAGACCGTTGTAGTTCGGGAAAAATTGCAAGATCTCAGCGATGGTCTGAAGGACTTCGTCATCTGAGACGATAATGCTGGCCACTCCAGTCTCACGGTGGTGAACGTCGGAGCCTCCGAGTTCTTGCTGACTTATTTGGACTCCGGTCATCTGGCGAACTGGTATCGGACCGCTTACAAACGCATAGGCACTTTCTGTCATAACGACTATGTCTGCAAGACCTATTAGCAACGCCGTGCCGGAAACTGCTGGACCAGTTACTGCGGCGATAACAGGGATTACACCTGAGCACTTAGAAAGGACGCGCGCAGCAGTTCCCCAGCCATGAAGTGCCGCCACGCCATGATTAGCATCTGCCCCGCTAGACGCGAGTAAAAGAATCGCTGGAAGTCTTTTGGCTAGTGCCATTTCTAGAGCGTTGGCAATAGTTTTACCATCCTCAGGGGTGAGAGCACCCATTCGGGTAGGAGTGTCTGCTCGAATAAGAATCACAGACCGGCCATCTAGATCAAACAATCCGGCGGTTACTTCACCGGGGACTCCTTGTCTGATTTCTAAGGCGAGTGATTCGGTCACAAATTCAGCGTAGGCGGCAGAAGGGGTCTAGCGGGTGCAAGTTAGTTAAATTGCTATCAAGCCGTCGATAGATGGTGCTTGGAAACGAACTGCGGTACGTAGTACATCTCGCATGGCATTTGCTGCTGGAGAGAGCATGCCTCTGCGGCGTATTGCTAAACCAACGAGGCGCGGAGGAATGCTATCGATATTGAGAACTCTCCAGTCTCCTCTAAGAGCCCAAGCAGGAATGGCCGTGACGGGAACGATAGCCGGAGCGTAGCCCTGGAATGCCAGTGTTGCAGCAAGACGAATCCCATCTAATTCTGCGAGAGTGGAAAGATTTACCCCCTGGCGACGAGCCGCATCATCAATTAGATCTCTTAAGTTTGAGCCACGAGGACCTAACAAAAGCTTGTGTTTTTGGAGCTCGTGGAAATCGACTGTTCTGTCGCCGTCGCTTGCCAATGGGTGTGAAGATGGGGTAACTACAACTAATTGTTCTTCGAAAAGTGGGCTAGTGGTGAGTTCGTCATGGGTTAATGGCGTATTGATGACGGCCAGGTCGATGTCGCCGTTTTCGAGTAACGGGATGAGAGCTGTTGTGGTTGAGTCGATGACTCTTATTTCTACATCGGGGTACTGATTGCTTAAATCATCGAGGAGTGTAGGGAGAAGCCATCTTCCGGTAGTTCCAATAATTCCTAAGCTGACTTTGCCGGTCACATGTGAGCTCATAGATGCCACGTCATCGCGCATGGCTTCCAGTTCAGCGCTGATCCGGCGTGCTCGAGTTAGAACAACTTGCCCTTCTGGAGTTAGTAAACCTGCGCTTCGATCTATAAGAATTGCACCGAGTTCATTCTCAAGTCGAGCGATGTGAGTCGAGATATTTGATTGAACTGTATTGAGAGCGCGAGCAGCGGTTGAGAAACGTCCGTACTCGGCAACGGCTGTTAGGGCCTCGAGCTGTTTGATGTCCATGTCCTAATCGTAACTTGCTATCTGTAAAATAGATAGAAAGTATCTATGATTGCTGCTTGATAGATGACCGATGGGTAACTAACATTAAAAACGTTGAGATAACAACTTCCCCCAAGTTGCTTAACGTTACCCGCTGATTAGGACTACCCCTAGTCCAGTCAGCCGAGGTCGCAAGCGCCCCCCGCTATGCGAAACCTCTGAAACCGACCCGCCCCCCGGGTCGGTTTCCTCTTTTTAGGCCAAGTTCTAAATCTGCATCTAAACGCGAGTAAGCCGGCTGCAGAAGCCAAAAATTTAAGTAAATCACAAAGCAATTTTGGATTTTGGATTTTGGGCTTTGGGCTTTGGATTGGAACTAACTTCGTTTGGTTCTCCTTGTCGGAGCAACAAACGGTGTTAGAGAGAAGCCTTGATTACGTTGAGTGCCGAGCCAGCCTTGAACCATTCAATCTGCTCATTGCTATATGTGTGGTTGGCGGTAAAAGACCACACATCACCGTTACTGCTAGTTACTTCAACAGTAAGAGGCACTCCTGGAGTCAGACCTGAGAGCCCCGGAACTGCGATGCGGTCGGCTTCTTGGAGCCGGTCATAATCAGATGGATTTGCGAAAGTCAACGGCAGCATGCCTTGTTTCTTCAAATTAGTTTCATGAATTCTCGCAAACGACCTAGCTATAGCTACAAGGCCACCTCGGAATCTTGGCTCCATAGCAGCATGTTCGCGACTTGAACCTTCTCCCATGTTTTGATCACCTATAACAACCCAGCTTTGGGATGCCTGGTGATAGGAGCGTGCTATTTCAGGAAAAGTTTGAGTGTCGCCAGTCACTTGATTTTTGCCATGACCAACTTCATAGCCGCTGAAAGCATTTACAGCTCCCAGGTACAGATTGCCCGAAATGTTCTCAAGGTGCCCACGATATTTTAACCACGGACCAGCCATTGAAATGTGATCGGTCGTGAACTTTCCTTGAGCTTTTACCAAGATAGGCAAATCGGTATAATCGTTACCATCCCAAGGCTCAAAAGCTTCTAGAAGCTGCAACCGGTCAGATGTAGGGGAGACTGCGACACTGATTCCGCTGGCATCGGCGGGAGGAGGAACGAAGGTACTTTCCCCGGGGTCAAAGCCATCAGGTGGGAGCTCAATTCCAACTGGAACAGAAAGCGAGACCTCATCGCCATTACTGTTAGTAAGTGTTCCCTCTATAGGGTCAAAATCAACTGTTCCGGCTAACGCCAGAGCCATGACGGTTTCAGGAGATGTAACAAATGCAAGTGTTGCTGGGTCTCCATCGTTTCGCTTCGGGAAGTTACGGTTGTAGGAAGTAACGATTACGTTAGGTGTTCCTGTTTCGTGATCGGTTTCTGCCGAACGGTCCCATTGGCCAATGCATGGGCCACAAGCATTGGCGAGAACTGTGGCTCCTAGAGCCTCGAAATCGGCCAGAAGTCCATCTCGCTCGATTGTTGCTCTGACTTGTTCTGATCCAGGAGTTATCAAGAGTTTAGTTTTGACTGTCAGCCCCTTCTGAGCTGCCTCTCGAGCGATGCTGGCCGCTCGTGTTATATCTTCGTAACTTGAGTTGGTGCAACTGCCTATAAGAGCTGCACTAATTGAGCTAGGCCATCCTTTAGCTGCGGCCTCTGACCCCAACGCTTTTACCTCGCGTGCAAGGTCTGGAGTATGTGGTCCGTTTATGTGTGGCGTCAGGGACGAAAGGTCTATTTCGATGACCTGATCATAATATTCGTGTGGATTCTCGATGACCTCGTCATCGGCACGTAGGTGCTCAGCGACTTTGTCAGCTGCATTGGCTACATCAGAACGGCCTGTCGATTTAAGGTACCTTCCCATCGCTTCGTCATATCCAAATAGGGAAGTGGTAGCGCCAATTTCAGCACCCATATTGCAAATCGTCGCTTTGCCGGTGCAACTTATTGAATTTGCACCCGGTCCGAAGTATTCAACGATCGCACCTGTTCCGCCCTCAACTGTAAGAATTTCCGCTACTTTCAGAATTATGTCTTTGGGAGCGGTCCATCCGGAAAGGCTTCCTATGAGTTTGATACCTATGCTCTTTGGCCAACGAACATTCCAAGAGAAACCCGTCATAACGTCTACGGCGTCGGCGCCTCCGACTCCTACGGCGATCATTCCGAGGCCTCCAGCATTAGGAGTGTGACTATCGGTTCCAATCATCATCCCGCCAGGAAATGCGTATTGCTCAAGTACAACCTGATGGATGATTCCGCTTCCTGGTTTCCAAAATCCGGCTCCATACCGGGCACACACGCTTTGAAGGAAATCGTAGACTTCTTCGTTGCTCTCTGATGCAACCACCAAGTCAGTCTTGCCGTCTTCTCGCGCCTGAATCAGATGGTCGCAGTGGGTGGTAGTTGGAACCGCAACCTGGGAAAGTCCAGCGGTCATAAATTGCAGCCAAGCCATTTGGGCGGTGGCATCTTGCATCGCTACTCTGTCAGGTAGAAGGTCAACGTAGCTTTGGCCACGTTCAAGATCTTGATCCTGGTTCGATAAGTGATTTATAAGAACCTTCTCGGCGAGCGTTAGCGATCTACCGAGCTTAGATCTGCCCCACGCGAGATTTTTGGGAAGGTTTGAATAGACCGCTTCGATTAGTTCGATTGGAGTGCTGGCAGCGACAGCCATAAGGGTTCCTTTGTATGAAGATCAGATCCTGTATTTAAAAGACTTTAGATGTTTACAGGACTAAAGCCGTTTGGTCTGGCTAGTTATTACCAAATGTGTCGAAACTTACTAAGCTTCGCGTGTCTAAACGAGGCGCTTTCTTGAAGTCGGTTCCAATCGTGTGAGCTATTGGAAATAAGCCGACTTGTGTCCACGAACTGTAGTCAATGCCTAGAACTTCAGCTGCTTCTTTTTCAAATGGCAGATGTAGCGTTGTCCAGGCGGAACCAAGTCCACGTTCTCGCGCTGCGAGCATAAAACTCCAAACCGCAGGTATTATCGAACCCCATTTAGATGCTTGACCGAAGCAATCTTCGCCTTCTATGCGTCCTTGCATTAATGGGACTAGAAGCACGGGAACTTCGTGAAAAACTTCTCGAAGATGTCTTGACGAGCCTCGGACAAACTGAGCGCGTTCTGCTCTTATGTCGCCAGGCGGGTACTCGCGCGGCGGTGCATTAACGTACGGGTCATAGCCTTGTCCATAAAGATCAGCTAGTTGCCGCTTTTTTTCAGGGTCTTCGACAAACAGGAAATGCCAACCTTGGACATTGGAGCCTGTAGGTGCTTGAAACGCTATGTCTGCGCATTCTAAAAGTGTTTCCCTGTCAACTGGGCGGTTAAGGTCCAGCCGTTTGCGAACTGCTCTGGTTGTAGTTAAAAGCTCATCAGCCGAAAGTTCAAGATGCATATTTTGGGTTCCCCTAGATGTAAGGCCACTCGCGCTTAGACGTTTGACCATTTTCATTTTCTGCTGTTAGTGCCCATCGCCTTCGCCATGCGCTGCCTTCAGGTCCTTGCAGACCAGGATTATCGGATTTATGTAAGCGTTGTCTAGATGTATACCAGTTGCCGGTGGCTGTTTCATCTGCAAGCGATTCGACTGCTTCTTGAAGCTTTTTTGTAAATCTCCGATTGTTATCATCTTCGGTAAACATGATTGGTCGACCGAAATTTATTATTGATTTAGATCGCTTTGGCCAGTTTCGCCCTTTGCGCAGAATGTCATAGGTGCCGCGAATATGGACTGGGACTACTGGAACTCCGGCCTGCTTAGCAAGAAAAGCTGCTCCAGGACGGAACTCTTGTCCCCACCCGTCAGGTGACCGACCTCCCTCTGGGTAGATCACCATGCTCCAGCCGCCCTTAAGGAGACTCACTGCTTTCTCAATAGTGTTTCTGTTAACTGAAGTTCTCTCTATGGGTATTGCCCCGATAAAAAGAGAAGAAAGGGTAGCGGCGAATCTGCTTCCAAAGAAGTAATCGGCGGCAGCCCCGACGAATAATTTGTGTCTCCAGGGCTCAGGTACCGAGGTGATCATGACCAAAGTGTCGGCATGGCTTTGATGATTTGCAGCAAAAATAGCCGGGCCTTCAAGATCGTGGAGCCTGTCGGCTCCTTGAATCGTGGGGCTGGCGTAGTAAGAAATTACGCCTCTGCCCAAACTGGCTAAGGCCAAACGTCGGGTCAGGCGAGCTGGATATTTACGAGCCCAGTCAGTGTCATAGCTAGCCCCTAAAGTTGATGGCAAGTCGGCTTCACCCTTTGGGGTTTCTGCAGCCTTAAGAGGGAATTCTACTTTTCGCATCACTTTTGTGATCGATGGTTTAGATCTGCGAGCCGTGAGGTGGCTGATGGGTCGTCGACGGTTTAAATCAGCCATTTGTTCTAGACTACATCCGCCATCAGGATTGGTGGATTATGAATGTGAGTAAGTGTTGGTGAAGGCCCTACAACATCGCTCGCCATTTCCAGGGCATCGCGCATGGTAGTCGCAGATCTGAACCCCATACGTTTTGTCGCTCGCAGGTCACCACCAATGATGATCACCTGAGAAAGATGATCGAGAGCGTGAGCGCACCAGTACCACATGTAGAAAGGATGAACACCGTGATAAGCGTATGAAGTGCGATACAGGTGCCGGTACCAATCATCTTCGGCATACCGTTTTTCATACTTGCGTTCAATTTCTTCAGGATCAGTTGTATCAGCTAGAACTTCTTCGAAAAAGTCAATGTAACTGGGATGATGAACAGGGTGGAACTCCCATGGCGTTGGATGACTCATTATCACCACGCCCCCTTCTCTAACGAGTGGTTTCCCTTTGTAGAGATTGAAAAAATACCCCAACCCGAGACACGCCACTAGCACTGGGTTCATAACCGAATTGACGTTGTAAGGACCAATGTAGGGGAGTCCCATGCTCAGAATATCGGTTTGTCCCTCAACTCGAACTAGGTGTTGTTTGTAGACGTTGCGTGTCGTGACTTCATGAACTGCTTCAACTTCGCCCGCCTGTATCGAAGTTAAACCATACGGCGATCTGATGCTTTGGAAGATTGAACGAGCGGCTTTTCTTGGCATACGGTCTAATGCTTTTTTGCTTCCGAGAAGCATTGCTCGATCCCTAGCGGTCATCTCCCACTCACGTTTCTGAAGAAATTCGAAAGGGGCAGGGAACGTGTCGTTGTTTAAAGTTGTTTCGATTTGGAAAATTTTTACACCAGCTGCTGCGATTAAACGTCCTTGGCGCCAGTTTTTTGTATGTAGCTCACTTTTCTCTGGATCCATAAAAGACTTGGATTGACGCATTGTCTGGACATTATGGTGATGTCGCAAAGCGGCGTAACCTGATAGCCCAGTAGCAACGCTCTTGTGGCCACCGTCCATGGACACAAGATTAATGTTGACATAAATAATCAGATCTGACTCGACAGCACGAGTGGAAATGACTACTTCCTCGCCATGCTCAGTCTCTCCGAGGTGAGTCAGTCCCTCTGGGTCTTCTGCATCGAAGTTGTACAGCTGGCCTTGCGGAGCAAAAGCATCATAGACACGATCTCCAACAGCATGACGCAGCTCAGATTCAGTCATTCTCCGATGTAGCGCGAGCGCAGCTATAAGGTGAATGTCATCAACTCCTGCTGCTGCTGCTAAGTCGAGTACCTGTTCGATAATCCGCCCTCGGATGTCAGGAGAGCGCATAGGAGGCAGAGGCAGCGAAATATCATCGAAAGCAATTGTCAGTTTCATTCCCGGTGTAAGCAGAGCGGTCAATGGCTCTGAATCTCCGAGCGGATTGATGAGCGCCTCTCTAATTGCTTCATCTACATTTGATATCGGGGCAATAGGTTCGTTGGGGTATATCACCCTGCTTCCAGGAGGCAATTTCTCGAATCGAAAGCCTTCACCGTGGTGGAAAACTATTGGAGGAGTTGTTCTATCGACTTCGAGAACCAGGCCGCGACGTGAGGTCATTAGTTGTTTCCTCTTTGGTTAGTAACGCGTTGGGCTTTGGGGCCCATAGGGAGAATAGAGTTAGGTGCACCAGGTGTTTTTGGCCAATTTTCGGTCAGCCATCCCCGTTTTTCGGCGATAGCCACAAGTCGTGTTTCAGGGTTTACTGCTACAGGATATCCGACTGCTTCAAGCATCGGAAGGTCAGATGCTGAATCGGCGTAGGCGACACCTTGGCTCGGGTCTAAACCTTCCCTAGCAGCCCACTCGAGCATCAATTGGGCCCGCACTTCGCCGGTCGGAGGAACTTTAGCCATCTCGCCAGTTAGTAGGCCATCTTTCTGAGCAATCTCAGCGGCCACTATGTGGTCAAATAGAGGACGAAGTGGTTCAACAGCGATATCGAGAGCGCCAGTAATCAATATAGTTTTGTGACCAGCCGCCCGGTGGGCTCTAACTCGTCGCAATCCTGCCGGAAAAGATTTGGTAAGGATTAGGTTGCTGAGCATTTCGGCAGCAGCGTCTTCTAACTGCGCAACAGGAGCGCCTTTGTACCTTTGGTAGAAAAACCGTAAAAAATCTGTTCGATCGCGCTTGTCTCTGCGCCAGAGGCCTGGGCTTTGTGCCAAAGTTTTAAGAGTGAACCGGAGCCTTTGCTGCCGGTCTAGATGGCGGGTCGCCATCCAGGCATAGCTTGCGACGACATTGCTCGCTATCAGGGTGTTCTCGAGGTCAAAGGCAGCGAACTCTCGCTTCTCGTTTAATACCGCTTCTGTCAGGCGATCTTTACGACTAGGCCCCACTTTTTTTTCTGGTGTTGTCTTTACACGCGCTTGGATCATAACTGTCGGTAAATGAACCTCGGTTATGTAGTGGTGCCAATCAATGACTCGAGGGTCGAAACCAAATTCCGCCCTATCTTGATCTGAGAGGCTATCCCAAAGGTCTAAAGTTTTGTCGATCCCGTAGAGAGCTTCGCACTTGCCATAAGCACCATAAATTTCGACATATCCTTGGATCTGAGCAAGGTTACGTCGTCGTTCTGCGAACTTGCTAGTGAAACTTTTCTCTCCTCGGATTGGTAGCCGGTTGATAACTTTTCCAGCTATGTCGAAAGCTTTAACTACTCTTTTGAGTTGCTCTTCTAAGCCCTGAGAGCCTGCATACTTCCATTCTGTTCCTGCTGTGGGGTGTCCATCTGCGTTGTACACCGGGTTCTCGCCGAACCACTCCATAGCAGTATCCAACAAAACTTTGAAAAGAAGCGGGTTAGTTGAGCCTGACGCTATTTGGAATACTTCTGGCTCAGGTTGTGGCCCATTGGCGGCCGCAGCAATTATTGCAGATGCAACCATATCGACAGGGATGACATCGAGTATCCCCTCCGGGAAACCTGGAAAGGTGTCTAGTTCGCCCTTAGCGAAAGACACAATTAATGGTTCGGCCATTCGAAATCCACGAATCCAGCCCGGAGCTGGATCAGACCACGCCGATTCGATAATAGATGGTCGAACGACCGTTACTGGTACATTCCCGTGAAGCTCTATAAGAGCTGTTTCTCCAAGTGCTTTAGAATAGGTGTAGACATCTGGCCAACCTAGCGACGTGGCCCGACTTCGGCCGGCTTCAACCATCTGATCATTAACCCAAATTTCGCGACGCTGTTCGGTTTTGGCGGCCAACATTGGGAGGCCGGCTGCACCGAGCTCCTCCCGAGCTTCTTTCCTAAAACCAGACAAACGGTTTGGCTCTCGACTTCGTGCATCGAGATCTGACCGAGTTCTTCGTGCAGCCTCAACTTCACCGCGCCAACTCACGTCTACCTGGAAGGGCGTACCGGCTAAGAACTCTTCTCGAGCATCACCGCGTCGATTCCCAGCGACATAACAAGTTGAAACTGACACCAAATGTGGGGTCCGGTTAGCTGCATGCAACGCCTCGATGATGCGGTTTGGGCCGAGGAGATTAATTTCGATCGAGGTGTCGAGAGGATTATCGAAACTCACCGTTGCGGCTGAATGAATGATTACATCGCATGATGTAAATGTTTCGTTATCGGCGTCGCTCAAACCAAGACCGTCTTGGCTTACATCACCAGATACAACTTGTATTCGTTTTTCGCAACGCTGTTCAAAATCGGGACCCCATTGAGCCCGCAAAAGATTAAAAGCATCGTTTTTGAGAATCTCTCTATTGACTCTCCGCTCTACTGAGTATCGCCGAGTCGGTCTTACAAGCAAAACTAATTCGCAGTCGGGAACTGATCGCAGCAATTTTTCAACTAACGCTGTTCCGAGGAACCCTGTGCTACCGGTTACGGCGATGCGTTTTCCGGCTAGCGAGTCAGCGATCATTATAGATTGTATACCATGAATCCTTACCAATTGGTAAGTATTTGCTATAATTCCCGACATGGCTGGGACTAGAGAACGCGTGTTGTATGCAGCGCTTGAAGCTTTTGGTTTACGTGGCTATGACTCAACTTCTTTGGACGAGCTAGCAGCCGGGATCGGGATCACAAAACAAGCCATTCTCTACCACTTCTCATCCAAGGAAGAACTCCTACATTCGGTCATAGAAACAGCCGCACAAGAGTTAGCTGGAGCAATGTCAGAAGCGGCACGTAGTGGTGCGCGTGGATTCGAAAGAATCGAAGATATTGTCAAAGCCACCTTCTCGTTAGCGGCTAGACGCCCCGAGGTTCTTGGCCTAGTTAGATTAGTCAGTCGGCAGGGCGGATCAGGAGCGGCAGAACTCGCTGCAGCCATGAACGTAATGCTTAGCGACGCTTTACGGTTTATGGAATCAGAAATAGAAGCTGGAAGTTTTCGACGTGTGGAGCCAAGAATGTTGCTCCTGGCTATCTATTCCGCAGTTATTGGTGTCGCTACTGAACCCGAGGTAATGCGTGCTCTTGGCTTGGAGACGGATGTGAGATCGTTGGTTCAAGCTAGACGGGAAACCATATCGTTTCTTAAAGCGGCTTTAGTCGTAGATTAAGCGAGCTTGCTAGCTATCGCTCCCACTTTCCGAAGAGCGACACCATCCGCTCCGTTAGTTCTGAATTGTCGTGTAGGCCCCTTTACAGCTTCTTCAAGCATCTGTTGAAGTAGCTGCTCAAACTTAAGTCCTTCATGTGCCCAAAAATACCAACTAAGAGATCCCGGAATCGTGTTGATTTCATTCACCCATAGATCAGAGCTATCCCACAAAAAATCTATTCTGGCCACTGACCGAGCCATGGTCAGCGATGCGATTTGTTCTGCGCAACTTCTAAGCGATGCCTCTATTTCAGCTGGGATTTCAGCAGGAAGCTCTCTTGGTGCACTCGCAATTCCTGCATCACCTCCGAGGTACTTATCTGCATAGCTATAAATGCCATCAAGGCCATTCGTTCTCAGCGGCCTTTCTACTGCGCTCAAAGCTAACGAAGGCCAGGTCTTAATAGAAATATTCAGATCAACGGCTGCCGGCAAATATTTTTGCAACACGGCACCCTCACGTAGGAGAGGCTGGCTGCGAGTAAGGGCCTTAGCAGTGTCTAAATCGTCGACGATTTCAATTCCAATTGAAGAGCCACCAAATCTTGGTTTGACAATAAATGGCCCGCCTTCAGCTAGCTCGAGGTTATCTGTTACGAGGTATAGCGGTAAACTAGGCAGTCCAGCAGAAGAAATGACACCGCTGAAAGCTAATTTATCCATACCGCAAGCGGCGCCCCATTGTGAAGGGCCAGTATATTTCAGGCCAGCAAGGTCAAAGAGCGCCTGCAGAGTGCCATCCTCTCCCGGTACCCCATGGCAACAATTCACTACCGCCGATATATCTAGTGGGTTTTTTTTCCCTCGACGGGTTTCTCGATAGAACCCACCATCTGCGCCAGTAGCCAGAATCACTGGGACCGCTGAAGTAGGAATTCCGTTTGCGAACTCATTGGCTTCGGTTTGTGCAGGGACTTCGTACCAGGCACCTGACTTAGCCCAATACAACGCTGCAACTTTGTTACCGGCGCGCTGAAGAGACCGGACTGCTTGGAGCCCAGTCAAAATAGAAATGTCGTGTTCAGGTGATGGACTGCCGAAGCAAACTGCTGGATAACTCATAATCTCAAATTAACGGTAGATGGCTTCGCGATCGATGTCACGGCTAAAAGCCCGTTCATGGGTCTTTCTTGTAATTTCTTTGGATCTAGAGCTAATGGGTGGAAGCTCGAACTTGATCGCTAATGAATGAGAATCAGTTAACGACTGCAAAAAAGTATGAGTATTCCAACCGGCAGCAAGTGGGGGTTCCTGCGGCGAGTGAGCTTAGAAATAGTGATCCGGAAGATCATTTTCGTAGAGAACAGCGTCACCGGCAACTAATGTATTACGAACCCATGCCACAGCTTCGTTGCGAGTTTCCATATGCAAAAGTCGAGCATTGCCCGCACGAGCGCCCATCTCAAGAGCAGCGCGATTAGTCCGACCGACAACGAGGAAGTCATCGACAATCTGGGCAGCGCTTTCGCCGAACTTACGATTCTCAATTCCTTGCAGTTTTCCCAATTCGACCATGCCGGGAGTAACGAGAACTTTGCGTGCTGCATCCAACGAACTCAAAGTTTCTAGCGCAGCGTTAGCTCCTGCAGGATTGCTGTTGTAGGTGTCATCTATGACTGTTATTCCACTGGGGCTTACGTCGATCTGCTTACGATGTTCAGCCACTGGAAGAGTTGGTAAAAGGTGCGCAATCGTTGCGAGCTCAACGCCAAGGGCATGGGCTGCGGCAACAGAGCAAGCAATATTAGTTGGAGCACCATCGAACTTAAGAGCAGATAATAGAAGCTCACCGTTTAGTAAGATGTCTAATCCATTACCCGTGGCGAGTACACAGACATCGGCGGACTTATCAAATGCAGAACATCGAATAACCTTGGATCCCGATTCACTCAAACCAGTTGCTACAGATTCCAGGCCGTAAGCATCAATGTTGATTATAGCGATATCACTATTCTCAAAAATCTCTGCTTTAGATTTTACTGTGTTGTCGAGGCTTCCGAATCGTTCTAAATGAACAGGTCCGATGGAGGCAAGTATCGAAATAGATGGTTTTACCCATTCGCACAAAGCTCTAATCTCACCCGGCCCATAGGCTCCCATTTCGGCTACAAATACCTCGGTGGCAGAGGAGAAATTCTCGTTCACCGCTCGTGATAGTCCAGCTGAATTATTGAAACTAGCAGGACTTGCGATGACGCTCTTGGTGGTAGCAACAAGATGGTACACGTAACCTTTGATTGTTGTTTTCCCGTAAGAACCGGTAACAGCAACTCGAATGGGATTGACTCGGTTGAGGGTGTTACTCGCTTCTTTGACGTACTTGTCCGCGAGAGCACTTTCGATCGGCATCAAAATCCATAGGGCAAGGTCGATAAACGCAGGTAGCAAAAGAGCCGCAGCGACAGCAGCATGAGGACCGTAATCAGCAAAACTTGCAGCGACAATAACTGACGCGATGCAAAGGGTGGACGTGACCATCACCGTCTTGAGACGGCGTGTCCAAGCCAGCTTGCTAGTGCGTCCTCGAATTGTGAGCCCTCGGGGAGCGATAAGGGCAGCAAAGGCGGTAACTAAGAGCCCAGAAGCGGAGATTAACGAGAGCAACAAAGCCCCAAAGCCGATGACGAATATCGCCATGTTCTCGCGGTCAGATCGCCACCAGCGCAGAGCGAACGTGCAGGTCGATCTTGGCAAGTAGTGTTCCCGTTGAGCAACTCGAAGCCAACGCAACGAAGAAATAAAAATTGCGGCTAGGCCAACTGCAAGGTAGATAAAATTAGTCATCTAAGGCTGCTAGCTGTAGCTGTATAGTTTCTTTAAGTGCCAAGGGTGCCATAGTCGGGACAAAGTGATCGACGTTGCCTAGGATCGTTAAACGAACATCGTTGATTAGCGCTTCTGCTCTAGCTGCTATTTCTGGAGGCACGGCAGTATCGCCATCACCCCAGATCAAATCAACAGGGCAAAGTATTTTTTTGAGTTCTTCGCCGTATGACTCATTGACACATGTGACAAGGATGTCTCTCATGACGCCCTCTGCCGCTCTGTAATCTGCGCTGCCGTATTTGTTCTTTAGGTTTTCAACGAAGTTGTCGTTGACTAATTTGAGACGGTTTAACCATTTGCCTACCCGGTATTGATAAGCCACTTTCCCATGGTCATGCGCTTTGTGAAGAAGTGGGACTCCGGTGAGTACCAGTCCTGCGATTGCATCTGGTCTTCGCTCGTTGAGATGCACAGCTACTCGACCTCCGAAGCTATGTCCGACTACAACTACAGGGAGATGGCATTCGTCTAACACCGGTTCAATCAGCTTGGCATACATTGAGGCTCCGCCTGAATCAGTCGGAGCTGGCGATGCGCCGAATCCAGGGAGGTCAATAGACAACGCGTCTAATCCAGTTAGAACAGGCTCAAAGTCCTTGTGCGTTCTGCCCCATCCATGCAGTGCGAGAACTCGCGGAGTCTCAGTCCCAAAGCGGGCACCGAAAAGGGAACCGTCAGCGAATGTGCGAAGAGCCATGTAGTCCTAGGGGAGAGCCAGCTAAGAAGATGTTTACTGTTCTTGTGACCGATTGATCGCTGAAATCAGCGCCTGAAAACTTGCAGTCACTATATTCGGATGAACTCCGACTCCCCAAAAGGCAACCTGGTCTTCGGTCTCGATTTCTACATAAGCCGCGGCGGTAGCATCAGCGCCGACTCCTACAGCATGCTCTTGATAATCCACTAGCTGCATGGAGAGTTCACAACTATCCTCTAAAGCATTTTTGAATGCAGACAGGGGACCATTGCCAGAAGCACTGACTTCGCGCTCCACTCCATCAATTTTCAGCATTGCAGTTACCGATGATTCATCAGATGACGAGGAATCAAAGCTGCTCTTGTGTCCAAGGTATGTCAATGGCGAGGTGGTATGTAAGTAGGTTTCGTCAAAAGTTTTTCTAATAGTTTCAGGAACTATTTCGCCACCTTCATCGGTGATTGATTGGATAACTCGGCTGAATTCAATTTGGAGTCGCCTTGGCAGGTCTAATCCGAAGTTGTTCTTCATTACGTATGCAACTCCACCTTTCCCGGATTGACTGTTCACTCTAATAACGTCTTGATATGTGCGGCCAACGTGCGCTGGGTCGATTGGAAGATACGGAACCTCCCACATGATGTAGTTATCGTCGAGTGCTTCGAATCCTTTTTTGATTGCGTCTTGGTGACTTCCTGAAAAAGCGGTGTACACAAGGTCACCGGCATATGGATGTCGAGGATGAACTGGGAGTTGGTTGCAATACTCAGCCACGCGCCTTAAATGGTCGATATGACTCAGATCAAGCTCTGGGTCCACTCCTTGTGAAAATAGATTGAGGGCGAGAGTGACTAGGTCAACGTTTCCAGTTCTTTCACCATTACCAAATAATGTTCCTTCGACTCGGTCGGCACCTGCCATAACTCCAAATTCTGCTGCCGCCACTGCGCAGCCTCGGTCGTTATGCGGGTGCAGTGAAAGGATTACTGATTCGCGGTTCCGGATAGTACGGTGGAAGTACTCGATAAGGTCGCCGTAAAGGTTTGCTGTCGACATTTCGACAGTCGCTGGAAGATTCAAAATTATTGGGTCATCTGCGGTTGCTCCCCATTCTTCTGCTACTCGTTCACATATTTCAATAGCAAACTCAATTTCAGTTCCCGTAAAAGACTCGGGGGAGTACTCAAATCGAATGTTCGAATCGGTTACTTGGTCTCGTAGCTCACGACAAAGGCGCGTGCCCTCTACACCGATTTGAATAATTCCTTCAAGATCGAGCCCATAAACAACTCGTCGCTGCAGCGTTGAAGTTGGGTTATATAGGTGAACTATTGCATTCTTGCAACCTTGTATTGCTTCATAGGTTCGTTCGATTAACTCAGGTCTACTTTGGGTAAGGACCTGAATCCATACATCGTCTGGGACTAAGTCCTCTTCGATTAGCATGCGACAAAAATCAAAGTCTGGCGCTGAAGCGGATGGAAATCCTATCTCAATTTCCTTAAATCCCATCTCTACTAGAGCCTGGAACATCTCTCGCTTGCGTGGCAGATCCATTGGATCAATCAAGGCTTGATTTCCGTCGCGAAGATCCACGGAGCACCAAAGTGGCGCTTCTGTAGTCACTTTGTTGGGCCAACTGCGATCGAGAAGAGTTGGCGCGTAAGGATAGTGAATGTATTTATCGAATGGCATGGGGCTCAGTTGTTGTTTGCTTATGCCTTTTACGTCCGCCATATGCTTTCCTTCCGCTGTGGTCATCAACAATTCACTTCTCTATATCTGCTTGTAAAAGCAGAAGAACCTCCCGGCCCAAAGGCGCAGGAGGTTCGGCGAGGGCTGCCATATAGTGGCCCTCGCCTATCTAAGAAGAAGCAATCCGTTAAATGATCCGGTCACAACTTCAAAGATACCACTGATATGAGAACAATCGACAGAATCTGTCAATTAGACCATTCTAGGTTTAGACCTGTGAGTTCGAAAAAATACTTATGCGGCTTTGCGAACAGCCGTTAAGCGCTGAAGGATTCCTTCTCGTAGGCCCGAAGTGGAAACTACTGCTTCGTGAACTTCGAGAGACCGGAGCAACTGTCGAAGAATAGTGGCAGCAAGTGGCATAGCTTCCGCACGCCGCTCCTTCATGCCCGGCATGGCTAGACGAGAAGCCAAAGGGAACTTTGAAAGACGGTTGATTAGATGCCCTAAATCTGAGCAATCGATAACGAATCCATGCGCTGTGTCAGGTAGTTCGGCTCGTCGCGACACATAAATGAGCTGAGCAATGCCTCGTGCAGCGCCACCAACTAAAACAGTTGGCAAAGGAAGCTGGCTTTTGGATTTTTGTATTGCAGGCCGAAGCTCGCTAGCGATGTGGTGTTCGAGCCTTATCCGAGTATCGGAACTAAGAATTCCATTTTTGAGAGTCCTAGGGCTTAACAAACTAACGCCAAGCCGGTGTGAGGATTGTTGTTGGGGCTTATTTGAATTAGTCGGTCCGAAAGCCAAGCCCAGGCTGCCCCCACCGAGATCTGCCATAGCAATGTTTGGATGAACTGGAAATTCTGATGAAACCGCTTCCCAGGCCAAGCTAGTCTCTTCGACCTCTGACAGAATCCTCACTTCGTGGCCTATGGAAAGGGAGATGCGTTCAGCAACGTTTTCTCCATTGGAAGCGAGACGGAATGCCTCGCTAGCAACAACCATTATTTGGTCATACCCAAAATTTTCGGCGACGTAGGCTAATTCCTTAGCGACGAAAGTGGCCTCATCAATGTCTGATTGGGTAAAGGCTCCGTTCACGCTCACGCTTGCTGCTAAACCCAAATGATGATTCCGTTGAAGAACGTTATGGATACCATCAGACACGGTTAAACGGAAGCTGTTACTGCTCAGTTCGATCAGCGCCGTTTGCACATAGATGAGAATAGGTAATGAATCGGTTCAGGTGGCGGACCTATGCAAAGGATTAGTGTTACTCCTCGTTAAATTAAATGAAACTGGAAGTCTGACGTAACTTCCGCAGCCAGACCGACGTGCTCAGATTTCATCATCGCTTCCATCAGATCAGAGTTAGTGGTTTGAGCCCATTGCCTACCGTTCGGTGTCAATAAGGCAGCAAGTCCAACTTCTGGACCCGATGTGCCGTGCATAACCGTGTAGGCCTCGATGGTGGCTGGGCCGACGTATTCAGCATCTAGTTGCTTAGTCGGGAAAGTGTCAATCTCGTTTTGGCAGTCTTCATGCTGGAAGTCTTTAGAGGGGGGCGTTGTGCTGTAAACCCCAAAAGCATGTTTTGTTATGTACCCGCCGTTCGCTGAGCAAAGGCCGACGCTTCCTGGGTCGTTACGCAGCACATTTGCCATGGTAGCGATGGAGTGGGTGACGTAGTTGTTGAGCGGACCACCTGCAAAAGTTAGACCCCCAGTTTGTGTCAGCTGCTTCTCGAGGTCTAATCCGATCTCAGTAGCTGCGATCTGCACAGCAGATGGAAAACAGCTATAGAGATCGACGTGGTCCACCGAGTTCGCTGTTACTCCCGCTAGTTCGAGGACGCGATTTCCAGCGACCCTGATCGCTGGCGACGAGAATAGGTCCTGCCTGTTTGAAACGAAGTTGGTGTCAGCGCCGTCGGTACCCGCATGAGGGAAAAGCCATCGATCTTTAGGAACACCTGCTGCCTCTGCCGCTTCAGCTGAGCACAAGATAAGAGCCGCCGCCTGATCCAAGTCCCAGTTCGAGTTCATGGCTTTGGTGTAGGGAAAACCGACAAGTCGATTGCCGTTATCTGGTTGTTTTATCTCTTCAGCCGTCATTGGGGTGCGAACCCATGAATAGGGGTTGCTGACAGCAACTTTGTTGAAAGTAGCCCAAAGCTTACTGATTCGGTTTCTGTGGTTTTCTATTGACTCGCCGCGTGATGCTCTGAAGGCTGACTCAAATATGGGATAAAAATTTATGGGCATTGCGAAACCACGTTCGAGCTCCACTTCATGACTCATGGTTACGTCTTTGCCAAGAGTTTCATCTGGTGAAGTGGGTGATTGGTCGGTGTAGGCGATGCGCTCACCGGCCCGTTTCGCTCTCCGGCGGCTCCAAATACCTTCAGCGCCAGCTATAAGAACTATGTTTGCTTCTCCATTAATGATTCGAACACATGCTTTGTTTACAAGCGATTGAGGTGTGTTCCCTCCGTCAGTTGATAGTCCAGTCTGGCTATTGTTTCTGAATCTATCGCGTAGAAGGCCGCCCGGATCGGGATACGGCCATGCTCCTTTAACGATCCAGGTATGAGTCGCATCGCTGAGAAGCGAAGCTGCCCCAGCGTCTTTAGCGGCAGCTTCGAGCGCTGCTTGCATCATGGAAACCGGCTCGATTGCATCTACAGGATTATCGGGCTTTTGGAGAAATTGACCTGCTCCTACCAAGACGGGAGTTCGAGGATTAATTGAATTCATGAAAGTACTACCTCAGCGATTGTTTCGAGTAGAGCAGGAGAGCCGCTTACTTGAAGAGTTGTCACGACTGTATCTTCCCATTTTGTTAAATCTTCTGTGATCTTGCCGAGAGGACCAACCAGAGCCACTTCTTCCACCAACGCTAGGGGAATAGCTGCCGAAGCTTCAGCTTTTTTTCCTTGCAAATAAAGTTCTTGAACCTGATCGGCGACACCTTGATAACCCATTCGACAAAAAACGTCGTAGTGAAAATTCGCTCCCTTAGCGCCCATACCACCCATATATAAGGCGAGCATGGGTCGGACCTTGTCAGCTGCCTTCTCTATGTCATCATCTGGAACGATGCTTACCGGACATACGACCTCGAAGTCGTTACTGTCAGGAATTTTACCATCAGATCCAATTCGAGGTTTGCCCGCAGCAGCGAATCCTTCGTTGAGGGAATCAGCGTAGAAATGGTTGTCTTTTGGAGCGAAAAATAATGGAAGCCAACCGTCGCATAGCTCTCCAGCGAGAGCAACGTTCTTTGGGCCCTCCGCTCCGAGATAAATCGGAATTGTTTTACGGAGTGGATGGACAGTTGATTTGAGAGGCTTGCCTAGTCCGAGCCCACCCGGGAATGGCATCTGGTAATGGTCGCCAATAAATTCGACCGGTTTTTCTCGATCGCAAATCTCTCGGACGATATGGATGTACTCCCTTGTTCTTGCCAGCGGCTTCGGGTAGGGCTGGCCGTACCAACCCTCGACAACTTGAGGGCCGCTTACTCCCAACCCCAAAATGAATCGCCCGTCGCTGAGATGGTCCATAGTGATAGCTGCCATAGCGGTTGCGGCCGGGGTCCGAGCTGACATCTGAATGATTCCTGTGCCCAATTGGATAGTTTTTGTGTTGCTTCCCCACCAGGCTAAGGGAGTTAAAGCATCTGATCCGTAAGCCTCGGCAGTCCAAAATGAATGAAACCCTAGCTCTTCGGCTTTCATCAGAGTTTCGAGAGCATCTTTAGGTGGTCCAGCGGCCCAATACCCGGCTCCAGTTGCTAATTTCATGGGGTCTCCCTGCGGCGATGTGTTCTATCTAAGGCATATCTTGCCATCTGAATCGCACCAAAAGCCCAGCTAATTTTAGTTTTTGTTCTAAAAGGGTTTCTGCTAAGTCTTACCAAGAGGGTGCTGTTCGCTCATCGTTCTTCTACGATCGACTCAGTGAGTATGTCTGAACGAGTTCGAGAGGAAGCTGCTCGCCGCCGAACTTTCGCGATAATCAGTCATCCTGACGCAGGTAAGACGACTTTGACGGAAAAGTTTCTTTTGTATTCAGGCTCAATAGCAGTAGCTGGGTCAGTCAAAGCACGCTCGGGTAGACGTTCCGCAACTTCAGACTGGATGGAGTTGGAACAAAAAAGAGGCATATCTATAACGTCGACTGCGCTTCAGTTTGATTACAGAGATTGCGTCGTTAATCTGTTGGATACTCCAGGTCATAGAGACTTCAGCGAGGACACCTACCGGGTACTTGCTGCTACTGACGCGGCGGTTATGGTTATTGATGGCTCGAAAGGGATTGAGCCACAGACTTTAAAACTTTTTGAAGTGTGCCGGCAACGCGAAATTCCAATCCTAACTTTTGTAAACAAGTGTGACCGTCCGGGTAGAGCCCCGTTGGAGCTAATTGACGAGATTGAAAGCATGCTGCAGCTGCTGCCAATGCCGATGTCCTGGCCCGTTGGAGTGCCTGGCAATTTACGTGGGATCGTAGATCGCTCCACTTCACAATTCATTCGCTATGACCGAACAGCTCGTGGCGCTACTGAATCACTCGAAGAGCGGATAGAACTTTCTGACCTAGATGACTCGGTTACAGGTTGGGATGAGGCCAAAGAAGAAGTTGAGCTTCTGGATGCTCTGGGCAGCGAGATGGACCATAAAGGATTTTTGGCGGGAGAAGTCACGCCTGTTTTCTTCGGCTCGGCGTTGACGAACTTTGGAGTCCGGCTACTCCTTGACGCTGTTATCGATCTGGCGCCTGCTCCGAGTTCACGATTGGATGTTGATAACGTCCCGCAACCAGTTGATGCTGGATTCTCGGCGTTTGCTTTTAAGGTTCAGGCGAATACCGATAAGTCTCACCGAGACCGAATTGCATATGTGCGGGTATGTTCCGGACGATTCGAACGAGGGATGAATGTCACGCAAAGTCGTACAGGAAAGCCTTTTGCTACTAAGTATGCGCATACCATGTTTGGGGCGGACCGCTCAACTGTGGAAGAAGCGTGGCCGGGTGACGTGGTTGCATTAGTTAATGCAATGGATGTTCGAGTTGGGGATACGCTTTATGGGGAGGAGCTAATAAAGTTTCCTACTATTCCCTTATTTGCACCAGAAATTTTTCGACGTATTCGTGTGACAGACACGAGCCGATTTAAGCAATTCAGACGAGGTCTAATTCAGCTAGACGAAGAGGGAGTAATTCAGGTTCTTCGTGATCCTGACATTGGTGACGTGGAGCCGACGCTTGCAGCGGTCGGAATGATGCAGTTCGAAGTAGCTACGCACCGACTCGAGAATGAGTTCGGCGCGCCGGTCATACTCACAAATGCACCATTTAACGTGGCTCGCAGAACCGATGCAAAATCTGCAGTTGAGATTCGTAGGCTCCCAGGAGCCACCGTTCTAGGTAGAAGCGATGGTGCGCTGCTTGCTCTTTTCGAGAACGAATATTATTTACAGCGAATACAAAATGAAAAAGATCACCTAGTTCTTGAAAGAGTTCTAGCTGAACAGGAATGGTTAGGCGACGGGTCGAGTTAGACCTAACCCAGCATTTAGGTAGTTGGAAGTTCAGCAGGCATTAACGGGCTTCTTCCTATCCTGTATGACGCTAAAATTGTTTCATCACAGTCGCGACACAGGTACACAACTTGTGTGGCGACAATTGAAAGTTGACTACCTCGAGATTTTTCTACGACTGCTTTAACCGCTCCTTCCATATCGTTGCCATCGCAGCGATCACAATTTGGAAGGGCATGTGGGTCGCGATGCCATTTCTGCCCGCAAGGCTCGCAGCTAACCTCGATGATGTCTGCATGAGGTACTCCGCTGAGTAGTTCCTCTTCGCCACATGCTGGGCAAGACAATCCTTCCATGTCAACTAACGTAGCGTCCCGATGGATCATTGATCGAGTAGCTTTCGGCTTTGGAGGTCCTAAGTGGATACCGGACTCGATTTTTATGCTGAGTTAGGCATCGACCCGAGCGCTAGTAACGACGAAATTCGTCGCGCCTGGGTACAAGCCGCTCGGCTGAATCACCCTGATACTCTTTTGGATGCATCTGTTGCTGTTCGGCTTAAAGCTGAAGAAAGAATGCAATGCATAAACGAAGCATGGAGAGTGCTTGGGTCCGAAGAGCTAAAAGCTAGTTATGACCATGAATATCGTAGGAAAATTAAACAAGCGGACCGTCTGAGGAGCAACGAATTCCCGATTGAAGACCTTGATGCCAAATGGGAAATGGATGAAGGTGATTCAGAAACTGCGCCGTTGTTAGTCACTAGCAGCTGGTTATTCGCTTTTTTCTTGCGAGTGTTACCTTGGCTGACCGTCGGGTTCATCGGGGTTGGCATTTTCGTGTTTTCGGCTTTTGCTTCCAATTCTCGTAGCCAACCATTGCCAACATCGCGTATACCTGAGAAGGAAGAATGTGTGCGTTTGCGAGAAAATGACACTGTAAGAGTTGTCCCATGTATATGGGAGAACGACGGCGAAATTGTAGAAATATTGGACTTCCGTTTAGCCGATAGATGTTCAGATGAAAATGCCGTATTGGTTAGTGAACCCCAAAGGCGTCAGCGTTTGTGTTTAGTTTCTGTGCGTGAATGAAATGATCTTAGAAAATGGATTTGCTCTCAAATAAATCGCCGACTTGTTGTTCAGTGAAGCCAACTTCTAACAGAATGTCTTGTGTGTGCTCGCCATGATTGGGTGCACGTCCACGCACGCGTATGTCAGAACCTCCTAGGTGGAATGGGCCTGCGACTGTTTTGAGTGGCTCCTCGAAGTCATTGATATCTACAAAAGCCTCGAGAGCCTCAGCTTGAGGGTCGTTGATGACTTCAGTAAGTGAATGCACCGCTCCCCATATAAGTTGCGCTTCATCAAACAGATGACCCCAGGTGTCTCTGTCTTTGTGCGAGAACACTTCGTCGCACATCAACATGAGTTCCGCCCCGCGCTCTGCTCGCGACTCAGAGGAAATAAATCTAGGATCCGATAGCCATTCAGTTTTGCCGATCGCCTTGCAAAATTTTTCCCAGTAACGGCCTTCAGGTGCCATTGTTAGCATTATCCATCGATCGTCAGCGCACTTGAATCGGCCAACTAAGGGGCTCGGTGTTTCGATGCGAAGACGGGGTTCGGGAATTTCACCTGTGGCTAAAGCAAGAGAAAGATCTGAGGCAAGAGTCCACATTGCGGTCTGCATCAACGCTATTTCGATGGCCTGTCCGATTCCTGTCAAGTCGCGTTCTCGTAAGGCAAGCAGAACTGAGGACAAGATTGCCAGAGAGGTAGTGTGGTCTCCTTGGCCAGCTCTTCCCGCCGGAATAGTTTGACCTGGTTCTCCCATTATATCGAGGACCCCACCGCGACTAAAAAATGCGGTGTGGTCAAAAGCTAAACGGCTTTGATCAGGGCCTGTGCTTCCATATCCGGTCAGAGTGGTGTGGATGAGTTCCACATGATTATTTCGGAGATCGTCTGGTGTAAGTTCGAAGCGTTGCTGTCGTTCTTTAGTGAAGTTCGTTACAAAAACGTCACAACTTTTGGCTATGGCGTGGGCAGCGGCTCGGCCTTCGGCTTTCGAAAGGTCAATAGCGATACCTCGCTTCCCTCGATTATCAAGTTCCCACCAAGGGTCTGGACCGTCGGGAAACTGGATAAGTCCCCGTAAAAGATCTCCATGGGGGGGCTCGAGTTTTATCACGTCTGCGCCCATGTCAGCCATGAGAGCGCAAGCACTGGGCGCGGCGATCATCCCAGCAGCGTCTAAGACTCTAATACCTGCTAATGGCCCCCCGGGATAGCTCATTTAGCTTCTCCTATGCATCGCTGTGTTGGTCGCGAAGTTCTCGTTTTAGTACTTTTCCCGTTGCGTTGTGGGGAATCTCATCAATAAAAATTACTGACTGAGGAACTTTGAAACGAGCGAGGTTTTCCCTGCAATGATTTATGATCTGGCTTTCGGTAAGAGACTCACCAGGTTTAACGACGACAATAGCACGACCAACTTCAACCCATTTTTCGTCAGGGATGCCGATTACTGCAACTTCGCCGATTTGCGGAAGCTGGTAGATGACGCTCTCCACTTCTGCGGGATATACGTTTTCTCCGCCTGATATGTACATGTCTTTCCAACGGTCAACAATGTAATAAAAGCCATCCTCGTCGCGTCGTGCTGCATCACCTGTTTTTAGCCAGCCATCTTCGAAAGACTCAGCTGTTGCTTGAGGATTGTTCCAATATCCCGGAGTGATGTTGGGTCCCTTGCACCAGAGTTCCCCATTTTCGCCTATTTCGGCTTCGCGACCATCCTCGGTGACGATCCGGACTGCAGTATGCATTCCAGGCAGTCCAGCAGAACCAATTTTTTCGGTACATTTGTCAGCTGGGAGCGCCAGCACAAGCGGACTGGTTTCAGTCATACCAAATGCTTGCTGAAGAGGTAGACCTTTTCCTGCCCATGCTTCGATAAGAGGAACTGGAGTTGGTGACCCTCCAACACAAGGAGCAATTATCGTGGGGAAAGAAGCATCTTTGAATTCAGGAACTTGGCTCATGAAAAGCCAATTAGCAGGAACGCCAATCAAGTGAGTGACCGCTATTTCTGGATCAGTTAGTAGAGCTAAGGCTTTGGAAGGTTCAAACGTTTTCATTACTAGATTTGTGCCCCCGAAATGAAATGCAGGGTTTGTGAAGACGTTCAACCCGCCGGTGTGGAACAGAGGTAAGAAAACAATATTTATCATTGACTCACTTAGGGAATAAAACTCGACGCAGTTAACAGCGTTCCAGAAAGTCATTCCTTGAGTAATTATGACCCCTTTGGGTCGGCCTGTAGTTCCAGAGGTATACATGATGGTGACAGGGTCATCGTGGGTGCATTCGACGCAGGCGTCCATAGGTTCATGAAGGCTCAGGACTTCTTCATAAGCTGCGGCTTCCTCAACAGACCGACCCCAGGTTACGCGATGAGAGATGTTGCAAATTTGAGAGAGCTTTATGCTTTGTTCGTTTAGGGCATCATCATGAAAAAGAACCGTTGGTTCTGCATCGCCAACTATATATTCGAGCTCTGGGATAGTTAGCCGCCAGTTGAGTGGAACGAATATGGCTCCGAGCTTCCAGCAAGCAAATTGGACCTCAAGGGTGTTGCTATCGTTTTCTGCCAGAACTGCGACTCTGTCGCCTCGCTCTATGTTGAATTCCGATCGTAATGCTGTTGCAAGCCGGCTCGTTCGCTCATTCATCTCTGTATAAGTGAATTTACGACCTGAATCTAGATCGTGGACTGCTAATTTGTCGCCGCGCACTAAGGCATGGTGGGCGATCCAATCATAAGAAGGGCTGCTCATGTGGGGAAAGCTAGCTAAATACTGCCTTGGATACCAGTAGGGAGGATGAATAAGCGGGTGAGACATGCAAAAAATTTATGCAACTACCAAAAATTAAGGCTTTTCGCTGGAAACGAAAAATTAGATAAGCTATAATAGTTTTTCACGTCGCCGAAGAGGCGATTTTCGCATTTTTAGTGTGAATATGGCTGGTTTTGGTCCCGATCCAATGATTTTTCTTGTTTTTTGGTCCTGAGACATTGATAGTTAGTTATCTTTCGTCAATATGAACATGACTTGGGATGAAGCAGTTTCGACGCTCACTGGTCCTGGCTGCCCTTTTGAGATTACGACGCAAGAAGTAATGGGTTTGCCGACGAAAGTCTATTCGCGTACCCCGAATTCACTTCGTGACTTATTTATGATTGCCCGGCTTTACGGCGATAAACCATATTTGGTTTATGAAGACGAAACTTGGAGTTACACCGATCTTGTTCAACATATAGATGGGCTTGCTTACGCACTAGTGCATAACTACGGAATTCAAAAAGGTGATCGCGTAGCGATCGCCATGCGCAACTACCCGGAATGGATAGTTGCTTTTGCTGCAATCACCTCCATCGGTGGGATCGCAGTTGCGCTGAATGCGTGGTGGGTGACCGACGAGCTTGAATATGGACTAAAAGATTCAGGTTCTAAACTTGTCATCGTTGATGAAGAACGTGTGAAACGGGTTGCTCCGATTTTGGAAGCGTCTGAGGCTGCAGCCATAGCGGTAAGAGTTACTGGAGAGCTTCCTTCAGGAATTGATCGTTATGAAGATGTTGTCAAGCTGGGCGCAGAGATGCCAGAAATAGCTATCGACACAGACGATGATGCCACCATTTTGTATACATCTGGAACTACAGGATTCCCCAAAGGAGCAGTTTCAACGCATAGAGCGGTACTGAGTGCTTTAGTCGGTTTTGCTTGCAGGGCCGAAGTAGGAAAACTTACCGGATCTGGAGGGGAAGTTGGAGCTGACCAAGGTGACCCTGCAGTAATTTTGTGTGTTCCTCTCTTTCACGTGACTGGTTTAGTTCCAGTGATGATGGGAACCTTCGTGATTGGGTCGCGATTGGTGATGATGCATCGATGGGACCCTGACCGAGCTTTAGAACTTATCGAGCGCGAAAAAATTACTACATTCGTTGGTGTTCCGACTATGAGTTGGGAATTGTTGGAAAGTCCGGATTTCGCTACACGCGATACCTCTAGCTTGTCCTCAGTAAGTGGAGGCGGTGCCCCTGCTCCTCCCGAGCTGGTGAGAAGAATAGAAGACGGGTTCGAGACAGCGAGGCCAGGTATTGGCTATGGAATGACCGAAACCAATGGGCTAGGACCACAAAACTCGGGTAACGACTATGTAGCGAAGCCGACCTCAGCAGGTCGAGCGTCTCCATCAATGGATATGTCTGTGATCGATGAAAAGGGTAATGTCTTAGGTCCCAACGAACGTGGTGAGATTTGTTTCCGCGGAGCCAACCTTATTCGCGGTTACTGGGGTAAACCAGACGAAACTGCTGAGGCGATCATCGATGGGTGGCTTAAGTCGGGAGACATCGGATGGCTAGACGAAGATGGGTTTATTTTTGTAGCTGACCGTGCCAAAGACATGGTGCTTAGAGCCGGTGAAAATATTTACAGCGCCGAGGTCGAGGCAGCTATATATGAGCACCCGGGAGTTTACGAAGCGGCGGTCTATGGCGTGCCGCATGACCGATTAGGGGAAGAAGTAGCAGCAACGGTGATGGTAAAAGCTGGCCATAGCATTGATACAAAGGAACTTCAGGACTTTTTATCAGAACGAATCGCAAAGTTTAAGGTGCCTACACACATGAAGTTTGTTACCGAACAGCTTCCTCGTAATGCGAGCGGAAAGATATTGAAACGAGAGCTACGCGAATTAATGATAAACGAGAGTTAGGAAGATCCTCCAAAATGAAAGTTATTGGAATAGATCATCTAGTAATAAATGTTTCCGACGCTGAAACGGCGATGTGCTGGTACCGAGATCGGCTTGGGATGGAGCCGCTGCGCTACGAGGAGTGGAAATCAGGTAAAGCACCCTTCCTCTCGATGAAGATAAATGAAACAACGATCATAGATCTTCTCGAAACTGAACGTTCAGGCGAAAACGTTGACCATATAGCCTTATATGTCGAGGGAGACCTAGAGACTCTCTTGGATCATGATGATGTAGAAACTGTTCGAGAGTTTAAATCCATTTACGGTGCTCAAGGCTGGGGCCCAGCCGTCTACATCCGTGACCTAGACGGTAATCAAATTGAGCTCAAACTCTATGAAAATTTAATTTAAAACTCATGGTTGAGCAGCTGTAAATTGATTGAGAAAAGTGCTCGTACTCATACCGTAGTTATTGGCAAGGGCTGCGAGCTGGAACGAAAAAGTGAAAGTCCCCACCGTCTGATGGATGAGATCATCGAGTGAGGGCTTTCAGTGACGCCAGCAGGTGCAGCCGCACCCGCTGGAATCACTGTCAGTCTAAGGGGTTCGATACGCAAGCGTTTCGAAAGTAATGAAAAGCCCTTGATGCAAGCACTTCTACAAAAAGAATTGTGCAAGTTAAGCTATTTCTGGTTCGTTGATGGCTAGAACCCGTGAGATAGCGCCCCTAACCATGCTCGTTTCTGAGCATCTGGTAGGCAATCTGACTAGTCCAAAAATAAATAAGGACCGGCGCAGGTGGCCGATCCTTATTAAGAAAGCCGGTGGCAGGGGGGGCCACCGACTTAGGTCTGTTTAGCTACTAGTAGTTACGAGGACCTAGTTGCTGATTTTGATGCGCTCTCTTGGAGTCATAAAAGCTTGGTGCTTCTTTTCCGGTAAGCGCTTTGTAAGTGAGTTTCGAAAGTGACTTTTTCATAGTGCTTTCACGATAAGGAATTGAAGAGGCAGACTGTTCGAGAAGTGACAAACGACACAGTGCTAATTGCAATAAGAAGGCAGAGCGTTTATCTAATAGATGGACCGGGGAAGAGGAGATTTGAACGCCAGCGTTTAAGATTTCAGAATTCGAGGCTGCTGGTGAGATCATGAACGTGCTTCAAGATCACGACAAAATACGCACATGGCTAATCAGCGCGGCGGATAGCGCCATTTCACTGACGAGCAACGCGATCGCTAAAGAAGGTGCTCAGCAGCTTCGATTAGCAATCGAGAAAGCAGCGCCGATAGCTTATGAATCTAAGAAGCTAATTGCATTGCAGAACCTTGGCGATGTTCGCGATACGCCTCGAGCACGCGAGTTCACCGAATTCGCAGCTTCGTTGCGATGGGTTGAGTCTTCGCGTTGGAACGATAAAGGCAAACAAAGAGCGCTATGCGTTTTGTCTGATGCCTTTGATCTACCAGGCCTAGAAGTTGGGATAATGTATGTTGAACGTGGTTGCTCATACCCGATTCACAATCACCCACCACAAGAGATGTATCTAACTATTTCAGGTACAGCTCAATGGAGATATGGTGGCTCCAAAACCCTGGTTGAAGTGAAACCCGAATCAGTTTTATACAACCATCCTTTAGATATACACACGGTTCAAGCTGGCGACACTCCACTTGTTGCGTTGTATGTGCTGTGGGGAGCTGGAGTAATCAAGGGCTAAAAGCGAGAGCGTGGTTGCTCTGCAGGTTTTGTGCGTTATCGACGTCTTTGATATGGGCTAGATTGTTTCAATGTGGCAGATTTGCGATGATCTTGAAGCTGAGACTCTGGCTTTGTCGACCGTTGTTGATTCCTTAACTGAAGAGCAGTGGAGCGCCCCCACCGTCGCTGAGGGTTGGGACAGCCACGAAACCATTCTCCATCTTGGTAGCACTGATTTACTTTGTCACGTAGCGGTCACGGACCCAACAACGTTTGCTGTAATGCGCGAGCGCTTAGCCAATGGTGAGGTTTCAGCTCATGGGTTAGGTGGCCCCGAGATTCAGACAATGACAGGCTCTCAGCTCTGGGAATGGTTCCTCAACGTTCGTATGGAAATGATTGAAGGTTTGCGGAACTTAGACCCGAAGGACCGGATCACTTGGCTGGGACCAGACATCGGTGCTCGGTCGTTGGCAACGAGTCGGCTACTAGAAACCTGGACGCACTCACATGACTTGGCCGATACCTTCGGCTGTTATTACCCGCGAACAGACCGCCTTCGCCACATTGCACATATTGGTGTCGTCACTCGCGAGTTTAGTTACGTCAATCAAGGGTTGTCTCCACCAACCCAACCCATGCGAGTTGAGCTCACCAGTCCGAGCGGGGCGCAATGGGTTTGGGGATCAGAGGATGCCACGGATCGCGTGAACTCAACCGCTTATGAGTTTTGTAAGGTCATAACGAGGCGAGTACCGCTCCACGAGTCTGAAGTTGAGACCGAAGGGGACCTAGCGACTGAGTGGATGCGAATCGCACAACCTTGGATTGAACCTAAACGTATAAGCGATAAAGCCTGAAAGAGAAACAGTTCCTACTCCCATGGTTGATAAGGCTTTGCGAGGACCATGAAATGGTATTGGAAATAAGACAAGCTCGCTTCGAGGCGTCTCGTGTGGCAAGCTATTTCCATGAGAATCGAAGCTCTTCACGATGACTTCGGTGCGAAGATCACTGGCATCGATTTGGCTGTGCCGCTAGAACCTCACCAGATCACAAGTTTGAGCGCAGCAATTGATGAACATTCAGTTTTGCTATTTCCTGAACAGAATATGAACGATGAGGCACAGATGGCCTTGACTAAATCGTTCGGCGAACCAGAGGAGAGCCACATTGCGTTTGGCCGAACGGGCGAAAAAATCTATATTGGCACCGTTGGTAACGTTGTCGACGACAACAAAAAACGCGGAGAGTCAGATCCACAAACTCGAGCGCTTAAGGGCAATAACCTTTGGCATTCAGATTCGTCTTTTAGGCTAGTTCCTTCCTATATATCGATTCTTCATGCCTATGAAGTACCTGCTGAGGGAGGCGAAACTGAGTTTGTAAGCCAGAGAGCCGCATACAAACGATTAGACGCTGCGAAACAGAACGCGATCAACAATCTCCATGTTCTTCATGACTATGTTTTCAGCCGTACTAAGACTGCTCCTGTTGATGATAACCATGCGGCATCTTTGCCTCCAGTGGAACAGAAGCTCGTTAGAACTAACCCTGGTAACGGCAGCCGTAACTACTACCTTGGCTCACATGCCCGTTCGATTGTCGGATGGAGTGGTATAGAGAGCCGCCGTTTGATTGACGGACTTAACGATTTTGCTACAGAGCCTAGAAACCGGTGGTCTCACAGTTGGCAGCCGGGCGACACAATTTTTTGGGACAATCGGTGTGTTCTGCATCGAGGTACTGGTTACGACGCTGACCGCTTTCGCCGAAACATGAGACAAACGCGAGTGCGTGGAGCTGGAGTAACACTCCACGAGTAATTTGTTTAAGCCGCTCGAAATTTTCTGTTGGATATAAACGTGTATGGAATTGCTTGATTACTGTGATCGCTAAACAACCAGCAGAAGGAGTGCCAGATATTGACTGAACTATCAGGAAACAAATGCCAGGTGACGTTTGTTTCGATTCGCTTCGGGTTGTTTAGGTGAATAGGGCGAGGGTTCTGAACTGAAATCGTCGACCAATTAATTTAACCACTTCAGAAACATGAGGAGAAGAGCTTCTAATCAGGAACAGTTTTTCTTTCGATGAGCAGCGTTCCTATACTTTGCAACGCTATTTCATCATTCTGCTTAATCATTTGGGTTTTGAGCTCGATGAAACCTATATTCGGCCTCGAACCGCTAACACGCTTGCTTAAAATTTCAATCTTGAGCCTAAGAATGTCTCCAACTCGGACAGCGGACGGCCAAGACAACTCTGAAAGTCCGGTTGAACCAACGCTATGTTCACCCAAGAAACCTTCGGCAGTTAATTTCATCATTAACGAACCGGTATGCCAACCAGAAGCTATTAAACCTCCGTAGAGAGTTTCAGCTGCGGCCTCGGGGTCAATATGAAACCGTTGAGGATCAAACTGATTTGCGAAATCGAGCATTTCTTTCTCGACCATTTCAACGCTACCGAGAAGAAATGATTCACCTTCCGAAAAGTCTTCGTACCATCTTTCGTTGCATGGGATATCTGAAGGCATGTTGTGCTCCTCGTAGCAGTTTGTGAACATGAGATAGTCGATTGATATTCGACTTCGAGGTGAGGCTATCAGTATGGAGATCCGGAAATATTGGAGTAATCACTTGTGCCTGGAGCAGACCAAACTTGATTAGCAAGTGCTTAAGTAGCTTAAGATTCAAAGTCTAAGAGGGTCAGAATATTATCTCAGTAAAGTTTCGTAGGGCTACCCTCGAGGGTCTTTGATTGCACTGGAGCTTCCAGTTTTTGAAATCTTCTTGGATTCGAAGAATTCCGCTTTTTGGCGAAATCGTAAATTCAGAAACTTTTAGCGTTCGCCTCGGCCGAACAAAAAATGAGAGTTGAGTTGGGTATCAAAAGATGCGGCTTAAAAAGTATGAAGGCCAGCTCCTAAGAGCCGGCCCTCACATACTCAGTCTGGAACTTGCTCTGGAAGGAAAGCAAGCTTCAGGTTTCACGAATAGATCACTAATATGATCTTGGTCCGAGCTGTTGAGTCATATGGGATTGCTTTGTTTCTTTACATTGCTTTGTTTCATAAAAACATGGTTCTTTCCTACCGAAAAGCTTGCTTGTCATTATTTTAAGAACAGTCATCGATTTATACTCTCCTTAGCTCGTGTCGTTAGAAGGTATGCAATGAGATAGGTTGCCGCGTTCATTCGTGACCAACGACACATCAAAAACTTAGGCGCCTAAATGAAGCGAATACGATTCTGATAGGGCGCTGCTGCTCAGGTGGTGATGCTTGAAAAGTTTCATTTGGGTAGTGTTGGTATCGACAGGCGTTGCCAACAATAGAGTCGCTATGAGACGCGTAATCATTGAACTCAAATCAGTCCGAGTCCTAACAAGTGAACCCGATCGAGGCCGGTTTTGACGTGTTGGTCCGGCGGAGTCATCGACTGCGACTAGGGTTGAGGTAACGCTAAACAGTTTCATCTAAAAGCTAATCCATCAGGAACAGCAAGAGGAGAAGCAATGGCCAAACCCAAAGTAGAAGACTTCGAAAAAATAAGAAGTCATGAATTCTATGTTGCTAAGTCAAGATCAGTTAGGCACCGCGAGAATGACGAGCTTCGTCGGTTGACTAGATTAGCGGCATCTCTGGACATCGACAGAGAAGCCGATGAGATAGTTGCACCGCCGCCCGCTCACCGGCCGCCGAAACATAAAGCGCATTGGAAGCGAACGAGAGTCGGCCGAAACCGCTCTCGACTAGCTCATTGGAAGAGCAAGTCTTGGAAACGGCGAACTGCTGTCGTAGCCGCAAGGGCTCAGGCTCTAAAAAATTGTCAAGAGGCTGCATAGTAGCTAGCTGAGGTCAATAACAAAGGCTGCACTAATCTGAGTATCAAAAATATTTTTACTCAAAGTGTATAGACCAATATTGGCTACTGTTTCTAGTCTGATGAGTGGGATTAATATCCTTGAAGGCGATTTTCATGCGGATATTAGTATCTTCCAACGCGCTGCTATTTGAGGTAATGCGGCTGGCTATGTCAATGAGCTAACATCGCAGTGTGCGTGACAATTGTTTCGTAACTATCGATGGTTTGCGGGGGTTCTAGTGTCTATCTTGGTTCACGAACAGGTATCCGATGAACTCAAAAATAAGTACCGAGTGAACGGCGTTGTAAAAATTGAACAGGTAGTAAGTAATGAGTGGTTAGAAAAACTCTCATCTGTCGCCGATAGTCAGTTAGCTAATCCTGGTCCTTGGGTTACTGATACAAATCCGGGGGCTGTAGAGGGCCGTTTGTTCACTAGTCGCTATCGATGGGAAACTGATCCGGTAATAAACGATTTTGTGTTTAAGTCTGAAGTGGGTGGAATAGCAGCTGCGTTGATGGAATCTAGCTCGTCTCGATTCTATTTTGATCACCTATTGATTAAAGAGCCTTCGACAGCTAATCCAACACCATGGCATCAAGACGTTCCTTACTGGCCTTTTCTCGGAAAGCAAATTTGCTCGGCTTGGGTAGCCATTACTGAAGCAAAAGTTGCAGACAGTTCTCTCGAATTTGTTAGAGGATCACACGCTTGGGGTTCATATTATGCGCCGGAAGCTTTTGATGGTAAAGACGGTTGGGCTTCCGAGTTCGAGGGTGAAAAATGTCCCGACATTGAGGCATCTCGAAGTGAGTATGAAATCATCGGATTTGATGTGAAGCCAGGAGACGCGATCTTTTTTTCAGCCTGGATTATTCATGGGTCACAAGGAAATTCAGGAGTTAAAAGGCGAGCAGCTATATCGACTCGTTGGCTAGGTGATGACGTCACATGGTTTCCTCATGCAGGTTGCGATCCCACTGTTACTGATGAAGACACGACTTCAGTAACAGGCCAATACCCAGATGACAATCAAAGGTTTCCTCTAATCCATTGCGCTTAGAAATGTTCAACATAGGGGTTCTGAGATTGTTGTTATGGTTCGTAATTTTAGTGCGTTGATCACGAGCTTGAATGTGAGTTAAGACCCGTTGGCTTTAACAGCTAATTGACTAGCGCTTCTCTATGCTGGCGCACCCAGTTAAGAAAGATTGTTGCACGATGTCATTTGATAGTTATTACGCGTATTTGCTAGCAGCTCGAATTCGCCGTTGAGTGAATACATCCCGAATGTTCAGAGTAAGACTGAGCACAACAAATATTTCGAACTAGGGGTACAAGAAAGTAGAACATTTTCGATTGTTGAATTCCTGACTATGACCCAACGCTCAAACCAATTAACAAAGCTGCAAGAACTTCGGGTCGATTAAGAAATGGCGAATGGCCTGTGTCCCATTCGAGCCTCGTGTTTACCTTGGCAGCCATCGAACGTTGGGTATCTGGCGTAATGGCTTTATCGCGCGTGCAAATCACATAGATCGAAGGCTTTTCAGTCCACGCTTGCCGGGAATTGCGGGTATCGAGAGCTAGAGTTTGGGACCGTAATTGACGAGTTGCGAAACTAATTTGGTCTCCATCGCAGTCGTTGTAGAAAAGTTCTGTGCCTAAAGAAACATCAGCACTGAAAGAGCCGTCAACATTCTCTATCATTGCTTTGGTTAAATTCGTTTCAATTCGACCAGCTGGATTCTCTCCTTTTTCTAGAAGCAAAGCAGTCAAATAAACAAGAGATCCAACCCTGTGATGAGTTCCGGCTTCGGAAATGACTGCTCCGCCTCTGGAGTGACCAAGAAGCACAGCCGGCTCATCGCCGGGAAGGTTATCTAAAACTGATTCCACTGCTGCCGTATCTTCATCGATTGCTGCGCCGGAAGTTGCATTGGCGCAGCTAGGAAGATCTGGTGCTCTCCAGACAACGCCAGCAGCGTCCAAGTGGGAAGTAACGCGACCCCAGCACCAGGCTCCATGGAATGCTCCATGCACTAGAACGACAGGTCTGTTCATAATTCTCCAATACAAAATTGCGCTGCTTCATTGTTGCATATCTTCAGTGCGCATGACTTAGCTACTAACTACTCTTAGGTAGATGAAACAGCGTCGGCAACGTATGGCTATGTGGATCGTCATAGTCGCCCTTGTGTTGAGTCTTTTAGTCGGGTTAGTCGTTCCGATGGAACGACTACAAGGTAAAGGTTGGGCTGCGCGAGCAGTTGGTTACCCTCTGTCAGCGATCGTTATGGGAACCATCTGGTTTTTCAGAGGACGTAAAGAGACGTTCCCATACGTTCCTACAGCGCTGCTAGTAACTCCGTTCTTGCTGGATCTCTTGGGTAATTTGTTTGGTTGGTTCGATAACGTTCGAAATTTTGATGATGCGTTGCACTTCGTTAACTGGATGTTTTTGTGTGCTGCTTTCGTCGCGATGATTCATCCGGGTGTAGCAGCTCCATGGAATCGAATCGCATTGGGTACCGGCTTCGGGGCTAGTGCTATTATTTTCTGGGAATTCTTGGAATATCTTATTATGAAGAGTGGTACCAGTGGTTTGCATCTCACCTACGAAGATACGGTTAGTGATCTTCTCCTAAGTTTTTTGGGAGGTCTGGTGGGGTCTTTCGCCATTGCTCGAATATCAACAAAAAAATCCTGAAGCTAATTTCGTTGTGTCTTAAGTCGAGCAACGGTGGTGTTGTAAATAAAATCTCACAAGGGTTCCGGAACTCTCCTAGGGTTGTCTACGTCCAGCAGACCGAGAAGATAGAGGAGATTGAAATGTCAGTTTATTTCGTTGTGCAAGAAGAGGTCAATGACCAAGATGGTTTAGAACGCTACATGAAGGCGGCAAGCGCTTCTTCACTTGGTCGGGGTCGAGCGATAATTGTTGATAACAACGTTACGTCCGTTGAAGGAGATTGGCATGGTTCAAGACTCGTGGTCCTTGAATTTGATGATGACGAGGCTTTCAGGGAATGGTATGACTCCCCGGAGTATCAAGAAGCTCTCCCGTTGCGGTTATCTTCAACCGACTCTCGAGCTGTTCTTGCCAAAGGCCTGAGCTAGCATCGGGGGATCCGTTAGAACTAAAGGTTCGCGGCCGCAAAGAACTGCTGTCTCTTGAGGCAAGGGTTCTTTGCGGTTATTTAATAGCACTACACGTAGATAAAGCTCAAAAAGTACCGAAAATACTGAGAAATAGGGGTTTAATAGTGGACATGAAAATTTAGATGTGCTATGTTTTACTTCCACGTCGCCCAACCGGGCGGCTTTCGTCGTTTTGGTAGCCGGTCGTGCTGACCGCTAGATCAGCTAAGCGGTCACACCTCTGCTTCGACTGTTCATAGGATCTACGGTGTGAATTCCAGAGAAGAAGTTGCTCCAAGCTGGCCTGTCAAGACAACACCGCCTGCCGGAAGCCCGAACGTCTTGATCGTCCTTTTCGACGATGTTGGGTTTTCGGATTTTGGATGCTACGGCTCGCCTATCTCTACCCCTACCATTGATCGACTTGCCGAGAATGGTCTTCAATACACGGGCTTTCACACGACGGCTATGTGTTCAACCACGCGTGCCGCTCTGCTAACAGGTCGCAATCATCACTCCGTCGGAGTTGGATGTCTCGCCAACTTCGACAGTGGTTACCCGGGTTACAGAGGGAAAATCAGTCCAGACGCCGGGACTCTCGCCGAGATACTGCGCCCGCATGGCTACAGGAACTACATGATCGGGAAGTGGCATGTCACTCCTTTAACAGAATCAGGACCTACCGGGCCATTTGACGGCTGGCCCTTAGGCAGGGGCTTCGACCGGTTCTACGGCTTTCTCGATGCGGAGACAGACCAATACTCGCCGGAACTGATTCGTGACAACAGTCATATTTCACCGCCTGGAAATTTTTCCACCGGATATCACCTCACCGAAGATCTTTTCGATCAAGCGATCCAATTAATCGCTTCACATGAGGCGACTATCCCTGACAGTCCCTGGATGACCTTGATAGGGCTCGGCGCGTGTCACGCACCGCACCAAGCTCCCAAGGAACTTATCAGCCACTATGACAGCATCTTCAGCCGTGGGTGGGATATCGAGCGTTCTGAACGGTTAGAACGTCAGATCGCATTAGGCATAGTGCCGCCAGGTACTCAGTTGCCGCCGCGGAACGACTTTGTTGAAGCTTGGGACGAACTTGATGACATCACTCGTCAGGTAGCTACACGACTCCAAGCTGCATATGCCGCGATGCTTCATCATTCTGATGTGCACCTTGCTCGGCTTATCGATCACTTGGAACTTTCAGGCCAACTAGATAACACCGTGATCATGGTTCTTTCGGACAACGGAGCAAGCCAGGAGGGTGGACCGCTCGGCTTTGTAAATGCTATGGGGCCTTATAACGGTCTCCCTGAATCCATTGAAGCCAAATTTGACCGAATTGACGACATCGGAGGGCCCGACACCCACAGCAACTTTCCCTGGGGGTGGGCAATGACCGCGAACACACCGCTCCGTCGATACAAACAAAACACCCACGGCGGCGGAGTCAGAGACCCTTTAGTTGTGCACTGGCCGCGCAAGATCATAGATCCGGGATTGAGAGACCAGTTCTGCCACGCGTCTGACGTTGTTCCGACGTTGCTTGACTTGATAAAGGTGGCGGCGCCCGAGACAATCAACGGTGTTCAGCAAAAGCCGATCGAAGGCGTAAGTTTCGCGTCAACATTGACAGACCGGTACGCACAAACTGGGAAAACAACTCAATATTTCGAAATGTTCGGTCATCGAGGGCTAGTCCACGATGGTTGGAAAGCAGTCGCTTTCCACCCGCCTGGAACTCCCTACGAACATGATCAGTGGGAATTGTTCAATCTTGTGGACGATTTCAACGAAACCAAAGATCTGTCATCGGTTGAAGCGGTCCGACTCAGCGAAATGATTGACCTGTGGTGGGAGCAGGCGAAATTGCATCAAGTACTTCCTCTCGATGACCGCTTTGCCGAGCGCTTCGCCGAAAACGCTGACCGTCATTTAGGAGGCCGCACTTTTTTCACATTCTGGAAGGGGATGGGGCATTTACCTAGCGATGTAGCTCCTGATTTGCGAAGTCGGAGCTATCGCTTGGACGCCCAGGTTGAACCGATCAAAGCCAACGTCTCAGGAGTGTTGATCGCTCATGGCGACGCAACTTCTGGCTACAGCCTTTATCTGGATGATCGCGGCCATCTGGTGCACGATCTGAACATTGGTGGAAGTCATCAGATACTTCGCTCGCCTAAACCGGTTCCCTTCGGGACAACGAACTTAGGGTTCTACATGTCGCGAGACGAACAAAGTCATCGCGGCTTGGGGCAACTAATTATCGACGGTGATGCGGTGGCGACGCAAGAAACAGCCAACATATTTTCCCTGATGATTTCCTGGTCCGGTCTAGATATCGGTCTCGATCGAGGAACTGCGGTGTCGAATTATGAAGCGCCAAATCAATTCACCGGTGATCTCATAAAGGTAACTATTGATTTAGCCGATGATCAAGTTCTCGATGGACACGGTCTGGGTCGAGCAGAAATGATGCGCGAGTAACAACTCAACGGTGCCTCAAGAGACAGCAGTTCTTTGCAGTCGCGAACCTATAGTTCTTGCCAAAGGCCCGAGCTGGCATTGGAAGCATTTAATCGAACTTATTTAGATTAGCTCAGTCCTCTTTTCAGCGTTTTCTCTGGAACACGAACTTGGGTAATTGGCTGCTCTTTTGTATCGCGTCAACTTAAAACTGATTCCGATTCCAGGAAGATACGAGATGTCGCCTGCGCCTCATTGAAGCCCACTTAGTCAGTCAGCACTGGCGGGTTGTCCCAACCTAGGTCTTTAGCAGCGGCTCGATACCAAGCTAAAATTGAGGTCGCATCGGTAACTGAAGATACATCGCCACCTTCATCAAGATTTAGATTCGCTCCATATATTTGGAACCACACGTCAGTCAACTCTGTGTTTGTCTCAGGCACTAGGAGAGTATGGACTGAGCCTGCTGGCTCATACAAAAATGATCCTGCTCGGTTTACGTATTCACTTTCGGCGTAATACCAAGAGCCTGTTGACGTGTAGGCATAGACAGGACCGGTGTGTCTATGCGTTTGAACTCTGGTCCCCGCAGCGAAACGTACACGAACTATCCAAAGACCTTCTTTGATCTTTGCGCTTAACAATTTTACTTCGCCGCCATTTTGATCCGAAACCCATGGAAGCTCTTCGTCTCCTATGTGAATAGCACCAGGCGCTTCTTCTGTTAGCTGATCAGCAACAATCATTACTTATTTCCCTTTAGGTCCGTCATGCTTATCTAATTGAAACTAGTGCCATTTCTTAATCAAGGTATTTATGTAACGTTAAAACATGATCAGAAATAGCTGTAATTAGTCCCGGAAGACGTCTCTGGCTAGCTCTTTGCTTTTTCGATCCGGGCACCATTAAAGCTCGAGAATAATTAAAAACGAATTTATGTTCCGCCTTCTATTTATGAGCACCCAACCTCGGTGCGGTATTACAATCTCGTTTTAAGTGACTATGCACTCCGTTTTGGTTAGAGGAAAGTATTTGTTGATATGGAGATAACGGTAACCGAGAACACGCTTCAGACTTCTCGCCACACAACCGGCTATTTGGCTGCCGGACCGACCGATGGACCTCTCCTCATTTTTGTTCATGGATGGCCCGAGCTTTCGTTAAGTTGGCGCCATCAAATATCTACCTTCGCAGGATTAGGCTTTCGGGTGGTAGCCCCTGATATGCGTGGCTATGGACGCTCCGCGACTTATCGCTCGGTTAGCGACTTTGGCCAGGAAGTAATTGTTGCCGACATGATAGAGCTACTCGACCACCTTGGTCGCGATAGTGCTGTATGGATCGGCCACGATTGGGGAAGTCCAGTCGTGTGGAACGTTGCTAGCCACCATCCTGATCGATGCCATGCAGTAGCCAGCCTCTGTGTGCCTTACCGAACTTTAGAACATGACTGGGATGAGATGATTGCTCGCGTTGATCGCAACGTTTACCCAGTTGGCCTATACCCAGTCGGTCAGTGGGACTACCAGCTTTTCTATCAGGAAAACTTCGAGAAAGCAGTCAGAGTATTTGAAGCAGATCCTTATATGACGGTGAAAGCATTATTTCGTAAAGGTGACCCTAGGGGGCTCGGCAAGCCGGCTTTGACGGCCTCAGTAAGAGCTGACGGAGGATGGTTCGGTGGAGCGGATGCAGTCCCCGATGTTCCCGCTGACCATGATGTGGTAACCGAACATGATCTAAGAATTTACGCTGAAGCTTTAAGCAGAAACGGTTTTTTCGGTCCTGACAGCTGGTATTTGAATCATGAAGCTAACAAAACGTATGCGGCGAGTGCACACAATGGTGGCGTTTTGAGCATGCCAGTGTTGTTTCTCCACGCCCGGTATGACTATGTGTGTGAAACCATCTCGTCAGACCTGGCTGCACCCATGCGTGACTGCTGCAGTGACCTCACAGAGTTCACGTTAGATACCGGCCACTGGATGGCTCAGGAAGATCCTGCGAGAGTTAACGCGGCCCTTGTTTCTTGGTTGCGGTCCTCTGTAAGTTCCTGGTGGCCAAGATTCCCTAGTTAATCTTTAGAACAAAGCACTATTTTTATTTTTCTAGAGTATTTGTTAAGTTCTCGGAATGGAATCTTTGAGGACACCAGAAAGTCGCTTTGATGATCTCGTCGACTGGCCTTTCGAACCAAAGTACGTGGAGATAAGCGACTCGCTTCGTGTCCACTACGTTGATGAAGGTTCAGGTCCGACAGTTCTCCTGCTACATGGCGAGCCTACTTGGGCTTATCTATACCGGAAAATGATTCCAATACTTGTTGCTTCGGGTTGTCGTGTAATCGCCCCAGATTTAGTTGGTTTCGGGCGCTCTGACAAACCGACTCTGAGAGATGACTATACCTATGGGCGCCATCTCCGATGGCTAACTGAAAGCATCGATGCGATCAGTGGCTCAGCTGAGCTCGGACCACTCACTATGTTCTGCCAGGATTGGGGTGGTTTGGCTGGGCTTAGCCATATGGCCCGAAATGCAGAAAAATACAGGGGAGTTGTAGCTTCTAACACTGGAGTACCTCTTGGTCGAGATTTTTTGAGGACTAGTGAAGACGCTTTCGCTCGGTGGCGTCAGTATTCCCAAGACCTCAATCCGTTTCTAGCCTCAGCTTGCTTATCTGGAGAGTCCACTCCAATTGAAGGAATGGCTTGTGACCTCTCGGCTGAGGAACGAAAGGCCTATGACGCTCCATTTCCTGCGGAGGTTTACGCCGCTGGGGCGCGCCAGTTCCCGCTCATCGTTCCGACTTCAGCTACTCATCCGAGTGCGCCAATATGTTGGGAGACTTGGTCTCTGTTAGCTGAGTGTCAAGTGCCTTTGACGACAGCATTTGGAGCTAATGATGATGTAACTGGTTCTATGCAAGGCCTTTTGTCTGGAAGAGTGGCAGGCGCAAAAAATCAGCCACACACCATCATTGAGAATGCGGGGCACTTTATTCAGGAGCAACAGCCCGGTAGCTGTGTAGAGGTAATTCTGTCCTTGTTGGATAGAACAGGCTGATGTTGTTGCCGGTATGGACCCTGCTGCATCGATAGCGGTCAAGGAAATATCTTGTCGCTTTGATACTTGTTTTCTATCACCCTAGCCAGGAAACAATTGGTTAGCTGTTACTTTTTGTGAGCTAGAAGACTAGGGCAGTCGTAGCTGCTGATGCGATCAACAACAGGACGAGGACAACAACTCCTCGTTTCATTCCTGTGTCAGTCTTGATGGGGGAATAAACCTCATTTGTGACTTTGCTTTGTTTCGTATTAGCGAATTTTGCTCGCTTAGAAGCTTTGCGGCGCGACCGGTTAGCTGCCTGCATCTGAGCTGAATTAGTTTGATCAACCTCCTCAGATAGAATTTGTGGCTGCGGTGAGTAGGACAACTTAGTCGGCTCATAACCCGGAGTTAACCAGCCCATATCTATCGGTGGAAGTTCGGATGGAGGACCGACTCGTTTAGAACCTGGTTGAATATTGTTAATGCCCCATTCAGAGGCTTCTTTCTGAGGTTCGGTATTCATACAGGCCATCGTAAGCGGTAAATATTCTAATTTGTGTCGACGTCTTGTGTAGCGCCTCAAACTAAATTGTCAGATACACAGATAGATAATGATAGAGGTCAGACCTTAGACGCTTATTTCTGCACCAATACGGCTCTGATCTTCGCTCAGCTAAGTCGCGAAACGGTCAAAAATCTAGTTCTATCCATACGCCTGTTAGAAGCTCTCTCCCATTGGATGGATGCTTTCGAGGTAGGGTCTCTCTATGACTATTGTTCACTCATCAGCATCAGCGGCTGCCGCACTCGCAAAGTACGATATAAAAAATGCCACAGCTATTCAGGTTGGTGACCTATACGTATTTAGTGGAATGACTGCAATTGACCTCGACACTTTTGAGGTTAGCGATGGAGATATCGCTACTCAGGCTCGAGTCACACTTGAAAACTTTGGCCTGATTCTTGCAGACATTGGATTGTCATTAGATCACGTAATCAAAGTTAATGCTCACCTGACTAATGTTGACGACTTTAGTATTTGGAATGAAGTCTTTCAGGATGTTTTTAAGCCTCCGTATCCCTGTAGAACGACTGTTGGAGCGCCACTTATTGTGGGGCAAATTGAAATCGAAATTACGGCAACAACAGAGCCGCGCGTATAGTTAAAGCGGCTGCGATAGCTAGGCGGACGCTATCAAATTAAGCGTCTTGGAAACTCTCGCATCTATTTCGTATTAGGCCTTTCTGAGCTTCCGATGGAGCAAATTTTGGTGTCTTTCCTCATTGACCCTTTGGGGGTCTTAATAGTTGACGGTGAGTGGAAGATTTAGTTACTAACTATGACAAGTGTCACAGTCGGTAAGCGTTTTTAGGACGTATCCTTTCAGAGCGCCCTTTTGACTGACCTAGGCGTTTTTCGAAACTTCCTAAGGGCGATAACAATGTCTAAAAGTCTCATGAGCTTTCGCAGTCGCGTGATCTCGACCGATCGAGCCCAATGGCTTTCAGATCCGAAAGTGAACCTTCTCTCCGGTCTTGTAGTAGCTCTGGCTCTTATTCCTGAGGCTATTTCTTTCTCGATTATCGCCGGAGTTGACCCCAAAGTTGGTCTATACGCATCATTCTCGATCGCAATAATTATTTCGATGACAGGCGGAAGGTCAGGAATGATATCAGCGGCAACTGGGGCGATGGCTCTTGTTGTCGTGCCTCTAGTAGCTGAATACGGAACTGGTTATCTACTCGCAGCTACTGTGTTAGCCGGCCTTATCCAAATTGGTTTCGGGTACCTGGGAGTTGGCTCCCTAATGCGATTTGTGCCAAGAACGGTGATGCTTGGTTTCGTTAATGCCTTAGCGGTACTAATTTTCATGGCTCAGATTCCGCATATATTGCTTAATGATGGCCACGCGAATTCTAGTCAGTTGTACCTCAACGTCGTATTTATACTCTTTGGCTTAGTCATCATCTACGGACTCCCAGTCATAACGAAGAGCATTCCTGCGCCGTTAATAGCGATAGCGGTTTTGACTGCAGTAGCAACAATATTTAACCTTGATTTGCCGACGGTTGGAGATATGGGTGAACTTCCAAGTTCGCTACCTTTCCTTAACCTTCCTGACGTTCCTTTTAGCCTTGAAACGTTATTGATAATTCTTCCGTTTTCATTGACCTTGGCCTTGGTAGGACTGCTTGAATCTTTGCTGACCGCTCAGTTACTTGATGATTTGACAGATACGGATTCAGATAAAAATTTAGAATCACGAGGGCAGGGGATAGCTAACGTCTTCACAGGATTTTTCGGAGGTATGGCTGGCTGTGCGATGATTGGGCAGTCAATGATTAACTACCGTACTGGAGGGCGAACCCGACTCTCCACGCTTGCATCTGGCGTCTTTTTGCTGGTTCTGATTTTGGTTTTTGGTGACATAGTGGCCCGCATCCCGATGGCTGCACTGGTATCAGTGATGGTAATGGTAGCTATTGGTACCTTCAGTTGGGAAAGCGTGCGGCCATCGACTCTACGACGGATGCCGAAGTCGGAGACGGCGGTGATGCTAGCGACTATCGGGATCGTCGTTGTGACCGAAAACCTTGCATACGGCGTTGGTATTGGAGTGCTGCTTTCGGCAGTTTTCTTTGTTCGACATGTATCTGGAGTAGTGAAAGTTACTAGCTGCGTTGATCCAGATAACGTCGAGCGTCTTTACGCAGTCAGAGGTGAATTATTTTTTGCATCGACCAATGACTTAGTCCACTCCTTCGACTATGACTCGGTCAAAGTAAAACGAGTAGAAATTGATTTGAGCGAAGCGCGTATATGGGATACCTCAGCGGTTGTTGCTTTAGATGCTGTTATAGCGAAGTTCGCTGAGCGCGATATTGAAGCAAACCTTGTTGGTCTGAATCGACACGCAGAGTATTTCCACTCTCGCGCTACTAACACATCTACCGCTGGGCATTAGACAGAGTCTTCTGGTTGATCTAGCACAAAGCCCCGCTTAAAAAATGCTTATTAACCTCACTATGATTACTTCGAACAAAGATCTCCAAGACCGTTATCGGGGAGTGAATTAGTTAAGTCTAAACCATGTCTAAGGGCTATTTCGTAATGATATCCACGGACCCAGAAATTGACCCATGCAAGTGTGTCGTAGGCATTGCCTGCGCAGATCAAGCAGTTTAAGACGGCCACCTGGTCAACGTGTTCTTTGCTTCGCGTGCGGTCCGGTTGCTTCAGACTGACTACTTAACGAACATTGACGGAAAAGTTGGTGAAGCTCCTGGTACCTCTTCAGACTCCCTGAAGACCTTAGGACAGGCACTCAAGCTGTTCATTGTTCTGGTGGTAGTCAAGGAGTCGTAGGAGTGAGTCCAGAAAATGCTAACGAAATTCTTGTAGGCGGTTACGAACTGAATTGGGCCGGACCAGCAGCGGTCGTATTTCTTAGCGTCGGCGCTGATATAGCTTTGACATTCTGATCCGAAGGCCACGGAATAATAAAGCTATGAAACGTCGGATTCATAAATAGTCTCACGTTAACGACTGGAAATTACTTTATTTCGGAGCAGTTTCTTGCTTATAGCGTTGCGATACCAGCCAAACTTTTTAAGAGGGGGGTAAATATGTTTGCGCGTCCGCTGCGTACTGCCGGTTATAAGTTGGGCTGATAGTTACGTCGTTAATGCATACGTGATTTGGGAGTTGCGCCAGGAAGCGGATAAGTTCTCCGCAGTCTTCGGGTTGCACCATCTTGGCTCGGTCTTCAGCGGAAACAGGAATTGGGCGATTATCTAAAATAGGTGTAGCAACTTCTCCTGGGCACACGGCACAAGCTCTCACTCCGAATATGCCTGCCTCCATGTTGATGCTTTCGTTCATAGCATTCATGCCATGTTTGGCGGCTGTATACGCTGGCCCGGTCAAAATGTGAACGTGTTTGCCTGCCCACGAGGAGATATTTACTATAAGTCCTTCACCCTGAGATTTCATAGTTGGCAGGACGGCTCTACAGCAATAGAAAGCGCCGTCCAAGTCGATGCGTATTACTTGATCCCAATCTTCAACACTTACATTGTGCCAGTTGCGTTCTTTCACATTAATGCCGGCTGAAGCCACTAAAACATCTATGCGGCCATGAGTGTTGATGATCCGTGCAGCTACTTCGGCCACGGCATCTTTGTCAGCTACGTCAAGCAACTCGATGCTTGCTTTGCCTAAGCAACGTTGCGCTACCTCTTCGAGTTTTTCTCGACGGCGACCAGAGAGGACTACGTGCATGCCAGCTTCAGCAAGCGCGACCGCCGAGCCTTCGCCTATCCCGCTTCCAGCACCCGTGATCCAGGCCACTTTGTTATTTAAATCTCGAAGCATGTTTTCTCCATGTCTGTGAACACTGCCGATGATTAGACGACGGTAGCACGACTGATCCTGTGGAATGCGAGATCGTTAGAGACGGGTAAGGTGCTTGGACAACGAGTTCACTCAATTAATCTTTGGTACCGCAGTGCTAACTAGCGCTAGCAGTTGAAAGAAAGCTCATGCAGCGACTCAGTCAGAAAATTCGAGACATACATTATTCGGGCGGCTTATAAGTATTTGGTCGAGTAGCTGCTTCAACGGCGGCTTGGGCAGCCGCCCCTTCAGCAGCTTCAGCAGCAGCCTGGGCGCTCATCTCTGCACGGCTCGACCACAGTTTGCCTGTAGCAGCCCATGCCTGAGCAGATGAAGCCCAAGCATCAGAAGTTGACCAAGCAATTGCCGCATCTGCGTAGGCGGCATTTCGGTAGTCATCGGCAGTTGAGCGGTATTTAGCTGCGGCTTCGCTTCCGGGGTCAGCTTGTTCAGCGGCTCGAAAAGCAGCTGCGGCAGCTCTATAGGCAGCACTTGGGTCAGCAGCTTCCGCATCCGCTATCCACATAAGAGTGGCATCGGTCCATGCTTTAGCTGCAGCGATCCAGGCAACAACAGCGGCATCTCCAGACACGAAACTCCTCATTGAACTTTGGCGACTCTAAAGAAGAAGACTACAAGAAGTTGTCAATTCTGAAACATAAGACTGGGCCGTATATCGAATTGAATTGAGCTGTCATTGTTTAAGCTGACAAGCGCTACTATCTCAAGTGAATGCTGGGGCCGCCCGACGCTGCAAAACGATGTGGCTAAATGACGCGAGACGGCGAGGAGAGTCAGTGACACGATTAGAAGATGCTGAAGAAATGGACCGAAGCAACGAATGGGAGAGGCTTCGCAAAGCTCACCTTGTGGCGAAGGAAACAAGACCGGTCTCGTCAGCCAATGGGGTGCATCATTTAGCGCTGTTGTGTTCTGATGTTGCGCAAACGATTACTTTTTATCAAGATGTGCTCGAGTTTCCCCTTACTGAGCTCTTTGAGAATCGTGACTACAAGGGTTCAACTCATTTTTTCTTCGATATAGGCAATGGTAACGCATTGGCTTTCTTCGATTTTCCCGGTTTAGATTTAGGTCCGTACTTAGAGGTCTTGGGATCGATGCACCATCTTGCTATCTCGGTAGCACCGGACACTCACTTACACTTGAAATCAAAACTTAAAGCTGCTGGTGTGAAAATTGTTTTCGAACACGGAAATTCGTTCTATTTCAATGGTCCCGATGGTGAACGCCTCGAACTTCTTGCCGAGCCGTTAGGTCAAATGAATGGGCGAGCGGTTCTCTGAGCAACGCCGAGTTAGATCGGCGTATCCAGAAAAGTCATCGTTTGCTTGGACTCAAGTTCTAAGTAGTGCCATTAATAAATCTTTAGGCGACAGTGCCGACGTGTCGTAAAGCTGCGATTTCCTCAGGTAGGTAACCAAGTTCCGCTAGAACCACGTCAGTGTGCTCTCCCATTGTCGGTGCCCCTTGATGTAAAAGTTCAGGAGTTTCCTTCATCCTCCATGCTGGTCGGGCTGACCGGATGCGCCCAACAGGAAACACGTCGTGTTCTGGAACCGATCCGCGCGCCTTTGCCTGCGGGTGATCATGTATTTCGTTACGAGGTATGACTGGCCCTACCGGCACATCATGTTCACTAAAAGCGCTAAGAGTCTCTTCTGTCGTCCACTTAGATATTTGTTCGGCCAACAAGTCTTGAAATTCGTCTAAGTTAGATGCATCTAAAGCTTGAAATCGAGGATCTTTAGCTAGCTCTGGGCGGTTAATTGCTTCACAAATACCTGCCATTGGACCCATAAGCGGCATCACCACAACAGCCCCATCAATGGTGGAGTAGACACGGTAATACTCCCCAGGATAAATTCCAGGGCCATCTACATCTCCAACAATACTGTGCTGCATCATTGCATCAGGCCACATGTAAGCAAGATTGGCTTCATGCATACTCACTTCAACTTCTTGACCTCGTCCGTCAGGGTGCCGCTCTCGAGCGAACAAGGCTGCAAGAATCGCTTCAACTAGTGCGTGCGACGTGATCTTATCGGCAGGAAAATGATGGCTGAGATCAGCGGTACCGCTAGCGCGATCACGTTGTACATCAACTATTCCCGTGACTGCTTGAATTACGTAGTCGTACACGGGCTCCTCAGACATGGGGCCAACAGTCCCATAGCCGTTAATGGAAGCATATATGAGCGCTGGATTACGCTGAAGACATTGTGAAGGGTCTAAGCCAATACCAGATGCCTTACCTGGTCGCATGTTTTGAATTAACACATCCGCCTGGTCAGCGAGTTGTTGCAAGATTCGCTGTCCCTCTGGCTGGCGTCCGTTTACCGAGATAGCTCGTTTACCCCGATTAGTATTGTAAAAATATGCTGTCATTCCGTTACGGGCGTCGCCGGTACCACGAGTAAAGTCAGGAATGTTCGGTGGTTCGACTTTAATAACTTCTGCTCCTAAGTCAGCCAACAACATTGCCGCCAAGGGCCCCGACAGGACGCTTGAAACGTCAAGGACGCGGATACCCTTTAGGGCCGGGTGTTTAGTCATGAGTTAGTTGTACCGTTGGCCCAAGCGACGGCAGCAGTAAAGACGTTTTGAAATGTTGGTGCTAACAGACTCATGGCAAGATCATAGCCGCAAGTGAAATGACAGAAAGGCCCGATGAAGCTTGGGGCGTTAAGCTATTTTGGCGACTCTGCTTAGCGACACAAATTCTGATACTAAAATGGTGTCTGAACAATAGCCGTACGATAAATTAAGCGAATGGCAATAGTGTTGGAACACGATGAAGTAGTCCGCACCATGACCGGTGGAATGGCCTCAAACCACCCAACGTTCGAGGGGAGCGAGAGGCTCCGTCCCAACGGTCGGCCTACTGGCGCTTTTAGAGATGAGCTAAGAAAAATTCCTGATGTAGCTAACGCCGCAACGTGTTTAATATCCGTGGTTCTTCCAATTGTTCTAGTAGCTGTAGCGGTGTCTGCCGACCACTGGCTGGGGATTTTGTTAGCAATACCGGTAATGGGTATTGTCCAGAACCGTCTGTTTATTTTACATCACGAAGGGGCACATAGGCTCCTGTTCACCAACCGGAAAATTAACGATTTCATTGGCCTTAATGTTTTTGGACCGTTGTCATTTGGTGGCGGTGGCCATGCCTACCGTCGTGGGCATAGCAACCACCATAGAGATGAATTTGGCCCGAAAGAGCCAGACTTCTTGTTGTATGCTCTTTTCCCCGTTACGGGAGCTTCATTTCGCAGAAAACTACGTCGAGACTTCTTAGGGGTTTCAGCCTATCGACAATTGAAACCTCGAGTTGTTGGCGTTTTGAATCGGCGATACGCGCTCAACAGCATCCGTTTTTACGTCGGACAAATAACGATTTTTTCAATGTTTTTTCTATCTGGGCAGCCTGCACTGTATTTATTGTTATGGGTTCTGCCTTACATGACTTTCTATCAAGTTATAAATCGGTTGCGAGCTATTGCCGAACATGGCGGAATGACCCGCTCTGGAGACAAAAGACGAACTTCTCATCACGTCAGGCAGAGTATGCTTGCGAGAATTTTCTTGGTGCCGCTTCGAGTAGGGCATCACCTGGCGCATCATGTAGATAGTGGAGTTCCTTTTAGGAATCTTCCAAAATTGACTAAAGCGCTGAAAGAAGATGGATACATCTATGAAGATTTGCTGTGGCAAAGCTATCCGACTTTGTGGCGTGCATTAGCTAAATCAGCTGGGTAACTACAGATTTTGAATTCAAAATTCAGAACATGTGAACATGTTTCAGATTGCTCTGGAGATACCTGCTGGATAATCAATCAGGATGCAAATCCATCACCTGATTCTGGCTGAAGTCACATAGGTTCAAATGTTTTTAGGATCTTTTGGTTTCGTTCCAAGGACCTATATCGGCTCGTGGTTCTTTAGGAAGTCCGAGAACTCGCTCACCCACAATGTTTCTTTGAATTTCGTTACTCCCGGAGTAGATAGAGCCAGGTCGAGCTCCAATGAAATTAGTGACCCAAGCTTGCGACGAATACGGCGAGCCGATGTCGTCAACTCCCACGCCAGTAGCTGAATCGCGACCGGAAGGAGCCGTGGCGTCCATGCCGACAACGTCCATCGCTAATTCTGTGAATCGTTGATGGTGCTCAGACCAAAGAAGTTTATTTAAAGAAGATTCTGGACCTTGACTGTAACCCTGAAGCGAACGAGCGACTGTCTGTAGCCCCATGAATCGCATTATCTGAGTGGTTGTATACGCGGCAGCAAAACGTTGACGCATAACTGGATTAGAAAGCTTGCCTTTCTGCTTCGCTGCATCGACCAATCGAGTCCACTCATCACCGTAGCGAATACCGTTCGTGGTTGAGTCATCTCCTCTTTCGTAGGCGAGAAGCGTATTCGCTACTGCCCACCCATTATGAACTCCTCCTAAAACATTTTCCTTTGAAGTCCGAGCATCGCTAAAAAACACCTCGTTGAAGTCATGATGTCCGGAAGCATTTACGATAGGGCGAACTTCGACACCGGGTTGATCGATAGGGCAGAGAACAAAAGAAATCCCAGCGTGCTTAACAGCTGTTGGGTCAGTGCGGCAAAGAACAAAAATCCAATTGGCGTTGTGGCCTTGAGACGTCCATATTTTTTGTCCGTTTATTACCCATTCGTCGCCGTCTAGGTCAGCTCGCGTGGCTAGAGAAGCCAGATCTGATCCAGAATTCGGTTCGCTGTAGCCCTGGCACCACACATCAGTTCCATCCAAAATTCTTGGAAGGTAATGTTGTTTCTGTTCTTCGGTGCCCCACTCGATAATAGTGTGCCCAATCATTCCGATGGAAAAACCGTCATTGTCGTTGCCGTTAGGAACACCAACGGCAGCAAGCTCTTCTGCCAGGACGGTGCGCTCCAACTGGCTTAGCCCAGCTCCACCATATGCAGGAGCCCAAGCAACAGCTAGGAGTTGGTTAGCTGCAAGGACTTTGCGCCATTCTTGAACGAAAGTTGCTCGTTGTTCCTTCGTGAAGTTCCCCATTCCATTCCAGTCGGGTGGAAGATTTTGAGAAAGGAACGTCTTCACTTCCGCTCTAAATTTCGCTGCTTCAGGGCTATAGTCTTCCATGGCTTCTCCAGTCGAGGGCGCTAAAGAGATGGTCTTAATCCTAGCTGGAAGTCAAGGGGTCCAAACAGCGAATAGTGCAGACCAATATCCGAAATAGGTTCAATACCTTGTAGCTGAATTTTGGATATAAGGTCTTTGTGACTTGGTTGTGGCTGGTGCGCGTTTTACGGCCTTTGGAAAGTTTGTCTCGGCACTGCGAGACCACGTCCTGGAGAAGCCAATATTTTTGATCCTTCAGCTACGATTTCCCCGCGGCTAATTGTAAAACTTGGCCAGCCTTTGATTTCCCATCCGTCATAGGGCGAGTAACCCGCAGCGGAGTGCATGGTGGCTCCTTGTATGACTCGGGAGTCATTAGGATCCCAAACTACGAGATCAGCATCGGAGCCTGGAGCAATGCAGCCTTTCTGTGGATACATACCGAAAAGTTTTGCAGGGTTAGAGCTGGTTATCTCAACAAACCTCGCTAACGATATTTTGCCGCTGGCAACGCCTAAATCCCAGAGCATTGGCATCATTGTTTCTAACTCGGCCATTCCTTGTCGAAGATCAGCGGCACCCAAAGTCGGATCAAGTTTTTGTTCTAACGTCCACGGAGCATGGTCAGTTGCGACGGTGCTGATTGTTCCATCAGCGATACCTGCCCAAAGAGCATCACGATCGGAGTCTTCGCGCAGTGGCGGAGCGCCTGCATACTTCGCTCCATCGGCCTCATCAAAACGTGATCGTTCCAGATGTAAATAAATTGGCCGAGTCTCTACATACAACGGCAGGCCTCGGGCTCGCCCTCGCCGGCAAGCTTCGAGTGCTTCTTGGCTTGATAAATGCACGATGTAGGTAGCAGCACCAGAAACTTCACAAAAACCTACTGCGCGTTCGGTGGCAATACGTTCTGCAACTACGGGACGGGTCTCGGGGTAATGGTGATGCGCAGTTAAGTTCGCTTCTTTGAGCAGCTCGCCACAGCATCCCATCAAAGCAGCGTCTTCGCAATGCAATAGGACTACTGAACCCGCAGCGGCACATGCACGCATTGCCCGCAAGAACCCTTCGACATCGCGATCGAATCGTTTGAAAGATAGAAACATTTTGACACTTGGGTGACCTGAAGCCGCCAACTCAGAAATCTGTTTAATTCCCTCGGCGTCAGGGTCTAACAGCACTGGGTGCTGAAAAAAATCAACCATTGAATTAGCTGCTGCATCTCTCATGTCGCGCTCTAGACCTTCTGCCATTTGCTCACCCTTGCGAGGGAATGACATGTTTCCGACAGTAGTAACACCGCCAGCTAGCGCAGCCCGGCTTCCAATCTCAAAATCATCGGTCCAGCTGTTGACTCCAGGTCCGGTCCTCGGCGGAGAGAGATGAACATGAGGATCCACTCCTCCGGGAAGAACAAATTTTCCATTTGCATCAATTTCTTGGGTGCCGTTCATAACACCACCGATTTGGGAAATTTTGCCGTTAGCTATCCCGATATTGGTTGCTGTGGCTTCGCCAGCTAGGACAACTAAGCCATTTCTTATAACTAAGTCCATGCTTTGACCGGTCCTTCTGATGTGGTGACAGCGTTTACTGCTAAGACGAACATTACTTAACATGGTCACAAGAAGTGAGCAATAATGAGTAGGTGACGATGTTAGAAGAAGCCCGGACTCAGCTATCTCGCATTTCTAAGCGTGACGATGCTGTTAAAGCTTGGGTCGCACGTCATGAAGATGCAACAGTTCTTGAAGCTGTCAAAGAAGCCCCTCCGGGAAGTCTTCACGGTTGGACCCTTGGCGTTAAAGACGTTATCGACACGGCTGATCTTCCTACCGAACGCGGATCGCCGATATATGCAAATCGTTCTACTAGCAACGACGCTGCGTGTGTTGCGGGAGCTCGTGCAGCGGGTGCTGTTGTGCTGGGGAAAACAGTAACGACAGAATTTGCTTTATTCACGCCAAACAAAACAACTAACCCTCATGACCCTGACCGAACCCCGGGTGGAAGTTCTAGCGGTTCAGCAGCAGCTGTTGCAGACAATCAAGTCCGTGCAGCTTTCGGCACTCAGACCGTTGGGTCGGTACTTCGACCGGCGGCCTACTGCGGAGTTGTTGGATTCAAACCGACCTATCAGCTAGTACCGGTGGCAGGAGTAGCGACTTTGTCTCATTCCTTTGACACTGTTGGCTGGTTTACTAAAAACGTAACCGATTCGAAAACCATGTTTTCGACACTTGTAGACACAAACCTAGATGAGACAATTTCAGTAAAAAAAATTGGCCGCTACCTATCGCATCAATGGGAAGCTGCCAAACCAGAAATGGCTGAAGTCATGAGGCTCGCAGAACAACAGCTATCGGATGCAGGAATTGAGATAGTTAACGTAGACCCACTGACGCATTTGGCTCCAGTGTTCGAAGCAGCCAACACAGTGCTGCATTATGAGGTCGTTCGAATCTTTGCATGGGAACGAAGCAACCACGCTGATCTGATTAGTCCTCTACTCAAAAAAATGTTATTGAACGGTGACAATGTTGACCATCGTAAATATCGTGATGCTCAATTAATTTTGCTTAAAGCCCGGAATCTGCACTATGAGTTCATGAACGAAAGCGGATTAGATGCGCTGATAACTCCGAGCGCTCCAAGCGAAGCACCACCCATGAAGACAACTGGGGACTCTGTGTTTAACAGAGTATGGACAGCACTGGGAGTTCCGGCTATTCACCTGCCGACAGGCACAGGGCCATTAGGTCTTCCGGTGGGAGTTCAACTAACTGGCAGCATGTGGGGCGACAATAAGCTGCTTGGAGTCGCGAGCGAAGCAGAAAAAGTTTTTGGGATGACAGCATAAAGCGCTAATAGACCGTATCGAAAGCGAATGGATTTATTGGACACCTCAATAAACTCGCAACCCAAAAACTAGTTGCAGCAATACCAAGATCCGGCAAGACTAAATGTTTATGGATATCGAAACGCTCTTAGCCAAACAGGAAATCACCGATGTTGTCTATCGTTATGCACGAGGAATAGACCGAATGGACTTCGAATTAGTGAGGTCCTGTTATCACCCTGATGCTTACGATGACCACGGAGCGTTCAAAGGTAACGTCGATGAGTTCATAAGCATGGTCGAAGACTTCATGCCGCGTTGGACTGCCACCATGCACTTTATGGGAAATATCCTTGTCGAAGTCGAAGGAGACAGCGCTCGTGCTGAAACGTATGCAGTCGCTTATCATCGCCGAGAGTTTTCTGATAAAGAAGGAAAAGATGATGTTTTCGGAATTCGGTATGTTGACCGGTTCGAGCAGCGGAACGGACAGTGGCTAATTGCCCACAGAGTGGTAGCAACTGAATGGCGGCGGGTAGAAACTGTACCTGCGAATAGCAGTCGCGGTCAGGTAGGAGTTTGGGGTACACGAGATGGAAATGACGTCATAGATTGGATTATGGGAGCGAAAGCACCTACTGGAAAGTAACTCGGTGAACGCGCAGAAGTTCTTAGTTAGACGTTTGAAAATTTCCTAGGAACGATCGCGTACATGTTTGCCGAAAGCCGTGACTTCAAAATTAGTTGAAGAAGCAACAGAGCCCGTTAAACAACGAAGCCCCAAAGTGCTATGCCTTGCTAGCTTTTTTATCTTTCTTCGCTTGACGCTTCTCTTTTGTGCTTTTAGCAGCTGGCGTTTTAGCAGCCCGGCCACCTTTGTCTTTACCGGCCATGCTGGCCTCTCTCCGATCGGGATGAAATACCGATCAGGCACCACCTTCTCACAGCACTGAGAGCAGAGTGCGCCAATCGCCGTATTTCCTTCAAAGTGAACAATAATCTCTGCACTGTTAACCAGAGAAGCCAAAGAAACGATTTTGTGTTGACGTAACGACTCGGAAAGTGTTCTTACAAGACCTTGGTTGACTCAATTAGCATTCCAAGCAGCCACAAACATATTAAGGGCCTTTTCAAAAAACTTGCGGCTTCTAGAGAGTGGGAGCATTCCCTCACGCCTAATCATCTACTCAAGAACTTCGGCTGCCGCTAGATCGGCAATACGGTCTCCGTCATAATTCAAGATGTCAGCTAAAACATTAAAAGTATGCTCACCAACAAACGGCGCCCGGGTGGTCGGCTTGCACTCTGAGTGTGACATCTTAAAGCGCGAGTTCTCTATAATCGAGCGACGGTTCGGGTGATCCACCCACAAAAACGCGTCGCGATGAGCCAGCTGCGGATCGGCAAGACACTCGTCGCTACTTTGCACTCGATGTGCAGCTATCCCTGCCGCTATCAACTTAGATTCTGCGTCATCGATACTTTGGCTTTGAGTCCACTTTGTCAGTTCGCCTTCAACTAAGGCACGAGCTACTTTGCGACCACCCAATGATTTAAGCTTTGCCATTGCCTCAAGATCTGGTCGCTCGATCACTCTGCACAGTTCTCGCCAAGCATCATCATCAACCACGGCTATAGCAATCCAGTTGTCATCACCTTCGCATCGGAACCCGCCATGGGGAACCATTGCATCATCGTTATTGCCTGAACGGCTTACCAAATGATCATTAGCTGAAATATCAAGCAATGCCGGAGAGATAAAATGCTGAGCGGCTTCGGCTTGAGCGAGATCAATGTAAGCGCCCAGTCCGGTTCGGCGCTGTTGATCTAATGCAGCCAAGATCGTAGCAACTAGAAAATGAGTAGATGTGTAGTCGGTGTATGCCCCAAAAGGACCTGCCGGCGGACGGTCAGGCCACCCAGCTAATCCATAGAAACCGGATAGAGCAGCACCTAAATTCCCGTAACCTGCGAAACTTGCTAAAGGCCCGTATTGCCCATTTAAACAAGTAGAAACCATTATCATTCGAGGATTAATTTTTGCAAGCTGCTCATAGCCTAGACCCCAGCCTGACATGACTTTCGGAGAAAAAGACTCGCTAACTAAATCAGCCCAGCCGACGAGGTCATGCACGACACTGATGGCTTCAGGTTTACTCAAATCGAGACTAAGCGACAATTTGCCTGCATTTGCGCTATCAAACATTGCAGACTGCTCGCTACCAGGAATGTTGTCCCAAATAGGTAGAAACCCGCGAGCCGCATCTGGCTTTTTGCTGGACTCGATTTTGACGACCGTGGCACCTAGATCCGCTAACACTCGGGTCGCGTATGGTCCAGCTAAAGACCATGTAAAGTCAACAACCTTGACACCATCTAATGGCTTTCTGCTAATTTTTGTTGTTGGAGTTTTTGAAACCGAATAGTGATTACTGGCTAAAATCTCTTCAGTGTCTGATCCTAACTTAGACACTTGTGGCAAAGGCTTCAAAGGAGTTGGGCTGACTTGGGCAAAAGCGCCAGGCGCTAAAATCTTCTGGTCGCCTATATCGAGATTAACGAAATAGCCTCTGGCAGCAAGCTGCGCGCTATTAACTACTTCCCTAAGGTCAGCAATCGGAGCTATAAGAATTCTTCGCTCCATTGCCACAGCTAGCAACTCGGCCTTAGTTTTGGAGGCAGTGCAGTTAGCAACATCAGTTTTTGCCTGTTCCCAAGTCGCAATGCTGACCTCTCCTGATTCAAGGAGAGTCGCAAAATTAACCCAGTCCAACTCTACGATCTCCGGCGTGGTAAAGCCTTCCTCCAGACACCACCGCATCAGCTCTGCGGTCACCTGCCCGATTACCTCCCCGAATACGTGGGTGATGGACACAAACCCGTCTTTGGCCGGGTACACGAATCGTAAATCGATTGGACCTACTGAGGCGCCGCCTCCGGAACGCACCGGAGCTGAGTAGTTGCAAGCCTCAGACAATACGCCTCCCTGAGTAGCGATAGGGATTACCTGCTGCGCTGAGACGTCAATCACTTGCCCAACACCGGAGTGCCCCCTTTCATACAACCCTGCAATCACTCCGCCGGCCATAGCAGCAGCACCAAAATGAAATGCTTGGGGGACACCAACACGCACTGGCGACCGGTCAGCGTCACCAGTAAAAGCCATGGTGCAAGCAGATGCCATAAGAGTGATATCAGTTGCAGGCCAAAAAGCCTTCGGTCCGCTATGGCCAAAGGCAGTGAGAGTCCCTATAACGAGCGATGGGTTGATTTCTAAGAGTGAGTCAGTAGTAAGACCTAACTTGTCGAGTGCGCAAGGCCCCAACGACTCGATTAGACAATCAGCTTCCTTAACGAGATCGCGCAGCTGATTTTTTCCTTCGGGGCTTTCTAGGTCGATAACGACAGACTTTTTACCCCTGTCATAAGCTGCATGAGTTAGAGAGGCTCCAGAAGCATCAAATGGTCCGATGTTTCTAGTTCGAATCCCGCCGGGCGGTTCGATTTTTATTACTTCGGCGCCAAACATTGCCAACATCAACCCAGCTAAATGGCCGCGCTCATCAGTTAGATCTAAAACTCGATACGGTGAAAGCACCCTATGCTTTCTCCTTCCCCTGCCCCGATAAATCAACCCGATATGTTGGGCCTTAGCAGTTAACATAGCGCCTCAAAATCGCAAGTTACGCTAATCATGGGTAAAGCCAACACGAATAAAGGCATAGGCAGTATTGCTGCGCTAGTAAATTCAGATCAGGCAGCGAAAATTATTTGGTGTCTGGCTCCTAGTCACTATTTGAGTCGGAGGTGCCGAGACTACCCTATGCGAGGCGGTCAGACGGTCAGGCCCAGCCGACGTATTCAAGAGAAAAATAAAGTCAAACAGAGCTAGTTCTGAGGGCCGGGCGAATAGATCTTGTGGGCACCGAACTGGTTGCGGATAACTGGGTTGCCGGTTTCAACAAAGTAGGCGACGCCTTGAACAACTGCATCAAGGTAAGGCGGAATAGCCGCCTTAATTACTTTAGTTTCGTAACGGGAACGGTCCTCAGATGACACATTGTTACGGATGTAAGAAGTGACCTCGATGCTGAAGGTGCATGCGCTTGGAGACGATTCTTCAATCCGCCACCTGGCGAAGGATATCTTGCCCGAAAGCGGCCCAACCATCAAGTCGTAGCCTTGTTCCTCTTGCCAGCTAAGTACGTCACGCTGGTAGTGCAGTCCGCTGTAATAATAGATGTGGTCCCTCCCATTAGGACCCGGCCATCGTTCAACTTCGTTTCTTTCACAAAATGGGTGCAATCTTTTTAGGTTTCCCGCATCACTAATTGCTGTCCAAACATCTGAAGCGTTAGCCGCTATCGAAACGCTCGCAGAGATAGGTGTTGCCGGCTCCATGTTCTGTTCGGCAAAGATTTCGTGATGCTGCTCCATTAGAGGCATTCTCCCAAGTCCTAAATCTGCTGATGAAAACTATTACACAAAACTGGGCTGCGGTGATTGGGAATTAAAATTTAGTTAAGTGGTTTACTATCTATGGATGAGGTAATTACTTAAGGTTGGCCTGCTCGTACTGAAAGTATTCGTTAAAGGTTGCTACGATAGTTTGATGAGCGATGTACGAGTAGAGGCTATTCACATTCATCCAGTGAAGTCATGCCGTCGGATCGAAGTTGCACAAGCCGATGTCATCGCTACAGGGCTTAAACATGATCGTGAATGGCAGATCGTTGACGAAAACGGTGAGTGTGTTACCCAACGCAAACACAAAATTTTGGCGACGGTCGAAACAGCTTTAGATGGTGACACTGTCCTGCTTTCAGCCAACGGTAACGGCTCAACAATTTTGAGTCGAGAACAAGCAGCTGAAGTCTCAGTTCAACACCTAGTGGGACGACGGCCTGTGAGAGCAGTCGATGGGGGAGAAGAAGCTGCGAACTGGATCTCGGAGCTTCTCGGCGAGAGATGTAGATTTGCCTCAGTTACCGACGATTCCGATCACCGGGCCCCATCTTCTTTAGATCTTTTTGAGCAGCCAATAGCTTTTGTAGACCTCGCTCCAGTGCTGCTAACAAACCTAGCGTCCCTGAAATGGCTGCAAGAGCGTGCCCTGGAACAGTTCAGCATTGACCGCTTTCGCCCTAACGTGATCGTCGACGCCGGCGAACCCTGGATAGAAGACACATGGCATGATATGGCTATAGGTGACGCTGAGCTGGCTGGGGAAATTCCTTGGCCACGATGCGCAGTGCCACAAATTGATCAAGACTCTGGTGAACGCCATCGCGAACCGGCAGTGGTTTTACGGGCGCACCGTTGGTGCAAAGAAGCACCGGAACTCGAAGGGAACGTACGCAACATGATGGAAGGTCATGGCGTGTTTGGTATGGCATGTCGTATCGGACCTGTGGGCGCGACGATCAAAGTTGGAGATCCATTGATAGTGCATTCTTATCGCGAACCACTGTTGGCGCCGCCGGCTTAGCCGTTGCTTTTATTGAGAGTGGTGTAAAGGTTCTGGCCCCGGACAATTACTGGCGACCCTAGTTAATTGCTCGTTCGTGGCCAGCCCAGTACGGAGCGCGGAGTTCCCTTTTGAGGACTTTGCCTGGTCCTGACTTTGGTAGCTCGTTTTCTTGGAAAGCTACCGACCGGGGCAACTTGTAGCCCGATAAGTACATCCGACAGAAATCAATCAGTTCATTTTCGGTTAGCGAGTTATCTCGGGGAACAACAGTAGCGTGAACTTGTTCACCCCAATGAGGGTGCGGAATACCAAAAACTGTGGCCTCAAGCACTTTCGAGTTTTGGTAGATAATCTCTTCGACTTCAGAACAGTAAATGTTTTCACCGCCAGAAATAATCATGTCTTTAGCTCGATCAACAAGAAACAAATAGCCATCGTCGTTTAAATACCCAATGTCGCCGGTCCGATACCAGCCGTTCCGGACTGACTCAGATGTTTGTTCGGGTTTGTTCCAATAGCTGCTTGTAACATTTGGTCCTTTCACAAGGACTTCGCCTGGCTGGCCTGGCTCACCATCAATCATCACTGACACACCTAGAGAGGCGCGGCCCACAGATTTACCCAAAGAAGTCTCTATAAGGAGATGTTCAGATCGAAGGGCAGTCACGACAGTCGTTTCAGTGGCCCCATAAACATGAATAAATTCGGCATTCGGGAATTGTTTACAGGCTCGTTTAAGAACCTCAGTGGTTATCGGTGAAGCTGCATGAGCGAGCAGCCTCATCGAGTTAAGAGATCTTGGGTTAAGGGTTTGTGCTTCCGTCATAGCAGCAATCATGGTCGGCACTAAGATCGTGGCGGTACACAACTCGCTTTCGATGAGGTCGAGACAGACCTCAGGACTGAATGCAGGCAGAATAATCTGAGTGACTCCGAGGGAGAGGCATTGCAAAACCGAAAGAGTCCCGGCTGCATGAAACATCGGCGCAGCGAGGAGATACCTGTCATGTCCAACCAAAGGCATCGTGAACTGGCTATGTAACGCATTAGAAACAATGTTTCGATGCGAGAGCATCACGCCCTTGCTTTTCCCGGTCGTACCGCCTGTGTAAAAAAGCCCTGCTAAATCTTCTTCGTTAACATCTGCAAATGGTAGAGGCTCAGCACGATCAACCATCAGTTCATAGTCGGCAATCGACAGCACTTGATCGACGCTATGGATAAGTGATCCCGGGTCACGGTCAGTGATCAAAAGCTTGGCGCCGCCATCTTCGATCGCGTACGCCAGCTCAGAAAACGACCAGCGAGTATTGAGAGGTAGAATTGATCGGCCGTGAGAAGGAATCGCAGCGTAAAGCTCAGCATAGATATCGGAGTTGTCAGCCCAAATCGCTACTCGTTCACCCGCAGCTACCCCGAGCTCATTAAGAATCGATCCCACGCGATGGCAGCGCTCAAAAAACTCTCGGAAGCTCCGTTCATGGCTATCGCATACGAGCGCTAGCTTCTCGGTATGCATGCTTTCGGCTCTGGCCAAAGTTTCGCTAAATGTTTGCATAATTATTTTCTGAAGTTCTAAACACAGGCTCTCCCGATGTCTGAAACAGTGCGTCAGGAAAAACTTTAGCGCGTTTCTAACAGGAGAATTCCACCGAATTAACCTTTGTTGTCTCATCGGACTCGTCTTAGCGATTCAAAAACAGAGAAGTGAGCTCATCGAGTAGTGAAGTCATCGGTCATGAATTTCACTGGAGCTGTATGGTGCATGCCAACTTTGATGCGTGGTCTGCACAACACAGATCAAATTAGTGACGAATTTAGCGCTACATAATATGTACCTCAGCGAAAGCATTTTCGTTGGAGCGTTCAACGAAAGCAATCTCTGGATGACACACTTGTTCCATGGCTGCATATTTCGTTGCTCAATACGTTGTTAATGACCTTGCTTTATATCGTGAATATCAAAAAAAAGCCGGTCCGACTATCCAAGCTTCTGGCGCTGAGTTAGTTGTGTTTGACGCAGCAGCTGAAACTATGGAAGGAAACCCTCCGGGCCCTCAGACAATTGTGCTGAAGTTCGAAGATACTGCTGCAGTCAAAGCTTGGTATGAGTCTGAGAATTACCAGGCGATCATTGGGAAAAGGTTAGAAGCTACAGAAGGATTTGCTGTGATTTCACAGTCTATGAACGCCAGCTAAACCTGCGGTTACATACGAGAATAAAGGGCCTCAACCGCAACTATGTTGCAGCAGGTTTTAACTAAAGATTTGTTCAAGAGAGCCATCTTTCGAAAAGCTCTTTGATCCTGGAGTAGTGCAGCAAAGTCTGCTCCGGGTTGAAACAGTATCGCTCCGGGAAAACGAATCCATGTTCGGTACCAGGAAAAGTTTCGATGCTGTGAGGCACCGAAAGCGTAACGAGGTGCTCTCTCAGGATGGCCGTTTCCTCATCTGTGACGTACTTGTCATTTTCCGCTAAACCAAAATATAGTTCGCCTTCACAACGATCAAGTTGTAGATGTGGAGAGTCAGCCTGGTCGGTTGCAACACCTGCTCCATACAACGAAGCAGCCACAACCATGCGGTCAGAGTGAGCGCCTAGCGACGCCATAACTAAGCGACCTCCCATGCAGTAACCAACTCCACCGATTTGCTTTGAGCTAATAGCGACCTGAGAGTCCATCCAGCTAATGATCGCAGCGGTGTCTGACTGCACTCTGCCATTCGATAAGTGATCTGCCAAAGCAATCATGTAGTCCTGAACACCTAAGTATTCATCGGTGCCTAAACGATTCGCGTCTATGTCAACTGTTCGAGCGAGCCGGTAGTAAAGATTCGGTAAGACCACGGCGTAGCCCAATTGTGCGATTTGGCTAGCGATATCAACTAACTCGTCTCGGACTCCCGATGCAGGCATGTAAACAATAACCCCAGGAAGAGAGCCGCTTGACTCCGGTCGCAAAAAGTGACAGTTCATAGACCCATCGGATGTTTCGATATCTACTTCTTCAATAATCACGCTGTTAGTCATCAATATTTTCCTTCATCCAATTTGAACTACGCCATCAGCGGCAGGATCGGCTCCACCATCAAGGTTTCCATCTTTAACTCGAATACCGTGAACCCACCCAAAGTCATGGGTTCGTGGGCTCCGAATGACCTCATAGCCTTCTGCTTCCAATGCATCAGTGACGACCCACGGGATACCGTTGGACACATCGATTGCATTACTAGTTCCCGAAACTCTCGGCGCTGATACTGCTTCGAGCATGTTCATCTTAAAATCGATGCTGTTGAGAAGGACCTGGGTGACACCCATCGCGATTTGAGTCCCTCCAGGCGCTCCAACCACATAATTCAATTCATCGTTTTCAAAGACCATCGTCGGACAAAGCGAACTGAACCGGCTTTTCCCGGGAGCCAAAGAGTCGGCGTTTCCAGGTCGAGGGTCAAATACCGCCATACAACCATTAAACATAAAACCGAGCCCATCGGTAATCACACCCGATGGCATCCCAAGTGAGTGAGTCATCGATGCTGCGTTACCGTCTTTGTCGACAACACAAACGTGAGTTGTGTCCCGAGGTTCATATGCCAACCTCTCAACTTGTGCTCGTTCGCCAGCCTGAATAGACGCTGCGTGTTCTCGAGCATGAACTTTTGACAGTAACCGTTCCAAGGGCACCTCGACATGAGCAGGATCTCCTATATAGCTATCCTTGTCCGAAGTAGCTCGCTTCATGATTTCAGTGACAGTGCGAACGTACTCAACACTGTTATGTCCCATCGATTGCAGATCGAAACATTCGAGCATGTTAAGCATTTCGAGGACCATTGTGCCCCCGCCAGGCGGGTGATTCGTCGCTACGTCAAGCCCGCGATAGAGACTCCGAATTGGATCGTTATGAGTAGTCTCATATTCGTTAAGGTCTCTGTCAGTCATCAGCCCACCATGGGCAGAAATATCTTCGGCGATTAGTTCAGCGAGACGGCCCTTATAAAAAACGTCGGCACCCTCGGAAGCAATGAGCCGTAAGGTACTGGCTAGGTCTTTGTTAACAACAACATCGCCGACCCGCTTAAGAGACCCATCAGCTCGAAAATAAATTTCTCGCCCAGTAGCGGAATACCGAAGGCGTTCAACGTTGTCGGTTCTGCCCATTGCAGCGCCTTCAGCCCACCATCCTGCCACATGAGGACGCACAGCAAACCCTGTTTCCGCCCACTGGATCGCAGGCGCAACGATTTCATCCCAGTCTTTCACTCCCCATGCTGTTTGAGCTTCAAAGTAGGCCTTCAACGAACCAGGTGTAGCAATTGCCTGATAGCCAAGGTCGTTCACTTTGCCTTCGAGCACGAAACCAAAGCCATCTCTAGTCTCGCCAATAACTATGTCTTCCCATTGGTCGGCTCTTGTCGCTAGCGGAGATTTGGCATGGAAATCGATGCACTGGTGAAGGCCTTTCTCCGGAAGATAAACTTGCAAATTGCCGAAACCGGCGATTCCGCACATTTGGGGATCGACAACACCTGCTACCAACGCACACGCAATAGCTGCATCTACAGCGTTACCTCCGGCTCTTAGCACCGAAGCTCCTGCCTCAACAGCTTCAGGCTGAGCTGCAACCACCATGCCATGCGCGTATTTGTTCATAATTATCCTCGGCTCAAAATTCGGTTAATGATTAAAGTATCAGAATCTAATTTAGCCTTAACGCTCGAAACGAACCGTAGCTCAAAGTCGTTGCTTCCAACTGATCGAACAGCAATGCCGCCAAAAGCAGCAAACAGGTCATCTGCGTGCTCAACGTTAAACAAGCAAAGATGATAAACCCTGCGAATAGCTGCAACCGAAACGTGAAGAGTCACATATCTAAGTTTGCTTCATGACCGCAACAAACCTGCTGCTTGTTTCAGCGATTAGCTCGCCCAAACCATGACATAGATTCAGCGGTAACTTCATCGCTGTAAGACACATCGAACGGACCAGTTAAGGTCACTAGCCACAAAGCGCCCGTCTCTGTATACATCGGTCCATGGAAATGCCCAGCAGGAAAATTAAAATAAGTAGGGCCTTCGAAATGCTCTTCGCCATACCAGCAGTCGCCTTCAAGCAAAATATCTTCTTGATTCACAGAGTGCGCCTCAGCGGCAGCTGTATGCCATCCCGGAGGCTCCTTAATCAGAAGAGATATAGCACCACTGTCTTCATCTCTGGATAAAACACGGGCCAACCCGTATTCTGTTATATCCAACTCAGCCGGCTGATCAGACTCATCGCCCCACAACGAACTAGTCGATTGCCAAGGGATATCGCTAAACCTGACTCCGTTAACGGCGCCTCTAGTCATTTGTTCGGACGAGACGAAAAACTGGGATAACGCGGGGTTGGGCAGCCTCCTCATATTGATTAAAAACTGGGAGCTGTTCCGCTTGAGTTTTGTATAAACGATCCCGTTCGTCGCTATTGGTAAGCACCGCTGATGCTTCGTAACGATCGACTCCGACTTCCACAAGCACATCAGGATTAGCGATGAGGTTGTGATACCAGTTGGGATTAGTTGCTCTGCCGCCAGCTGACGCAATGACTACTAGGTCATCGCCATCACTGGAATAAGCGAGCGGTGAACACAATTCACGGCCCGATTTAGCGCCGATCATCGTGAGCAGCATCATAGGAACTCCATCAAATGGAGGACCGCACTTGCCCTCATTAGAACGGAATTCACTTATTGCCTTCTCATTCATAGCCAATAACTCAGATGACATGACTGCCCCCTCTGTAAACGATCTGCTCCCATAGTAGCGGCAACGCTCTCAGTCTAAGACGTAGCTTTACCTCCAAACCACCATGAGCGAACCAGCCAAATCCAGAAGTCCTAGCTACAGAATTAGCTGCCAGTAAAGTACCCGCACTTGTGAATAGGGAAACAATAACAACCATCATGTGGGTACACGATTTCCTGAGCCACAGCCGCTGGCAGAAGAACGTGTTGGACTCTCGCTGCGGTAGTTCACCTTTACGATTGGACACAACTCCACTCAGTACGAAAAATTTTGTAGCCACATTACATACTGCATACAATCCACTAAGGAAGTTAAAGGTGTCACTAGGAACCTGGGGAACCACATGACAGTTGAGCATCATCCAAATGGAGTTAGCACCCGACCGGCAAAAATAAATGACCAGTCTCGAGTCTTTGAGCTAATCGAACAACTAACTGGCGAAGCTGTTACCTCAGACTGGCAGGGCGTGTACGAGTCGCATCTGCGGTTAGAGCGAGGGGCTGTTGTTATTGCCGAAAATGATGTTTCGATTTTGGGGATAGCAACCGTCTCCTACAACATGACTATTCGTTATGGAGGCGAGTACTGCGAACTTGAAGAGCTGATCGTGGATGACTCAGCGAGGGGTCTCAACTTAGGAAGAATCCTCGTGCAGCGAACCATTGACGATGCTCGGCGACGCGGTTGTGCTGAGATAGGCCTCTACCTGGTGCCGTCCACAGAAGGGAATCGCGGGTTCTACGAAAAACTCGGCTTTGAGGTCTTAGGAACCGAAATGCGTCAAATTCTAAAACCGGATCAAGTGATTGATAAAGAATAAAATCTTTACCGCAATAAGACTCTGCGATACATATTGAGCGATCCACTTAAAATAAATCGCAAACCAAAACCGATAACTCAGAGAATCTATAAACGCAGGAGTAAGTCAGCAAGCTAAAATAAAATAACGATGCGTAGACTTTTGGTTCTTGGTTGCTTGACATTTCTACTGATGTGCCAATTTGCTGCTCCAGCATCTGCTCATGATCCCATCTTTTTGACTAGCCAGCACGATGGAGCAGACACAGGGCCATTTCTTCCCGATGGGACTATCTCCTTCGCTTTCTACGGTGATCTTGGTTCTGAGAAAGAGACTCGAGGGTTCCAGGCAGAGTTCCAAGAGGGGCAAACGCTGCAAATCTCGATGCTGATACCTGCAGCGCTGCCAGAAACGAATTTACAGTTCGAAGATCTACCAGTATTGAAAGTCACACGTCCAGATGGAACATCTTTTGATTTAGCAGCTGAGATGAGTGTCGAGTTCTATGAACCGTACACAGGGACAAGCTATATACGAGTCAACGAATTTCGTGAAGTAGCTCAAGGCGGCATCCATGATTTCCTATTAAACGCGAACCTTGCAGCACGATTTGTGGTGTCCATCGGTGCGATTGAACGGTTCGGAACTCCAGTCAAAAGATATGCCCGACCATTCTCATTGGGTAGCGGATCAGACCCGTTAACTGAATGGTTCTCAAACGCTCCTGAGCAAAAAGCTGAAAACGAGGAACGACCGTCTGTCGTTGAGAACACAGCAGAGAATAAGTCCGAGTTGCTAAAAAACGTTGAGGCTGTCCAAGAATCAGACAATCCCAAGAGTCGAGGAAACCTTGTTGTTCTTTTGACGCTTGGGATTGTGTTTACTGCGCTCTCAGTTTGGGGAGCCACTCGTAGGTTTAAACGCCTTTAAAAAACTGGTGGCGTTAATCGCGACTAAACATGAAACTGTATTTTTAGCGAACTCAAATGCTCTAATCTCCTAGATCAGAATTTGGTTTTCGATCATAAATTTGATTGAAATCAGATAGTCAATCGTCAACGAAAAATGCCCATAACTGACTCGCTACGCGCTCTGCTCTCAGTTCTCTCTGTATTGTCAGCGCCACTAAATTTATCGAGCCCTAAAGGAGATCGAAAATCGGCACTTTCAGAATTCAAACCATCATCGAGCTGTATCCCAGTAGCGTCAGCTATCCGATTCAAACCTTGAAACGCAGCGACTGTGGCGGCAGCCTCAACTAGCCCCGCATCGCCTACCAGCTCCTGCAAAATATTTCGGCTTTCAGATAAACCAGGATTACGTTCGAGGACATGTGTCGCAAACGAAACTAGTTCCTCCCCAAACTCGACATGAGCCCCATGCGCAATCGTGTGAATATCAACTTCAGATTCTAAGGCTTCGCCACTCGCACGGAGTAACGCTACATGAGCAGCAGTTCAGTAAAAGCACTCATTCAACGAAGATACGACCGACGCAATCAACTCAACTTGTGGCCGTGAAAGAGGACGCTCCCAAACAAGATCACCAAATTCACGACCATGACTATAATGCTCATCGACTATGCGTCTCCAATGCTGAGCAGAATCAGGAACCAACGAAACGCATCGAGACACATTAGCGAGGGGCTTATCAATCGATTGACTCACCCAGGCCCCAACATCGCCAACACCATCTGGGCGGGTTCTCCTTGGGGTCCCTTCGCCGGCATCTGGAAAATTTGGCAGTGGGACACCCAACGCAACAGTGAACTCTTCTATTACGTTCTGCGTGCAGATAACGGTTACCAGCTCTACGTAATGCTCCTCGCCAATAGACTCCATTATTTCTTCAGCCCAGTTGCGTGTAAGCCGACCTGGATCAGTAACTACTCGGTGGATTAAATCAACCGCCTCTTCGGGCAAATCAGAGACTGCACTATGAGATCCACTCGCCGCGGTAGGAGTTAAGTCTTGTTTACGTTGTGCGCACAACTCGCAGCTATGAGCAGCTCTTGCCTCCTTCATTACCTCGATCCGCTCATTCCCGGTCCACCATGTGCCGCAAGCACCAAGTTGTTGCCAAACTTCGGCATGAGCAATTCCAAAGCGGGAATCGATGCCAGGAGAAACTATTTCATAGATGGAATGCATGCACGGAAACTATAGCGCATGAGAGATCACTGCCCGTTAAGGACTGAAAGGCGCATGGCTGTGTGCTTTGGGCCACAACCAGGTGATGCGCTCAGAAGTCTTTTTGGCCTCTGCCCAACCACTGACCAACAGAAGCCTTTAGCTATAACCAAACGCCAGATTTAGGGAGCTCCGAATTGTTTTTCTCATGTGCGCAACTCACCTGTGCTTCCAATTCTTTCAGCAACCGATCAGCCACGTGTTGGTGATCAGTACCAAACAAGCCCTTCCCCAACAACTTCACAACAGCTCGACCAGCCAAAACTTTAAGACAGCATCTCCACGTCACCATTTCGAGCTGTGCCCGACGTTCGGGGCTCCATCAGGACCCTCCAATAACCGACTTGGCTATTAGACCCTGAATTGTCGCCACTGGAAGTTGGAGATCCTGTGTCAGCACTTCTACGGTGTGTTCACCTAAACCGGGAGCTGCCACCAGGTCTACTGAGCTAGCTGACAATCGAGGCGCCCACCCCAAAATAGGAACCTCACCGCGATCGGGATGATCGATTGTGGTTATGAATCCGCGTGCTTGTAAATGTGTGTCGTTTAAGAGCTCGCTGGTGTCGAGAACCGGCCCCCCTGGCACACCTTCAGCGGCGAGCAACTCAGCGACTTGATGCTTTGTTAGATGTTCCGTCCAGGAAGAAATTTCATTTCTTAGTGCATCATCATTATCGAGTCGGTCTCGACCGTGGGCGAACCGAGGGTCGTTAACAAGTTCGGGTTTTCCCATTACAGAACAAAGATTGATCCACATCTTCGGTGTAATCGCCATGATCATCACGTAATCATTCGCTCCGTCGCCTTTACATGGATACAAGTTGTTTACTGCGCGAGACCCGTTTCCTGTTCGAGCTAAAGGTTCATCATTCCAGCCAGGCGCCATCGCCATTCGAGTGCGCATGTAGTACGTCATCGCTTCTTGCATCGCGATCTCCACGTACTGTCCATCTCCGGTTCGGAGTCTCTGAATGTAGGCAGCGAGAATCGCCATTCCCAGTTGCACCCCTGTGCCTGAATCTCCCGTCGTAGTTCCCGGTAAAAGGGGTCCATCGTCAGCTCTTCCGGTTATCGACAAAGCTCCAGACATTGCTTGAGCCACTCCGTCAAAACATTTGCGATCAGAGTAGGGACCCGTCGAGCCGAATCCTTTAACCGACGCATAAATAATCGCTGGGTTGACCTCGCAGAGGACGTCATATCCAAGGTCAAGTCGATCAACGACTCCAGGGCCATAATTTTCTACGAAGACATCGTAGTGTGCTGCCATTTGGAGAAGAAGTTGCCTCCCTTCCGCGCTGGTAAGGTCGATAGCAACGGACCGCTTATTGCTGTTCCACTGCAAAAAATAGTTTTGGGGAATGCTGTCTCCTCCTCGACCTGGGTCACCCCGCCCGGGTGGCTCTACCTTGACTACGTCCGCGCCGAACCAAGCGAGTGCCTGAGTACACGAAGGTCCAGCCTCATATTGAGTCATATCAAGGACGCGTAATCCTTTGAGAGCAGTCATCATTACCTCTTCGTTGACATCTTCAGCCATTAACCAATGTTAGTAGGTAGCCCAGTTAGGACTTGGCTGCTTTCTATGGTCACGAGAACACTTTAGAATTCGTTGCCTGTTTGAGCCTAAACATATTTGAGTCCCGGTGTTCTAGATGAGTGCTTATTGCGTTCCTATAAACTAGCTCCGTCGAGATTCACCAACCGGTTCTTCGGTAGCGGTCTCATGTCACTATCAGGAGCAGGTAGAACCACAGTCTTCAATGTTCGATAGGAAATCGAAGCTGGTCTTATCGCTAACGGGAAAAGCCTGGTAATTATTCAAAACGCTGACATTCAACAGCTGCAGGCACGCCAACTCATCTCTGGTGACGTTTTCAATGTGACGATATGGCAGGACACTGCCGGTGTGTTCATCGGAGAGTTCGAAGTGATGTCACTAACTTTTGAGCGGCAAACAAGGAAAGTGGTTGTTACTGCAACAGAAATCAGTTCCTCCGAGATTGTTGTGCTGGGGCTTCCAATAGCTCTGGGTGTTACCGTCGCAGCTCGCACTATAGAGATGTTCGAAGATCCTCAACCAGTCAAGAAGAAGCCCGTACGTAAGAAGAAACCTGTTCGTAAGAAACAACCAAAGTGTTAAAGTCCATAAACCAGTTAAAGGAGGAATCATGAGTACTTATGTGAGCGAAAAAATCAACGGCGAGATAGTTGAGATGTGCCTGCTCGAAGAGTCGATGAGTTCCATTCTCAGAATGATCCCAGAAGCTAACGATGCGGGCGATGAGCTGACGGCTAACGAGGTCTGGAAAATAGCTGAAGCCAATGAAGACGCCGCCGGCAACAGCTACGGTGCCAATCAAAGGTCTTATCTAGTTAGTAGGGCATTATGACAAAAACTCCCACATCCCTTATCGAGTCATCACATGAAGCAACAGATCTACATATTCGCTCTGATCTAACAGCAGCTCACGCCCATGTTTGGGAAAAGCTCGCTGCGCCAGGAACATGGTGGAACGGTTCCGAACGCCTCGCTGTGGCGGAAGTCGTTCGGGTGGCCTTAGGTGACTCTGACCCAGTCCCACCTTGGGACAGCGCTTCGAAGAGTGGGCGTCTACCCAACGACTCTGTAATCAGTTCAGAGCTACAAGACGCTGTCTATCGCCTAGCGGTGCACGCAGGAACTCTGACTGAAAGTTGGTATCAGAAAATGCGCGACGCTACTGGGGTAACCCCCCAGCAGTGGGTGGAAATAATCGAAGTCACAATCAGCGTCGCATCAGTACTTCGTTTCGCTCAGTTGGCTGGAATCGATAGTCCCGATTTCCCTGAGCCCCTTCAAGGCCACCCAACGCGCCAAACTCAACCTTCTAAACCGGCAAAACATCATTGGGTGCCTGTAGTGCATCTTGAAGACAGCACACCAGAACTCGCACCTTTTTATGCTGGGCTTCCTGCATTAGCGCCAGTCATCCGAGCACTCAGTTCAGTCCCAGCGGCGATGGATACCCTGTTTACACTCGGCGACGCGCAGTACATTCCGATGCGGGAAATGGTTGACTTGAACTGGACCCGGGGCACATTGTCTCGTCGGCAAATTGAACTCGTCGCCGGAAGACTGTCAGCACATAGGGAATGTTTTTACTGAACTGCGGCTCACTCAATGATGCTCCGTGCGAGCAGTACCGCAAACGACCTGGAACTTGATTTAGATGTGGTTCGAGGAGACCTGCAAGAAAGTGGCGCCATCCAACACGCACCCGAGTTAGCTGCGCTTGTAGACGCGTCCGTTAACGATTTAGCGTCGTTGCCGTCGGCCCGGTCAGCTCTAGTCGAAGCCACAGATGAAGCGACCATGTTGGATGCTGCTGCGGTTGTCGCCAACTTTGAGATGATGACCAGGATTGCCGATGGGACCGGAACTCGCCATCCGGCAGACCGCCTTGAATCGATGTCGGAACTTTCCAGCTCGATGGGTCTCGGAGATTTTGCGTCAGAGCGGGCCTAACGAACCGTCGCATTTGGCCGAAATTTACACCAGCACGATTGATAGCAACTCTGCTTAGTAAAGAAAGAGAAAGTGCTGACTAACAGCTCTGTCCTAATTTGATGTCGTCGCGACTAGCCTCGATCACGGCCCGTAATCAATTTATTTCGGCTAGAACCTAGATGAAGAAGGCATAACATGGAAATAGTCGGTGGCATCGCTCAAATTGCTGCAGCGCTTTGGATTCTCAACGTCTGGATTCTGAGATTCAATAAGGAAACGGAATACCGGGCAGGCGATTCGAAAAACATGGTCGAAGAGTTCACCGCATACGGTTTTCCCGCAAAGGCTGTTTACCTCGTTGGCGCAGTCAAAGTCGCTCTCTCATTGTTGTTGATAGTTGGCATCTGGGTTGATGCCCTGACGCGACCAGCGGCAGCCGGTCTTGCACTCATTATGATTGGTGCAATTGGCATGCATGTGCGCGTAGGTGACCGTCCGAAAAAGGCAATGCCTGCGATAAGCGTCTTGGTGCTAACAGCTGTTGCCCTTATCTTCGCTTGAGGCATTGAAACCCTAAATAATTTTTTGCATAAAGAACGGTTTCTCGCTCCATAGGGCTGCACTGCCAATCACTAATGCTGTTAGAGCATGAGCCTTCACTCCTCGATCCCTGTCGCCAATCAGCAGAAAACAAGACGCTTGCGAACGCCTCGGATATGTTCATTGAACGATGCTCGCGATTAGGGCTTTGTGAATCTATATAAGCGGAAGACAATACGGATTGATCGGTGAGATTGAAAGACCTGTCGAGTTGGTATTATTTTTTAGAGTGAAATAAGTCCCTAAAATAGCACTCCACAAAACTGATGCAACGGAACTTTAAGTTCCGAATTTTGATGTATCGAGACGTTTAATCTGCAGTTGTATTCCACGCAAGCGTTCTTGTTAACTTCCAAGAAAAATTAGCTTTACCGGGCAAGCCCAAGACAGGAAATATTGGAAGCTCGTCGTGGCCTAGCTAACTCGTTTCATGGGTGGGCCCCTCGGCGACGCCTTCAATTCTGTAGCAGGCATGTCCTAATTTGTATTAAACATAATCGAGCTCCTGGTTTTAACAGAGCCGGTGTGATTACAAAAGGTGAGGCCAATGCCCATAGAAGCAGCAGGTATCCGGCCTCTTGACTGAAGGGGTATTAGCTATGAGTTACATGACAAGCGTCCAAATAAAAGCAACAAATGTTGAGGGCCTGGCGAAAGACTTTAAAGAATTCGCTCAAGCAGAGTACTTAGCCAATGGAGCGCAGCAAGCTTCGATGCGTCAAGTAGTAATGGGCGGTGATTCTGCAGGCTTCGTGTCAGTGATGACCAGATGGGACACTATCGACGCCGCAATGAGCAGTCACTTGGTCAATTCGAATCCTAAAATTGCTGAATCTATGGCTAACAATGGTGTTCAAATTATTGGCCGGTCGCTAATAGCTGTGTCCAGCGAACGAGGAACACCCGAAGGGCCATTCGGTTCGATGCTGACAATGTCGGGACAAGTAGCGCCTCTGGCAGAACAACAAGAAATGGCAGACCACGGCTGGTCTCTGATGAGCGGCAACGGTGTTAACGGCATTCGTCAAGGCATGATCGTAGCGGGCGGAGATCGGACGGGTTTGTGGACTGCAGGTACCTACTGTGAATCCCTCGACGGTTTAATGGAGAACAGCGCAAAAATGTTTTCTGATCCGACGATGCAAGCAAACATGGCCAAGTACGGTAACCAGCTGGTCTCTCGCGTTATGTTCCGCACTCTTGTCGCATAGTCAAATAAGCCAACTCATTAATAGAGTTTAAATTGGGCCGGTCTTTAAGGGCCGGCCCTTTCTTATTTTCCTGCAGGTTCTTTCGTTTGAGCTTTAAGGTCAAGAAATATCGGGGACCGTCGCGACGTGTTTCGTATTCGGAAGATGCGTCTTAATCGCATCCTCAAGTTCTTGGTATTCGATGTCATCTCTTAAGTTGAGCGTGCGCGAGAAGCTATTGTCAATAAATTTTTAAACAAAAGGCCGTGTTTCGATGAAGCCAACAACGCTAATTTCGTTACCGAAAGGCGCCAGAGTTGTTACCTCGTAGACTCAATAATGATCATAAACAACAAACCGAAAGCAGAATGATGGCCGATAAAGCTTCCCTGAGCGGTGGTCTATTAATCGCCCTTGGCGTAATAGTTACTATCTTGTCAGATTCAGGCAGCGTCACTTCAATGATTCCTGCGTTCATCGGAGTTCTATTTCTGCTCCTTGGTATTCTCGCACGCGTCAAACCAAACCTCACTCACCATTTGATGCACGCAATGGCAGTCCTAGCCCTACTAGCTGTGCTTGGCAGCTTTGGCTCCATAGTGGGGCGTGGAAGCACCGGATGGGCACTGTTCTCTCAACTTGTGACGATCGTTATAGCTGGGCTACTTCTGCAACAATCAATCAAAGCGTTTAAAGATCGAGTCAAGCGACTAGCTGAAGAGTCCTAAACTAGCTTTCGGAGGCTGATCTCATGCTTTGAGTGTTAACTGCTGCAGTAGCTGGATGGTCATCCAGGCGTATAGCTAAACGAAACAAAAACAAAAGTCGTTCGATGGTGGAACAAACCAACGAGAAACGCTCGGCTAGTAACGCACCGACAGAGTTGTAAACCGCTGGGAGACGTCGTTGCTCTGTCAGACCGGTACAATTATTAGCGAATGAGCCAATAGTGAGGTGAGTAGACACTTCCACTTCGTCTGCTCACTATAAGGTCGACCCTTCGGGGTCGACCTTTTCAATTATCATGGGCCGGTCTGCTACGGTCAACGTTCCCAAGAATCGACACATCTGAGCTTCGCTTAGATAATAGAAAAGGAACCAAATGGCTTACACAACTCTTTCAATCTTTACACCTGGATCAAAGTGGGATGGGATAGAAAATGGCAGCGCCGAGTGGGGTGCAATTTTTCAAGAGACGTTTGCCATTCTTGCTGAGCACGGTGCAGAACAAGTGGGAAATTTTTTCGTCCCTGGCATGGCCGCAAACGTTTCGATTCAAACATATGCAGATCGCGACACTGCACTTCGTTGTCAAGCAAAAATGATTGAAGGGGGATACCTCAACTATCAATCAGGCGGCGAAGCAATCTCTATCGAAGATTACGTAGGAATTGTCAGCTGATCACTTAATCCAATAGAGCTAAACGGGTCGATCTTAAAAGCCCGCAGGGAACCCCGGTTCTGGTGAAACAGAACCGGGAGCACCGTCTATACAAGTTATTTAGGGTTAAACACGGCATCTGTTTACTTACCTAACCCAACTGAGGATGACGGCACAAGCATCGCCAGTCAAGAACCCCACCGACACTATAAGGGTGAACAAGTAGTGGATGTTGAGCTACGAAATGTTGGGTTCGCGACGAGGCACCTGGTCGACGTTAAGTTCAAATCCACGTGCCCCAAACTGTTCTATTTTGCGTGATGAGAAACGCCAGGCATCGTCCTCAAACGCGAACGCGTCGACGTATCGACCCCAAAATTCGAAATCACTCCCATCGAGTTTCCTATGCCAGGCGTGCACATATGACGTCGCTTTTGCCTGATGTGATCCAGTTCGCTCTATTCGGATATTGCTGATGTGGTGCGCCGTGGCAGTAAACAACCGCAGTAGTTTCGGCAGTAGTGCCTGGATAGCTGCACGGCCTGTGACGGCTTGACCTTCGTCAAAAACGGCGTCTTGACAAAATAGCTCCGCCCATAACTCAATCTCACCACCGTCTACGTACTCAGCGTAATTAAGAATGGTGTCGGTGATAGCTGCGTGCGCCTGCGCGTCACTCATTAGTTCAGAGTTGGACATAGAAAGAGGGTATTCCATCCCAAGGACCGCGTCTTTTGATTTATGTTTCTAAGAATTCAGTAAATCAAACAGCGAAGGGGATAGCTGACAGGACTAAAACATGGGCTTTCCTCAACCAGAGCTTGCTACCTCTCTTGAGTTAATCAGCCATGGAGCTCGGTCTAGGCAAGCCATTCTCGAGATGATATTGCTAGGGCCACTTCTTTATGCTGACAGTTCGACAACCGGTTTCTTAACTGGTTCGGTCCATTCCGCTCGAGGGATGTTGGTTCCAGTCACCATTCGATGAGTAGGACTCATGAGCTCTTGATGCACCCAGCCTGCGGGTGCCTTTAACCGACAGCCGGGTTTCGCTTCATAAACAGTTCCATCAGCAGTGGCATAACTAGCTTCGCCCGATATCAACCAAACATTCACTTCGAAGTCATGCCAATGCAATTCTGTGTCTTCGGTACGGTCACTATCGAAGGCCTCAATATGAAGGCCCATAGCGGCCGCCTCTGCAAGGGCTTCCTCTTCAGTAATCGGGTCACCATTTGTAAACTCAAACTTCATGTCGTTAAAACTTCCTGTGTCGTACTCCTAGCTATTCTGTCAGTCAGAAAGTTAGTTGGCGCGTTTCGCTGCTCGCAGATCAAGAAACCCTTGGCAAATTATTTCGATACTGGGACCCCATGACGGAACTACTATTACTTTCATGGGCTCGGATGCAAAGAACAAGCAACAGAATTTGAACGATTCGCCTTCGTTAGCGAAAGACCAGTCACTTTCAGAGGTGCAAGTTAGACAGTTTCACGAAGATGGGTTTTTGGTCATCAATAACCTTTTTGATTCAGCTGAAATAGATATGTTGCGCGACGCGTGTTCAGAACCTGAAGACACCGAGTGGGAGACAGCGAAAAAAACGATCCACGCGTTAGGTCTGACTACAAGAGCTACCGCTTTTTTAGATCTTGCCCGCGATTCCCGTATCGTCGCGCTCCTGCGGGCATTAATCGGTGATGATATCCAACTCCAGCATTCCAAACTGGCTGCACAACCTGCAGCCGCTGAGATGGGAGGCTTCGCTTGGCATCAAGATTTTGCCTTCTACCCCCACACCAACACAGACCTTGTCGCAGCAATGGTGATGCTTGATGATGCAACGGCTGATAACGGATGCATGAGAATGATTAGGGGAAGTCACAAACGCGGATTGCTTAATCACATGGACAATGATGGCGTTTTTACTGGGATGTGTCAGGAACCCAAAGCCTGGAAAGATCACCTTGGCGATGTTGTCGATATCACACCTCGTGCAGGTGGCATTAGCTTGCATCACTGTCTGATGTTGCATGGATCTGGGCCGAATCAATCAGGTGAGCCTCGTCGAGGTTTGGTGTATCAGTATCGGGCCGACGACGCGTTTCAGTTAGCGGATCGGGTCTGGGATGACACAGGTCTACTGGTAAGCGGTAAGCGCCGCGAACAGGTGCGTTGCGAAGAAGGGACAGTGCGACTGCCTAAATCTGTTCGCTATCCGGGCCACCCATTTGGGAACGTATGGAATCAAGAGGGCGAGTTCGCCCAAAAATTGAATGAAGAAGAG
>Ga0308009_10000068_pt1 | contig 101192 bp, 90 predicted proteins | sample Neamet127_FD_203134 | JGI IMG/M metagenome (GOLD analysis project Ga0308009, IMG submission 203134) | Marine microbial communities from water near the shore, Antarctic Ocean - #127 | ecosystem: Environmental > Aquatic > Marine > Unclassified | place: Southern Ocean | collected 2014-07-24 | reverse complement strand
ACCAAAGCCCTTCGAAAGGGCTTCCGTTTGGGGCTGTCGGCTCCGGGCTACGCCCTACGCCGACAGCCCCAAACGGAGTCTCATCTTGATTGACGCTGCTGTCTCACCTTCATCGCCGCGCAGCAGCAAAGATGTTTTTGATCCGGTGACTCAGCTCACGACTTAAAATCTCGTTTCGTTCGATAATCCGCTTCTGATCATCAATGTCAGTGCATGTCCCCACCCATCGGACGATCTCATCAGATGCCGATAGAACCGGTAATGCGCGACCCAGAGTCCAGCGATATGTGCCGCTGTGGTGGCGCAGCCGGTACTCGATTTCGTAAGGTTCTCCAGTCTCAAGACTGTGTTGCCACCTTACCCAAGCGCGTTGCTGATCATCTGGATGGAACATGGTATTCCAGCCGTCGCCATCCGTTGAGCCAACAGGCACTCCAGTGAAAGCATACCACTGAGCATTGTAGTAATCGTGTGATCCGTCAGGCCGGGCTGACCAGACCATTTGCGGCATAGCGTCAGCCAGCTGACGGAATGTAATCTGGCTCTCGGCTGGTCCCAACGGATCAGTTACTGATACCGGCACATATTCCCTTTCTCTCACCAGCCTGCGGGATTGGTGATTACAATCTTACCGGACCCCACCGAGTGGTCCGCGAGGATTGTTAGTGCAAGATTGCCCCGAACTGCTAGCCGCTTCTGGACCATCTGGCTGGGGGCTGGCCATCGGTCGTGCATCAGGGCGGGTCCGGACGGCAGCGCTCGCTGCGCTTGGTGACCGGGCCGTTCCTCAATGCCTTCGAGTTTCGCGGTGCCGGCGCGGTGCAGGGGCTCCCCGATGCGGTGCGCCTCGTGGCCGACATCTAAAGCACCGGACGCCGCCGCCTACCCAACAAGTCGCCGCTTCGCTTCGCGCCGCCGTCATGGCGGTCGTTCGTACTGCGCGACGGTCGGGTTGTCCGCTGCCCATGAGCTGTGCGTTCTGACCAAACTGCGTGACCGATTGCGCGCCGGTGACTCATGGGTGGCGGCAAGCCGCGAGTATCGCGCCTTCGAGAGCTATATCCTGCCGCCTGCCAGCTTCGACGCGAGGCGCGCGCGAGGATCGCTGTCGCTGGCGATCGACACCGATTTCGACAGCTTCACCGCCGGACGCCGCGCCAGCCCAGACACCGCGATCGAGCAGGTGACGGCCCTTACCCGGCAGGGAGAGTGGCCCCAAGTGCGCCTTGACGGCAACTGCCTCGTTCTATCGCCGCTCAAGGCGCTCATGCACGCGGTCAGCCGTGACATGTTCTCCAGATGCAAGATTGAGAGCACATCTATGATACGCTCTACTGCGCTCGCGGTCAGGCAGAGAACCTGGTCAACTGCCAGCGCCGCGTCGTCGTCCGGATCGAGGCCGGCGCGATGGGCATGCGCTCAAAGGTGATCTTCTGGATCGGCTGTTCAGTGGCCGAATTCATAATGGCAGTAACGTTGCTCATCGCCGCAACGAAACCGAGAGGAGCCGCTTTCCGGCTACGGTTCGACCGCAGGTTGGTCCGTCCGGGAAATACGACACCTCTCCAAATATTCCCGGTAGTCCACCCAGAACTAAATCGATGGGGGATAATCGGTTGGTAAAGGGCGTGCTACCTAGATAGCTACCTAGCGCAAATGACGCCACTGGGCCCGCTGAAGGCAGTGTTGTAAGTGACTGAATTTACTGGTGAAGGTGGTGGACGCACTTGGGCTCGAACCAAGGACCCGCTGATTAAGAGTTACCGAAATCGTGTATGACTGAGGTTCCGTGGGTTTCTCCGAGCCTCATAAAACCTCGTCAGGCGAAGGGGTTATCTTTGATTGCGCTTCTTCTAACTTCCCGGTCTTTCTGATATAGTGGGTACACGGTGGGTTCGGGAGTCTGACGGGCATGGCAACGGCAAAAATTACGAAGCGGGCAGTAGACGCTTTCGCAGCTAGCGGCGAAGCTGGCTTCCTTTGGGACGATGAGCTTCGTGGGTTTGGCGTTCGGGCCACTGCGGGCGGCGCTCTGTCCTACGTGTTCTCTTATCGTATGGGCGGACGCGAGGCGGTTAAGAAGCGGGCCACCATCGGCAAGCATGGATCGCCTTGGACGCCCACCACGGCACGACAAGAGGCAGAGCGGCTTGCCCTGCTAGTGGGGCAGGGGAAAGACCCTGTCGAACAGGATCGCGAGCGGCGGCGGCAAGCCGTGGATCTGGCGTTTGACGCCTACATTGGTGTTTTCCGTGACGGCTATTTAAAGACAGAATGGAAGGACTGGCAAAGGGCCGAAAAGCTGTTGCTCGCCCAAGCGAAGCCGGTGCTGCTGTCCAAGTCTCTGCCAAGTATCACCAAATCAGATTTGACGCTTGTGATCGATCGGGTTCGTGATCGTCCTGCCGTAGCTCGCCTATTATTCGCTACCTTGAGGAAGCTATTTCGATGGGCAGAGACACGCGGAGATCTGGATCGTTCGCCCCTCACAGCAGTGAAAGCGCCGAAAGCCGTCAAATCCCGAGAGCGGACGCTTAACGATCGGGAACTGGCAATGGCGTGGGATGCATCAGCGAAGTTGGGTTATCCGTTCGGCCCGATGATGCGGTTGCTGATGGCGACTGGTCAACGCCGCGAGGAAGTTGGAGGGCTCCAATGGGCGGAATTAGATCGGACGACCGCGACTTGGACGCTGCCCGCTGAGCGAGCAAAGAATGGCAAGGAACACGTGGTACCATTGTCTTCACTCGCGGTTACCGTGTTTGATGAATTAGCACAGCGCGGGGGAGAAGACGCGACAGATAAACCTATAACGTGGCCGCGACGCGGGCTTGTCTTCACGACCACAGGTAAAACGGCAGCTTCTGGACACTCGAAGGCAAAGTCACGACTAGATTCCGCCATTGCGGCGATCGAATGTGAGCTTGCGAGCATTGAGGGTAGGGAGCCCGTAACGATGCCAGCATGGCGGGTGCATGATATTCGGCGAACCGTCGCGACAGGATTTCAAGTCATGGGCGTTCGCTTCGAAGTGACCGAAGCTGTTTTGAACCATGTTTCGGGATCAAGATCGGGAGTCGCGGGCGTGTATCAGCGTCATAATTGGGCTGATGAGAAGCGAACCGCTCTTGAGGCTTGGGCGCGACGTGTCATAGAACTAACCTCCCCTGCTAAGCCAGATTCAGACAACGTTTTTTCGATGGTGGCGGCATGAGCGACAATGACCCCGAGGACACGCCACGAAATCATCTGGCGTTCTTGGCTCTTTGTGGAATGGCGCATAGTCCAGATCGCGCATTGATTGATCTGCTTCTATCCGATGATCCGATTTGCTCGTCGGTTCGTAAAAAGCTGGCTGACGCTCTCACGGCAAATGGGAATAACAGCGGCGTAAGGATCGAAATTACAAAAAAGGGAGAGGTCTTTTCGGAAATTCGGTCAACTTACAATTTGCAGCGGGACACGTTCATTGGACGTTGGGTTGCTAAAAAAGTGGAAGTTTTCGGATCAAAGACAAAGGCGGTTGCCGCCGCTGCTGAGCATTTTTCGTTGAGTGAAAAGGCCATCGAAAAAGCCGTGACCTACACTGTCAAAATGGATGCCGCGATCAAGGGTCAGAAGTTCCCCGGCGTCGTTGATGATCAAATGGCATTAGAAATTTCTGAGCATCTTTATCACGCGAGACACGTCGCCAATGAGAAGGCGAGGCGCGAGGGAAAGAAGGGGATCGTCGAAGCCTAAACTGGCACTGTCGGTTTAGGTACTATCAGATCAAAGATGGGCATATTTGGAACGGGCCAGTCAAGAAAGGGCCCGAAATGCCGACTATTCTCAATACCGAGCAAGCTGCCGCATATGTCCAGCTTGTCCCCAACACACTCGAAAAATTCCGAATTCGTGGCGACGGTCCGCCGTTCATGAAGGTTGGTAGAGCCGTGCGCTATCGCGCCGCCGATCTCGAAGCGTGGCTGACCGCTCGGACGGTCAAGTCCACCTCGCAGCGTTTCGCATAAAAGAAAAGGCGGCCTGGCAGGGCCGCCCGAATAAGGATTCACATCTTGGTTATTCCTCCGCCTATCGCAGCCAGCAATGGCGCGCAAGCGATTATTTCGCCGCCCTACGAGAATGGGGCGACCCCCACAGAGAGAGCCGCCCCACACCAAATTCCCACCAAGGAATGGTACTCTGATACCATAAAGGTCGATGAAGAGCCAGTGCCTGAAGGCGTAATGCTCGAACCCCCGCTGCGCGCTGCATGGAACGGGTTCCGTGTGACGACCTTCGCGGGCCAGTACGATACCCACATCGACAGCGGGGAGGATTACCGAACGATCACGGTGGCTTCGATCTTCGAGAGCACGCCCCAGTCCAAGCCGAAAATGGCGGGCAATGCATTCCTCGCCTCGGCTTATTGCAACTTTGACGCCCGACAGCATCAGGCACAGCACGAGCGCGGGTCGTTCGTGGCGCTGGTCGCGGACATCGACAAGGGCGACCTGTCGCTCGACGCGATTAGGGCGGCGACCAGACGTTTCGCTGGCGATGCGGCATGGCTCGTCTATTCCAGCGCGCATTCCCGATACGGTGATCGTCGTTGGCGCATAGTCCTGCCTCTCGACGCGCCCGTGGTGTTCGCGGAATGGCACGATGGTCAGGCGGCGTTTTTCGCCTTTTTGGAAAAAGCAGGCATCCCGACGGATCACGCGCTGGCTCGCGCCGGTCAGCCGATCTACCTGCCGAACGTACCGCACACCTACAAGGATGGCACGCCGCTCAGGGGTGCGGACGGGGAGCCGATCTACTATCAGTCGGAAAGTTCGGGGCTTGATGCGCCCGGTCTCGACATCACGCGCGGCATAATCGCGGATGGGATCGCATCGATCAAGCAGAAGCGCGAGGACGACGATCGGGTTCGCGACCAAATCCGCCGTGCTGCTGCCGATCGCCACAATAACCGGTCACGACCTGACGACGGCTTGAGCATCATCGAGACGTTCAACGCGTCCACGAGCGTGGCTACGATGCTTGAGCGATGCGGCTATGAGCAGAGTCCGCGATCGGCGCATGACTACCGTTCACCTATGCAGACCGGTGACACGCACGCCACTCGGATCATTGAGGACAAATGGGTCAGCCTGTCTGGCAGTGATGTCGCAGCAGGCGTTGGGCGCAAGCATGACGCGGGATGCTACGGCGATGCCTATGACCTTTATGTGCACTTTGAGCACGGCGGCGACCACACATCCGCCTACCGTGATCTTGGGCGCGAGCAGCGCAGGCACAACGATGCGCAGGGCAACACCTGCCCGAGTGATGGCGATCCGGGCTGGCAGGAGATGCCGGAGGGGGGATCAAGAGGTGGCTCAAAGGCAGATAACAACGAACCCGCGCGCGTGGTTGCCACTCCCTACCCGTGGCGTGATCCAGCTACCCTCAAGACGCGTCAATGGGTTTATGGTCGCTCGATCCAACGTGGTCACGTTCGGGCGATCCTCGCGCCTGGCGCGGCTGGTAAGACGATTCTAAGCGTTGGTGAGGCGCTGGCTATGGCTACCGGGCGCAATCTACTTGGGCAGGAGGTTCCCGGCGGTCCTAAGCGCGTCTGGCTTTGGAACCTCGAAGATGACGGCGAGGAACTTGCGCGCATCATTCAGGCGGCGTGTAAGCATTGGTCTATCGGACCTGAGCATATCCGGGACCGTCTGTTTGTGGATAGCGCGCTTGAGGGGGCAATCCTAAAGCTGGCAACATCGACTAACTCGACGGGGCTCGTAATCAATCGCCCGCTGGTCACAGGATTGACAGAAGAGCTGATCGAGCGAGGTATTGACTACCTACACGTCGATCCTTTCGTGTCGTCGCACGCGGCGAACGAAAACGACAACATGGAAATCGACGCCATTGCGAAAGAGTGGGCGATGGTTGCGAAGAATGCGAAGGCCGGTGTCGGGCTGGCGCACCACGTCAGCAAGTCGGGCGCAGCGGACGTTAACGCCTTATCGGGCCGGGGTGCTGTCGCCCTCATCAATGCCTGCCGATCAGTTCTGGTCCTTAACCGCATGGGTGAAGATGAAGCCAAGCGGTATGGCATCGAAGATGAAAAGCGCCGCCGATATTTTCGGACCTACGATGACAAAAATAACCGCGCGCCGCCGTCTGATGCGTCCGACTGGTTCCAGATGGTCAGCGTGTCGCTCGGCAACGGCGTGAACGATGACGGCGACAACATGGGCGTCGTCGTCCCTTGGTCCCCGCCTGATGCCTTCGAGGGCATCACTGTCGATCATCTGCAACGGGTTCAGGCCGCGATCGGCGCTGGCGAGTACAAGGCGCACCACTCTGCCACGGACTGGGCAGGTAATGCCGTCGCTGACGTGCTGGGTCTTAGCGTCGCTGCCAAGGGCGACAAGGCGCGCATCTCGCAGATGCTGGCTGCGTGGATCGAGAACGACGTTTTGCGTGTCGAAGAACGCAAGGACGCCAACCGTCAGATAAAGAAGTTTGTGGTGGTCGGACGGGCCGTGAATGACCTGCCTGCTACACCTGCTCGGGGTGTAGCATCGCAAGGTATAGCAGCATAGCCATCGGCTGCTACGCTACACCCCTCCCCCTATAAGGGAGGGAGTGTAGCAGTAGCGATAGCGGGCGTGGAAAGACTAACCATAGCATTGCAGGCAAATTCAGCGCTTGGGGTAGCCCCGCGCGAATGCCGAGGACGGTGGCTCTAGGGCACCTACCGCACGGCGCGCGCCAGTTCTGCCATCCTGTTTTGAGAGACCAACTAGGACAAATAAGTATCTGAAACAGATACTCATGGCTTGGCCCCAATCACCTAGCGTAAAAGCAAATGATGCAGAAATATCACTATAGGTCCGGTTATTGCTCAGGTCACTTATCCGCAAAAACAATTTGTGATATACATAGTCTTCATTTTTCAAGGAACCACCAATGGATCGCAAGCGAATCTTTGTAGACATGTTTGGCAACGTCGTCCCCGAAGAAGAGGCAACGGATAGCCGTGGCATCTTGAAGGACGGGTTCGGGCTAACCACTCGAATGAGCATGATGGATTCGGGGCAGTCTCTATCAGACGCAGCCGCGACCTTTGCAGATAGTGCGCAAGGTAAGTCGGCAATCGCGTACGAGGGTTACGTCGCCTACCTAAATGGCCGCGAACCGAAGACCGCTGGCGAAATCTACCGCGATCATCAAACCGCCTATGCTGAGACGGCAAAGCAGATCGCTGACAACGCAATCGCCATCCCGATCGCTCGCGCTGCCGCCGATGCCGCCCGCGCTAAGATGATCTCCGATCTTAATGGGGGCCGCTAACATGACCCTAACCGATCGTATCAGCGACGCCCTGCGCAACGCGACCGCCGCTGATGACGTGGAGCGGCTTCTGCCGGAAGCCCGATTGGCAGCGACCGCTGCTAACGATGAAATTGCCGCCGCGCGGGCAGATAGCATGTCGCCGCTCGCAACGACTGCTGTGGTCGCTAAGGCCCGTCAGACGGTCGCTGACGCCTCCTTTGCTAAGGAGCGCCTTGAGGTAGCCATTTCGGCCCTTGTCGAGCGTGTAGAGCATCTGCGCGAGCGTGATCGCCAGGATGCCGCCGCCGCCGAACGCGCCGCCGCGATGCTAGAGAGGGACGAACTGGCGGACGTTATCACTGCCGAGGCTCCCGACCTGATCCGCCGTTTCGCCGCGTTGGTTCGTGACATCGAAGCTAGCGACAAACGCCTCCACGCCATCGGATTGGTGCATGAAAGCGCCGAAGCCAAGGCGCGTAGATATGGCGGCAATGGGCAATGGACGGGAGGCGCGGGAGTAACCCGCTTTCAGGACGTAAAGCTGCCCCTGTTCGATCGTCAGGGCGTTGCCTTCACGCATGATTTCGGAAGCGGACAGATGGTCTTTGCCGCCTTGGACGCGGGGGCGTGACATGCTTGATGACCGTTGTAACGGCGAATTATCGGGTGATCGCGATCCTAGGGGCCGCTTCGCTGGCGGCAATCCTGGCCGTCCTCGTGGGGCGCGCAATCACGCTACGCGGGCGGCTGAAAGCCTCCTTGAGGGCCAAACAGAAGCCCTAACGACCAAAGCAATCGAGATGGCCCTAGCGGGCGATATCACCGCATTGCGTCTCTGCCTCGACCGTATCCTGCCAGTTCGTAAGGATCGCCCCGTGGAAGTGGATTTGCCGGTAGTCGAAACCGCCGCCGATCACGCACCCGCGTTGGCCGCTGTTGCTGCTGCCGTGGCGCTGGGCGACCTTGCCCCCGCCGAGGGTAAGGCGGTGGCCGAAGTGCTGGCAATCCATCTCAAGGCGCTGGAAGCGAGCGAACTAGAACGCCGCATCTCCGACTTGGAGGCTCGCACAAAGTGAACTTAGCCCCTCGCATAGCTGCACTCGAAACACGCGTGCCCGTGTCAGTCGTGCCGATGGACGCTGCCGAGGCACGCGCCCTTTGGGATGCGATGGAGGCAGAAGTGGCCGAACCGGACCCATCTTGGCTTGGTCTAACCGCTCACGAGGCTTGGGCACGCTACAAGGATTGTCTGAATGCCTAAGCTGATCGAACGCGTTGACGTTCTCGACGCTCGCAACCGCCCACAACCCCGCTGGCATCGCGCAATCGCTGAAGCCGGTGAGACTGTAGCCGAAGTGCGCCGCCGATGCGGTGTTCCGGCTGGCGATAACCTCATTGTACGGAGGATCGTTGATGCCCCGGCTTACTGATCGCATCGCCGCCGTGGAGGCTTGCAACCCCCAGCGCCGGAAGTGGCACACCGTCGTCACCCGAACCCACGAGACGCGCGAACAAATCCGCGCCGTCCGTCCTGACATCGCGCCGGATGATGGCATCCTCATTTATCGATTGGTTTGAAATGGCCCGACTACCCGAACGCCTTGCCGCTGTAGAGAAGCGGACGCCGCCCGTTCGCAATTATGACATGTCGCAGGTTCCCACCGGCATCCTGGAAAAGCTGGCGAGGCTGGACGAAACCCGACCGCTGCCGCCTTTGGAAGAGGTGCTGACGCCTGACGAGTTGGTGACATTCCTCGCGTGTAAGCTGTGAACCTCGCACAACGCCTAGACCGCCTATCGACGGCTGGCGGGTTGCCGGATGCCGAGACGATCCGCGCCACGCTTGAACGGGTGGAGGCGTCGATTGCCGTCATTGCCGCCGACATGCCCGAGGATGACACGAGCATGTCGCGTTGGTGGGATTGGTGCCGCGAACTGGCGACACGTGATCCGATGCTGGCGACGCTCTATGCTGGGTTCACTTGGGATGATTTGGCGCTTTGACGTTTATTGTTTCGATCCGCCCAGAGCATCGATTTTAGAGGCGAATAATGAGAACTGGTTCGCCATCTGACGCGCTTCATCCCCGCTTAGCAGCAGTTTCAAAATGTGAGTTTCAGACGATTGACCGCCGCGCATATCGACTAACTTATATTCAAGCTCGATCTTGCCCAGTGGATATTCAACGCGCGTTAGCATTCCCTGCACGCGAGCGGCTTCATTTCGTGGCAGATTTCTACTCACAGGAGGTTTTATCCCAAGCTTTCGGAAGAACGGCGCGAGCGATTAGGCCCGCGCCCAAGTCTCACTTTTTAACGCCAACGCTAGCCGCAACCCCAGCCGGAGCCGAAGGCGCGACGACCATTGGAGCCGAAGGCGGAACAACGGCAACGGAGACATCCTCGTCGATAAATCCATGAACTGGCGCGCCAAGCGGGACCTCCGCACTCGTGCCAGTCATGAAAAAGCCCGCGACCGGGATCAGCACAGCCGCACCAACGACGCCCGCCGTTCCGGTCTTGCCCTTATCATCAATTAGCCCGGTCATCCGGATTTGGCGGCCATTGGCACGGAGATACAGCACGCGTCCGTTGATGCGCCCCGACTTGCCCCACATGCCTTTGTTGCGAACTTCGGTGATCTCGCCCGTGGCAGGACTACCCGCTGGGATTACCACATTGCCGTCAATCGTGATGGCTTCCGCTGTTTCAAGCTGAAAGCGCTGGCCTACCCTCAGCTTCTTGCCCTTGGTCGTCAGCCCTTCGGCCATTTTCAAAGGAACGGAGGTTCCGGCGCGCAACGTGCCGGACGTTGTAGCCGCCGTGGCGATCGGTGCCGTTTGAGCCTGAACCCCAGGCGTAGCGAACGTGAGTGCACAAGCGAGTGCGCTGATAGCAACTTTCATGAAATCCCCCCTCAAATCGGCCTTCCCAAGCCGAGAGATGAGAGACTGCGCAGATAAGCGTTTCACGTCAACGATTTAAAACGTGGGATTTTACCCGATCAAATGCAGTCGGAAACACCCTTACGGTAGGATACGATCGCGACGGCACGCCGAACCGTGACATCGCTAGTTCCCGAAATATCGATCAACAGAAGAACGTTTCCGCTAGTGGTGAAGCTAACGCTCGTGCCCGCGTCTGACGGGTAGACCGCTGGCGATCCCCACTTAGACAGGGACTCGGCTAAACACTGAGCAATCTGCGCAGGCCGCTTTGCGCTATGAAAGGTTTCCGCGACGTCACTGGTGCGCAAATCCTTTGCGGACGTGGTCGCGCAGGAACTGAGTGCGACAAGCGCAGCTAGTGCTAGAGTACGGATCATCGTATTTCCCCCCGGATAATTGCGTAACTGGTGCGTTATCGGGGAGTGCGTTGCAAGCTCATCGTGTCGGTGCGCTCGCGATCCCATGTCACAGACGAGATTAAACGCCGTGGGTTCCCGGTGGGTACAACAGGCGAGCGGGCTTAATTGCCGCGTCGATGCCGACACCGCAAAAGCCTAGCAATCTCAATCATTTAAAGGTGGTGGACGCACTTGGGCTCGAACCAAGGACCCGCTGATTAAGAGTCAGCTGCTCTACCAACTGAGCTATGCGTCCATTCCGGGGCGGTTTTGAGTGGCGCCCTGGTGTGGCGCCCCGCTGCTGGAGGCGCGCTGTTAGCAGACTCATCGGGGGCCGCAACCCCCTTTTCGTCGATCCGAGTCCGTTTTCGTCGATCGAGCCGCTTTTTCGCGAAATAAGCCGAATTATCCGGCCTACCAGCCGACCGTCTTGCGGTTCTGGCGGTCGATCGACATCAGGATGCCCAGGCACAGCAGCACGGTCATCTGCGCCGAACTGCCGAAGCTCACCAGCGGCAACGGGATGCCGACGACCGGGGCGAGGCCCATCACCATCATCAGGTTGATCGCGACGTAGAAGAAGATCGTCGTGGCGAGGCCCGCCGCGGTCAGCCTCGCGAAGCGGCTGTTGGCGCGTTGGCCGACTTCGATGCCCCAGCGGATCACCAGCAGGAAGGCGAGGATCAGCAGGCAGCCGCCGACCAGCCCCCATTCCTCCGCCATCGTCGCGAAGACGAAGTCGGTATGACCTTCGGGAAGGTAGTCGAGATGACTCTGCGTGCCCTGGAGGAAGCCCTTGCCCCAGATCCCGCCCGAGCCGATCGCGATCTTCGACTGGCTGATGTGATAGCCGGTGCCGAGCGGATCGCTCTCGGGATCGAGGAAGATGAGGATGCGGTTGCGCTGATAGTCGTGGAGCAGGAAGTTGATCGAGAGCGGGATCGCGATCGCCGCCGCGATCGCGCCGCCCACGAACAGCCGCAGGGGCACGCCCGCGAGGAACATGACGGTCGCGCCGCCCGAGCAGATCATCAGCGCGGTGCCGAGATCGGGCTGCTTCATCACGATCGCCGCGGGAACGGCGATCAGCAGCGCGGCGGGCCAGATCCCACCGAACCGGCGCGTCTCGCCGGGCGGGAGCATGTCGTAGAATTTCGCCGCCGCCAGCACGATCGCGGGCTTCATGAACTCGGACGGCTGGAGGCGGATGAAGCCGAGGTCGAGCCAGCGCTGCGACCCGCCGGAAACCTTGCCGAGGATCTCGACCGCGATCAGCGACAGCACGATCAGCGCATAGGCGGGCAGCGCAGCGGCCTTCCAGGTGCGCTCGGGGATGTAGGACAGCCCCATCGCGCCGGCGAGCAGCACGAAGAAGCGGATGCCCTGCGACAGCGCCCAGGGCCGCAGCGAGCCGCCCGCCGCCGAATACAGCACGACCTGCCCGAAACAGCCGATCGCGACGACCAGGATGATGACCAGCCAGGGCAGCTTGGCGAGTGGTTCGGGAACGATACGGTTCATCGCGTGCGCCTGTTGGGGGTCATTGCTGGCGGTCCCGCGTATCGTCCTCGGCAACCGTGCTGCCGGGCGTGGTGAGCGCTTCCTGCGTCGCGTTGGCCATATCGGTGGCGTTGACCACCGCCGGAGCGTCGCTGGGCACGATCGCGTCGGTCTTGGTGGCGATCGCCGCGGGCGGGGCGGACTGCGCCTTGCGGTACGTCTCCGCGGTCGCCGCCATGCGGGTGCGGATATCGCCCCCCCAGGTCGGTTCGACCTCGGCGAGCGACTTCAGCGCACGGTCGCGGTCGAGCATGTAGGTCATGATGTCGCGGGCGATCATCGGCGTGTCGAGGTTGCGCACGGTGTGGCCGTTATGTTCCAGCACCACCGCCAGCGCATAGCGCGGATTGTCGGCGGGCGCGAAACCGATGAACAGCGCATGGTCGCGCATCTTGAACGGCAGCTGGCCATTCTTCAGCACGCCCGACCGCCGTTCCGCCATCGTGATGCGGCGGACCTGCGCGGTGCCGGTCTTGCCCGCGATCGCGACGCCGGGGATCAGCAGCTTGGCCGCGCCGCCGGTGCCGCCCTGGTTGATCACGCCGAACATCGCGTCGCGGACGCGCGCGAGATGCTCGGAATCGATCGCGAGGGCAGGGGAGTCGCGGTGGACGTGGTTCGCCAATATGCTCGGCTGCAACGCGCGGCCCGAAGCGAGCCGCGCCGCCATCACCGCGAGCTGCAACGGGTTGGCGAGCACATAGCCCTGGCCGATCGACGCGTTGAGCGAATCCGCGACGGTCCAGTCGTGCTTGTACTTCTTCAGCTTCCACGCCGGATCGGGCATCGTGCCGTAACGCTGCGTCGAGAAGGGCAGGTCGAACTTCTGGCCGAGCCCCAGCACGCGCGCGACCGGGGCGATCGCGTTGTAGCCGACCCGGCGCGCCATCTCGTAGAAATAGATGTCGCAGCTCTGCATGATCGCGTTCTTCAGGTCGAGCGGACCGTGGCCGCCCTTCTTGTGGCAGTGGAACACGCTGGTCCCCAGCCGCATCGCGCCCGAGCAATTCACGCGGGCCGACGGATCGACGCCCGCATTCATCAGCGCGAGGCCGTTCATCGGCTTGACCGTCGAGCCCGGCGGATACAGCCCCTGCGTCACCTTGTTCATCAGCGGCACGTGATCGTCGTCGCTGAGCATCTGCCATTCGAGATGGCTGATCCCGTCCGAAAAGCTGTTCGGATCATAGGCCGGCATCGACACCATCGCGAGCATCTCGCCGGTGCGGGTGTCGATCACGACGACCGATCCGGAGTTGGTGCCGAGGCGCCTTGCCGCATATTCCTGCAAGCCGACATCGATCGTCAGGCGGGCGGTCTTGCCGGGGATGTCGGGCTTGGTGGCGAGCTCGGCGACCAGCTTGCCGCGCGCCGTCACCTCGACGCGCTTGGCGCCGGCGACGCCGCGCAACTCCGCCTCGAGCATCTTCTCCAGCCCGTCCTTGCCGAGCTTGAAGCCGGGCGTCACGAGCAGCGGGTCGCGGGTCTTCTTATACTGCTCGGCGTTGGGCACGCCGACATAGCCGGTCAGGTGCGCGACCGCGGCGCCCGCCGGATAGTTGCGCGCGAATCCGCGGGTTGGCGCGACGCCGGGCAGTTCGGGCAATCGAACGCTGACCGCGGCGAACCGCTCCCAGTCGAGATTCTCCGCGACCTGGACCGGCTGGAACCCCGCTGCGTGCTCCAGATCGATCGCGATCCGCTCGACTTCCTCGGGCGGCAGCTGGAGGATGCGGCCGAGCAGCGGCAGCACGCGCTCCTTGTCGCGGAGGCGATCGGGGATGATGTCGACGCGGAAATCGGTGCGGTTGTTGGCGATCGGCACGCCGTGGCGGTCGACGATCCAGCCGCGGCGGGGCGGCAGCAGCGTCATGTTGACGCGGTTGCTCTCCGACAACATCGTGTAGCGCTCGTTCTGCGCGACCGACAGCCACGCCATCCGCCCGGCGAGCATCAGCCCGACCGCGCCCTGCGCCGCGCCCAGCATCCACGCACGCCTGGAGAAGGTGTAGGCCTGCGACATCTCGGTGACGATCCGCGGGGTGTTCCTCACTCGCCGCCCCGCTTGTTCTGGATGAACGCGACGATCCGCGCGGCGAGCGGGAAGCAGAGCATCGTGACGACGATCTGCGCGATCAGCACGGTATCGACATGCGCGCCGACCGGTACCGCGATGAACCGGCCGCCCAGGATGCACGCCGCGATCAGGCCGCTCGCGATCAGCCAGTCCTGCCAGTAATCGCGGAACGCCAGGCGCTGTTCGAGCATGTCGATCCCGACGAACGCGAGCGACCACATCAGCACCGCGCTGCCGAGTGGCTGGCCGCTGACCAGATCGTCGAACAGCCCGAGCGGGGCGGCCGCCCAGGGCCGGAACGCGAACCGCGCGAGCAGCCGCCACGCCAGCAGCATGACGAACCCGAACGGCGGGAGGAGGGGGATCGTCGCGACCACCGGGATGATCGTGACCAGGGATCCAGCCATGACCGTCGCCCAGGGGATCGCGCGTGCGCGGCTGGCGGGCAGCTTGGTCTCGAACGGCTGGTAGTCGACGCTGTCGACGACGCGGGGGCGGCTCATCGCGGCATGCTCACTGCTGCGCGATCGGGCGCGGCGGCGGGACCGGCATGAACACCTTCTCGACCAGCGCGAAATCGAGCGTGTCGGGATCCGCGAAGGTGCGCGCCATCACCGAATCCGAGCCGGCCCTGGTCACGCGGGCGACCGGCACGCCGGGGCCGTAGATGCCGCCGGTGCCGGTCGTCACGAACAGGTCGCCCGCGTTGAAGCGCACGTTGGTCGCGTTGACCGAGCGGATGTCGATCATCCCGTCGCCGCGCCCCGCCGCGATCGCGGGCAGGCCGTCGCGGGTGCGGCGGACGGGGACGATGCTGTCGCCGTCGCTCAGCAACAGCACGCGCGCCGCGTTCGGCCCGGTCTCGACCACGCGCCCGATCAGGCCATCCGGGCCGCGCACCGGCATGCCGGGCTTCACACCGCTCCACCGGCCCGCGTTGAGCAGCGCAAAGCGCCGTCCGCTCGACGCGCTCGAACTCACCAGCCGCGCGGTCACGACGGGCTCGGGCGAACGGTCGCGGATCGCCAGCAGGCTGCGCAGCCGTCGGTTGTCGTAGGCGATCGTCCGCGCCCGCATCAGCAGCGCCCGGGTCCGCGCGCGATCCGCCCGCAGCGCGATATTCTCCTGCTTCACGAAGAAGTAATTGCCGATCGCATCGGGGATGCCCGAGATCGACGATCCGACCGTGGCAAGGGCCGTCGAGACCGGCGTGGTCACGCCCGCCACACCCATGCGCAGCGCCGAGAACGCCGGCGGATTGAACGTGGACGCGACGAGCAGCACCAGGCCCACCACCGCACCAGCGACGGCGAGCACATAGCCCATGAACACACCATATTGCCGACGTCGGGAAAACCCCGTGCGCCGGTCGCGGGCTGGCGCCATGCGCCTGTCCCCCTGTCTCGGGCGCCGCCGAAGCGCAGGGGCTAGATCCCCCACGACTCGGACGACGCGATTTCGTGTCCGCGTGTCTTAAAGCAAAACCAACCTCTTAGCCGCTCATCAGCACGCCGCGGAACAACGGATCCTCCAGCGCGCGACCGGTGCCCAGCGCGACGCAGGTCAGCGGATCCTCGGCGACCGTCACCGGCAACCCGGTTTCGTCGCGCAGCACCTCGTCCAGCCCCTGCAGCAGTGCGCCGCCGCCGGTCAGCACGATGCCCTGGTCGACGATATCCGCGGCCAGCTCGGGCGCGGTGTTCTCCAGCGCGACGCGAACGCCCTCGACGATCGTCGCGACCGGCTCGCTCAGCGCCTCGGCGATCTGGCCCTGGTTGATCTGGATTTCCTTCGGCACGCCGTTGACGAGATCGCGGCCCTTGATCTGGATGATCATGCCGATGCCGTCGACCGGCGGCTTGGCGATGCCGACCTCCTTCTTGATCCGCTCCGCCGTCGCTTCGCCGATCAGCAGGTTATGGTTGCGGCGCACGTACGAAACGATCGCCTCGTCCATCTTGTCGCCGCCGACGCGCACCGAGGTGGTGTAGGCGAGGCCGCGCAAGCTCAGCACCGCGACTTCGGTGGTGCCGCCGCCGATGTCGACGACCATCGAGCCGATCGGCTCGGTGACGGGCATGTCCGCGCCGATCGCCGCCGCCATCGGCTCCTCGATCAGCCAGACCTGCGACGCGCCCGCGTTCGACGCCGCATCGCGGATCGCGCGGCGCTCGACCTTGGTGGAACCGGACGGCACGCAGATCACGATCTCGGGCCAGCGCGCGAACTTGCGCGGCCCGTGGACCTTCTGGATGAAATACTTGATCATCTGCTCGGCGACGTCGATGTCCGCGATCACGCCATCGCGCAGCGGCCGGATCGCCTCGATGTTGCCCGGCGTCTTGCCCATCATCATCTTGGCGTCGTCACCGACCGCCTTCACGCGCTTGATCCCGTTGATCGTCTCGACCGCGACCACCGACGGCTCGTTCAGGACGATGCCGCGGCCACGGACGTAGACGACGGTGTTCGCGGTGCCGAGGTCGATCGCCATGTCGTGCGACATGAACTTGAAGAAACGCGAGTAGAAGGCCATTCAATCAGGGTCCCGTAATCCTGTCCGCCGGACGGGCGGACCGCCAGCAAAACATGCGCACACACATCATCTCGCGGAGCCCGCCGGTGGTTTCGAGCACCGGGTGCCTATACTATATTAAGTGGCGTTTGCGGGTCGCGGGATGCCGTCGCTTGGTCTAGACGCAAACCCATGTCAATACGGCGTCTCCCCGAGCATCTGGTCAATCGCATCGCCGCCGGTGAAGTGGTGGAAAGACCCGCCAGCGCGTTGAAGGAGTTAGTCGAAAACGCGATCGACGCGGGCGCCGGCCGGATCGCGATTCTCCTTGTCGAGGGAGGCACTTCGCGGATCGAAGTCGCCGATGACGGCTGCGGGATGACGCCTGCCGACATGGCGCTCGCGCTCGAACGCCACGCCACCTCGAAGCTGCCGGACGAGTTTATCGAATCGGTCGTGACGCTCGGTTTTCGCGGCGAGGCGTTGCCCTCGATCGCGAGCGTCGCCAGGCTCACGATCGAAAGCCGGATTCGTGGCGCCGAGGGCTGGGCACGGACCGTCGACAATGGCCGCGTCGAGCGCGAAGGCCCCGCCGCGCTCCCGCCCGGCACCCGCGTGGTGGTCGAGGATCTGTTCGCCCGCGTCCCCGCCCGCCGCAAGTTCCTCCGATCCCCCCGCGCCGAATACGCCGCCTGCCTCGACGTCGTCCGCCGTCTCGCAATGGCTAGGCCGGATATCGGCTTCACGCTGGAACATGACGGCCGCCGCGCGCTGTCGGCGACGCAGGTGGAGGACCGGCCGGGCAGGGTGGCGACGCTCACCGACCGCGCGCTCGCCGATAATTCGGTCGCGATCGACCTCGAGAGGGAGGGCCTCGTCCTCGGCGGGGTCGCCAGCCTCCCGACCTACAACCGCGGCATCGCCGATCACCAGTATCTCTTCGTCAACGGACGGCCCGTGAAGGACCGCCTGCTGATGGGCGCGATCCGCGGCGCCTATGCCGAGATGCTCCCGCGCGATCGTCACGCGGTGGTGGCGCTGTTCCTCGACATCCCCACCGATCAGGTCGACGTCAACGTCCACCCCGCCAAGACCGAAGTCCGTTTCCGCGACCCGGCGATGGTCCGCGGCCTCATAGTCTCCGGTCTCCGCCGAGCCCTGGACGCCGCCGGTCACCGCAGCCAACGCGCCAGCGAGTCCGCCCTCTCGATGTGGCAACCGGAAAGCTCCTCTCCCGAAAGGGGAGAGGAAGGGGCCCGTCCGCAAAGCGGATGGGAAGGTGAGGGCACGCCCCAAAGACTAGCGCTCAAAAACCGGAGCTACGGCTCGGTAAACGATTCCCGCCCGACCTTCTTCGCCTCGCCCCCACAGGCAAGAGCCGAACCCGCCTGGACGCCTCCACCCCAGACCACCGCCTTCCCGATGGGCGTGGCCAGAGGCCAGGTCGCGAAAACCTACATCGTCGCCGAAGCCGAAGACGGCCTGGTCCTGGTCGACCAGCATGCCGCCCACGAACGCCTCGTCCTCGAACGCATGCGCGCAGCCCTGATCGGCGGCACCATAGCGTCTCAGGCGCTCCTGATCCCCGAAGTCGTCGAACTCGACGAATCCGCCTGCGACCGCCTCGAATCCCGCGCCGAAGAACTGTCGGAGTTCGGCCTCGACCTCGAACGTTTCGGCCCCCATGCCGTGCTGGTCCGCGCCACCCCCGCGCTGCTAGGCCAAAGCGACCCCAAAGGCCTGGTCACCGACCTCGCCGACGAACTCGCCGCCTTCGACGAAGCACTTTCCCTGAAAGAACGCCTCGACGCCGTAGCCGGCACGATGGCCTGCCACGGCTCCGTCCGCGCCGGCCGCATCCTGTCCGTCCCGGAAATGAACGCGCTCCTCCGTGAAATGGAAGTCACCCCCCATTCCGGCCAATGCAACCACGGCCGCCCCACCTGGGTAAAACTCGCGCACGGCGACATCGAGAAGCTGTTCGGGCGGAAGTAGCCGATGAAAATAGCGCCTATGGTTTGCGCCGAGCTCGGACGAGCGACCGCTTACGCCCAGTTGCGGGCGACGCTGCGGTGCTAACATCCAGGAATGGACGAGGTCGCATTCCTCGCGTTTCGCCAGCCTTCATTTCAGCGTCGGCGGGGCGAAATCGAGCACGGTGCGCGTGTATGTTTCGATCACTTCGCTGAATGGCGTTCCCGTCGGCGTTACGAGTAGCGCGCGGTTCTCTATGACGTGTTCAGGGATCTCCAGCGTCGGAGTCGCGCCCACGATCGGCGTGCCGCGATCCCAGCCGATCGGCAGGGGCGACCATAATAGCCGTGCCGACAGCGTCTGGCGGCGAAAGTGCAGCGGCCGCACGACGCGTCCGAAGGCGATGTCGCTATGGTCGAGCGCGGCGTTCATCGCCAGGGTGAGCCGCGACGGCACGTACCAGTTGTCGGCTTCCGACAGGATATGGCTGCCGCATCGCAGGCGTACCCGGCGATACCGGATCGGCTCCTGGTCGCTAACGCCCAATTGGCGTCGCTGATCGGCGGTCGGGGCCTTGGTGACCGAATAGTCGCGATCCGCGACGATCTTGCTGCCCGGCGCATCGATCCGGTGGGCCGCGCACCAGTCGTCGAGCGCCAGCGTGGCGCTGTCGCGGGTGAGCAATTCGATCTCGAGGGTCTGGAGCGCTGCAAGGCCTTCGACCCGTCCGAGGGCGTCGCCCGGCCATGCGTGGCGCAGCGCGGGTATGGCTGAGGGCGGGGTAGCGGTGGAAGGCGCCGCGTACAGCAAAGCGGCAAGGATGCCAAAGCGGACGATCATGCATGCTCCGATGGCTGGTAGGAGACCCGTCCGGACCGAAAGCGCGTGCGGCTCTCCAGTGCTGGTAGCGCTTGGACACCGCCCCCGCCAGACAGCGCCGGTGCGGCTTGCGCTCTTGCGAGACCTTCGGCCGATGATCCGTTTAGACGGCCGTTGGCCCCATGATCCTTGCCCACGATCATCGCGTCTTTGCGGGAAGATTACGGTGCCGGGGTAGCGCCTTCGCGACGCGCAGGGCATGGCCTTCCCATGGACTCCCTCTCCCTATTCGGCCTAGCCGCGGTCTCGTTCACCCTGCTATGCTACGCCAAGGAGGCCGGGTCGCACTGGTGGACGCTCGGCTTCGCGTTCGGGTGCGTGCTCGGCTCGATCTACGGTTTCCTTCAGGGGGCTTGGCCGTTCGGGGTGGTCGAAATCATCTGGACGGTCGTCTCGTTCCGCCGCTGGCTCGCGATGCGCCGAGTTGCGCCCGCGCCCATGGAACCGCTCGCTTGACAGCGCGTTGGCGCGCGCTTATTCGAACTCTCCCCGACACGACGGTTCCGGCGGCGCTTGTTTGCGTTCGTCGCTATCGTGCGTTTCGGTTCATCGCTAAGAGATGAGGTTCGTGCAGCCATGCCGGACCTCGTGGAGCAGGAGAACCAAGTTCATGGCACGTATCGCGGGTGTTAATATCCCGACCAACAAGCGCGTGGTGATCGCGCTGACTTACATTCACGGCATCGGTTCGACCAAGGCCAAGGAAATCGTCGCGAAGCTCGGCATCGCCGACACCGCACGCGTCCAGGACCTGACCGACCAGGAAGTCCTGCACATCCGCGAGACGATCGACGCCGATCACACCGTCGAGGGCGATCTGCGCCGCCAGACCTCGATGAACATCAAGCGCCTGATGGATCTCGCCTGCTATCGCGGCCTGCGTCATCGCAAGGGCCTGCCGGTCCGCGGCCAGCGCACGCATACCAATGCGCGCACCCGTAAGGGCAAGGCCAAGCCGATCGCCGGCAAGAAGAAGTAATCCGCTTTTTCAACGGATTACTCCGCCGGCGCCGGTCCCAACGGACCGCCCGGCGTCACGCAGATACAGGTCAGGAAATACACCATGGCACGCGAACCTCAGCGCATTAAGCGGCGCGAGCGCAAGAACATCACCTCTGGCGTCGCTCACGTGAATGCCAGCTTCAACAACACAATGATCACGATCACCGATGCCCAGGGCAACGCGATCTCGTGGTCGTCGGCCGGCGCGATGGGCTTCAAGGGCTCGCGCAAGTCGACTCCGTACGCGGCCCAGGTCGCAGCGGAAGACGCTGGCAAGAAGGCCGCCGAGCACGGCGTCCGCACGATCGAAGTCGAGGTCAAGGGCCCCGGCTCGGGTCGCGAATCGGCACTGCGCGCACTTCAGGCAGTCGGTTTCCAGATCACGTCGATCCGCGACGTGACCTCGATCCCGCACAACGGCGTTCGTCCTTCGAAGCGTCGTCGCGTCTGATTTCTCCGACGTTGTCCGCGCACGGTTGACCCTGATCAGGTCGAACGCGCGTCGCGGATGCATTTTAATGGCCGGCGGAAGTCCTTTTCGTCGGCCCCCAAATTAGGGGAAGCATGTGTCTGTCAACGCAAAGAACTGGCAGGAACTCAAGAAGCCCAGCGGCCTGGAGAAAAAGGCCGGTGGCGACACCAAGCGCAAGGCGACCTTCATCGCCGAGCCGCTCGAGCGGGGCTTCGGCCTGACGCTCGGCAACGCGCTGCGTCGCGTGTTGCTCTCGTCGCTGCAGGGCGCGGCCGTCACCTCGATCAAGATCGAGAACGTGCTGCATGAGTTCTCGTCTTTGGCCGGCGTCCGCGAGGACGTGACCGACATCGTCCTCAACGTGAAGCAGATCGCGATCCGCATGCAGGGCGAGGGGCCCAAGCGCCTCCAGCTCTCGGCAACGGGTCCGGGTGAAGTCAAGGCCGGCGACATCGCCGTCTCGGGCGACATCGAGATCATGAACAAGGATCTCGTGATCTGCCACCTCGATGAGGGTGCGACGCTCAACATGGAGCTGACCGCCGACATCGGTAAGGGTTACGTGCCTGCGACCGCAAACCGCCCGGCCGATGCGCCGATCGGTCTGATCCCGGTCGATGCGCTGTACTCGCCGGTACGTCAGGTTTCGTACAAGGTCGACCCGACTCGCGTCGGTCAGGACCTGGACTACGACAAGCTGACGCTGACGATCGAAACCGACGGCACGATCACCCCGGAAGACGCAGTCGGTTATGCCGGGCGCATCCTCCAGGACCAGCTTGCGCTGTTCGTCCACTTCGACGATTCGTCGGTCACGCGTTCGTCGGCCCCGATCGGCCAGGCAGCACCCGCTGCCGGTGGTGCGGAGCCGGCTGGCGACACGCAGCAGATCAACCGTTACCTTCTCAAGAAGGTCGACGAGTTGGAACTGTCGGTGCGCTCGGCGAACTGCCTCAAGAACGACAACATCATCTACATCGGCGATCTGGTCGGCAAGACCGAAGCCGAGATGCTGCGTACGCCTAACTTCGGCCGTAAGTCCTTGAATGAAATCAAGGAAGTGCTGTCGTCGATGGGTCTTCGCCTGGGCATGGAAATCCCCGGCTGGCCACCTGAGAACATCGAAGAGATGGCCAAGAAGCTCGAGCAGGAAATTATGGGCTGATTTGGCACCGGTGCAGCGCTGCTGCACCGGAGACCAAACAGCCCGGCCGGCGGGTCGGTCTAGACCGACCCGTTCGACGACACGGCTTTGCCGGGTCGCCGCCCGGTTGAAGACGAAGTGGGCATGGCCAAGGAAGCGTCGTTGGCGTAACCCGGCCTAACCTTCTTTTCCAAAAGGCGATCGGTCGCGGCCTAAACGGCGACCAGCTCCCGGGTACCTCACACGGCCCCCGAACGAACGAAAAGGTATTAAACATGCGCCATCGCGTAGGCGGCCGTAAGCTTCAGCGGACCTCGGCCCACCGTCTTGCTCTCTTCCGCAACATGAGCGCTGCGCTCATCAAGCACGAGCAGATCACCACCACCGTCGCCAAGGCGAAGGAACTGCGCCCCTACGTCGAGAAGCTGATCACGCTCGCGAAGAAGGGTGGCCTGTCCAACCGTCGTCTCGCGCACGGCAAGCTGCTCGACGATGCGCAGCTGATCAAGTTGTTCGACGTTCTGGCGACCCGCTATGCGGATCGCAACGGTGGCTACACGCGCGTCATCAAGGCCGGTATCCGTATGTCGGACGCCTCGCCGATGGCCGTCATCGAGTTCGTCGACCGCGACGTCTCGGCGAAGGGCCAGGATTCGGGTCCGGTGATGTCGGACAACGAGTATGACGACGCAGCGTAAGTCTGTTCCGCCGAAGCGCTGACCTCCCAATCCTCCCCCGCCAGGGGGAGGTGGCAGGCACAGCCTGACGGAGGGGGAGGCGGCGACAACTTCGGTTGCGCATCCGCCCCCTCCGTCACCTTCGGCGCCACCTCCCCCTTGCGGGGGAGGATCAGATTTTAGCCCGATCAGAGGCCGCGTTTCCCTTACCGGAGGCGCGGCCTCTTTCGTTACGGGTCCCATCCGGCTATGCGCCCGACATGGAGCACCCAGACAGCATTCTCATCGTCGATTTCGGCAGCCAGGTAACCCAGCTGATCGCCCGCCGCGTGCGCGAGGCTGGCGTCTATAGCGAGATCGCCCCCTTCCAGTCCGCCGAGGCCGCGTTCGACCGGATGCAGCCCAAGGGCATCATCCTCTCCGGCGGGCCCGCCTCGGTCACCACCGAGAATTCCCCACGCGTGCCGCAGCGGTTCTTCGAGGCGGGCATTCCGATCCTTGGCATCTGCTACGGCCAGCAGGTCATGTCCGCGCAGCTCGGCGGCAACGTGATCGTCTCGGGCGACGGCGGCGAGTTCGGCAGCGCGTTCATCGACATCAAATCCGAATGCGCGCTGTTCGACGGCCTCTGGGCGGAAGGCGAGCGCCACCAGGTCTGGATGAGCCACGGCGACAAGGTCGACGCGATCCCGCCCGGCTTCACGCCCGTCGCGGTCTCGACCGGCGCGCCCTATGCGATCGTCGCCGACGAGGCGCGGCGCTTCTACGGCGTGCAGTTCCACCCCGAGGTCGTCCACACCCCCGATGGCGGCAAGCTGATCGCCAACTTCGCGCGCCACGTCTGCGGGCTCAGCGGCGACTGGACGATGGCCGAGTTCCGCGACAACAAGATCGCCGAGATCCGCGCACAGGTCGGCAAGGGCCGCGTCATCTGCGGCCTGTCGGGCGGCGTCGATTCCGCAGTCGCCGCGGTGCTGATCCACGAGGCGATCGGCGAGCAGCTGACCTGCGTCTATGTCGACCACGGCCTGATGCGTGCGGGCGAGAGCGAGCAGGTCGTCAGCCTGTTCCGCGGCGCCTACAACATCCCGCTGATCCACGTGAACGTCGAGGAGCTGTTCCTGACCGGCCTCGCCGGGATCACCGACCCCGAACTGAAGCGCAAGTTCATCGGCAAGACCTTCATCGACGTATTCGACACCGAGGCCAAGAAGCTCGGCGGTGCGGAGTTCCTCGCGCAGGGCACGCTGTACCCGGACGTGATCGAGAGCGTCAGCTTCACCGGCGGGCCTTCGGTAACGATCAAGAGCCACCACAATGTCGGCGGTCTCCCCGAGCGCATGAACATGAAGCTCGTCGAGCCGTTGCGCGAGCTGTTCAAGGACGAGGTCCGCGTGCTGGGTCGCGAACTCGGTCTGCCCGAGATCTTCGTCGGCCGTCACCCGTTCCCCGGCCCCGGCCTCGCGATCCGCATCCCCGGCGAAGTCACCAAGGAACGCTGCGACATCCTGCGGAAAGCCGACGCGATCTACCTCGAGGAGATCCGCGCGGCGGGGCTCTACGATACGATCTGGCAGGCGTTCGCGGTGCTGTTGCCCGTTCGCAGCGTCGGCGTGATGGGCGACGGCCGCACCTACGACAATGTGCTGGCGTTGCGTGCGGTCACGTCGACCGACGGCATGACCGCGCAGGCGTTCCAGTTCCCCGGCGACTTCCTGCCCCGCGTGGCGACCCGGATCATCAACGAGGTCAAGGGCATCAACCGCGTGACCTACGACTACACCTCGAAGCCGCCCGGCACGATCGAGTGGGAATAAGCTAGACGTATAGTTGGAATCCTCCCCCGCCAGGGGGAGGTGGCTGGCTTTTGCCAGACGGAGGGGGAGGATAAGATGCAGAGGTTACCGCTCACCGCCCCCTCCGTCAGGCTACGCCTGCCACCTCCCCCTCGCGGGGGAGGATCGTTAGGTCGCCACACCAAATCACTGGTCGGCGCATTGGCGATTGCCGCCAGCGCACCGCTCCTACTCGGCGCCGCAGACCCGCCCGCCTGGACGCGTCCGCAGGCGCCGTTCCCGATCGCCGGTCCGATCACCTATGTCGGCAGCGAGGGCATCGCCGCTTACCTGATCAAAACCAGCGCAGGCGCGATCCTGATCGACGGCACGCTCGCCGAGAATGCAGGCATGATCGGGCGCAACATCGAAAAGACCGGCGTCCGGCTTCGCGACGTGAAGCTGATTCTCGTCACCCACGCGCATTTCGACCATGCCGCTGGCGTGGCCGCGCTCAAGCGGGCGACCGGCGCGCGCGTCGTCGCTGGGGCCCGCGACGTAAGCGCACTCGAAACCGGGGTGCCGCCCGGCGAGACGAACTACGGCGTCATCCGCTTCCCAAAGGTCCACGTCGACCGCGGTGTCCGCGATAGCGAGACGGTAACCCTTGGCACCACCGCGCTGACCGCGCGTGCGACACCCGGCCACACGCCCGGCTGCACGACCTGGACAATGCGCATCCCCGGCAGGCCACGCGCGCTCGCCGTCATCTTCCCGTGCAGCGTCAGCGTCGCCGGCAACCGCCTGATCGGCAACCGCGCCTATCCCGGTATCGTCGCCGACTACGGCCGCAGCATCGCGATGCTCGGCTCGCTGCACGCCGATATCGTCCTGCCTTCGCATCCCGAACTGGCCGACGTGATCGCCCGCGGCAAACGCCAGCAAGCCGGCGACACGACCGCGTTCGTCGACCCGACATTGCTCCCGAAGATCGTTGCGAAGGCCAAGGTCGCGTTCGACGCCGATCTCGCCAAGCAGGCGCGCTAGCCGCCATGCTGGTCCTGTGCGGCATCGCGGTGATCGTCGCCGGCTTCCTGCTCCGGTTCAACCCGCTACTCGTCGTCGCGGTGTCCGCGCTGGTCACCGGCCTCGCCGCCGGGATCGAACCGCTCGCGATCCTCGCCGCGTTCGGGAAGGCGTTCAACGAGAACCGCTACGTTACCGTGATCTACATCGTCCTGCCGGTGATCGGGCTGCTCGAACGCCACGGCCTGCAGGAGCGCGCGCGGCTCGCCATCGCCAAGCTCCGTGGCGCGACGGTAGGGCGACTGCTGATCGGGTATCTGCTGTTCCGCCAGCTTACCGCAGCGCTCGGCCTGACCTCGATCGCCGGCCCTGCGCAAAGCGTCCGCCCGCTGGTCGCGCCAATGGCCGAAGCCGCTGCCGAAGCGCAAGGGTTGCCGCCCGGCGGCGACCGCATCCCGGCGATGGCGGCGGCGACCGACAACATCGGACTGTTCTTCGGCGAGGACATCTTCATAGCGATCGGCTCGATCCTGCTGATGAAGGGCGTGCTGGAGGGATACGGCATCGTCATCCAGCCGCTCCACCTGTCGATGTGGGCAATCCCCACCGCGATCGCCGCGTTCGTGATCCACGGCTTCCGCCTCTGGCTGCTCGACCGCCGACTGGCACGCGCGCGATGATCGGCACCGGCTTTATCTACGCCGTCGCCGGGCTGATGTTCGCAGCGTTCGCGATCCTGAGCGCGACCGATCGCACCAATCCGAAACGCATCGGCAACGCGGCGTTCTACGCGGTGCTGGCGATCAGCTTCCTGCTAGGCGGAAAGCTCGGCGATATCGGCAACGGGGTTCTCGTCCTCGCCCTCGTCGCGATCGCGGGGTCGGGCGCGATGGGGCGGGGCGGGCGTGCCACCACCACACTAGACGAACGTCGCACCGAAGCCGCACGGCTCGGCAACCGGATATTCCTGCCTGCGCTGATCATCCCCGCCGCAGCACTGGGCGGCACCGTCCTCTTCCGCGCGATCCCGAGCCTCGTCGACCCGAAGCAGGCGACGCTCGTGGCGCTCACCTGCGGCGTCCTGATCGCGCTGGTCGCCATGCACCTCTGGTTTCGTCCCCGCGCCGCCACGCCGCTCGCGGAAGGCGTCAGACTGATGGACGCGATCGGCTGGGCTGCCGTCTTGCCGCAAATGCTGGCAAGCCTCGGTGCGGTCTTCGCGCTGGCCGGTGTCGGCGATGTGGTTGGCGGTCTGGCCGGCCATGCAATCCCCGAGGGCAGCCTGATCGGTGCAGTGCTCGCCTACACGCTCGGGATGGCGCTGTTCACGATGGTGATGGGAAACGCGTTCGCGGCGTTCCCGGTGATGGCCGCGGCGATCGGTATCCCGTTGCTCGTACGCCACTATTGCGGCGATCCTGCGGTGGTCGCGGCGATCGGCATGCTCAGCGGGTTCTGCGGCACGCTGATGACGCCGATGGCGGCCAACTTCAATCTCGTCCCCGCCGCGCTTCTCGAACTCAAGGACAAGAACGCCGTCATCCGCGCGCAGATACCGACGGCGCTGCCACTCCTCGCGGTCAATATCGGCCTGCTCTACTGGCTGGGCTTCCGCTGACCTGACGTCCTGATCTTCGTCCCAAGCATCACCAGTTTCCCGTCGATGCCGAACCAGTGCGGCACCCCCGCCGGGATCAGGAACACGTCGCCGACCGCGAGCTTGCGCGTCGTCCCGCCCTCGATCCGGTCGCCTTCGACCAGCCCCGCAAACCGCAGCTTCGGTGCGACCAGCGTACCGCCCGAGACCAGCGTCCCCGAACCCGCCATCACCGTCGCATATTCGGCTTCGTCGGGATGCACCGCGGGCTTGCCCGGCGCCTTCCAAAATTCGAGCGCGGCGCTCGTCCCGTCCGCCTCGACCAGCGGCGCCATGGCGAACCCCTGGCCCGGCTTCATCGTCTTTTCGAGCGCAACGATCCGTGCGCGAACATCGGCCGATCCGGCAAAGCTCGTCGGATCGGTAGCAGTCTGCGCGGGCAGGGCAGAGGCTGAAACGAACGCCACCGCAGCGACGAGCAACGACCGCATCACAGCTTCACCGTCCGGCCTTCGCGGACGGAGCGATAAATCGCCTCGACGATCCGCATGTCGCGTAGCCCTTCCTCACCGGAAACGATCGGCTCGCGTCCGTCTAGAATGCACTCCGCCAGATGATCCAGCTGCCCCGCGAACGGCGTCTTGCCGGGCCCCGGGGGAGGACTGGTGATCGCGGTCTCGCGACCGTCGCGACCGGTCCACAACTGGTTGCCGTCATAGCGAGTCGCCGGTTCCAGCTCGACGCGACCCTTGTCGCCCATCAGCAGGATGTGGTTCTGGTTGGCGCTGTACATCGACTGGCATCCGGCGATCGCGCCAGACGGGAACTCCAGCGTCCATTCGATCATGTCCTCGACCTCGCGGAAACGCGGATCGCGGCGGTCGGTGGATTCGCGTGCGGTGACCGCGATCGGCTCCTCGCCGGTCATGTAGCGCGCGGCCTGCAGGCTGTAGATGCCCATGTCCATCAACGATCCGCCGCCCGCCATCGCGCGCTTCAGCCGCCACTTGTTCGGGTCACCCTGGACGAAACCATGCTCGGAGCGGACGTAGCGGATCTTGCCCGCCGCACCCGACTTCGCCAGCCGCATCGCCTCCAGGTTGAACGGCTCGAAATGGCAGCGATAGCCGATCATCAGCTTCTTGCCGGCGGTCTTGCAGGCGCGGATCATCGCCTCGCATTCTGCGACCGATACAGCCATCGGCTTCTCGCACATCACGTGCTTGCCGGCCTTCGCTGCGCGGATGGTGTATTCGGCGTGCATGGAATTGGGCAGGCAGACATAGACGATGTCGACGTCGGGATTGTCGCGGATGCGATCGAAGTCGGCATAGGTATAGATCGATCGCTCGGGCACGCCGTATTTGGTCGCGGTCGCGAGCGCCTTGGCCCGGTCGCCGCTGACCAGCGCGGTAACGCGCGAATGCTCGCAATTGACGAACTGCGGCAGGATCGTCTCGAGCCCGTAATAACCGAGTCCGACGATCGCATAGCCCAGCTTGCGCGGAGGCGCCGCGCAGGCTGCGCCCGACGTCGCCGCCAGCGTCGCCGCCGCAACGAGCAGATCACGTCTTCCGAGTTCCATTAGACAGCCCTCCCGAGGCGCTCTTCGTGGTGGAAAGGTCGCTCGCGCAGGATCCAGTCCAGCGCGACGTCGCAGGTACGATCGGGCGACAGGCCGGCGGAGAGGATAAGCGCACGCTCGTCGGGCTGGGGCTTTTCCAGCGTGTCGAGTTGGCTCGCGATGAGGCTGGTGGGCATGTAGTGCCCCGAACGATGCGCCAGCCGCCGCGACAGTTCGTCCTGGTCGGTCGTGTCGAGAAACACGAACAGCAGCGGGATACCCGCCGTCCGGGACAGCCGGTCGCGATAGATGCGCTTCAGCGCGGAGCAGGCCCCGACCGCCACGCCGTCGCTATCGGCCGTATCGCGCAGGCTGGCAGCGACGCGGTCGAGCCAGGGCCAGCGATCCTGATCGTCGAGTGGTTGCCCCGCCCGCATCTTCGCGACGCTGTGCGGCGTATGGAAGGCGTCTCCTTCGAGGAACTGGCATCCGAGACGTGCGGCCAGCGCGGCCCCGATCGTCGATTTGCCACTGCCGCTGACCCCCATGACGACGATCGCATAACGGGCGGCGGCGGATGGCATGCGTACTGTTTCGTCGAGGGAAGACACGGGCTCTCCATGGCAGGACGGGGTCGGTCGGTATCATCAGGCGCGAGCCGCGGGTCCCTCTATCCGGGAAACGCGGTGCGCCGCCTATTACGACCTTGGTCGTGATCGCCCGTGATGGACGGATGCTCTATTCGAAACGACCGATGCAGGAGTCCGTTTCATAATCCATGCCCAGCGAGCGAATACGCGCGGTATCGCGGTCCTCGCCGCCGCCCTGGGCCCGGCGAGCGCGTGTTCGTCAGCAATGGCCGCGCTTCGGCGCACGCCGCGTTGCCTCCGCGTCGGGCATGACGCATGAACCGCCATCGATGCCCCTGCTAGCCGAGGACCGACGATGATCGACTGGACGACGACACGACGGTCCGCCCTCGCCGGAATGGCGGCGACGATCGCCTTTCCGGCGGGCGCCAGGCGCTCCGCATCGGGCGCGATCACGCTGATCGCCGGGACGTACGCGCGCGAGGGCGGCAAGGGCTTGTACCCGATCAAGTACGATCCGCGCCAAGACCAATGGCGGGTCGGAGCGCCGATCGCCGGGATCGTAGACGCCTCGTTCGGCGCCGGTGGGGGCCCCGGCGGTGCCTATTACCTCGTTCGCGAAAATGCGGCCGGCGAGATCGCGGCCTACGCGCCCGGCTGGACACGGCGGGGCATCGTGCCGACCGCTGGCGCCGATCCTTGCTATGTCGCGATCGACCGGACCAGCGCGTGCCTTGCGATCGCCAATTATTCGAGCGGCAGCGTCGCCTTATGCCAGCTCGACCGACGGACCGGCGTTCCCGGCCAGCCGACGCTGTTCCGCCATACCGGCAGCGGCCCGAACCATGATCGGCAGGACGGACCGCACGCGCACTGGGTAGGGTTCAGCCCGGATCGGCGCTGGCTGCATTCGGTCGATCTCGGCGCGGACGCGATCTTCGCCTATCGCTTCGATCCGCGCGCGCGGACACTCGTGGAGCCGGTGGTTGCATGGCGCGCGCCGGCAGGCGCCGGGCCGCGGCATCTCGTGCGCCACCCGACGCGCCCGATCGCCTATGTCGTCTGCGAGATGGCGAACACGCTGATCATGCTCGACGCAGGCGCGGACGGGCGGTTCGTCACGCGGCACAGCGTCTCCACGCTGCCGGCCGGGCATCGCGGCGCGTCGCAGGCCGCGCATATTGCGATCGACCGCGCCGGACGGCGGATCTACGTCTCGAACCGTGGGCATGACAGCCTCGCGGTGTTCGCGCTCGATTCCGCGGGGGTGCCAAGCCCGCTCCAGCACATCGCGAGCGGTGGCAACTGGCCCCGCGCGTTCCTGCTGCTCGACGCGCAGCGGCGGCTGGTGGTCGCCAACGAGCGCTCCGGCACCGTCGCGATCTTCAAGGTCGAGAGCGACGGCCGGCTGACCGCCACCAGGCAGACGCTGGCGGTGCCCGGCGTGGTGTTTCTCGACCAGGTCTGACGCACCGCGCGACGCCAGCTTGCGCGGTCAGGGCCGGCGGTTCTCGAGCAGGGGAACCGCGGCCTCGTAGCGCGCCTGATCGGTAAACGGCTCCGCCCGCGTCTGCACGTCGACGGTCTGCCGCATGATCGCGCCATTGCCGGGCGATGCGACGGGCCAGGTCGGCAGGCCGGTCGCGTTCGGGTTGCCAGTCTTGATGAACGCCGCGAAATAGCCCTGGAAGACGGCGGATATGCGCCGATCGTCGGGGGTCCACGCATAGGCCGGGTTCGTATCGAGATTGCCGAGCGCATATTCGATCTCGGCACTGTGTACCGCGCCCATCGGGGGGACCTCGGGGTTGGTCAGCGGTGGCAGCGCCGCGGGCCGGGGATGCGAGAAATAGTAATAATAGGTCGGCTGCCGGGTCCGGCGATGCAGGTCGAACCACTTCCAGGTCGATGCGCCAAGGAACGTGTCGGTTGCCAGCTTCGTCGCGGCGACCGGCACTTCCGCCTCGGTCTGCGCCGGGTACAGCGCGAACAGGGCATCGGCATCGGTGTAGAGCCGGGTGATACCGGCGCGGTAATTCGCGACCGTCGGCGGCTGGCCGTTCAGCACGCCGGTCCAACTGCCCTCCTGCGAATTCGACCCCACCAGCAACGGCACGCGCGCCGCTCGTTCTGCCGCATAGGTGTCGATCGGCGCCTCGGTCAGGAACAGGCCGTCGACGATGAAGTCCGCGCGTAGGCGCTGGGTTCCCTGCGCGGCGAGCAAAGCGTCGGCCGGCATCGCGCGGAGGTCTGCGATCGAACTCGCGCCCGCTGCGCGCGCGAACGCGTCGCCATCTGCGGTCGCCTGCGCCAGCGACTTGGGGCGGAAGCTCGGCGGCATTACCCCGCCGCTCTCGCCGATCGCGCCGGCGAACTGCGTGCGGGTCAGCGGCGAGGTCATCAGCACGCTGACCGACATCGATCCGGCGCTTTCCCCGCCGATCGTGATACGGGCCGGGTCGCCTCCGAATGCGGCGGCGTTGCGGCGGACCCAGGCTAGCGCGGCGGCCTGATCGAGCAAGCCGTAATTGCCCGCTGTGTGCGTCGGCGATTCTGCGACGAGGTCGCTGGTCGCGAGGAAGCCGAATGCGCCCAGCCGGTAGTTGATCGTCACGACGACGATGCCCTGCCGCGCCAGTGCTGCGCCGTCATAGCGGCGTTCGGACCCATCGCCCGCGATCGCGCCGCCGCCATGGATGTAGAACAGCACGGGAAGCTTCGCGCCGGGTTTCGTACCCGCCGGCGCCCACACGTTGAGCGTCAGGCAGTCCTCGGCGATGCCGGGCGAGCGAAACTTCATGTCGGCGAACAAGGGTTGTTGCATGCAGCGTGCACCGAATGCGTCCGCCTTTCGCACGCCGCTCCACCGTGTTGCAGGCTTGGGTGGTTGCCACCTGAGCGCGCCGATCGGCGGCGCGGCATAGGGGATGCCGCGATAGGTATCGACCGGCGTCTGCGCCCCCGTCAGGCGGACACCTTCGAGCGTACCACCTTCCACGCGTACGCTTTGTGCCGCGGCCGGGGCTGCGCACAGCCCGATCCCCAAAATCCATCCCGCCCGTAGCATGTCGTCGTTCTCCGCGATCGCCTGAGCCCGACGGTCGCAGTTCGGCAGGCGTTTGCCAAGGCGACCGGTTCGATTGTGTCGCCACGACGTGCGCTCAGGTGCCGGGTTGCGGACCCTTTGCGATCGCGCCGCGGTGCATCACGAAGTCGACATGCTCGAGGCGGGTCACGTCTTCGAGCGGCGAGCCCTGCACGGCGATGACGTCTGCGGTTTTGCCGATGGCGAGCGTGCCGATGTCGTCACGTCCGAGCAGGTCGGCGGCGCCGGTCGTCGCGGCCGCGATCGCCTCGGTCGGCGTGAGGCCGTTCCTCACCATCAGCGCGAACTCGGTGGCGTTGTCGCCATGCTTCGATACGCCGGTGTCGGTGCCGAAGGCGACCTTCACACCGGCCGCATAAGCGCGGCGGTGGCTGGCGGCCATGGCGGCGGCGGCAGCCTCGGCCTTGACGATCGTCGCGGGCGGCAGGGCGCCACCGCGCGCCTGTGCGAGTGCTGCGACGGGCGCGATCTCGGTCGGCACGAGGTAGGCGCCTTTGGCCTTGAACAGCCGGATCGTGTCCTCGTCGAGGAACGTGCCGTGTTCGATCGAGTCGACGCCGGCTTCCAGCGCCGCCTTGGTGCCCTCGGCCGCGTGGCTATGCGCGGCGACCTTGCGGCCCAGCGCATGCGCCGTCTCGATGATCGCGCGCATCTCGTCCGGGGTCATCGCGCGGCCAAGGCCACCGCTTACGTTCGAGAGAACACCGCCGGTGGCCGCGAATTTGATGACGCGGGCGCCCAGCGCGACCTGCGCCCGCACCGCGCGTCGGCAATCGTCGGGGCCGTCGCACAGATTGACCTCCTTGCCATGGACCATGTCGGCAAATTCTTCGGCAAGCCCGTTGCCGCCGTCGCCATGCCCGCCGGTCACCGAGATCATCTCGCCCGCGTTGGTGATGCTCGGGCCCTCGACCGTCCCCGCGTCGATCGCATCGCGCAACGCACGGATACCGCGCGGGTCGCCACCGAGATCGCGGACCGAGGTGAAGCCGGCATTCAACGTCGTGCGCGCGTTCGCGACGGCGGTCATCTCGTCGTCGAACCGGTCGCGGTTCAGCGCCTCCAGTCGTGCCCGCATCGGATCGCCGCCGATACCCCAGAGATGGACGTGCATGTCGACCAGCCCCGGCAGGACGAACGCGGTGCGCAGGTCGATCAGCGTCGCCCCCTGCTCCGGTGCGACGAAGCCGTCGCGCAGTTCGGCGACCTTGCCGTCGCGGACGATGATCGTGGTGTTGCCGCGCGGCGGCTGGCCCGGCCGATCGAGCAGCGTGCCTGCCTGGATATAGGTGGCGGCGGCAGGCCGGGTTTGCGACGTGGGTGCCGTCTGAGCATAGACTGGCAGCGCAACGGTGGCGGTCAGGCCGATCAAAAGTGCCTTGAGCATCTGGTTTCTCCCCTTTCGTCCATGCTTGCCGAACCGCGGTGTTTCGGCAAGCGCCGACCGTGCGACGTCGGAGCGCCGACGAAAAATTTCTGCATCGCAAGCTCAATCGACTGGGAACTCCTACCGCGTGGTGGATGATCTCCGTGGATGGAGCAGACGTCGTTCTTCCCGGCGGGCGTTCCGCTGGAGGACGACATCGGCAGTGCGCGACGCAGCGCTCTCTTGAAACCGCCATCGGAAATCGGCATCGCACGCCGATGGCCGCTCCCGTGAACATCCTGCACCTCCATTCGACGTTCGACCTCGGCGGCAAGGAGGCGCGGGCGGTTCGGTTGATGAACGCGTTCGGGGATCGGGCGAAGCACACCATCGTGTCGGGCGTGCCCGAAGCCCTGAGCGCGCGGGATGCGATCGCGAAGGGTGTTCGCTACGAGATCGCACAGACCCCGCCGCCGTTGACGGGCAAGCCTTCGGTCAAGCGCTACGAGGCGATCGCGCAGTATATGCGGCGGTTCGATCTGGTGCTGAGCTACAACTGGGGCGCGATCGACGGGGCGATGGCGCGGCGCGCGTTCAGCAAGGGGGCGCCGCCGCTCGTCCATCACGAGGACGGGTTCAACGCCGACGAGGCAGGCGGGCTCAAGATCGAGCGCAACGTCTATCGGCGGCTCGCGCTGGGCGCGGCGCACGCGCTGGCTGTGCCGTCCGAGGTGCTCGAGGGGATCGCGCTCAAGACCTGGAAACAACCTCGCGAGCGCGTCCACCGGATCGTCAACGGGATCGGCACCGCCTATTACACGCAGAAGCCGGAGCCCAAGGCGATCCCCGGATTCACGCGCAACGCCAAGGAAGTCGTGATCGGCGCGCTGGCGGGCCTGCGCGAGGTGAAGGACCTCGCCGCGCTGGTGCGGGCTGTCGGCGGCGTCTCGGGCCGGGTGCGCCTCGTGATCGTCGGCGAAGGCCCGGAACGCGCGAACATCGTTCAGGCGGCGGCCGCGATGGGGATGGCGGACAAGCTCGTGCTGCCCGGTTTTCTCGATCGGCCCTATCGGTATATCGGCCATTTCGACATGCTCGCAGTGTCGTCGCGCAGCGAGCAGTTTCCGATTTCCGTGGTCGAGGCGATGGCGGCGGGCCTGCCGATCGCGAGCTATCCGGTCGGCGACATCAGGCGGATGGTTTCGCCCGAGAACCTGCCGTTCGTCACCGACATCGCCAACGAGGTGCGGCTGCGCGATGCGTTGCAGGCGCTGGTCGCGGACCCGGCCTTGCGGGCGTCGGTCGGTGCCGCGAACCAGGCCAAGGCACGGGCGGAGTACGACGAGGCGGTTATGATCGCCCGTTATCGCGCGCTGTACGAGGATGCGCTCGGCCGCCCTGGTGCACTAGGCGATATACCAACCTAGGTCTTAATATTGCTCGCGCCCCGCGTCCTTGCGATATAGGGGGCCGTATTTTCCGGGAGAGGTGACGTCGTGTTCAAGGGCCTGAAGCCTATCGTCTATAACGGTCGGGAAGTCTGGCCTCTGGTTGAGGGCGGCAAGGGCGTCGCTGCGACCAACCATGCCTCGGCCGGCGCCTGGGCTGCAGCCGGGGGCATCGGCACGGTCTCGGCCGTGAACGCCGACAGCTACGATCCCGACGGCAAGATCATCCCGCAGGTCTATGCGGCGCTGACGCGGCGCGACCGGCACGAGGAACTCGTCCAGTACGCGATCGAAGGTGCGGTCCAGCAGGTCGAGCGCGCGTACGAGATCGCCGACGGCAAGGGTGCGATCAACATCAACGTGCTGTGGGAAATGGGTGGCGCTCAGCGGATCCTGCACGGCGTTCTGGAGCGGACGCGCGGCAAGGTGGCCGGCGTCACCTGCGGTGCGGGCATGCCGTACAAGCTGTCCGAGATCACCGCGTCCTACGGTGTCAGCTACCTGCCGATCGTCAGCTCCGGCCGCGCCTTCCGCGCGCTGTGGAAGCGCGCCTATTCCAAGGCGGCCGAGTGGCTGGCCGCGGTGGTGTACGAGGATCCGTGGCTCGCAGGCGGGCATAACGGCCTGTCGAACGCCGAGGACCCGCTGAAGCCGCAGGATCCGTATCCGCGCGTGAAGGAACTGCGCGACGTGATGCGCGAAGGCGGCATCTCGGACGACGTGCCGATCGTGATGGCCGGCGGCGTCTGGTATCTGCGCGACTGGAACGAGTGGATCGACAACCCGGAACTCGGCACGATCGCGTTCCAGTTCGGCACGCGGCCGTTGCTGACGCGCGAAAGCCCGATCCCGCAGGGGTGGAAGGACGCGCTGACGCAGATCGAGGAAGGCGACGTGCTGCTGCACAAATTCTCGCCGACCGGGTTCTATTCGTCGGCGGTGCGCAATCCGTTCCTGCGTTCGCTCGAGGCGCGGTCCGAGCGCCAGATCGCGTTTTCGACGCAGGAGGCCGGCGATCACGTCTTCCAGCTCGACGTCGGCGTGAAGGGCAAGAATTTCTGGGTCACGCGCAACGACCTGCTGAGCGCGCGCCAGTGGTTCGGCGAGGGCTATACCGACGCTTTGAAGACGCCGGACAACACGCTCGTGTTCGTCAGCCCGACCGAGAAGGGCATGATCCGCAAGGACCAGTCGGACTGCATGGGCTGCCTGTCGCAATGCTCGTTCTCGAGCTGGGCGGATACCGAGACCAACTCGACCGGACGCCTCGCCGACCCGCGCAGCTTCTGCATCCAGAAGACGCTCCAGGACATCGCGCATGGCGGCGACATCGACCAGAATCTGATGTTCGCGGGGCATGCTGCGTATAACTTCAAGAAGGACCCGTTCTATTCGAACGGCTTCGTGCCGAGCGTGGGGCAGCTGGTCGATCGGATCCTGACGGGCGACTGAGGCTGGAGGCCGTAGCGAACCGCAGGTTAGCGGCGGCGCTGATATCCCGATACGCCACTTTCTCCGTCATGCCGGGCTTGTTCCGGCATCCACGGTGCCGCATTCTCTAAGGTGTGAGTTTGCCGCACCGTGGACCCCGGAACAGGTCCGGGGTGACGGAATGGTTTTGGCAAGGTTCCGAGCAGGCTGCGGGCCTTGGGAGGCAGCCAGTTTCTCCGTATCCGCAAGAAGGGCAGGGGGCAGACATGACACTCCACGCATGGTGGCTGTTCGTCATCGCGATCGTCCTGCTGTGCGGGACGCCGGGTCCCAATATGCTGCACGTCATGACGCGCAGCGTGGCGTTCGGCGCGCGCCGCAGCATCGCGGCGATGGCGGGGTGCCTGACAGCGCTGATACTGGTGCTGGCGGCCTCGGCGGCGGGCGTATCCGCGTTGCTGGCTGCATGGCCCCGCGTGTTCGACGCACTGCGCTATGCGGGCGTCGCGTACCTCGTGTTCCTCGGCATCAAGGCATGGCGCGGGGCAGGGTCTCCGATCGACGTCGGCGCGGACGCGCTGCCGGTGACGGTTTCCGCCCGCCGGCTGTTCCGCGGCGGTTTTGTGATCGGCATCAGCAACCCCAAGCTGTTGTTGTTCGCCGCGGCCTTTCTCCCGCAATTCGTCGATCGCGCATCGCCGCAGGCGCCGCAGTTCGCGATCCTCGTGGCGACCTTCGCAGTGGTCGAGAGCATCTGGTACGGCATCTATGCGGCGGGTGGCCGGACCCTCGCCAGATACCTGACGCGACCGGCGCTGCGGCGGGCGTTCGACCGGGTGACGGGCGGGATCTTCATCGGCTTCGGACTGGCCCTGCTGCGGGTGCGGGCGTAGCGCGGCCATTGCCGTTTCCAGGCATTGCGCGCATAACGGACCCATCGCGGCGCTTCGTACGGGCAGGCTGCGACTGAGAGATGCTTTGCGCTCCCGCTCCGAGCCGGGAATGCCGCATGACGATCTATCCTTACATCGCAACCGGGGCGCTCGCGTCGTGACGACGGGTGCAGACAAGCCGGACGTCAACAAGCCGGCCGTCGATAAGCAGGTCGTCGCAAAGCCGGCCGCCGAGACCGTCGTGCCGATCTCGCGGGCGGTGAACGTCAGCGTCGAGCAGCCTCAGGTCGTTGCGATGTGCAAGAAGCACGGCGCGACCATCAGCGCGATCGAGACATTGCCGTCGGGTGGAACGCGGGTCGTGCTGATGAACAGTGCCGACGCGGCGAAGATCATCAAGGCGTTCGGGTCGAAGGTGCTGACCGGGACGGTAGCCCGCACGCACTGGATGCGCGCAGTCTGAGGGTATTGATTTAAATCCTCCCCCGCCAGGGGGAGGTGGCTGGCTCTTGCCAGACGGAGGGGGAGGAAAGGGTAACCTCTGCTCCGTGACCTCCCCCTCCGTCACCTTCGGTGCCACCTCCCCCTTGCGGGGGAGGATTGAGAGCGATCGCAGGGGCAGGGAACTCAGCCGTACACTAAACTCCGATCATCGCTCGATCAGTCGGCGACCGTGCCGACCACCGCGCCACCGGCACCGCCAACCGCCGCACCCTTTTCGATGCTACCACCAGTGGCTGCCGCGACGCCTGCGCCACCGGCGGCACCGATGCCTGCGCCCTTGAGCGTCGAGCAGGCGCTCATCGACACGGCGGAAGCGAGCAGCAGCGCGGAAACAGCAATCTTCTTCATTGGGGACACTCCATTCTCTCCGGGGGTGTCCAACAAATGCTGCATTGCGAGATCGGTTCCGCAATACTGATACAGATTACCTTTGCGCGATCAGGCCCAGCCGTCGAGAACCTGATCCGGCGGTCGATGCCCGTCCGCCCACATCCGGATATTCTGGATGACGCGCTCGCCCGATGCCATCCGCCCTTCGAGCGTGGCGGACCCCATATGCGGCAGCATCACGACGTTCGGCAACGCTAGCAGGCGGGGATCGATCACCGGCTCGTGCGCCCAGACGTCGAGCCCGGCGCCTGCGAGCCGACCGTTCTCCAGCGCCTCGACCAGCGCCACTTCGTCGACGATCCCGCCGCGCGCCGCGTTGATCAGGTACACATGCGGGCGCATCAGCCCGATCCGCCGCGCATCGAGCAGGTTGCGGCTGTCGGGATTGAGCGGCGTGTGGATCGTGACGATGTCGACCGCCGCAAGCATGTCGTCGAGCGATTCGTGGAACGTCGCCGCCAGTTGCGCCTCGCGGACCGCGGGCAGGCGGGTGCGATTGTGGTAATGAATCGTCAGCCCGAATGCGCGGGCCCTAAGCGCGACCGCTTGGCCGATCCGCCCCATCCCGACGATGCCGAGCGCCTTGCCGCCGATCCGGTGGCCGAGCATCCCGCCTGGGCTCCAGCCCTTCCATTGGCCCGACCGCACCAGCTTCTCGCCCTCGGCGAGGCGGCGGGGGACCGACAGGATCAGCGCCATCGTCATGTCCGCGGTGTCCTCGGTGAGCACCCCCGGCGTGTTGGTGACGATGATCCCGCGGGCACGCGCCGCCTTCAGGTCGATATGGTTTACGCCCGCGCCATAGTTCGCGATCAGCTTCAGGCGGTCGCCGGCGCCGGCGATCAGGGCGGCGTCGATGTCGTCGGTGACGGTCGGGACCAGCACGTCGCAATCGGCCATCGCGGCGGCGAGTTGCTCGCGAGTCAGCTTGGCGTCGGGGCGATTGTTATGCGTGTCGAACAGCGCCTCCATCCGGTCCATCAGCGTGTCCGCCAATTCGCGGGTGACGACGACCTTCGGGTTCGGACAGCGGCGTGTGTCGATCATGCGGATGGCTTGGCGAAGGCGCTCGTGCCCGTCAACGTCCCGTAAACGTCGAGGCTTCAACTTCGGTTGAGGAATGCGGTTCGTCGCGATAGGACGTCGGCTTGCCAGTTAGGACATGACCATGCGCATTCTCGCCGCCGCGCTTTCCGCTTTCGTCATCGTGGCGCTGGTGCCGGACCCGGCGATCGCCGCCGATGCGAAGCGGAGCGTACCCTATTACGCGTCGATTTCGGCGACGCGCGCGCGCATGCGGACCGGGCCCGCGCGGACCTATCCCGCGAGCTGGCTGTATCAACGCCAGGATCTGCCGATCAAGGTCGTCGCGATCTTCAAGGAATGGCGCAAGGTGGCGGATCCCGACGGGACCGAGGGCTGGATGCAGGCGAATTTGCTGAGCGGCACGCGGACCGCGATCGTTCGCGGGGCGGGGCCTGTGGAGCTGAGGGAGAAGCCCAATGCGGGGAGCCGGTTGCTGTGGCGTGCGGCGCCGGGTGTCGTGGGGCGGTTGAGCCAGTGCGGGAAAGGCTGGTGCCGGATGGATGTTAAGGGGCAGGCGGGGTTCGTGCAGATTGGGGGGCTTTGGGGCGTTGAGGCGGGCGAGACTTTGCCTTGAGGGTTTGAGGGGGAGCTTTTGGGGCGGCGGTGCGTGATGCGGAAGCCGACCCACCCCCAACCCCTCCCTTTCAGGGAGGGGGGTAAGAAGAGGTGGATAGAGTTCCCCGGTAGCCGACTACTCTTCTAGCTCCCCTCCCTGGAAGGGAGGGGTTGGGGGTGGGTCGGCCGCTGGAGGTCGATGACCTTTGCCAAGATCGTTTCCGCCACGCCGTCTGGGTTTCGAGCGACGTCGGAGTTCCAGAACCGGATCACCGTCCAGCCTAAAGCTTCCAGCCGCCCCGTCCGCTGCTTGTCCCGAGCAGAACCAATATGCTGGCTCCCATCGAACTCCACCGCCAGCCGCACCTCCCGGCACGCGCGGTCGACGATAAACCGCTCCACCATCAACTGCCGCGTGAACCGAGGGCGGAAATACGCGACCTTGTGCCAGATCGCGATCTCCGCATCGGTCGGATGATTGCATAGCTCGCGAGCACGCCGTGTCATCTCGGGAGGAACGCGCGGCATCCTGCGAGACTGCGCTCGGGAGATGCGGAGGGCAACCCACCCCCGACCCCTCCCTTTCAGGGATGGGGGAAGAAGACTAGCTCATCAATTCCACCACCATCGCGGTTGCTTCGCCGCCACCGATGCAGAGCGAGGCGAGGCCGCGCTTCTGGCCGGTGGTCTCCAGCGCCGATAGCAGGGTCGCGAGGATGCGAGCACCACTCGCGCCGATCGGATGGCCGAGTGCGCACGCGCCGCCGTGGATGTTCACCTTGTCGTGCGGCAAGCCGAGATCCCGCATGGCGATCATCGCGACGACGGCGAACGCCTCGTTCACCTCGAACAGGTCGATATCCGACGCCGACCAGCTGGCCTTCTCCATCGCCTTGCGCATCGCGAAAACCGGCGCGGTAGTGAACAGCGACGGCGCGTGGGCATGCGCGGCATGCGCGACGACCCGCGCGATCGGCGTGATCCCGAGCCGTTCGGCGACGCTCGCGCGCGTCATCACCAGCGCAGCGGCGCCGTCGGAGATCGACGAGGCGTTGGCGGCGGTGATCGTGCCATCCTTCGAGAAGGCGGGCTTCAGCGTCGGGATCTTGGCGACGTCGCCCTTGGCCGGCTGCTCGTCGAGCGAGACCGTGGTCGTGCCCTTGCGACCGGCGATCTCGACGGAGACGATCTCGCGGTCGAACGCGCCGGACTTCTGTGCGGCCTGCGCACGGTGGAGCGATTCGATCGCGTAATCGTCCATCTGCGCGCGCGTGAATTGGTAGTCGTGCGCGGTGTCCTCGGCGAAATTGCCCATCAGCTTGCCGGGTTCGTATGCATCCTCGAGCCCGTCGAGATACATGTGGTCGTACATCCGGTCATGGCCGATCCGCGCGCCGCTCCGATGGCTCTTCGAGAGATACGGCGCGTTGGTCATGCTCTCCATGCCACCCGCGACGAGCAGGTCGACCGAGCCGGCAGCCAGCGCATCTGCGGCAAGGATCGCCGCCTGCATGCCCGATCCGCACATCTTGTTGACCGTCGTCGCCTCGACGTGATCGCCGAGCCCGGCGTTGATCGCCGCCTGTCGCGCCGGCGCCTGGCCGAGCCCCGCGGGGAGCACGCAGCCCATGTAGATCCGCTCGATCTCGGCAGCCGACACGCCCGACCGCTCGACCGCGCCGCGCACCGCGTCGGCGCCAAGCTGCGTCGCGGTCGCGCCTGAGAGCGCCCCCTGGAACGAGCCCATCGGCGTGCGCGCATAGGACAGGATGACAATGGGATCTCGATCGGCGGCCACTTCAGCTCTCCATGTATTTTTCTGCCCCGTATCTGGGGTTGATGTGCGGCAATACAAAGCACGGCGGGACGCGCCTAGACCCGTCGTCATGGAAACCCTCGTCACGACGCTGAAATGGGGTGCTGCCGCCTCCGGCGTGATCGCCGCGTTCATGGTCTCGCTCGATTTCGGACGGCGCGTGACGGGGTGGGGGTTCGTGCTGTTCGTCGGCTCGTCGATCGCGTGGCTGAGCGGTGCGGCCTTGACCGGGGACTGGGCGCTGGGCACGCAGAACATCGTGTTGTTCGGGATCAACCTCCTCGGCGTGTATCGCTACCTGGTGCGGAAAACGGGTGTCTGAGGCGGCATTCTGGGCGGTGTCGCTCTGGCCGGTTTCGCTGGGCATGCTCGGCGCGATCGTCGGCAGCTTCGTCGCGGCGCTGGTGACGCGCTGGCCCGACGGGCGATCGGTGATGCAGGGGCGGTCGTCGTGCGATGCGTGCGGACGAACGCTCCGCGCGACCGACCTCGTCCCGTTGCTCAGCGCGCTTGTCCTGCGGGGACGCTGCCGTTCGTGCCGCGCACCGATCAGCCCCGTCCACTGGCGGATCGAGCTGGCTGGCCTCGCGATCGGCGTCGCTGCGGGGCTCGTCATGCCGGGGCCGGTCGGACTTGCGGGCGCGGTCTTCGGATGGCTGCTCCTCCCGCTCGCCAGCCTCGATCTCGTCGCGTTCTGGCTGCCCGATCGACTGACTCTCCTGCTTGCCGCCACCGGATTGGCGAGCGGGGCGCTCGATATCGACCCACCGCTCCCCGAACGACTGATCGGCGGCCTCGCAGGGTTCGGCACGCTGTGGCTGGTCGCGTTCGGCTACAAGCATTTGCGCGGCCGCGACGGGATGGGCGGCGGCGATCCCAAGCTGTTCGGCGCGATCGGGCTCTGGCTCGGATGGCAGATGTTGCCCGCCGTCCTGCTGATCGCCAGCATGATCGGACTCGGCGTCGTCCTTGCCGCGCACCTCAAGGGACGCAGCATGGCAGCGGACACCGCGCTTCCGTTCGGCGCGTTGCTGGCGATCGCGGGTTATCCCGCGTGGCTGTTCATGATAGGCTTGACGTCATGATATCGCTCGCTCTTATGCTCGCGCTGCAAGCAGCGACGCCTGCGCCAGCTGCAAATCCAGGTCCGGGCCCCCTCGGCGCGATCGGCAAGCAGAAGCTCCCCGCCAAGGGATGCGCCGCGTATCTGTGGAGCATGGACGCCGCCCGGCAACTCGTCGCGATGGCGACCGCCGACCCCGCGCAGATCCGCCTGACGGTCGACGGCAAGACGACCGACTATGCGATGGCGACCCAGTCACCCGCGATCGGTTTCGGCTTCGGCGGCGTCACCGTGTATCGTGGCGGGGACGTCACCGCGACGCTCGACATGGCGGTCGCCGTCCGCGCCGACATCTCGGCGGGCGCGACCGTGACGTCCGCGACGCTACGGATCGACCGCCCCGGGCGCGATACCGTGGTTATGCCGGTCGGTGGCCTTATCGGCTGTGTCTGATCTGAATTCTGGTGAAACCAAGCCGTCCTCCGTGCGTTACGGGGACGAAGATGGGGGTGAATCGTACACGATTGCCGTCCGTAAAGGGGATCGTGTGACAGCTTCGAACAGCCGGCATCATTGGCTCGCTCTGGCGTTGGTAGCGTCGACAACGGGGTTCGCGGGTATCGGTTCCGCGCAGTTGGCGAAACCGGGCACCGCCCCGGCCAAAGGTCCAGATGCGCCCAAACCGAGCGATCAGCCGCAGTCCACCGACCCGCGTTCGGACGCGCCGATCGTTCCCGATTCCGAGTTCGACAGCGCGCTGCCGCCTTTGAGCGGTGACCTGAATGCGCCGTTGGAGGCGATGGCGCCGCTGCCCGCCCCGTCGAGCCAGACACCCGCAACGCCCGCAAGCACGCTCGCCGGCGACGTCCTGCCACCGACCGGGCCGAGCGATCCGCAACTCGCCCAACCGCTGACCCCGCTGTCGAGCTTTGATACGACCCCGCTCCAGACCGCTGCGGATATCAAGGACAAGGACGCGCCGGAGATCCGCTACGAGACCGCGACCAAGGGTCTCGACAAGGCCGGCGACGGGCTCGAGGGCGAATACAAGGCGCTGTCGGCGCTGAACGAGGGCAAGGGCAAGGCGGCGAACGCCACGCAGGTCGCAGCCCGTGCGCGCGAGGACGAGGCGCTGGCGGTGCGATTGTTGAAGTCGCTCGGCTATTACGACGCCACCGCGATCTCGACGATCGAGACGATCCCCGACGCCGACACGACCAGGCCCGCGCGGCTGAAGGCGACGGTCAGCGCGCAACCCGGCCGGCTCTATTCGCTGTCGTCGATCACCGTGAAGGCGGATCCGACGACGCCCCCGGATCTGGTACGGACACAATTGCCGCTGAAGGTCGGCGACCCGATCGAGGCGGCGCGCATCCAGGGCGCGGAGGCGAATGTCAGCCTCACGCTGCCGCAGCAGGGCTATCCGTTCGTCAAGGTCGGCGAGCGCGACATCCTGCTTGACGACCAGACCCCGACCGGCGCGTACACGCTGCCGGTCGATACCGGGCCACGCTCATCGTTCGGGCAGTTGCGGACCGAAGGCGATCCGGTCTTCAATCTGGAGCATCTGAGCCTGTTCCCGCGGTTCAAGGCGGGCGAACTCTACGACAACCGGATGACCGACGACCTGCGCGATGCGCTGGTCGCGACGTCGCAGTTCTCGACCGTGTCGGTGGAGCCGGTCCGCACCGGCACGATCGCTCCCGACGGCACCGAGCAGGTCGACCTGCTGGTTCGCCAGAGCGCAGGCAAGCCGCGCTCGCTCGGCGGCAATGTCGGTTTCTCGACCGGGCAGGGCTTCCGCGCGGAAGGCAATTGGCAGCACCGCAACCTGTTCCCGTACGAGGGCGCGCTAATCGCCTCGGTGATCGCGGGTACGCAGGAGCAGGGCGTGTCGGGCACGTTCCGCCGCGCCAACGCCGGCAAGCGCGACAAGACGTTCAGCCTGACCGCCGGCGCGAACCATTCGAACTACGACGCCTATGACGCGTTCACGACCAGCGTCGGTGTCCGCTGGAGCTATGATTCGACGCCGATCTGGCAGAAGCCGCTGACCTATTATTACGGCGGCGAACTCGTCGGCACGAACGAGAGCGTCTACGACTTCGCGCAAGGCAGGGACGTCCGCCGGACCTACGGCATCGTCGCGCTGCCTGGGCAGGTGCGGTTCGATCGCTCGGACAATCTGCTCAACCCGACCAAGGGCTATCGCCTGACGCTGAACCTCAGCCCCGAAACATCGGTGCAGGGGTCGGTGAAGCCGTACATCCGGACGATGATCGAGGGGACGTTCTACTATCTCGTCTCCAGCAGCATCGTGATCGCCGGACGTGCCAAGGCCGGCTCGATCCAGGGCGTCGACCGCGACGACCTCGCGCCATCGCGGCGCTATTATGGCGGCGGCGGCGGATCGGTGCGCGGCTATGGCTATCAGCGGCTCGGGCCGTTCGACCCCAACGGAAACCCGGTCGGCGGTCGCTCGCTCAACGAATTCGCGCTCGAAGCGCGCTACCGGTTCGGCGATTTCGGCATCGTGCCGTTCATCGATGCCGGCAACAGCTATGAGAGCAGCACGCCGGACATGTCGTCGCTGCGCTACGGCGCGGGCATCGGCGGGCGTTTCTATACCAGCTTCGGCCCGATGCGCATCGATGTCGCGACGCCGCTGAACCCACGCGAGGGCGACGGCAAGATCGCCCTCTACATCTCGATCGGGCAGGCATTCTGATGGCCGAAAACGGCACTCCCGCTAGTGAACGGGGCCCTGCTGAGCGGGACCAGTTCGAGCAGTCCGAAACGGTAATCGTCGAGCGTCGCCCGCTGTGGCAGCGCATCCTGAAATGGCTGGCGATCCTGGTCGTCGGGCTGGTCGCGCTCGTGCTGATCGTGCTGTTCGGGATCAACACCGATCCTGGCCGTCGCCTCGTCGCGGATCAGATCGGCGGCTACACGACCGCATCGGGGCTGAACATCAAGGTCGGCCGGATCGACGGGTCGATCTACGGCGCGATGACGCTCAGCGACGTTCGTGTAGCGGATCCCAAGGGCGTCTTCCTGACCAGCCCGAAGCTCGCCGTCGACTGGCGCCCGTTCGCGTTCGCCAACAACCATGTCGACGTACGCTCTCTGACGACACCGCTCGTGACACTCCAGCGCCGCCCGGTGCTGAACGCGACGCCGACCGATCCGAACGCGCCGCTGCTGCCCGATCTCGACATCGACGTGAACCGGCTGGTGATCGACCGCTTCGTCATCGCCAAGCCGGTGACCGGCCAGACGCATATCGTGAAGATCGACGGCGCGGTCCACATCGCCGACAAGCGCGCGCAGTTGACGACCAACGCGACCGCACTGACCGGCCGCGGTATCGCCGGCGGCGACCGCCTCGTGCTGAAACTCGACGCAGTGCCCGAGCAGAACAAGCTCGACGTCAATGTTAAGCTGACCGCACCGGTCGGCGGCGTGGTCTCGACGATGGGGTCGTTCAAGGCACCGCTGACCGCAAGCGTCGACGGCCGCGGCAGCTGGGCCGCGTGGCAGGGTCGCGCGGTTGCGACGCTCGGCGGCGGGCAGTTGGCGAACCTGGGTCTGACCGCCAAGAACGGCCATATCGAAGTGCGCGGCTCGACGCGTCCCGGCCTGTACCTCGAAGGACCGGTCGAGCGCCTGACCGCACCGCAGCTCGACGTGGCGATCGACACGACGCTGAACGACCGCAAGGCCGACACGCGGATGACGCTGAAGTCGGACGCGCTCGCGGTCGATGCCGGCGGCCTGATCGATCTCGCCAACAGCCGCTTCGGCAATTTCGCGGTCAACGCGAAGCTGCTGACGCCCGGCGCGATCCTCCCGAACCTGCGCGGCCGCGACGTCACGGCACGCGTCGTCCTCGACGGTGCGTTCGCGACGCCGACGGTCGACTACAAGGTCCGCGCGGCAACGATCGCATTCGGCGACATGGGCGTCGAGAACCTCTACGCCGAGGGGCTCGCCCGCGTGAACTCCGACCGCATTCTCGTGCCGGTGAAGGCGCGCGCACGTCGCGTGACCGGGCTCAATGCCGCAGTGGGCGGGCTCGCCACCAACGTCGCGATCGACGGCGATTTCGCGATTTCCGGCGTCAACGTCCTGTCCGACAACCTGAAGATCCGCTCGGACAAGATCGATGCAACCGCAGTGGTCGTCGCGAACATGTCCACCGGCCGCTACACCGGCGCGCTGAAGGGGCGGGTCAACAATTACCGCGTCGACGGCATCGGTATCGTCAACCTGACGACCGACGCCAAGCTGGTGCCGGGGCCCAATGGCGGCTTCGGCATCACCGGCCGTGTCGTCGCGCAGACCGCGCAGATCTTCAACGAAGGCGCGCGCAGCTTCCTGGGCGGCAACGCGATCGTTCGGTCTGACATCGGCTACAGCCCCGAAGGGATCGTTACCTTCCGCAACCTCCGGATGAACGCGCCACAATTCCGTGTGACGCGCGGCGAGGGCCGGTTCGATCCGGCGACCGGCGCCGTGCTGGTCAATGCGGATGCGTATTCCACGGTCTACGGCCCGTTGTCCGCGCGCGTGACGGGTAGCGCGACGGCACCGGTCGTCGTCCTGCGTGCACCACGTCCGGGCGTCGGCGTCGGCCTCGTCAATCTGAACGCGCGGATCGTCGGCCGCGGCGGCGCCTACGCCGTCACCGCGAGCGGCGGCACCAACTACGGCCCATTCACCGCCGACGTGCTGGTTACGCCGGGCACGCAGCTCGCGGTCGACGTGCGCCGCGTGGTGTTCGCCGGGATCACCGGTCGCGGCCGGATCGTGCAGACTGCGGCAGGTCCGTTCGCGGGTGCGCTCCAGTTCGCCGGGCAGGGCCTGACGGGCAATGTCCGCCTCGCCAATCAGGGCGGCTACCAGCGCGCAGACGTCGCCGCGCGCGCAAACGGTGCCAAGATCCCGGGCATGGTCGACTTCACCATCGGCCGCGCGATCGTCAACGCCACCGCGGTCATGACGCCGACGCCACAGATCGTCGCCGACGCGCAGATCGCCGACATGCGCTACGGCGCGATCGTCCTCTCGGCGGCCCGTGCGAAGGTGAATTACGTCGGCGGCAACGGCACGGCGCAGGCGGTGCTGACGGGTTCGAACGGCGTTCCCTTCCGCCTCGCGGCCAACGCCAAGCTCAGCCCCAACAATTACCTCGTCGCGGCCCAGGGCCAGGCCAACGGTATCGACTTCCGCACCGTCAACCCGGCGCGCATCCAGGCGGTGAAGGGCGAATACCGCCTGTCGCCGACCCGGATCGACTTCGGTGGCGCAGGCGGTGGCTCGGCGCGCTTGGCCGGCAGCTATGGCCGCGGTACGAACGCGCAGGTCCGGCTCGATCGCCTCGACCTGTCGACGCTCTCCGCACTGGTCCCGAACCTGGGCATCGGCGGCAAGGCGACCGGCAGCCTCGACTTCTCGCAGGCGAACTCGGCTGCGCTGCCGACCGCGGACGCCCGCGTGACCGTCACCAACTTCACGCGTTCCGGCCTCGCCGCCGTCTCCGAGCCCGTCGACATCGTGTTCGCCGGCACACTCGGCGGCGACGGTGCGACCGGTCGCGCGCTGGTCCGTCGCGGCACCTCCGTCATCGGCCGCATGGTCGCGAACCTGCGGCCGCTACCAGCCGGCACCGGGTCGTGGAGCACGCGCCTGATGGCCGCGCCGCTGTCCGGCGGAATCCGCTACAATGGCCCATCGGCGGTGCTGTTCAGCTTTGCGGCGATCCCGAACCAGCAGCTTTCGGGACCGATTGCGGTCGCCGCCGACTTCTCCGGGCGTCTGCAGGCACCGCAGCTCAACGGCGTCGTCCGTGCCGATAACCTGACCTACGACAACGAAACCTATGGCACGCGCCTGTCGCAGATGCGGATCGCCGGGCGGTTCTCGAACACCGACCTGCAACTGACCCAGCTCAATGCGAAGGCCGGGGACGGCACCGTGCAGGCGCAGGGCAAGATCGGGTTTGCGGCGGACAGCGGCTTCCCGATCGACATCCGCGCGACGCTGAACAATGCGCAGCTCGCCAAGAGCGATGCGATCAGCGCGACCACGACCGGCACGGTCCGCCTCACGCACGATCGCAACGGCGGGCTGATCCAGGGCGATCTCCAGATCCCCGAGGCGCGCTATCAGATCATCCGCCAGGGCCAGGCCGAAGTACCCGAACTGACCGGGGTGCGGCGCAAGGGCGATGTGCGTACGCCGCTGTCGACGGATCGGTCGCAGGTGCCGAATGCGGGCTCGTTCAAGCTCGATCTCCGCGTCCGCGCGCCGAACCAGCTGTTCGTCTCGGGCATGGGCCTCGAATCCGAATGGGAGATGGACATGCGGATCGGCGGCACCTCCGCCGCACCGGTAGTGACCGGCGGTTTGGATATCGTCCGCGGCACCTATTCGTTCTCGGGCAAGCGGTTCGAGGTCACCAAGGGCCAGATCCGCTTCCGCGGCGGCGCGCTGACCGATCCGGACATCAACATCGAGGCGTCCACCACGACCAGCGACATCACCGTGACCATCAACGTGACGGGTACCGGCCAGCGTCCGCAGATCGCGTTCACCTCGACGCCCACGCTGCCGCAGGACGAGGTGCTCAGCCGCTTGCTGTTCGGGTCGAGCCCGGCCAATCTGTCGGCGACGGAGGCGATCCAGCTGGCGTCCGCGCTGAACTCGCTGCGCGGGTCGGGCGGCGGTGGGCTCAACCCGCTCGGCAAGCTCCGCTCGGCGACTGGGTTCGACCGGTTGCGCGTGCTCGGCGCCGACGAGGCGACCGGTCGCGGCACCAGCCTCGCGGCCGGCAAGTACATCACGAAGAACATCTATGTGGAGATCGTGACCGACGCGAAGGGCTTCACCTCGACGCAGCTCGAGATCGCACTGACCAGGGCTTTGAGCCTGTTGTCGGCCGCGGGATCGAGCGGCGGGCAGAGCGCGAGCGTCAAATACACGAAGGACTATTGAGTAAAAATCACAACAGGATAGGTTCGGTTATGAAACCTACGGCGTAACGCCGGGGCGCGAGGATGCAGCATGACCGAGCATGTCGACGTGATCGTGGTGGGCGCCGGCATTTCCGGAATCGGCACCGGCTACCACCTCCAGACGCGTTGCCCCGACCGGACCTACATGATCCTCGAGGGTCGGCAGGCGATGGGCGGGACGTGGGACCTGTTCCGCTATCCCGGCATCCGCTCCGATTCGGACATGCACACGCTGGGGTTCGTCTTCCACCCCTGGACCGCGGCCAAGTCGATTGCCGACGGCCCCTCGATCCGTGCCTATGTCGAGGAAACGGCAAAGGCATACGGCATCGACCGGAAGATCCGCTACGGCCACCACGTGAAGTCGGCCGCGTGGTCGACTGAGGACGCGCGCTGGACGGTCGTAGCTACGGGACCCGATGGCGAACCGGTCACGCTAACCTGCAACTTCCTCTCGATGTGCGCGGGCTATTACAATTACGCCAAGGCCTATTCGCCCGAGTTCGAGGGTGCGGATAGCTTTGCCGGGCAGATCGTCCACCCGCAATTCTGGCCCGAGGACCTCGACTATAGCGGCAAGCGCGTCGTCGTGATCGGCAGCGGCGCGACCGCGGTGACGTTGGTGCCAACGATGGCAAAGACCGCCGCGCACGTGACGATGCTCCAGCGCTCACCGACCTACATCGTCGCGCGCCCGGGCGAGGACGGCGTGGCGAACTGGTTGCGCGGGAAACTGCCGGCCAAGGCGGCCTACGGCATCACGCGGTGGAAGAACGTGCTGATGGGCATGGTCTTCTATCGCCTCGCGCGGAAGAAGCCGGCCAAGGTGAAGGAGCGGATGATCGGCATGGTCCGCGATCAGCTCGGCCCGGACTATGACGTCGCGACGCACTTCACCCCGCGCTACAATCCGTGGGACCAGCGCGTCTGCCTGGTGCCCGACGGCGACCTGTTCACCGCGATCAACGCCGGCACCGCCTCGATCGTCACCGACACGATCGCGCGGATCACGCCCGAGGGCATCCATCTCGATTCGGGGAAGGACCTGCCCGCCGACGTGATCGTCACCGCCACCGGCCTCGAACTGCAATTGATGAGCGGAGTCGCGTTTAGCCTCGACGGCAAGCCGATCGAGCTTGCCGGGCGGCTCCAGTACAAGGGGATGATGTTCGACGGCGTGCCGAACCTGTCCTCGACCTTCGGCTACACCAACGCGTCCTGGACGCTGAAGGCGGACCTGACCGCGGTGTATGTCTGCCGCCTGCTCAACACGATGAAGAAGCGTGGCCTGCGCCAAGCGACCCCGCACAACGACGACCCGACGATGAAGAACGAAGCGTTTCTCGACTTCACCTCCGGCTACGTCCAGCGCGCCGCGGCTGCCCTGCCGACCCAGGGAGAGCGCAAGCCTTGGAAACTAAACCAGAACTACGCGCTGGACCTGATGGCATTGAAGTTCGGCTCGATCGACGACGCGATGGTGTTCTCTAACCCGATGCGGGTTCGGTCAATTCAGACGGAGCTAACCGGAGCGCACTGATCGGCTCTTATGCTGAGCGGCCCATCGTGAAGTGTGGGTATCAGCGGCACATCAAGCGGGGCAATGAGAGGTGACTTGCGTCGCCAGATCGGCCCGTCGTGCGCATGCGGTACAACGGTATCAGCGGTTGTCGAATATCGAACTTCAGATCACTCACGGTTAACGTAGGGCACCAGAATAAAAGCCCTTGGCAATCTCGGAACCGCCTATGTCGGCCATGCTCCAATTGCGAAAACCCGCAACTCATTAAGTATCGACAACGGCGTGAGATGTTGTGCCACAATGATTAGCGATATGCCGAATCGAGCCAAGTTTCGGCCCGACTATCAATAGGCATCTTTATTCGATGCGCCAACGATACCCGGGCCGACGAAGTCATTCACCAGGGGCGAATGTTATCGTAAACGAGCGAGATGAGGAACTTCAGCATTTTTATGCTCCCTTGTGAACACCCGTTAGGGTGTGAAGCTGCTATAGTGGATAATGAGGCGTTAAACAATTATTTTTAGAGTTCGTTAACCATGAATGATGGTGAGCGTTCCATGGGCTTAAGGGTATCTTTATGCGTCTGCGGATATCCGGGGTCGCATGAAGGAATTTCCGCAGTCGCAATTCGAGCGTATGGCGCGGCCGGGCAGCACCCATGCTGGTTCTGAGGTTCGAACCGAACTGACGCGAGACGTACTTTCTTCAGTTCTTCAAGGGGGTTGGCGGTTTGTAGTCCTGGCGGAGATCGCCAACTTCGCGGTATTGCGTCGACACGTCGGCAAGCCGCGTGCCGACACGCTGATTGTCGACGTCGCGGCGCGAATTGCCGGGGCACTTCCTGAGGCCCGAACCGTTATCGCGGGTCGTGACATTGCCGAGATCGCCTTTGAAAGCGATGCGAGGCTGGCGCTCGACCTTGCGTTGACCGCGATCGAAGTCGCGTTCGAGTTGCCATTCGATCTTGACGGCGAATCGTACATGGTTTGCCTCCAACTCGGCGCGGCCGCCGCCGACGGTCATCGCGACGAGGTGCATCTGCTCGAGGAGGCTGAGAAAGCACTTCGTGACGCACGCACCGAGCACGTTGCAGTGGCGCGTGACGTCGCGGGTGATTCTGCGGCGATCGATCGGGCCGAGTTGGGGCGTGACCTTACCCGAGCGATCGAAAATGAAGAACTCTTCCTCCAGTATCAGCCGAAGGTGCATCTCCGCCGGCAGGAAATCACGAGTGTGGAAGCACTTGTGCGATGGACGCATCCGACTCGAGGGTTGGTCCTGCCAAGCGATTTTATCCCCATTGCCGAGGAGTCGCGGGATATCGTTGCGCTGACACTCTGGACGATCCGGCGATCGATTCAGGATCAGAAGATATTGGCCGAGCATGGCCACGATCTCCGAATTTTCATCAATATCGCAGGTGTGCTTTTGGCCGACGAGCGGTTCGTTCGGCGCGCATGTGCGCTGGTTGAGGATAGTGGCGCGCAACTCGGCTTCGAAATTACCGAGACGTCGGTGATACGTGATCCCGAAAGCGCGATCGCAAATCTGAAAGTGTTTGCTGCGATCGGAATTGTCATCGCAATCGATGATTACGGCGCTGGGCTTTCTTCACTCGCTTATCTGAAGCAACTGCCCGCACGCGAACTCAAAATAGATAAACTCTTCGTTACGCAACTGACCAGTTCAAACCGCGATCCGCTGATCGTTCGATCGACGATCGATCTTGCGCATGCGCTAGAGATGGAAGTCGTTGCCGAGGGCGTAGAGACGCAAGCCGCTATGGCGCTTCTATCGGTCATGGGTTGCGATATGATCCAAGGTTTCCTCATCAGTCGGCCTATCAATATCGATGCGCTGATCCACTTCCTCGATGAGGGCAAACATTTGGCAATCGCGGCTAATGCGCGTGCTCCGCTTAATCGACTTGCGACCGTGTGGAAGCGCGCCTGATATCCATGATGTCCCCCCGCGGTTTAGCCTTTGCGTTTTTGCTGATTGCCGGAATATCGATTTCGGGGGCAGCCGCCGCGCAATCGGGAGAATCTGGTAGCAAGGCCAATAATTACGAGGTCACCATAGCGGATGCGAAAGCTGCTATGTTGATCGATCCCGATCTGGCAGGTGCCAAGGCGCGTGCTGCCGAAGCGCAAGCAAAGAAAATTCCAGATCCAAAATCACAGGGAATGGCGGTCGCGACGTCAAAATGGCTTCAGGCCGAGTCCTTACTAAGGGCCAACAAATCTTCGCAGGCAGATGCGCCGATTAATGCGGCGTTGAAACTGGTCGTAAAGCTCGTTCCGTACGGCAAGCTTCACGCGGATATCCTTGTTTCGAGGGGCGGCGTCGATAGTGATCAGGGACGAGCCGGCAACGCTTTGCAGGACTATCAGGGGGCGTATCGGATATATTCCCGCCTTCGCGATGCTCGCGGTCAAGCGATGGCGTTACTTCTCATTTCCATGATCTATAACGACGCGCTGGATCAGGTGGCGGCTCTCAGATACTCAAAACAAGCATTGGAGATCTACGCGGCGGATCCCAATCTATCGATATCGATATACAATAATCGCGGTGTCGTACTTAGCGAACTAGGGCAGTATGATGAAGCTGCCGAACAATATATCAAGTCACTGGATTTCGCGAGGAGGGTTGGGGGGAAAGCTCTTCAGGCGCGAATATTTAACAACATTGCGCGGTCGCGTTTGTCTGCTGGAAAACTGGATGCGGCGGATGCAGCGATCGATGCCGGGCTCAAGCTTGCGACCGATAAAGATATAGGAGGGCAACGTGCGAAGCTCATCGCATCCGCTGCGCAGTCGGCCCTGCTACGTGGCCAGCCGAAACGAGCGCTGGATCGCATATCCGAAGCACTGGTCGGAGTCGATGCCAGCAAGACAGGTCTGGTTTACAAGGACTTTCACCAGACCGCGTACGACGTGTTTCGGGCGGTAGGCGACTACAAGGCCGCGCTGGTGCATCTCCAGGCGCTCAAGCGGCTCGACGACAATGCGACCAAGCTGGCGACTAGTACCAAGACCGCGCTGATGGCGGCGCGGTTCGATTTCGCGAACCAGGAGCTGAAGATCAGCCAGTTGAAGGCGAGCGAATTGCAGCGCAGCATCGCGTTCGAGCGGGCGCGGGCGCAGACGCAGCGCTACGTGTTCCTGGGCGCCTCGGCCGCAGTCGCGATCGTCATCGCGTTGCTCGCGTTCGGCATCGTCACGCTCCGTCGCAGCCGTGATCAGGTCCGCGCGGCCAATGACGATCTCGCCGTGACCAACGACGCGCTAGGCAAGGCGCTGGCGGCCAAGACCGAGTTCCTGGCCACGACCAGCCACGAGATCCGGACGCCGCTAAACGGCATTCTAGGCATGAGCGAGGTCATGCTTGCCGATGAGCGGATCGAGCCCGCGCTGCGCGAACGGATCGGCGTGGTGCATGATGCCGGCGTTAGGATGCGCGCGCTGGTCGACGATATCCTCGACGTCGCCAAGATGGAGACGGGAAACCTGGCGATCGAATCAGCACCGTTCGACGTCCGCGCGACGATCACGGATGCCGCCCGCATGTGGGAGGATCAGGCTCGGGCGAAGGGATTGTCGTTCGCGATCGAGCTAGGCGGATGCCCGGCGATGATCATGGGCGACGCCGCGCGCGTGCGACAGATCGTCTTCAATCTGCTCTCCAACGCGCTGAAGTTCACCAAGTCCGGCCGCGTGACGTTGCGCATCGATCTGGACAGGGACGACCGCCTTCATGTCGCAGTGACCGATTCCGGCATCGGCATCCCGGCCGACAAGCTGGAGGATATCTTCGAGTCATTCCGTCAGGCCGATGCGGGGACCACCCGGCAGTTCGGCGGAACCGGGCTTGGCCTCGCAATCTGCCGCAACCTGGCGCGCGCGATGGGCGGCGACGTCTCGGTCAGCAGCGTCGTGGGGCAGGGGACGACCTTCACGCTCGTCCTGCCGGTGGTTCGCGCGCCGGACGCCGCGCCCGAGCCGGTCATGCCCGCCGAGCCGATAGCGCCGATCGTCGATGCGGTGACGCTGGTCGTCGACCGCAATCCGATCACGCGCAGCATGTTCAAGACGCTGCTCGCGCCCGATTGCGGGGCGACCGCCTTCGCGGCGTCCGTCGAGGACGCGGTCGCACGTCTGGAGTCCGGTGACGTGGTACGCGTATTGATCGACGACATGACGATCCGAGCCTGTGCGGACCCGCACGCTGCGCTGTCGCGGATCGCCGCGGCCGCGCTTCAGTCGGGGGCGGAAACGTCGTTGTTGTGGCCGGTTTCGGCGGACGCGGAGCGACAGGAATTGCTCGCTACCGGCATCACTCAGGTAATCTCCAGACCGGTCAGCGGCGGGGAACTCGTCACACGTTTATTACATGGATCAGTTTCAAATAAAAACGCAAATCCGAACCTTGTATCGCACGCTGCTTGACGCGTAGATGCTGCGATATGATGCCGATTTTACCTCCGCTGCTTGACCCTCCGAGGGGGCGGAAGTGAACGTTCTGTTCATCGAGGACGACCGGATGAATCGGCGTGTTGTCAAGGACATGCTCGACGTCGCGGGCGTGACCATGGTCGAGGCGGAAAGCGCCGAGCAAGGCCTTGAGATCCTCGACGAGCAGGATTTCGTGATGGTTCTGGTCGACCTGCGGATGCCCGGCATGGATGGCATCACCGCGATCGAACATATTCGCGCCCGACCCGACGCGAAGGCCAAGGTTCCGATCATCGTCGTGACCGCCGACATCGCCCCTGACCTTCGCGAACGCTGCATGGTCGCGGGCGCCGACGACGTGATCTTCAAACCCGTCGCGATGGACGCGTTGTTCGACGCGATGGGTACTATCCTCGCCCGCGCTGCCGCCGGCGACGGGATGATCGACTAGCCTCTCAGGGGCGGGGCTTCAGCGCCTCGCCCAGCGACGCGGTCGCGCTGCCTCGCCGCGCGGGCTTGGGCTGCGATGGATCGGGCGACCAGCCGGTCAGGAAGACGATCCGGAACGTCTCGTGGGTGCGGCCGCCCGCATCCGCCGCTTCTGCGAAGGCGGCGAACGTGCGTCCGACCACCGCCGAGGTCAGCGGCTGGCGCTGCGCCAGGATATTGCTGGCCGCCATGCCACGAAGGTCGCCGAACAGCCGGCCGAGATCGCGGTAGCCGACATCGAGCGTCTCGACATCGGCCACCGGCAACGCGAATCCGGCCCGCATGAGCAGGTCACCGGCGGATCGTACGTCGATCTGCGGATGGAGCCGCGCGGCCGGGCGATCGCCCTCCGCGGTCCGAAGCGCAGTGCGCAGCGCCAGCAGGCTGCCCGCGCCGACGAACGCGCCAAGGAACAGGCCGTCGGGACGCAGCACGCGGCGGATCAGCGCCAGCGCACCCGGCAGGTCGGCGACCTGATCGAGTACGCCCGCGCTCACCACCAGATCGAACGAGGAATCGGCGAAGGGCAGCCGGTCCTCGTCCGCCTGCACGCCGCCGGACCGCGCGGCAAAGGCATATCCCGGATCGCAGCGTGCGACGCGGGCACCCGGCGGGGCGACGAAGCTTCCGTCGAAACAGCCGAGATCGAGAACGTCCGCGAAGTCCCGCGTTACCGCGTCGAGGCGTTCGGCGATGCCGTCGAGCATCGTCGCGCGCAGGAAATCATGATCGGCATAGCCGGGCGCGGCCCTGTCGCGGCGTAGGCGGCGGGCGGCCCGGTCGAAGATTTCGGGGGCGGCATTTTCTGAAACGATATCGGACACGTCTGCGCTTGTGCCGTGGTCGCGCCGCGCCGACAAGCTCTGAGGTAGAACGCGGGCTCTGAGGTCGTACGCGGGGTCTGTGCTCGCACGCGGGGGCCGCAGTCGCGTGGCGGGAGGCCTGCATGAGGATACGCGACCCTTTCCGTCACATCCTCGGGTTCGCGCTGCCACCGCGTTGCCCCAGTTGCGGCGTGCCTGTCGCGGAGGATCACCGGTTCTGCGCGATCTGCTGGACCGCGCTGCGGTTCCTCGGTCCGCCATGGTGCGCGCGCTGCAACCGACCGTTCGCGTTCGATCGCGGCGAGGGCTCGTGCTGCGCGGCTTGCCTCGCCGCACCGCCGCGTCACGCCGGCGTCCGCGCTGCCGTCGCTTACGGACCGATCGCGCGCACGCTGGCGCTGCGGCTGAAATATGGCGGTCGGATCGCCTTTGCCGAGACGATGGCGCGACAGATGCGGCGACTGCTGCCCCCCGACACCGACCTGCTCGTCCCCGTGCCGCTGCACCGCTGGCGGATCTGGTCGCGCGGCTTCAACCAGGCCGCGTTGATCGCCGACGCCGTCGCGCTGTTGTCGGGTGTGCGCCATGACCGCAACGTCCTGATCCGCACGCGCCGCACCATCCTGTTGCGCGGCCTGGGCGGTCGGCAGCGCGCCAAGGCGGTGGCCGGCGCGTTCGGCGTGGCCGCACCCGATCGCGTACGGGGCAGGGCGATCGCGCTGGTCGACGACGTCTACACCAGCGGCGCGACCGCCGACGCGTGCACGCGCGCGCTGTTGAAGGCAGGCGCGCGATCGGTGACGATTCTATGCTGGGCCCGTGTCCTCTCGTCGCCGGACGATTGACAAGCGCAGGGCGAAACCACACCTCCGCCTGCATGGCTAAAGTCGAAATCTACACCAAAGCGTTCTGCCCGTACTGCACGCGCGCGCTGAAACTCCTCGCATCGAAGGGTGTCGAGCCCGAGCAGTTCGACGTCACCATGGGTGGCCCGAAAAAGGCCGAGATGGTCGAGCGGTCCGGCGGTCGCAACACGATGCCGCAGGTCTTTATCGACGGTAAGCATATCGGCGGGTCCGACGATCTCGCCGCGCTCGACGCCAAGGGTGGGCTCGACCCCCTCCTCGCCTGATGATCAGGATCGGCGTTCTCCAGATGACGAGCGGGATCGATCCCGCCGTCAACGCCGCAACATTGGTCGATGCGATCGGTGAGGCTGGAGCGGCCGGTGCAGCGATGTTGTTCACCCCCGAGATGTCGGGGCTGATCGACCGCGATCGTACGCGGGGCGCGGCGTCGATCGTCACCGAGGACGCCGATCCGGTGCTGGCGGCGGTGCGCGCCGCCGCCGCTAACGCCGATATATGGGTGCATCTCGGCTCGCTCGCGGTCCGCCGCCCGGATGGCAAGTTCGCCAATCGCGGGTTCGTCATCGATCCTGCCGGCACCATTCGTGCCCGCTACGACAAGCTGCACCTGTTCGACGTCGACCTTCCGACCGGTGAAAGCTGGCGGGAGTCCGCGGCCTATGTCGGCGGCGAGACTGCGGTCGTCGTCGATACGCCGGCCGGCCGATTGGGCGCGTCGATCTGCTACGACCTCCGCTTCGCCGATCTCTACCGGGCGCTGAGCAATGCCGGCGCGACGATGCTCTCCGTTCCCGCTGCCTTCACCCGACCGACCGGCGCCGCGCACTGGCACATCCTGCTACGCGCACGCGCGATCGAGGCCGGCGCGTTCGTCGTCGCGGCGGCCCAGACCGGCGTGCATCAGGATGGGCGCGAGACATATGGGCATTCGCTCGTGGTCGATCCGTGGGGCGAGGTGATCCTCGATATGGCCGAGCCCGCCGGATTGGGGTTCGCGGACATCGACTTGACGCGGGTCGAGCAGGTCCGCGCGCGCATTCCCGCGCTCGCGCATCGTCGGGAGATTCCTCCCGTTACGACCGTGGCATGATCGTCTTCGACCTCAAATGCGGTGGCGAGCACGTGTTCGAGGCATGGTTCGCCTCGAGCGACGCCTATGAAGTGCAACGCGCCGCCGGCCATGTCCGCTGCCCGCTCTGCGACGACGGCGACGTCGTCAAAGCGCCGATGGCACCCTCGATTCCGTCCAAGGGCAATGCCAGGCCGTCGCCGCCCAGTCCGGCAATGGTGAAGGCCGCGATGACGCTGATCGCCAAGCAACAGGCCAAGGCGCTGGAGTCCTCGGAATGGGTCGGCACCGCCTTTGCCGATCGCGCCCGCGCCATGCATCTCGGTGAGGAGAAACACGCGACCATCCACGGTCAGGCAAGCCTCGCCGAAGCCAAGGCCCTTGTCGAGGAAGGCGTACCCGTCGCGCCGCTACCGATGCCGGTGATCCCGCCGAACAAGGCGAACTGACGCACTATCGACGGGTGCTGGCGGAAGAGGTGGGATTCGAACCCACGGATGGGTTACCCCATCGCTGGTTTTCAAGACCAGTTCCTTAAACCACTCGGACACTCTTCCGTACCGGCGCTCGGACGAGCCGGACGACGGCGTCTAAGCGGAGAGCGGCGGGATCGCAACCGTTGCGATACGCCGCCGTATCGCCGCATCCGATTGCGCGAGGGGCGGGCGGTCCGCTAGGCTGCCCGCATGGACCTAGATGCGATTTCGCACCACTTCTTCGGCACGACCGACATCGACACGCTCAGCCCCGAGGCGCTGGAAGCGGGACGCGACCGCGTGTCGCTGGCGTTCGGCACCGAGCGTGAGCCCGGCCGGCGGTTCGCGTTATGGGCGGTGTTGCGCGCGACCGGCGATGCGCCCGATCCGATGCGGGCCTTCAAGGACCCGCGGGAGCAGCGCGCGGCGCAGATGTACGCGTCTGCGATCGGCATGGCCGGCGCAGACGACTAGAGGATCAGGCCGCGCGGCGTTCCAGCAGCGCACGGTCGATCTGCCGGATCAGGTCCGCGATCGGTGGTACGTCATACCCGGCAGCCAGATCGCCATGCCGCGGCGACGCGCACATCCGCTTGCCGACCAGCGCGAAGATATCCTGTTTCTGTGCCATCGATCCGGTCCCTTCCAATCGCACCACTATGCCGGCCAAGCGTTAACCAAAGGTTCTGGGCGAATTTGGATCGGGTTGACCGTCGACGGGGGCAGGACACGCAACGCTCGCGGCGTTCCGGCGTTCTACTGGCACAGCGGCCGTATCGCATGGTTCGCAGCGCGCGGGGATTGATCCACTGGCCATGATATCACCGGCACGATCGCCCGCACATCCACAGGGCTGGACGACGTTGGAGGCGGTCCGCGCGCTGGCAGCCGACTGGGATCGCACCAACGGAGATGAGGTGTTTCCCGCCGAGCGCGTCGCCGCGCTGCACGAGGTGGGCGCGCTTGCCGGGTTCGTCGACGTCTCGTCACCCGAACGGACCGACGCGCTGGTCGATGTGTTGCGCGCGATCGGCGGTGCCGATCTCAGCCTTGGCCGCGTGTTCGAGGGGCATGTGAACGCGGCGCAACTGGTATCGGCCTATGGCGACGACGCCCAGCGGCGGACGCTGGCGGGCGATCTCGAGACCGGTCGCGTCTACGGGGTCTGGAATACCGAGCCGCAGCCCGGCCTGTCGATCCGGCAGGACGGGGATGGTCGCTGGCTGCTCCAGGGCCGCAAGAGTTTCGCGACCGGGGCGGGGCACCTCGACCGCATCCTGGTGACTGCGCGCGATGCGACCGGCGGCAAGCAACTCATCCTCGTCAAAATCGCAGGCGAAACCGCGCGTGCGGACAATAGCGGATGGCAGGTTCGCGGCATGCGGGGCACCTGCAGCGGCCTGTTCGATTTCTCCGACATGCCGATCGGTCCCGAGGGTATGATCGGTGCCCCCGACGTGTACGAGACCGAGCCGCGGTTCAGTGCCGGCGCATGGCGGTTCACCGCGGTCCAGCTCGGCGCGGTCGAGGCGCTGGTCCGCCATCTGCGCGATCACCTCGTCGCGACCGGCAAGGGCGACGACGCGGTCCAGCGTGCGCGGTTCGCCGCCTGTCTCACCGAGACGCGTAGCGCTGGCCTCTGGGTACGCCGCGCCGCGCACCTGGCGGAGGCGCAGGCGACCGAGGCGATCCCCTTCGTGCTGATGACCCGCGGCATCGTCGAGGAGGCGGGGCTGAAGACGATGGAGGCGGCGGCGCGCTCGGTCGGTACCGCGTCGTTCTTCGCTGCCAGCCGGATCGACCGGATCACACGCGATCTCGGGCTGTATTTGCGTCAGCCGGTGCCCGACCAGGCACGCGATCGGGCGGCGGCAGCATGGCTGGAGGAGGATTGCTGGGGCGACGATCGGTGGTGGTAGCGCCGGGCCATCGCGCCTGGAGCATGCTTTTCCGTCGCGCCCGACCGATGTCCGCCAAGGCGGCCGCGGCGCAAGGTCCGTGGCTGATCCTCGCGCCGCATCCCGATGACGAGACGCTCGGCTGTGGCGCGCTGATCGCCGCGATCGCCGCCAGCAGGGGCCGCGCGCATACCGCGTTCGTGACCGATGGCGCCGGATCGCACCCCGACGCACCCGGTTGGAGCCGCACGCGCATCGCTGGGTTACGCCGCACCGAAGCCGCCGCCGCGCTGCGCCTGCTGAGCGGAGAGGCCCCGCTACATCTCGACTGGCCCGATGCAGCCCCCCCGAAACCCGGCGACCCGCTCTTCGAACGCACCGCGGACCGCCTGGCAGCCTGGTGTTGCGCCCGCGATATTCGCCGGATCGCGGTCACGTGGGACGGTGAGCCGCACTGCGATCACGAGGCCGCCGCAGCCCTCGCCGATGCCGTTGCGCGGCGCACATCGGTTCGCCTGTATCACTATCTCGTCTGGGGCTGGACCGTCGCGGATCTGGCCGAGCGGGTCCGAAGGCTCCGCGTCGTCTCGATCGACACGGCGGGGGCCAAGCCGCGACAACGCCGCGCGATGGCATGCCACCGCAGCCAGCGCGGCGGGCGTATCGTCGGCGCCGCCGAAAACTTCCGCCTCCCCGACAGGATGCTCCGTCTGCTCGACCGGCCGACAACCCTATTGCTGGAGATGCCCCGTGCGTCGTGAACACTCGATCGCTCCCGACTATTTCGAGGCGCTGTACAAGGACAAGGGCGATCCCTGGGACTTCGAGACCAGCGCGTACGAAGCCGCCAAATACGCCGAGACGCTCGCCGCCTTGCCCCAGCCGCGGTTCGTCAATGCGCTGGAAGTCGGGTGCGCGAACGGTGTGCTGACAACCCAGCTCGGCTCGCGGTGCGACGCGTTGCTGTCGGTCGACGTCTCACCGACCGCGCTCGCCTCGGCGCGTGCGCGGTGCGCGGATCAGCCGAACGTGACGATCGAGCAGCGCCGCCTCCCCGACGAGGCGCCCGAGGGGATTTTCGATCTCGTGATGCTGTCGGAGGTCGTCTATTACTGGGATAGCGCCGACATCGTCCGGCTCGCAGGCTATCTGCGCGGTGCCGTGGCATCAGGCGGGTATGTGATGCTGGTCCACTGGATCGGCGAGACCGATTATCCCAAAAGCGGGGACGAGGCCGTTGCCGAACTGCAGGCTGCGCTCGACGATCGCGTCACGGTCGTTCGCAGCGACCGGCACGAGGCGTACCGGCTCGATCTCTGGCGGCTGGAAAGTGCGGGTTAGGCGGATCAACGACTGCGCCTCCCGGATCGCCGCGGGCAAAGTCGCAAAGCTCAACCGGTCGTCCGGCCTAGCAACCGCGGGGTTGAGCGCCGCCACCACGGCATAGGTTTCGTGCAAGGGCGCATCGATCGGCTGGTCGATCCACCGCGCCACGGCGTCGGCCATCCCACCCGGCGCGCGACCAGAGATCCGGCAGGACGTGAACACGCGCACGTTCAGCGGGTGGCGCACCTTGCCGCCATGCGCGCGAATGCGGTCGAACAACGCACGATCCTCTGCCACCGACGGCGTGGGCGCCCCGCCAATTCGACGGTACATCGCATGCGTGACGGCAATGCTCGCGCCGCCTTCGTAGAAATGGCGAGGCCAGGGATCGTCCGCCTTCGGCTCGGCGCGAGCGCGAAGATAATCGAGCGCGGTGTAATAGCGTCCGAGCTGGTCCAGCCGTCGCCGTGCCGTGGCGCCCAGCGAGGCTCGATCCGCCTTTAGCGTCAGCGCGCGCCCGGCCACGGCATCGTTGCCCGCATCGATATGCGCGACGATCCGCACGATCCAGTCGGCGGCGACGTTCGTGTCCGCGTCGGTCGACAGCAGCAAATCGGTATGATGGGTCAGCAGATCCGCGCCGGCATCGAGCGCAAGGCGCCGTGCCCAGCCGGCGTGCCGTGCCCCCGGTAAAAGCGAAACGGCCGACCATGCAAGCGTTGCATGGCTCGGCCGCCAAGTGTTCAAAATTTCGATCGTGCCATCGGTACAATCGTTCGCCATCGCGACGATGACGACCTTGCCACCGAAGCGCCCCGCCGCACGATCCAGCGCGTCGAGGCACTCGCCCAGATACTCGTCCTCGTTCTTGACGGGAATGGCCACCGCCACCGCACGCTGAGCGTACGGTGGCGATGCCTTGGGCTTTATCGAAGCGATCAAGCCGCCTCGGGGTCTTCGAACGCGGGAGCGTCGAGATCGACGTTCAGTTCGCGATCCCAGATGCGCAGCTTGCCGAGCGTCTTGAGGAACACATCGACATCGCCCTTGCCGCCCAGCGCGATGACGCCGTCGTCCATGTCCTCGTCCTCGATGCCGGCCTTTTCGAGGAACGGCCTCGCGTCGGCGTTGAAGCCGATGAACTTGGCATGCCCGAACGCGTCGCTGACGAAGTCCTTGGCGGTCTTGTCCTTGCCGAGCTTCTTCGCCCCATCCGCCGATACGACGATCGCAACGGCATCGTAGAGCACCGAAGGCGCGCCATCGATCTTCTGCTTGCCCTCCGCGAGCGTCCCGTCGTCGAGCGTTGCGCCCGCCACCTTCGGCGCGATGATCTCGTACGTGGCCTTCGCCGCGACGATCCCATCGACCAGTGCCTGGACGATCGCAGCAGGTGCCCCGTCCGTGACGAGGATACCGAGCTTGCGCCCTTCGAAGCTGCCCGTGGTGTTCTTCAGAATGCTGAGAGCATCCGAAGCAGGCAGGTCGGTGCGGGGCTCGACCGCAGCCCTCGCCTTGGGCGGCATCGCCTTGAGGCCAAGACCGGTCGCGACCGTCTTCGCCAGCTTCTCGTCGATGTTGAGCAGATGCCCGACCATCAACTCGCGGATGTCGACCCGCTCGACCTTCGACAGCTCGAACGTCAGCGCATCGCCGATGTGCTTCTGCTCGATCTCGGTCTGGCTGATGAAGAACTGCCGCGCCTGGCTATAGTGATCGGCGAACGTCGCCGAACGCACCTGAGCCTTGCGCCCCGTCTCCTGCGACGGGAAGTGCTTGTAGCCCTTGGTCGGGCTCTCGCGCGGCGTGCCTTCCCAGCTGTTCGGTTCATAGTTCGCACGGCCCTTGCGGGCATGCATCGCCATGTGGCCGTCCTGCTGGTAATTGTTCACCGGGATCTTCGGCGCATTGATCGGGATATGCGTGAAGTTGGTGCTGCCAAGGCGCTTCAACTGCGTATCGAGATACGAGAAGTTACGCCCCTGCAACAGCGGATCGTTGGTGAAACCAATCCCCGGCACGATGTTCTGCGTGCAGAACGCGACCTGCTCGGTCTCTGCGAAGAAATTGTCGACCAGACGATCGAGCTTGAAGCTGCCGATCATCCGCACCGGAATCTGCTCCTCGGGAATGACCTTGGTCGCATCGAGCACGTCGAACTCGAAATTGTCGGCGAACTCGTCGTCGAACAGCTGCACGCCCATGTCCCATTCGGGGAAGTTGCCCTGGTCGATCGCATCCCAAAGGTCGCGACGATGGAAGTCGGGATCGGCACCGTTGATCTTGACCGCCTCGTTCCACGCGACCGACTGGAGGCCCAGCTTGGGCTTGAAGTGGAACTTGACGTAGGTGCCCTTGCCCTCGGCATTGACGAGGCGGAACGTGTGCACGCCGAAGCCCTCGACGAAGCGGAAGCCGCGCGGGATCGTGCGGTCGGACATGATCCACATGACCATGTGCATCGATTCCGGGGTCAGGCTGATGAAGTCCCAGAAATTGTCATGCGCGGTCTGTGCCTGCGGGAAGCCGCGGTCGGGCTCCTGCTTGGCGGCGTGGATCAGGTCGGGGAACTTGATCGCGTCCTGGATGAAGAACACCGGGATGTTGTTGCCGACAACGTCCCAATTGCCTTCCTTGGTATAGAACTTCACCGCAAAGCCGCGCACGTCGCGCGCCAGATCGGCCGAACCCTTATTACCCGCCACCGTCGAAAAACGGAGGAACATCGGCGTCTGCTCGCCGACTTCTGTCAGGATGCCGGCGCTGGTGAATTCTTCCAGGCTCTCGGTCAGCGTGAACGTGCCGTGTGCGCCATAACCGCGGGCATGAACGACGCGCTCGGGGATACGCTCATGGTCGAAATGGAAGATCTTCTCGCGGAAGTGGAAATCCTCGAGCAACGTCGGCCCGCGATCGCCGACTTTTAGCGAATTCTGGTCGTCGGCAACCGGGATGCCCTGCTGCGTCGTCAATACGGCGCCTTCGCCGCTGGCGATCTGGTGCAGTTCGCCGCCTTCGCCGATCTGCGTTTCGAACGTGGCACCTTTCGGTGGCGTCCCGGTATCCTTGGCGATGGTCTTGGTCATGTGCCGTCCTCGTAGCTACTCAAGACCCACAGCGCGTGGCGAGCCGCAAGAGTTGCACCGAAATCGGACGCTTGATGCAGATCAGCGCGATTGCCGAACGGTTCATGGAGCCTTGGAGAAACTGACCGCGGGGCGCGTTGAGCGGCGATGCCTCCAGTGAAATCCCCAAGCGAAGGACCAGCCATGAACATCGACCTGACAGGCCAGGCCGCGATCGTCACCGGCGCGAGTTCCGGGCTCGGCCGCGCCTCCGCCATCGCCTTTGCCAAGGTCGGCGCGAAGGTCGCGGTCAACTATAACAGCAGCGCGGACAAGGCGCGCGAGGTGGTCGAGGCGATCGAGCGGGCGGGCGGCGAGGCCTTTGCGTGCAGGGCGGATACGTCCGACGAGGCGGCGGTCGTCAAGCTGTTCGACGAGACGGTCGAGCGTTACGGCGGCGTCGACATCGTCTTCGCCAACGCGGGCATGCAGAAGGACGCGGCCTATGCCGACTTGACGCTGGAGGACTGGAAACGCGTCATCGACGTCAACCTGACCGGGCAGTTCCTCGTGTCGCGCGAAGCCGTACGCCGTTTCCGCAAGCAGGGCGACCGCGGTTTCAGCCGTGCGATCGGGAAGATCCTGTTCATGAGTTCGGTGCACGAGGTCATCCCCTGGGCCGGCCACGCCAACTACGCCGCGTCGAAGGGCGGCAGCGGGATGCTGATGCGGACGCTCGCGCAGGAGATCGCCGGCGACCGCATCCGCGTGAACGGCATCGCCCCCGGCGCGATCGCGACCGAGATCAACGCGGACGCGACCGCCGACCAGGACAAGCTGCTCGAACTGATCCCTTACGGCCGGATCGGGGATCCCGAGGATGTCGCCCGCGCCGCGCTGTTCCTGGTGTCGGATGCGGCGGACTATATCGTCGGATCGACGCTCACCATCGATGGCGGCATGAGCCTGTATCCCGGCTTCCGCGATAATGGGTGAGCTTGGCGACAAGCCCGCAATACCCATCGCGGATCACGGCGCGATCGGTAATTTGGAAACCATCGCGCTGGTCGATACGGCAGGCACGATCGACTATCTCTGCTGGCCCTGCCTCGACAGCGCCTCGGTATTCGCACGGCTGCTCGACAGCGAGAAGGGCGGGCATTTCGCGGTCGCGCCCGACCTGCCCGGTGCGAACATCGTTCAGATGTATCTGCCCGAGACCAATATCCTGCTCACCCGCTGGATGGCGAATGCGGCGAGCATTGACCTCGTCGACCTGATGCCGGTCGGCAACGACGTCGACGATGCACCGCCCCGGCTGGTCCGACGACTGACCTGCACGCGCGGGGCGGCGACGATCCGCGTGCGGTGCGCGCCGCGGTTCGACTACGGCGCGGCGGGGCGCAAGGCATCGGTGGCCAGCAACGGCGCGGACGTCTCGCGCGGGCGGTTCGATCACGAAAGCGGGCTGGCGCTCGCGTTGCACGGCGCGGCATCGCTGGTCGCGGACGGTTGCGACCTCATCGCCGAGATCGCGTTGCGCGAAGGCGACACCGTGTCGCTGATCCTCAGCAACCCCGACGACGTCTCGCTCGACACCGAAGCGCTCGATGCGATCGTCGAGAAGGACATCGCCTATTGGCGGGCATGGAGCCGCCAGTCGCGCTATCGCGGCCGCTGGCGCGAGACGGTCGAGCGCTCGGCGATGGTGTTGAAACTGCTGACCTCGCGCAAGCATGGCTCGATCGCGGCGGCGGCCACCTTCGGCCTGCCCGAAGCACCCGGCGGCGTCCGCAATTGGGATTACCGCGCGACGTGGATCCGCGATTCCTCGTTCACCGTCTATGCGCTGCTGCGCCTCGGCTTCCAGAGCGAGGCGGTCGACTTCCTCCACTGGACGATGGACCGTGCGCAGGCGTGTTCGAAGGGCCATCTCGGCGTGATGTACGCGCTCGACGGCGGCCCGATCGCCGACGAGCGTCCGCTCGATCTTGCCGGGTTCGAGGGCGCGTCGCCGATCGTCGTCGGCAACGAGGCGAAGGACCAGACCCAGCACGATATCTACGGCGCGCTGCTCGACGCGACCTATCTCGGCACCAAATATGGCGAGCCGATCGCGCATGATTCCTGGATGGCGATCTGCCGGATCGTCGATCAGGTCTGTGAAACCTGGGCCACGCCGGACTCCGGCATCTGGGAGGTCCGCGGGCCGAAGAAGCATTATCTTCATTCCCGGCTGATGAGCTGGGTCGCGGTCGATCGCGCGGTGCGGCTGGCGCAGAAGCGCTCGCTGCCCGCACCGCTCGTCCGCTGGTCCGAGGTCCGGACCGCGATCAACGAGGATATCTGGGCGAATTTCTGGAACGACGACCTAGGCCGCTTCGTCCGCGCGATCGGCGATGCGCCCGAGGACTTGGCGGTCGATGGCGCGCTGCTGATGATGCCGCTGGTGCGCTTCATCGGCCCGACCGATCCCAAATGGCTCGCGACGCTGGAGGCAATCGGCGAGGACCTGTCCGACGACGGTCAGGTGTATCGCTACAAGATCGACGACGGCCTGCCGGGCACCGAGGGGACATTCGTCGCCTGCTCGTTCTGGTACGTCGAATGCCTCGCGCGGGCAGGGCGGTTGAACGAGGCGCGCTGGAATTTCGAGAAGCTGCTCGCGCATGGCAACCACCTCGGCCTGTTCGCCGAGGAAATCGCGCAGGACGGCAGCTTCCTCGGCAATTTCCCGCAAGGGTTCAGCCACCTCGCGCTGATCAGCGCCGCCTTCTACCTCGACCGCGCGCTCGACGATGGCGGGCCCAAGGCCTGGGCATGACCTTCACTCCGACAAGGATACGACCATGAACCTCGATATCGCAGGCAAGATCGCGCTCGTCACCGGCGCCGATAGCGGCATGGGCAAGGAAACCGCCCGGATGCTGTTGCAGGAGGGCGTGCGCGTCGCGATCACCGACCAGCCCGGCGGCGATCTGGATGCGAGCGCGACGGAGTTGAATGCGCACGGCGAGGTGATCGCGGTGGAAGCGGACCTGACCAAGCTCGACGACGTAAAGGTGCTGTTCGCCAAGGTCCGCGAGCAGCTCGGCGGGCCCGACATATTGGTCAACTGCGCGGGCGTGACCGGCGCGACCGGCGATTTCCTCGACGTCGACGATGCCGGCTGGCAGTCGACGCTCGACATCAATCTGATGGGCGCCGTTCGGGTCTGTCGCGAGGCGATCCCGGCGATGCGCGCCGCGAAATGGGGCCGGATCGTGCTGATGAGCTCCGAGGACGCGGTGCAGCCTTATGTCGACGAACTAGCCTATTGCGCGTCGAAGGCGGGGATTTCGAGCCTCTCGAAGGGGCTTTCCAAGGCCTATGGCTGCGACAATGTCCTCGTGAACACCGTCTCGCCTGCGTTCATCGCAACGCCGATGACCGACAAGATGATGAAGAAGCGCGCCGACGAGAAGGGGGTGAGCTTCGACGAGGCGATCGAGACGTTCCTCGAGGAGGAGCGCCCCGGCATGACGCTAAAGCGCCGCGGCACGGCGGAAGAGGTCGCGTCGGCGATCGTGTTCCTGTGCTCGGAGCGGGCAAGTTTCATCAACGGCGCGGATATTCGGGTGGACTCCGGATCGGTGATGACCGTCGCGGGCTGACGCGGAAGGCATCAAGCCGCCCACCTGCGCGGAACCGAACGATCCTCCCCCGCTAGGGGGAGGTGGCAGGCACTTGCCTGACGGAGGGGGAGGAAGGCACAACCGATGTTGCGTGTTCCTCCCCCTCCGTCGCTTCGCGCCACCTCCCCCTGGCGGGGGAGGATCGTAAAGCGCTGCTTACCCCTCGAACAAATCCTTGAACTGCCGCGGCTGCGACCGCAGATACTGGTCCGGCGCCTTCACCTTACCCCCAAGATGCGCCGCCGCATGCCATGGCCAACGCGGGTCGTACAAAATCGTCCGGGCCAGCGCGATCATGTCCGCATCACCGGTCCCGATGATCGCCTCGGCCTGCTCGAAATCGGTGATAAGCCCGACCGCGACGACCGGGATCGACACCGCCTGCTTCACCGCGCGCGCCAGCGGCACCTGATAGCTCGGCCCCACCGGGATCTGCTGTGCCGGCGTCGTGCCCCCGCTCGAGACATGGATGGCACTGCACCCACGCGCCTCGAGCGCCTTGGCGAACGCCACCGTCTGCTCCGAATCCCAGCCACCCTCGGCCCAGTCGGTCCCCGACACCCGCATCGTCACCGCGCGCTCCGCCGGGAACGCCGCCCGAACCGCATCGAACACCTCGAGCGGGAAGCGCATCCGGTTTTCGAGACTGCCGCCATAGTCATCCTCGCGCCGGTTCGACAGCGGCGACAAAAACTCGTGCAACAGATAGCCATGCGCCGCATGCAACTGCACCGCATCGATCCCGAGCCGCGCCGCGCGCACCGTCGCCGCCACGAACGCATCGCGCACCCGCGCCAGTCCTTCGGCATCGAGCGCGACCGGTGCGTTCTCCTCGGGCAGGAACGGCAATGTCGAGGGCCCCTCGGTCTGCCACCCATTCGGCTCACCCGGCGCGATCTGGAGCCCGCCCTTCCAAGGCACCTCGCACGACGCTTTCCGCCCGGCATGCGACAGCTGGATCGCGATCGGCATGTCCGACCAGCGCCGTACGCTCTCGATCACGCGCGCCATCGCCGCCTCGGTCGCATCGTCGTACAGCCCGACGTCACCATGCGTGATCCGCCCCTCAGGCAGCACCGCGCTCGCCTCGATCGTCAGCAGCGCCGCGCCCGACAGAGCGAGCTGGCCCAGATGGATCTGGTGCCAATCGTTCATGCAGCCGTTTTCCGCCGAATACTGACACATCGGCGCGATCACGATCCGGTTGGCGAGCGTCAGGTTGCCGACCGTGAGCGGCTCGAACAGTTTCGGGCCGCTCATGCGTGGATCGATCGGAAGGAAAATGGCATAGGGATGTTCCTTGAAATCTGAGAACGTGCGGCGAAAACTCGCTGCTGCGAGCGGAACATAGGAACCGGCGGACGGGTTTCACGGCAAGGAATGCTGCACCGCGGTAAAGCCGCGTCCGCAGCGAGACGATTACGACACGAAAAGGGTCTTCGCATTGCATCTACTGCCCGACACGCTCGACGCCGGCTCGGCCTATCCCCTCGGCGCGACCTTCGACGGCCTCGGCGTCAACTTCGCAGTCTATTCCGCCAATGCCGAAAAGATCGAACTGTGTGTCTATGACGAAACCGGCCGCCGCGAGCTGAAGCGCTATCCGCTCCCCGAATGGACCGACGAAGTCTGGCACGGCTACCTCCCCGACGCACAGCCCGGTCTCGTCTACGGCTACCGCGCGCATGGCCGCTACGCGCCCGAGGAAGGCCACCGCTTCAATCCTAACAAGCTGCTGCTCGATCCTTATGCCAAGCAGATGATCGGCGAACTGCGCTGGACCGACGCGATGTACGGATACCAGGTGAAGTCGCCGCGTGCGGATCTCAGCTTCGACCGCCGCGACAGCGCGCTGACGATGCCCAAGGGCGTCGTGACCGACAGCCATTTCGACTGGTCGCGCGACGTGCGCCCGAACACGCCCTGGTCCGAGACGGTGATCTACGAGGCGCATACCAAGGGCCTGACCAAGCTGTTCGAGGAAGTTCAGCCCTCCGAGCGCGGCACCTTCGCGGCGCTCGGCAACCCCAAGGTCATCGATCACCTCAAGCGCCTCGGCGTCACCGCGCTCGAGCTGCTGCCGATCCACACCTATATCCAGGACCGCTTTCTCCAGGAAAAGGGCCTGCGCAACTATTGGGGCTACAACACCCTCAACTTCTTCACGCCCGAGCGATCGTTCTTCGCGACCGACAGCCACAACGAACTCCGCCGCTCGATCCGCCGGTTGCACGCCGCCGGGATCGAGGTCATCCTCGACGTCGTCTACAACCACACGTGTGAAGGCTCCGAGCAGGGCCCGACGCTATCCTGGCGCGGCCTCGACAACGCCAGCTACTACCGCCTGGTAAAGGACGACCCCCGCTACGCAATCAACGACACCGGCACCGGCAACACGCTCAACCTCACCAAGGCCCGCGTGCTACAGATGGTCGCGGACTCGCTCCGCTACTGGGCGACCAGCTTCGGCATCGACGGCTTCCGCTTCGATCTCGGGCTGACGCTCGGCCGCACGGACACCGGCTTCGATCCCGGCGCGGGCTTTTTCGACGTCCTCCGCCAGGATCCCGTGCTCGGGCGCCTGAAGCTCATAACCGAGCCGTGGGATATCGGCCCCGGCGGGTATCAGCTCGGCAACTTCCCCCCCGGTTTCGCCGAATGGAACGACAAGTACCGCGACACCGTCCGGAAGTTCTGGCGCGGGGACCACGCGCAGCGCGCCGATCTCGCCGCCCGCCTGACCGGCTCGGCCGACCTGTTCGACCGCCGCGCCCGCCGCCCCTGGGCTAGCGTCAACCTGCTCGGCGCGCACGACGGCTACACGCTCGCGGACACGGTCGCCTACGAGGAGCGCCACAACGAAGCGAACGGTGAAGACAACAACGACGGCCATTCCAACAACTGCTCACGCAACTGGGGTGTCGAAGGCCCGACGGATGACCCCGCTATCCTGGAGACCCGGTCGCGCGTGATGCGCTCGATGCTGACCACCTTGTTCGCGTCGCTCGGCACGCCGATGCTGGTCGCCGGCGACGAGTTCGGCCGCACGCAGAACGGCAACAACAACGCCTATTGCCAAGACAACGAGATCAGCTGGCTCGACTGGGAGAAGGCGAAGTCCCCCGAAGGCGAGGCGCTGATCGACTTCACCGCGCGCTTGATCGCCCTGCGCCGCGAATACGGCATGCTCCGCGCCGGTAACTTCCTGTACGGGGACGACACCCCGGCCGAAGGGCTGAAGGACATCGAATGGTGGGACGAGCGCGGCCAGCAACTCACGGCGGAGGATTGGGACAACACCAACGGCCGTGCGCTGGTGATGCGCCGCGCGTGCGAGATGGAATCGGGTGAGATCCAGGTGATCTCGCTCTTCCTCAACGCCTCGGAGGGCCCGCTGACCTTCCACATGCCGCCGCCCGAAGAGGTGGAGCGCACCGTTCTGATCGACAGCAGCAAGCCCGAGCAGGGGCCGACCCCGATCAAGGACAGCTACGAGCTTCCCCCACAGAGTGCGGCGTTGCTGTCGTGGACGATCGAAGCGGCATGAATTGGGGACCGACGCTTGGCGAAGAGGGGACGACGTTCCGCCTATGGGCTCCCGATCGCGAAGCCGTGGCTCTGGAGATCGCGGATGGCGATCCGGTTCCCATGACGCGCAGCGCCGACGGCTGGTTCAGCACCTCGGCGCCCATAGGGCCAGGGACGCGGTACCGGTTCCGCCTGAGCGACGACCTCGCTGTGCCCGATCCGGCCTCGCGATCACAATCGGGCGGCGTCCATGGCTGGAGCGTCGTCGTCGATCACGCCGCCTATGACTGGCGCACCACCGACTGGATCGGCCGTCCGTGGGAAGAGATGGTCATCCAGGAAGTCCATGCCGGCGCGCTCGGCGGCTTCGCGGGAGTTGCGGAGCACCTCCCGGCAATCGCAGCGCTCGGCGTGACGGCGATCGAACTCATGCCGGTCAACGCGTTCGGCGGCGCCCGCAACTGGGGCTATGACGGGGTGCTGCCCTATGCGCCCGCCGAAAGCTACGGCACGCCAGACGAGCTGAAGGCGCTGGTCGACCGCGCCCACGAACTCGGCCTCGCGGTATTCCTCGACGTGGTCTACAATCACTTCGGTCCCGACGGAAACTACCTCGGCGCCTATGCGAAGAGCTTCTTCCACCCCGAAGTCGACACCCCCTGGGGCGGCGCGGTCGCCGTCGATCAGGCGCCGGTCCACCGCTATTTCGTCGACAACGCGCTGATGTGGCTGACCGACTACAAGTTCGACGGCCTGCGCTTCGACGCGGTCCACGCGATTGGGAACGACGAGTTCCTCGACGCGATGGCCGCCGAACTCCGCGAGAAGACCGAAGGCCGCCACATCCACCTCGTCCTTGAGAACGAAGGCAACGACGCCGACCGCCTCCACCCCGCCGCCTTCGACGCGCAGTGGAACGACGACTTCCACAACGTCCTCCACGTGCTGCTCACTGGCGAGACGAGCGCCTATTATGCTGACTTTTCAGACAGTCCGGCAGAACGCCTCGCACGCTGCCTCAGCGAAGGTTTCATCTACCAAGGGGAGGGCTCGCCCAACCACGACGGCAAGCCGCGCGGCAAGCCCAGCGCGGACCTGTCGCCGACCGCGTTCGTCGCCTTCCTCCAGAACCACGACCAGATCGGCAACCGCGCGATGGGAGAGCGGCTGACGCTGCTCGCCGATCACCAGAAGTTGCGCGCGGCTACCGCGTTGCTCCTGCTCGGCCCGCAGATTCCGCTGCTGTTCATGGGAGACGAGCACGGCAGCGAGAGCCCGTTCCTGTTCTTCACCGACTTCCACGACGAGCTCGCGGACGCGGTGCGCGAAGGCCGCCGCAAGGAGTTCGCCAAGTTCGCCGCCTTCGCCGATCCCGAGGCGCGGAAGGCGATCCCAGACCCGAATGCACACGAAACCTTCCATCGATCCCGCGCGCAACCAGGCGCCGCCGCCGCCGAGTGGCAGGACCTGTATCGCTCGCTGTTGGCACTTCGCCACGAGGCGATCATCCCCCGGCTAGCTGGCACGGAGTCGATCGGGGCCGAGGCGATCGGGGAGGGGGCCGTCGTCGCCCGCTGGAAGATGGCCGACCGCGCGGTCCTCACGATCGCGCTGAACCTCGGCCATGAGGTCGTAGCGTTCCCGGATATCGAGGCCGCACCGATCTTTGCCGATGGCGAACTCGGCCAGCCCGGCAGCGTCGCAGTCTGGCTTGAGCGATGAGCGACCTGCAAACGCTTGCGACCGCCGCCGGTCTGCAACTCGAATGGCGGGATGCGGCCGGTCGCCGTCAGACGGTGTCGGACGAGGCGTTACGGGCGATCCTCGATCGCCTCGGTCACCCATCGGCGAGCGCCACGCAGATCGCCGACAGCCTCAAAGCGATTGCTGCGAGGACCGCGCGAGCGCCCCGCTTCCTGTCCGTCGACGTCGGCGATCCGATCCAGCTCTCGACGACGCTATCCGGCAAGGCCGAACTCACCCTCGAAAACGGTAAGCGGACGTCGGTTGCGATCGGCCAAGGCGCGTTGAAGCCGATCGAGCATACCGGTTATTATCGTCTCCAAGTCGGCGACGACGTGATCGACCTGCTCGTCGCGCCGCGCCGCTGCTTCACGATCGCCGACGCCGTACCGGGGCGCAAATTCTGGGCGCCCGCGGTCCAGATACCCAGCCTGCGCAGCGATACTGCCAGGGCATTCGGCGACTTCGGCACACTCGCGGAGACCGCCCGAGCGTTCGGTGAGCGCGGCGCCGACGCGCTCGCGATCAGCCCGACCCACGCTCTCTTTCCCGCCGACGCCAGCCGGTACAGCCCTTACGCGCCATCCAGCCGGCAATTCCTCAACGGCCTGTATGCAGATTGGTCTGCGTTCGCCGGGACGTCGGACGACCCCACGCCAGACCTGATCGACTGGCAAAGCGCGATACCCGCGAAGCTCGCACGCCTTCGCAACACCTTCGATCAAGATGCTCGGAAACTTGGCAAAACCCTCGACGCATTCAGGCGAGATAGCGGAGACGACCTCGAACGCCACGCCGAGTTCGACGCCCTCCACGCGCATTTCTTCGCGACCACCGGGGCGCACGGCTGGCAGCAATGGCCTGCCGGGTATCACGATCCTGGCAGCCCAGCCGTCCGCCGCTTCGTCACCGAGCATGCCGAGGCCGTCACCTTCTACGTGTTCCTCCAATGGCTCGCCCGCCGCGACCTCGACGCCGCGCAGACGGCCGCGAAGGATGCTGGTATGGCGATCGGCCTCATCGCCGACCTCGCCGTCGGCATGGACCCTGGCGGCAGCCACGGCTGGAGCCGTCGCGGCGATCTGCTCACCGGCCTGTCGATCGGCGCACCGCCCGACCCGCTGGGGCCGGACGGCCAGAGCTGGGGCATCACCGGCTTCGATCCGCAGTCGCTCCGCGAAACCGGGTTCGCCTCGTTCGTCGCGACGATCCGCGCAGCCCTCGCGCATGCCGGCGGCATCCGCATCGACCACGCGTTCGGCCTCCGCCGCCTCTGGGTCGTCCCCGAAGGCGCGTCGGCGGCGGAGGGCGCCTATCTCGACATGCCGTTCGACGACATGATGCGGATCGTCGCGATGGAGTCCCAACGCGCGCAGGCGATCGTCATCGGCGAAGACCTCGGCACCGTACCCGACGGCTTCCGCGAGGCGATGGACGCGCGCGCCATGCTCGGGATGCGCGTGCTCTGGTTCGAGCGCGACGCCGACGGCTTCGTGCCCCCCGCGAAATGGTCGCCCGACGCGGTGGCGATGACCGGCACGCACGATCTCGCGACGATCGCGGGCTGGTGGAGCGGCCGCGACATCGACTGGACGTGGGACCTCGGCCGCAAGTCCGACGCGGTTGACGAACCCGCAGACCGGGCGGCCCGCGCCGACGATCGCGGGGCACTCTGGTCCGCTTTCGACACGGGCGCCAAACAACCATTGCCCGATGATACCGACCCCGTCGTCGACGTCGCGATCGCGCATGTCGCCGGCACGCCCTGCGCGCTGGCGATCATACCTATCGAGGATCTGGCCGGGGTGATCGAGCAGCCCAACCTGCCCGGCACGATCGACGAACATCCCAATTGGCGCCGCCGCCTGCCCGACACGACCGAGGCACTGCTTCAACGCCCCGCCGTCGCCGCCCGCATCGATGCGCTCAACGCCACGAGACCCGCATGACCCCCCCCACCACGCCGCGCGCAACCTATCGCTTCCAGTTCCACAAGGACTTCACCTTCGCCGACGCCGAGGGGCTGGTGCCGTATCTCGACGCGCTCGGGATCAGTCACCTCTACGCCTCGCCGATCACCACCGCCCGGAGCGGGTCCACGCACGGCTACGACGTCGTCGACCCGACCCGGATCAATCCCGAACTCGGCGGTGAGGCCTCGTTCCGCAGCCTCCTCGCCGCCCTCCGTGCACACGGAATGGGCGTCATCATCGACATCGTCCCCAACCACATGGGCGTTGCGGGTGGTGAGAATCCGTGGTGGAATGGCGTCCTAACGCACGGCGAAACAAGCGAATTTGCGCGCTACTTCGACATCGATTGGCGCGAGAAGCTGGTGCTCCCGATCCTGGGCGATCCGCTCGCTGAGACGCTCGCGAGTGGCGCGTTGAAGGTCGAGCAGGAAGATGGTCGCTACATCCTCGAAGCGTATGGCGAACACCGCCTGCCGATCCGCGACGAGGATCAGGCGACCGCAGCAACCGACGACATCGCCGCGCTGGTCGATCGCCAGCATTACCGCCTCGCGTCATGGCGCGTCGCCAATGACGAACTCAACTGGCGGCGGTTCTTCACGATCAACGACCTTGCCGGTTTGCGTGTTGAAGATCCGGTCGTGTTCGACGCCACGCATGCGCTCTATTTCCGCCTCTATGCCGAGGGCCTGATCGATGGCGTCCGCGTCGATCACGTCGATGGCCTGACCGACCCCGCCGGCTATTGCCGTCAACTCCGTGCGAGGCTCGATGCGATCGAACGGCCCGCCGATGCGCCGCCCGGTCCGGCCTATATCGTCATCGAGAAGATCCTCGCCGACGGCGAACCGCTTAGCACCGACTGGCGCGTCGACGGCACCAGTGGGTACGACTTCATGGAGCAGGTGACGGCCTTGCTCCACGCGCCCGCCGGTGCCGAACCGCTCGCCAAACTCTGGGCGGACATCAGTGGCCGTTCCCCCGACTTCGCGCCCGAGGAACTGCGCGCGCGGCAGGAATTGCTCGCATGGCAGTTCGACGGGCAGCGCCGTGGCTGCGTCGAGGCCTTCGTCGCACTCGCCCGCTCGACGCCCGAATGCGACGGCCTTACCCGCGGCATGCTCGACCGCGCGATCGAGCGACTGCTCTGGGTCTTCCCGGTCTATCGCACCTACGGAACGGGCGACGCCGCCCCGGCAGCGGACGCCGCGATCCGCGAGACGGTCCGCCGACGCATCGCGCAGTTCGTCCCACCGGGCGAGGGCGCCGTGGTCGAACGAATCCTCGCATGGCTGGCAGGCGAGGGTCCCGGGGACGCCAGGCTCGCAGCGGAAGCGGTGCGCAAGTTCCAGCAACTCTCCGCGCCGATCGCGGCGAAGTCGGTCGAGGACACCGCGTTCTACCGCTACGGCCGCCTGCTCTCGCGCAACGACGTGGGGTTCGACGCCGCGCGCATGTCGCTGGATATAGACGATTTTCACGCAGCCATGATCGGCCGGGCCCGCGACTGGCCGGCGGCAATGCTCGCGACCGCGACCCACGACCACAAACGTGGCGAAGACGTCCGCGCACGGCTCGCGGTGCTGAGCGAGGTGCCCGACCTATGGCGTACGCATGTGCAACGATGGCGCGAATTCGCCGCGCCGTTTGCCGACGGGGTCGATCCCGCCGACGCCTATATGCTGCTCCAGACGCTGTTCGGTGCATGGCCCGACGGACTGACCGCATCGGATGCCAAGGGCCTATCGGATTTTGCCGAGCGGATCGTCGCGTGGCAGGAAAAGGCGCTGCGTGAGGCGAAGCTGCGGTCTTCGTGGGAGGCGTCGGACGAGGCGTACGAGAGCCGCTGCCACGATCTCGCCCGCGCGCTGCTCGATCCCGAGCGGTCGCCGGCATTCCTGGACGACATGACGGCGTTCGTCGCGCGGATCGCACCCGCGGCTGCGGCGAACGGCCTCGCGCAGCTCGCGCTCCGCTACACAGTGCCCGGCGTGCCCGACCTCTATCAGGGAACGGAGACCGCCGACCTGAGCCTGGTCGATCCCGACAATCGCCGCCCGGTAGATTACGCGCGACTCCAGGCATCGTTGGATGGCAAAACGCCAGCTAAGATGGCGCTGATCCGGCAGCTTCTCGCAATGCGAAGGGATCATCCGACATTGTTCTCGGAGGGGCGCTACGAGCCCATCGCCGTCACCGGGATCCGCGGGGATCAGGTGCTTGCGTTTCGGCGAATCGGCGACGATGCAAGCCTTCGCTGCGTCGTTCCGCTCCGCTGTGCCGAGTGCCATCTCGACCGGATCGACGCCCGCGACTGGTGGGGCGATACTGCGCTCGCATTCGGCGAAACGCTCGCCGATCTGCTCGGCGCGCGTTCCGTTTCGATCGAGATGCTCCCCGCGAAAGGCTGAGCGATCAGCGGCCTGCGAGGTAGCGGGCGAGCGGGTCGATCATGTCCTCGGGAATACGGCGGGCGATCACCGGCATCGTCGCCTGCGATTTCCGCGCGTCGACCACCGTCTCGTCGCCGCGCCAGTTGCGCAGCCGTTGAGCGATGTAGCTGGCACGCTGGCCGGCTAACACAGGGTACGGCTTGCCGGGCGCGTGGCAGCTTGCGCAGGCGGGAAGCTGGACCTTCGTTAGTCCCTCACGGTCGATCTTCGCGGCCTCGCTCGAGCGCGACGGGGTGACGCTGCCAATGCCCGGCATTGCCGCGAAGTGATCCGCAAGCCGCGTCATTTCCGCGTGCGTCAGCGTCGCGGCGGCGTTCGCCATCACCGCGCTCTGGCGCTTGCCGGACGCATAGGCCTCCAGCGCAGCGCTGAGATACGCCGGGTTCTGGCCGCCGAGCACGGGCATGTCGGGCTGGCCGCGGCCACGGCCGTCCGCGCCGTGACAACCGGCGCAGGTCGCGATCCTGGCGTCGGCAACACCCGGTACTTCGGTCAGCGAGCGATAGGTCGCGGGCGACATTTCGGGCAGCAGGCGGACGAACGCGACCATGCGGCGGACTTCGTCGTCGCGGTCCTTCGCCGCCCAGCCGGGCATGCCGGTGTATTTGACGCCGTGCTTCAGGATCCAGAAGATCTGCTTGTCGGACCACTCGCGCGCGTTGATCGACAGGTCGGGGGCAGGGGGCGTCGCGGCCTGCATGACGGGGAGCGGGCGCACGCCGGGGGCGCCGTGGCACGAGGCGCAGCTTGCCTTGAACAGACCGGCCGCGCTGACCAGGCCTTCGTTGGCTTTCGGATCGTCGGGCGCGGTAACGGCGGCGTAGGTGCGGACCGAGTTGCGCATCGTCCAGTGGAGGAACCAGTCGGTGATCTTCCAATGGCCCGACGACGCGGCGATGTTGAACACGCCCGACCAGGCGAACAACAGCCCGGCGAGCGCCAGCGCGACGATGGCGGCGGCGGCGCGCGCCCAGGTGATCCGGATCGTCATGCGGTCGCGCTCCGTGTCTTCAAAAGTCCGCCGAGCATCGCCAGCCCGCCGATGAAATAGCTCACCGCGCCGACCATCAGCATGACGACGCCGCCGAGTTGCTGGTCTTCGAGCGCGTCGAGGCCGTGGATCGCAGAATGCATCTCCATCATCGCGTAGAGCGGGCGCGGGGCGAGGCCGATCAGCGCGCCGAGCAGCGTCATGTGCATCGAGGTCAGCAACATCGCCGCAACGCCTGACGCGCGTCGATCGCTCGCGCCGCCAATACGCGTGCCGAGCACCGCGCTCCACAGGAGGACGCCGGCAGCGAGAAAGCTCGCTTGTTCGATCAGCAACGCCACCGGCTGCATGTCGACGCGCAGCCTCAGCGCGGGGAGGTGCCAGAGCCACACCACGACCAGCTCGACCAGCGACATCGCGAGCGGGGTCACGATCGCAGGCCAACGCTCGGCCGGATCGAAGCGACTTCCCGCGACCCCGTAGGCAAGGAACGGCGCGGCGACCGCGACCGCGATCATGTGCCCCGCCATGTGCCCGACCATCCCCAGCGGCGCGGCGGCGAACGCCCAGCCGATCGGGACGAGTGCGATCCCCAGCCCAAGGCTCGCGCGTCTCATCGGCAATCGCCGAAGATGATGACCGGCAGCGCGGTGAAGATGACTGCGACGAAGCTCAGCCCCGCCAGCAACCGCGTCGACAGCGCCAGGAATCGCAGCCGGTCGATCGCCGTGCCCTGTTCGTGCGGCGCCGGATCGCCCGGCGTCTCGGACTGGACGCGCGCGATATAGCCTGCGGCGACGATCCCCAGCAGCGCCACGATCGTCGCGATCAGCGTCGCGAGCGGGAAGCCGGTCAAGGCGGTCCCCGGGGTCGGCGATTTCGCGCACGTCACCGCCACCCACAGATAGGAGAACAGGAAATGCACGGCCCAGATCGTCGGCGGGACGATTAGCGTCCACAGCGTCACCTTCAGGTCGCGCGCCCAATGCTTTCGGTCGGACTCGGACTTCCGGTTGGGCTTTGGCTCGGTCATGCGACCCCCGGGAACAGGCCGATCGTGCAGAAGGTCACGATGCCGGTCAGCGCGAGGAAATGATGGTACACGGTGATGTTGCGCAGGTCCGCGTCATAGACCGGCGTCATCTTCCCCGCGAGGCTGCGCGCCAGCGTATAGGCCTGCATGATGACCCCGATCGCGGCGTGGACCGCAGTCCAGATCGCCAGCGTCCAGACGATCGCGGGATAGACGTGGAGTTCGGGATCGAGCCCCGAATACCAAGGCCCGGCAAGCCCGGCGAACAGGCTCGCCAGTGTCGCGACGATCCCGACGACCAGCAGCGCCCGGCCCGCGCCGACGTTGCCGCGGCGATGCACCTCACGCGCGCCGACGGTCGCGGCCCAGCCTGCCAGAGTCAGCGCCAGCGCGACCATCGGCCAGAACACGCCCGGCCCGTTCAGCCCTGCGCCGCTCGGCGGGAAGTCGTTGTGGATCGTCCAGAAGAAGAAATAGCCAAAAACGAGTCCTGAAAACGCGGTCGCGTCGGCCATCATCGTGATGAACATCGCCCACCAGCCCGGCGCCGATGGGCCGGAGGTGTAGAGCGGCACCTCGATACCGTGACCGATATGCTTGGTCGGCTTTTCGGGGATCTCGGCGGTCCCGGTCCACAGCCACCACAGCACGCAGGCGAGCGTCGCGACGCCGCTGACCGCCGACCAGATATAGAGGTGGTAGGTCGTGAGGATGAACACGCCCGCGAGCGCGACCGCGGTCATCATCGGCTTCACGCTAGGGGTACCGAGGCGGATCACCTGCAACGGCCGCGCGTCGAGCACGGTGGTGATGATCGACTCGCGCCGCATCTCCTCCGCATCGGGCAGGAAGAAGCGGCCCTCGTCGACCTTCTGGACGAAGTTCTTCTGGTCCCAGATCGGATAGCGGCTCTCGATCAGCGGCACCGATCGGATACCCCAATCCTCGTCGTCCGGATGCGCGAGCCATTCGAGCGTGCCCGCATTCCACGGATTGCGCGGTGCCTTCGGACGGCGCGGTGAAAGCGCGAGGTCGATGCAGACGATCACGACGCCAGCTGCGAACATGTACGACCCGATCGTCGAGGCAAGGTTCAGCCCGCCGATCCCGAGTTCTTCCGGATAGGTGAACACGCGGCGCGGCATGCCGAGCAGGCCGGACAGATGCATCGGGAAGAAGGTCAGATTCATGCCCACGAACATGATCCAGAACGCGGTTCGCCCGAGCCTGTCCGACAGTTTCTTCCCCGTCACCAGCGGCCAGTAATAATACAGCCCGGCGAACAGCGGCAGCAGCGTACCCCCGATCAGCACGTAATGGAGATGCGCGACGATGAAATAGGTGTCGTGCGCCTGCCAGTCGAACGGCGCGACCGCGACCATCACGCCGGTCAGCCCGCCGATCACGAACACGGCGAGGCTGCCCGATGCGTAGAGCAAAGGCGTCGATTTCTTGACGTTGCCTGCCCACAAAGTCGCGATGAACACGAAGATCTGCACCCCGGTCGGGATCGCCACCGCTTCCGAGGCGGCTGCGAAGAAGGCGAGGCTGATCTTCGGCAGCCCGGTCGTGAACATGTGGTGGACCCACAGCCCGAAGCTCAGGAACGCCGTGCCGACCGCGGCGAGAACGATCCACGGATAGCCGAGGAGATGCCGCTGCGCGAACGTCGGGATCAGCATCGCGAACAGCGCGATCGACGGCAGGAAGACGATGTAGACCTCTGGGTGCCCGAAGATCCAGAACAAATGCTGCCACAACAGCGGATCGCCGCCCTTCTCCGCGTTGAAGAACGGCCAGTTCAGCAGCCGCTCCATCTCGAACAGCACGTCGCCCGCGATCAGTGGCGGGAACGCGAACAGGATCATCACCGCGACGACCAGGATGTACCAAGCGTAGAGCGGCATCAGGTTGAGGCGCATGCCCGGCGGACGGCATTTCAGCACGCCGACGATCAGTTCGACCGCGGCGGCGACCGAGGAAACCTCGATGAAGCTCAAGCCCAGCATCCAGATGTCCGCGCCAAGCCCGCTCAGATCGGTCCGCGTCGTCAACGGCGGGTACATGAACCAGCCGCCATCGGGCGCCGCGTCGAAGAAGATCGAGCCGGACACGAACACGCCGCCGATCAGGAACGACCAGTATCCGAACCCGGACAGTCGCGGGAACGGCAGGTCGCGCGCGCCGAGCAGCTGCGGCAACAGGATGATCGACACCGCCTCGAACATCGGCACCGCGAACAGGAACATCATCATCGAGCCGTGCAGCGTGAACAGCTGGTTGAACGTGTTCGCCGTGACGAGATCGTTGTTCGGCACCGCCAGCTGCGTGCGCATGATCAGCGCGAGCACGCCTGCGAACAGCATGAAGCCGAACGCAGTCAGCGTGTACCACACGCCGATCCGGTTGTTGTTGACGTCGGTCCAGCGGAAGAACCAGCCCGATGGCGGCTTCCACACTTCGCGCAGGCGATCCTCCTGGCCTTTGCGGACCGCGGGATCATTCTGGTCGGGGGCGACGTACTGGGCGCTCTCGGTGGTCATTTGAGCCCCTGAAGATAGCTGGCGATCTGGTCGGCTTCGACGGCCGACATCTGCGGGAAGGCGGGCATCCGCACGCCCGGCTTGGTCTTGCCCGGATCGCGAACGAATCCGGCGATATTGGCCTTGGTCATCGGCAGGATGCCGGCGGCGAGCGTCGGGCGCGAACCAAAATGCGTGAGGTCCGGGCCGATCTTCGCGACCGGGCCGACACCGCGGACGCTGTGGCAGCCGCTACAGCCATAGCTCGCGAACAGGCGTGCGCCGGGGGAGGCTGTGACGGTCGCTGGGCGGGCCTGCTCGGCGAGCCAGCGCTCGAACGCGGCCGGCTCCATCGCGATGACGTCGAACGCCATCAGCGCATGGCCGAGCCCGCAGAACTCCGCGCAGACGCCGCGGTAAGTCCCCGCCTTGGTGGCGCGGACGACGAGGCGGTTGGTGCGGCCGGGGATCATGTCCATCTTGCCGGCCAGCCCGGGCACCCAGAAGCTGTGGATCACGTCGGGACTGCGCAGCGACAGTTCGACGGTGCGGCCGACGGGCAGGCGGAGTTCGTTGGCCGCCTCGACCACCGACCCACCGGGCGGGGCATAGCGGACCCGCCACCAGAATTGCTCGCCCTCGACGCCGATGCGGAGATCATTGTTGGCGACTTCGCGGGGGCGCATCGCGGGGAGCGCGTAGAGCAGCAGTGCAAGCAGGATGATCGAGGGCCCGATACCGCCGAGCCACAGCACCAGCTTCATCCCGCCCTTGTGCGTCAGGTCGCCCTCGGGCGCGCGCATGGCGTGGCGCATGAGCAGCGCGAGGCCGCCCGCGAGGATGATGGCACCAATGACAAGGACGATGGTGATCGAGAGGACCTTGTCCGCTTCCTCACCGAACGGGGCGAGCGTCGACTGGTGCTGGTTGCACGCCGCCAACAGCGGCAGGCACGCGCCCACGGAAAGAGAAATAGCCTTCCGCATCATCACCTTGCCACCCTTTAGAAGGACTTCTCCTAGCGGCGAGGGCGGGGCGGCGTAAACCCGAAAATGACATATGTTTCATGTTGGGGGCGAAGCACTGTCCCTTCTGCGGGCTGTTCCTCCTGCGATGGGCCAGCGGGTATCCTTCCCCGTCATCCCAGCGAAGGCTGGGATCTCAGCATGTGGCGAACGCCGCGTGCCACGGGGGATACCCCAGCTTTCGCTGGGGTGACGGACGGGGGAGGATCAACATTCGTTCGGCCGATCCTCCCCCGCCAGGGGGAGGTGTCGCCGAAGGTGACGGAGGGGGAGGACACGGAACAGAGATTTCCCTTTCCTCCCCCTCCGTCTGGCAAGAGCCAGCCACCTCCCCCTGGCGGGGGAGGATCGCGGTCGCTTTACAACCCGAAGCGCAACATCGCCCGCAAACCGCGCCCACCCCGCACGTCCCGCCCGCAAATCGCGCCTCACCCCGCACGTCATTCCAGCGAACGCTGGGATCTCATCATGGGGCAGACGCCGCGTGCCACGGGGGGAGACCCCAGCTTTCGCTGGGGTGACGGTTGGGGGGGGCGTGTAGCGGCTTTACAGCCCGAAGCGCAGGGTCGCGCGGAAATCACGACCGGCAAGCGGCGCGAAGTCCTTGAGGAAGCTGGTCGCGCGCCGGGCGTTCACGTCGAACAGATTGTTCGCGCTCAGCAACAGCGTCGTCTTCGAATCCTTGCCGAACGGGCTCAGCCCGATCGAGGCGTTGACCATCGTGTACTCGTTCGTCTTCGTCTCGAACGCGGCGATCCGGTTCTGGTCGAACACATGCTCCACCTCGACGCGGCCGTTCAGCCGATCGCCCTGCGCCTCGATCCCGCCGAGCACGCGCATCGGCGGAATGCGCGGGACCGGGCCCTGGTCGACGATGTTGGCATGGACGTAATCGCCCAGCACGTCGGCGTTGACCGCATAGCCGCCGATCTGCGCGACCTTCACCGACGCATCCGCCTCGAACCCGTAATAGCGCGCATCCGCCTGCTGATACTGGAAGCAGGGCAGGTCGACGACGCGGCCCGACGGGTTCGCAGCAGCCTGGCAGACCGACGACCCGACCTGGTTCTCCGAGATGTAGTTCGAGAACCAGTTGTAATAGGCCGATGCGTCGAAGCTGAAGCCGTCGCCATGCGCGTGCAGCGTGCCTTCGAGCCCCCACGACTTCTCCAGCTTGAAGTCGGGATTGCCGAGTTCGTATGCCTGCGTGCCGGCATGCGCGCCGTTCGCGAACAATTCCTCGGCAGATGGCGCACGCTCGGTCCGCGAGCCGTTCAGGCCGACGCGGATGCTGTCGGTCAGCGCGTAGGAGGCGCCGAGCGATCCCGAGACCGAATGATAGCTCTGGCTGCCACGGAAGAAGCGCAGGTCGTCCTCGGGCGTCCGTGCGGCGAGATCAGTAATCTCGTAGCGCACGCCGCCCTCGGCGCGGAACTTGCCGGACTCATATTGCTGGAGCGTGAAGAGGCCGGTCTGGTTGGTCTCGTTCTTCGGGAGGAAGGCCTCGTCGCCGACCACGTTGAAGATCCGGTTGTAGAACTGCACGCCCGACGCACCCTGCCAGCCGCCGCGGTTCGCCTGGACGACTTCGAGGCGCCCTTCGAGGCCCTTGTTGTAGAAGGCGGTGCCGACGGAGTTGTCCTCCTCCAGCTCGAAGTGGCGATAGCTCGCTTGGCCGACGCGGACGCGGATCTTGCTCAGGACGTCGCCGCCCGTGTCGATCTCGCCGCGCAGGTCGACGCGGTTCTGGACGACGTCGAGGCGCGGCGCTTCCTGCTCCTGGCCGGGTTGCGTGGCGTAGCGGATCGGCACGCCATACAGGCTGTCATAGTGGCTGTACGATACGCCGAGGCTGCCATTGTCGGTGATGATCGACGCGCCGGCGCCCGCCGTCCAGGTCTCCGACTGCGTGTTGGGCAGCTTGCCCTTCAACTGCGCCGATGCGGCATAGTCGATCGGGTCGGCTTCGTTCGGGTCGACCGGCTGCGTGGCCGCCGTCGCCAGCGCCTGTGCGCGGGCGTCGCGCGACAGGATATAGCCGCCGGTGCGCAGGTCGCCCGACTTCAGGTACGAGCCGTCCGCGTGCAGCACGAGGTGCTGGCCGACCGCGACGTCGCCGGCCATGCCACCCGAGCGTTCGTTCGCCGCCGAGCCATAATTGGCGATCCCGTTCAACCGGTAGCCGTTCTCGGGCACCGACCGCGGGATGCGCGTGTCGATGACGTTGACGACGCCGCCGACCGCCGACGTGCCGTATAGCAGCGCGCTGGGGCCGCGGAGGATCTCGATGCGCTCGGCGAGCAGCGGGTCGATGATGACCGCGTGGTCGACCGAGGTGTTCGACACGTCGATCGAGCCGATCCCGTCGGTCAGCACGCGGATCCGGTCGCCCTGGAAGCCGCGCAGGATCGGACGCGATGCGCTCGGCCCGAACGAGCTGGCCGACACGCCGGGCTGGCGCGCGAGCGTCTCGCCTATCGACGGACGCAGCTGACGGGTGAGTTCCTGGCCGGTGAGGACGGTGGTGCCCTGCAACACGTCGCGCTCGCTGGTCTGCAGCGGTGCGGTGACGATGATGTCGCGCTGGTTGGTCGAACCGACCGACGTCGAGGCGGGCACCGGGGTAGGGGCGGGCGTCGCGGGATCCGTCGCGGCGGTCTGAGCGTGAGCCTGAGAGGCGAGGAGGGCAGCCAGGGCGGTGGCGCCGAACAGCATCGTCTTCATGAAATTCCCTTATCGTCGGGGTGTCGTCCCTGTACGAGTCGCCGGGTAAATTTGATGATACATCATATCAAGTGACAATATTGCCATCTCCGCACTTGGGAGTCCGGCTGTTACCGCAAGGCAACACAGATCATCGCCCCCTTTGGCACGGAAGCGCATGCCGTCGGGGGCGGGCGGACCACGCGCATTGATCGACGATCGGGTTCGAAATCGACGCTGCGAGCACCATCATCCCGCGGTAATCAACCCCTTGATCCGCCCGGCCAGCGCTTCCATCGCGAACGGCTTGGTCATCACGTGCATGCCGGGATCGAGGAAGCCGTTGCCGACCACCGCATTCTCCGCATAGCCGGTGATGAAGAGGATCTTCAGCTCGGGCCGCCCGACGCGTGCGGCGTCGGCCATCTGGCGTCCGTTCATCCCGCCGGGCAGCCCGACATCGGTTACCAGCAGGTCGATCCGCGCGGGCGATTGCAGCAGTTTCAATCCCGCGGCGCCGTCCGCCGCCTCGATCGCCTTATAGCCGAGTTCCTCCAGCACCTCGATCACGAGCATCCGCACGGTCGGCTCGTCGTCGACCACCAGCACGGTCTCGCCGTCGAGCGCGCGCGGGGCGTCGGCGAGTTCGGCATCGACGCCGGCGTCTTCCGCCTCGCCGAAATGCCGCGGCAGATAGAGGCAGACGTTGGTACCGTCGCCGACCTCGGAATAGATCCGCACCTGGCCGCCCGACTGTCGCGCGAACCCGTAGATCATCGATAGCCCGAGCCCGGTGCCGAGCCCGAGCGGCTTGGTCGTGAAGAACGGGTCGAACGCCTTGGCGATCACCTCAGGCGGCATGCCGGTGCCGGTATCCGATACGCTGAGCGAGACATATTGGCCGGGCTCGAGCTCGCGTTCACGCGCGGTCCGCGCGTCGATCCAGCGGTTGGCGGTCTCGATCGTCAGCCGCCCGCCCTCGGGCATCGCGTCGCGCGCGTTGATACACAGGTTGAGCAGCGCGTTCTCCAACTGGTTCGGATCGACCAGCGTGGCCCACAGCCCGACCGCCTCGACGACCTCCACCTCGATGGCGGGACCGACCGTCCGCCGCACCAGATCCTCCATCCCCGACACCAGCCGATTGACGTCGGTCGGCTTTGGATCGAGCGTCTGTCGGCGGGAGAAGGCGAGCAGGCGGTGGGTCAGCGCCGCCGCGCGCTTGGCGGCGCCCTGCGCGGCGATCGAATAGCGCTCGACATCGTTCAGCCGCCCTTGCGCAATGCGGATGCCGAGCAGTTCCAAGCTGCCGGTAATACCGGTCAGCAGATTGTTGAAATCATGCGCGATTCCGCCAGTCAATTGGCCGACCGCCTCCATCTTCTGGCTCTGGCGCAGCGCTTCCTCGGTCGCCATCAGCTCGCGGGTGCGGGCGGCGACCTGTTCTTCAAGCGTCTCGTTCCAGCGGACCAGCTCGGCGGCCTGGCGGCGGCTGTCGTCGATATCGGTGTTGGTGCCGACCCAGCGCAGGATCGTACCGTCGGCGGCGCGAACCGGATCGGCGCGGACCAGGAACCAGCGATAGATGCCATCCTTGCCGCGCGCGCGAAACTCGGCGTTGTAGCGCTCGCCGGTTATGAGGGATCGCTTCCAAGCCTCTGTCGCAGCAGGAGAGTCCTCCGGGTGGACCTGGTTCGTCCAGCTGTGCGTACCGTCGAGCGCACCGGGTTCGAGGCCGTTGAAGGCATAGACCTGCTGGTTGAACCAATAGAGATAGCCGTCCGGCCGCGCCGCCCAGATCTGGTTCGGTACCGCCTCGGCGAACACGCGGAACTGTTCTTCGCTGGCGCGGCGGGCATTCTCGGCGCGCAGGCGCTCGGTCGCGGTGCGGACGCGTTCGGCGACCTCGCGCATCAGCAGCAGGTCGTCCTCGGTCCATAGCCGCGGCGTCGCGTGATTGGCGTAGAGCAAGGCGACGAAATCATCCTGCTCGACCAATGGCATGTTCACGAACGACGCCGCGCTGATCGCCCTCAGCACATCGGCCGTTTCGGACGTCCGCGGGTCGAGATCGACGTCGGCGATGGCCACGGTGCGGCCGACCTTCAGGTCCTCGATATAGGATCCGTGGTCGCGAAACCGGAGCGTCCCGGCGATGGTCGTGATCCCCGGCGCGTTCCAGTCGCGTTCGACGGTGATCGTCTCCCGCACCGTGTCGATGACGCCGTAGCCGACCCGGCTGACCTGCAGCGCGGTGCCGAGTATCGCCGACGCGGCATAGGCGATCTCGTCGGGTTCGGTCAGGTCGCGGATCGCATCGCCCAGTTCGAGCAAGGCGTGTTGCCGCAGGTCGGCCTGCTTGCGTTCGGTGATGTCGAAGCTGACGCCCGAAAAGCGCAACGGCGAGCCATTCGCGGCCAGCCGGCACCGGCCCTGCGCGGCGACCCAGCGGATCGCGCCGTCGGGCTGGACCACGCGGTATTCCGCGGAATAGTCGCCGCCCGCCTCCATCGCATCGGCGACGCCGCATCGGGTCGCCGGCAAGTCGTCGGGATGGACGCAGGCGAAATAGCGCTCGAGCGGCGCGCCCTTGCGGGCCATCTCGACCGGCACGCCGTACAGCCGCGCGAACCGTTCGTCGGCCTTGATCCGGTCATTGGGGACGTCCCAGTCCCAGGTGCCGATGCCGTTGCCCGCGGTCAGCGCCTGGGTGAGGCGGTCCTCGCTCTCCTGGGTCTGCAGCGCGGCGCGGCGGCGGTCCGAGATGTCGTTGAACAGGATCGCGACGAGATGCGCGTCGGGCGCGCCGATCCGGAATGCATGCACCTCGAACCAGCGGTCCATCGGATCGGAGCCATGATCGAACCGCACCGGCTCGCCGGTCAGGGCGACCTTGCCGTACGTCTCGAACCAGAATTGTTCGAGATCGGGCACGAGGTCGCGTGCGGTACGGCCGACCGCGTCGAGCAGCCCGGTCTGTTGCTCGAACTGCGGATTGACCTCGACGAAACGGTAATCGACCGCCGTCCGATGCTCGTCGAAAAGGATCTCGACGATGCAGAATCCCGCGTCGATCGCCTCGAACAGCGCCTTGTACCGCTCCTGCGCCGGGATCGGGATCTGGTCGGGCGCCGGGGGCTGGGGCGTGGACTGCATCAGGCTCGAGTTTCAAACAGAGGGGTGGTCACATCTTTGGCCGCCGAGCGAACGCACCAGACCGCCAAGACGATCCGCGATCCGATTGCGCCTGCGAATCCACGGCCAAACCGAACCCCAAGCACTCTGATCCTCCCCCGCCAGGGGGAGGTGCCGCCGAAGGCGACGGAGGGGGAGGGCACGGAACAGCGGTCACACCTTTCCTCCCCCTCCGTCTGGCGAGTGCCAGCCACCTCCCCCTGGCGGGGGAGGATCGAAAATATCGGACCTACAGCGGGCCCAGCGCCGCCGGCAGCACCCGCGCCAGCCGCTCCGCCCATGCCCCACACCCCTCGCTCGACCCCAGCAGATCCTGCCGAACCTCGATCTCCGCATAGAGCCGCCGCTGCGGATACGCATGACGCGGGATGGTGTAGTCGATCAGGTCCATCCGGTACGGTTCGTTGTCGCCCACCACCAGGTCCGCCTCGTCGCGCAACACGTCGAGCAGCGCATGCGCGAACGCGGTGTCGCCGCCGTCGTGCAGGATGCCGATATGCCAGGGCCGCGCCTGATCCCGCAACGCGCCCTTCATCGCCGGCGTGAAGCTGTGCAGCGCAACCAGCACGGTCGTCATCCCCGCCGCATCGCGCCGCGCGATCTCCGCCGCGATCGCCGCCTGATACGGCGTGTGGATCTCGGCGAACCTCGCCGCACGATCGGCCTCCCCGAGCCCCGCATTGCCCGGCACCACGGTCCCGTCGCTCACCTCGGCGATCAGATCCGGCTGGCTTGGACTGCGGTTGCAGTCGATCACCAGCCGCGAATAGGTCTGGCGCACGAATACCGCTTCGAGCCTCTCCGCCAGCAGCGCACCGAGTTCGCCGATGCCAATGTCCCAGCCGATATGCCGCGACAGCTCCACATCGCTCAGCCCCAGCGAGCCCAGCGCCTTCGGCACGGCATTTCCCGCATGATCGCCGATCAACAGGAACGATGACGCGCCTTTGGGGTTGATTACCCTGACCGGTGCGGCATCTTCGGTCCCAAGCAGCGTTTGGCTGGCAGTGCTGTTCATGCGACGTGGATCCTCGATGCCATCTCTAACGCTCTCTCATGTAACCAAATACTCGTATCGCCAACCGGTTGCGTTCGGCGAGCACAGGATCATGGTCCGGCCGCGCGAAAGCTACGACCAGCATCTGATCGACACGCAGCTGACGATCACCCCGGAGCCCTCCGACGTCCGCTGGCTGCATGACGTGTTCGGCAACGCGGTCGCGATCGCCACCTTCGACAAGCGCGCCAAGGACCTCGTGATCGACAGCCGCGTCCGGCTCGATCATACTCCCGCCGAACTCCAGAACGTCGATATCGAACGTTACGCGCGTTTCTATCCGTTCACCTATTCGTCGGAGGAGATGCCCGACCTGCTCCGCTCGATCGAGCGCCAGCATCACGATCCGTTGCGCGAGATCGACACCTGGGCTCGGCGGTTCGTGGCGCCGGGCGGGCAGACCGATACGCTCGCCATGCTCTCCGAGATGACCGCGGCGATCAAGCGCGAGTTCACCTATGTGCAGCGTCCCGAAAAGGGCACGCAATCGCCGATCGAGACCCTCGCCAAGCGCAAGGGCACCTGCCGCGACTATGCGATGCTGATGATCGAGGCCGTCCGCGCGCTCGGTTTCGCGGCACGGTTCGTATCGGGCTATGTCTACAATCCGACACGTCGAGAACATCGCACCGGCGGCGGCAACACGCATGCCTGGGTCCGCGTCTATATTCCCGGCTCGGGCTGGGTCGAGTTCGACCCCACCAACGGCATCGTCGGCAACCGCGGCCTCGTCCGCGTCGCCGTCGCGCGCGACATCTACCAGGCGGTGCCCGTCTCCGGCACCTGGAGCGGCTTTCCCGGCAGCTTCCTCGACATGAGCGTATCGGTCGACATCACCGTCGACGAAGACTCGAACGAGGCCTCCGACCACCACCAATCATCACACACAGCGTGACATACGGCGCGACTTACGGCGCCCAAGGGGGACATCGATGCTGATCCGGGCTGGCTATGACATTCGTTTCGAAACCGACGTCGAGACACCGATGCTGGCGATGCTCAGCGTGCATCCGTCGCGCAACAAGGATTTCGTGACCCCGCACCGGATCGCCGCTGATCCCGACGTGCCGACCTATGATTATCTCGACGCGTTCGGCAACGTCTGCACGCGGTTCACGGTGCCCAGCGGCGGCCTCACCCTGTCGTGCGACTTCACGATCGAGGACAGCGGCCTGCCGGACCCGGTCTCCCCCGACGCGGTCCAGCACGCGGTGCACGATCTCCCCGACGACATCCTGATCTACCTGCTCGGCAGCCGCTATTGCGAGACCGACCGGCTGTCCGAGACCGCCTGGTCGCTGTTCGGCCACGTCCCCGCCGGCTGGCAGCGCGTTCAGGCGATCGTCGACTTCACGCACAACCATGTCGAGTTCGGCTATCATTTCGCGCGCTCGACCAAGACCGCGTGGGACGTCTACCAGGAACGCCAGGGTGTCTGCCGCGATTTCGCGCACCTCGCCGTTACCTTGTGCCGCTGCATGAACATTCCCGCGCGCTATTGCACCGGCTATCTCGGCGATATCGGCATCCCGCCGGTCGACGCGCCGATGGACTTCTCCGCATGGTTCGACGTGTATCTCGGCGGGACGTGGCACACGCTCGATGCGCGCCACAATCGCCCGCGGATCGGCCGGATCCTGATGGCACGCGGGCGCGACGCGACCGATACCGCGCTCACCACCAGCTTTGGCCCCGCGCGTCTGGTCGGCTTCGACGTCCATACCGACGAGGTCGAAGCGCCGGGGCGGGTCGAGCAGGCGGGCTAAACCGCGTATGGCGTCAAGTTAGGCCTTGTCGCATGTAGCGCGTTCGGCCTAACGGCACCGATCCCCTAACTTATGCTGCGATGCACAACATGACCTCGACCCCAGACCAGTCCGCCCCACCCCAGTCTGCCCCGTCCAACGCCAACGCGCTGCTGTTGCAGGCGATCGCGCTGCGCCAGTGCATCACCGCGACCTATAACCGGATGGTCTGCACGCTGGCGCCGCACATCCTCTACACCAAGCATGACGACGTGTTCGTCGACGCGATCACCCTGGAGCGCGACGGTCAGCCGCCCAAGGAGATCAAGCTCGGCACGTTCAAGCTCGCCGGCCTGAAGGATATCGAGGTGATCGATCGCCCGTTCGTCCCCGACGCGATCTTCAACCCCGGCGACATCAAATACGACCGCGTCACCCTGTTCGTAGTAGACCGCACCTGAAGCTGCCCTAACGATCCTCCCCCGCCAGGGGGAGGTGGCTGGCTCTTGCCAGACGGAGGGGGCGGTAAGCGATAACGTCGGCTCCGTGTCCTCCCCCTCCGTCACCTTCGGCGACACCTCCCCCTGGCGGGGGAGGATCAAAAATCGACCGCCTTCAAGCCGCAGGCGGCAACCAGGCCGTCTCGATCTCGCCATACCGATCGGTGAACCCGGTCGCCGCGACCAGTGCCGCCTCGTCGACGATCCGCACCCGCCGCCCGTTCCGCTCGATCACGCCCGCTTTCTCCAGCGCCCGGATCGTCCGGTTGACGTGCACCTTGGTCAGCCCCAGCGCATCGCCGATATCGGTCTGCGTCAGCGGCAGGTCGAACGAGTCGACGATCCCGCCCGCCGTCACGCGCAGCCGCGCCATGATGTCGAGCAGCAACGTCGACAGTCGCTCGCTCGCGCCCATCCGCCCGATCGTCGTCAGCCGGTCGCTCATCGCGACGTTCTCCGCTGCGGCGATGGCATAGAGCAACCCGGCGATCCGCGGTTGCGCGCGGAACAACAGCCCGAGTTCGGTCTTCGGCAGTTCGATCACCCAGCAGTCCGAGATCGCGGTCAGCGTTGCCGCCGCCTGCGACCAGGCCATGCTCGACGTGCCGATCAGGTCGCCTGCATAATGAAACCGCAGGATCTGCCGGCCGCCGGTGATCAGCTTGGTCGAGGAATGCAGCCACCCCTGGCGCACGACGTACAGCGCGTGGCTCTCGCCACCTTCCGCCATCAGGATGTCGCCGGCCTTCAACCGCCGCTCGCCGCGCTCTGCCCGCGTGATCGCCTCGCGCTCCGCATCGGTGAGGTCGAGATGTCGACCAAGCCGTGCGATCAAACCGCTCAATTGCATTGCATCGCCCTGTGTGTCCTAGCCCTCTGTATCCCTCATGTCGGCGTTGCACCAACCGCGCCCCCTGTGAAAGGGGGAATGCAAGCCACGCCCCGTGACGAAACTGGACGATCTTGCGATGGCCCCGCCAACTGTTTGCGACCCGAACACAGAACTGCCTGCCAAGTGTTTCCGATCATTCGGCCTTTTTCAGAGCATTCTCGACGACCGGTGCGACGCGGGCCGCAATCTTGTTCACGCCGGTTTGATTGGGATGGACATGATCCGCCTGCATCAACTGCGCATTGCCGATCACGCCGTCCAGAATGAACGGGTAGAGCGTCGCATCGTAACGCTTCGCAAGATCGGGCCATATCGCATTGAACTGCGACGTAAAGTCCGGTCCCAGGTTGGGCGGGGCCATCATGCCCGTCAACACGACCGGAATCCCGCGCCGCTTCGCCTCGTTGAGCATCGCGGTCATGTTCGTGCGCGTCTCGGCGGGTGATATTTGCCGTAAGACGTCGTTGCCGCCGAGTCCGATCAATACCAGGTCCGGTTTGCGTTTCATGTTGTCGAGCGCGAACGCGAACCGCTGCCGCCCCGCCGCGCTCGTGTCGCCCGAGACGCCGGCGTTTACGATTTTCGCGTTGATGCCGTCGCGCCGCAGTCGCGCCTGCACCGCGTCCGGCAGGCTCTGGCCGCGGTCGAGCCCATAGCCCGCGTACAGACTGTCGCCGAACGCCAGGATCAGCCGCTCGGGTCCGCTCGGGGCGGGCGCCTCCACGACCGGTGCGACCGCGTTCGTGGTGGCGGCCGGGGCAGGGGCCTCCGCCGCCCGATCGCACGCGCTCAACAGCGCGGCTTGGAGAAGCGCCAGTCCGCCCCCATAAAGAGGCCAGCGTCGCATCTGTTTCTCCAAGATATTGGTCTCCATGTCCGAACCTGCTTCCGCCGATATGGTGATCTCGGCGCGCGATGTCACGCTGACACTCGGCGCCGCCACCGCCGCGACGACGATCCTCAAGGGCATCGACCTAGACATCGCCCGCGGCACCAGCGTCGCGCTGCTCGGGCCGTCGGGGTCGGGCAAGTCGTCGCTGATGGCGATCCTGTCCGGACTCGAACAGGCGAGCGGCGGGCGTGTGGAGGTCGCCGGGCTCGATTTCGGCACGCTGGACGAGGACGCATTGTCCCGGGCGCGGCGCGGGCGGATCGGGATCGTCCTCCAGGCCTTTCATCTGTTGCCGACGATGACGGCGCTCGAGAATGTCGCGGTGCCGATGGAGTTGGCGGGCATGCCGGACGCGTTCGCGCGCGCCGAGGCCGAATTGGGCGCGGTCGGCCTTTCGCATCGGATCGGCCATTATCCGACGCAATTGTCGGGGGGCGAGCAACAGCGCGTGGCGATCGCCCGTGCGCTCGGGCCGAGGCCGGATATCGTCTTCGCCGACGAACCGACCGGCAACCTCGATACGACGACCGGCACCACGATCATGGACCTGCTGTTCGACCGCCGCGCCGCCACCGGCGCGACGCTGATCGTCATCACCCACGACCCCGTCCTCGCGGCACGCTGCGATCGCACCGTTGAACTCGCCGACGGCCAAATCGTCGCGGACCGGTTGCGGTGAACGACTGGCGGCTGGCGTGGCGGCTTGCGCGGCGCGAACTCGACCTGCGGTTTCGCGGGCTGCGGCTGTTGCTCGCCTGCCTGTTCCTCGGCGTCGGTGCGCTCGCCGCGATCGGCAGCCTGACCCGCGCCATCGACACCGAACTGGCATCTCGCGGTAGCGCGATCCTCGGTGGCGACGTCGAGTTCGCCGCGTCTCAGCGCGCCGCGACCCCCGCCGAACGTGCTGCGATGGCGCGGCTGGGGACAGTCTCGGAAACCGTGCGCATGCAGGCGATGGCGGTGCGCGGCACCAACAGCGTCCCGATCCAACTCAAGGGCGTCGATCGCGCCTATCCGCTCTATGGTACGCTCGCCCTGCGCGGCGATACGGCGAAGTCGCTCGACGCGAACACCGCCCTGATCGTCCCGGCGCTTGCCGATCGCCTTGGAGTCGCGCCCGGCGCGCAATTGAAGCTCGGCACCGCGACCTTCACGGTCGGCGGTATCGTCACGAGCGAGCCGGACCGGCTGGGCGAAGGATTCACGCTCGGCCCGGTTGCGATCGTCTCGCTTGCCGGCATCGCGCGAACCGGGCTGGTCCAGCCGGGCAGCCTGTATGAAAGCAAATATCGCGTCCGCCTGCCGACCGGCGCATCGCCGACCAGTGCCGTCGACCGCTTCAAGGCGGCGTTCGCGACCGCCGGATGGGAAACCAAGACGCGCGATCGCGCCGCACCCGGCGCCGAGCGCTTCGTCGACCGCATGGGGCAGTTCCTGCTGCTCGTCGGGCTGTCGGCGCTGGTCATTGCCGGGATCGGCGTCGGCAACGGCGTATCCTCCTATCTCGCCGCGCGTCGCGGGAGCATCGCCGCGTTGAAGGTGCTCGGCGCGACGTCGGGAATCATCGCGCGGATCTACGTGCTGCAGGTGGCGGTCGTCGCGGCAATCGGCATCGCCGCCGGGCTGGTCGCGGGCGTCCTCACCGTGCCGCTGATCGTCTGGTTGGCGGGCGACGTGCTGCCGGTCGCGCCGCGCTTCACCCTCCAGGTCGCGCCGTTGGCGCTTGCCGCGGCGTACGGCATGCTGATCGCGCTTGCCTTTACCGCGCCGCCATTGATCGAGGCCGGGCGCATTCCCGCCGCCGGGCTGTTGCGCGGCGTGCCGGGCGAGCGCCCCGTGCCGCTGCGCAAGACCCTGCCATGGGTGCTCGGCGCCGGCGCCGCGATCGTCGCGCTCGCGCTGCTCACCGCCGAACAGCCGGCGCTGAGCGCCGGGTTCCTCGCGGCGGTGGCCGGCGTGCTGGCCCTCCTGGCCGTGTTCGGATGGGCCGTCCGACGGAGTGCGGCCCTGTTGCCCCGGTCGCGCCGCCCGCTGCTCCGGTTGGCGATCGCAGGCCTTCATCGGCCCGGCGCTAGGACCGGCACGCTGGTCGTCGCGCTCGGCCTGGGGCTGACGCTGTTCGTCCTGCTGGCGGCGATCCGCACCAGCATCGACGCCAATATCGAGCGGACCGTGCCGCAGCGCGCACCGGCCTTGTTCGCGCTCGACGTCCCGCCCGATCGCGAAGCCGATTTTCGTCGCACCATCGAAGGCATCGCGATCCACCCGGTGATCCGCACCGTGCCGGCAATGCGCGGCACGATCACCGGCTACGGGACGACGCGGGTCGCCGACCTGAAGACGCTCCCCGAAGGCGCGTGGGCGTTACGCGGCGAACGCGGCCTGACCTATTCCGCGACCTTGCCCGAGGGGAGCGAACTGACCGCCGGCCGCTGGTGGCCACGTAACTACCGCGGCCCACCGCTCGTCTCGATCGACGAGCGGCTGGCGAAGGCGCTCGATCTCAAGATAGGCGATCCGCTGAGCTACACGGTGCTCGGGGTCGAGCGTACCGCGCGGATCGCATCGTTCCGCCGGATCAGCTGGGATACGCTCGGCTTCAACTTCGTGATGGTGTTCTCGCCGAATGCGATCGAGGATGCACCGCATAATTTGGCGGCGACGATCGATCTCGCGCCGGGCGAGGAGTCGATGGTGATGCGCGCCTTGCTGCCTCGCTTCCCGTCGGTGTCGGTGATCGAGGTGCGCGGCGTGCTGGGGCAGGTCCGCGCGATCGTCTCGCAGATGGCGACCGCGATCACAGCGGCGGCGTCGGTCGCGATCCTCGCCAGTATCGCCGTGCTGATCGGCGCGATCGCCGCCGCACGTGAGGCGCGCACCTATGACGGCGTGATTCTGCGCACGCTCGGGGCGACACGGCGTCAGGTGCTCGCGGTTCAGGCGCTGGAATACGCCTTTCTGAGCATCGTGCTGTCGCTCCTCGCGCTCGCGCTCGGGCTCGGCGGCGCGTGGTACGTCGTCACGCAGCTGTTCAGCTTTCAATGGCTGCCGGATTATGCGGCGGTCGCGGCGACGCTGGTTGGCGGGGCAGGGCTGACGATGGCGATCGGGTTGATCGGTGCGTGGCCGATCCTCGGTGCACGTCCGGCACAGGCGTTGCGGCAACTCTGACGGCACGTTTGCGCGCGCACCGCGTTGGGTCGGCATATACCGGGACCGAGGGGCAAGACGCTGAGCAAAGAGGAGTTACGAGCCGAGCATGAGGCCACCAGCCCGTGGTCGATGTCAGCCCGCGAGTGGTGGAAGGTCCTGAAGCGGACCTGGACCGAGGCGGGCGAGGACAATATCGGCCTCATTGCAGCCGGTACCGCGTTCTACGGGTTCGCCGCGATCGTGCCGCTGCTGGCGTCGATCGTCCTGATCTACGGTCTCGTCGCCGACACCGAAACCGTCGTCGCCAACATCCGCGCGCTGTTCCACGTCCTGCCCGACGATGCCGCGCGCGTGATCGGCGATCAGCTCACCACCGTGGTCGGCACGTCCGAGGGCAAGAAGGGCTTCGGTCTCGTCATCGCGCTCGGCATCGCGCTATATGGCGGTACGAAGGGCGCCTCGTCGATCGTCACCGCGCTGAATATCGCCTATGAACAACGCGAAACCCGAGGCTTCATAACGCTGAACCTGCTCGCCTTCGCAATCACCGGCGGCGCTGTGGTGCTGGCCTTGGTCGCGGCGCTGTCGACCGCGGCGTTCGCGTTGCTCGACGGATTGATCCCGAACGCGCCCGACATCCTGCTCGTCGCGATCCGGCTGGTCAGCTATGCGGTCCTCGCAGCCCTGGGCGTGACCGCGGCGGCGTGCCTGTACCGGTTCGGCCCGAACCGTCACAAGGCGAAATGGACGTGGCTCACCCCGGGATCGCTCGCGGCGACGCTGATCTGGTTGGCCGCGACGATCGGCTTCGGCGTGTATGTGTCGCGCTTCGGCAATTACGGCGCGACCTATGGATCACTGAGCGCGGTCATCGTGCTGCTGACGTGGCTCTGGTTGTCGGCCTACGTGTTCCTGCTCGGCGCCGAACTCAATTCCGAACTCGAGCGTCAGACCAGGCACGATACGACGACCGGCGCAGCGCAACCGTTGGGCGATCGCGGCGCCACCGTCGCAGATACCGTCGCCACCGAAGTCTCGTCGGTTCCGACGCCATCACCACGACCATCCGGCGGGGCAGGGCGGTTGGCACTCGCGCATATAGCTGGCGCCGATGGCAGCCTTTCCGCGTCGCTGTTGGCGCTGGGCGGATTACGTGCCGTACGCCGTGGGGCAACGGTAACGGGCATCGGTCTGCTCGTGACCAGTGCAGCGCTGGCATCGCGCAAGCGGCCATCGGGCAAGTCGTGATGCTGCACCGACCACGCACCAAGCTGTTCTTCGACGGCGGCTGTCGCCCGAACCCGGGCGCGATCGAGTGTTCCGTCGTCCATAAGGGTGTGACATATTACCAGCACGACTACGGCCACGGCACGAACAGCGATGCGGAGTGGCTCGCGGCTATCCACGCCCTCGAAGTCGCCGAGCAGAACGGCGAACGCGACATCGTCCTGCTGGGGGACTCGACCCTCGTCGTCACTCAGGCAAACGGTACTGCGCGCTGCCGCACCGCCGCACTCGAAGCCCATCGCGCGAGGTTCGCGGAACTTGCCCGCGGCTTCGACTCCATTCGCATCCGCCATATCGGCCGAGCGCAAAACCTGGCCGGCATCGCGCTTGCGCGCCTCCACCCACGCTAGGAGGCCCTCAGAGCACTTCTGGGCCGAAGGCCCGAAAAAGTGACCTCAAACTGTAAAAAAGCGTTTGACGGTTCTGCGAGGTGGTCCTAGAGGGGTGTCACCGCAGCGGACGGCCTCACCGGCTCTCGCGGCGGTCGCAAAAAACCAGATGCTCCAAGCTTCCTGAAAGGGAGGTTATGCGAGTGTCGGTATTTTTGTCGGCTCTTTGACATTGTAGGTTAAGATGAAGGGACATGTGGGCGGCGGCTTGCGGTTCTCGGGCTCCTCAAGGGTTCGGGGTATCGTTTAAAGCT
>Ga0308009_10000062_pt1 | contig 109770 bp, 95 predicted proteins | sample Neamet127_FD_203134 | JGI IMG/M metagenome (GOLD analysis project Ga0308009, IMG submission 203134) | Marine microbial communities from water near the shore, Antarctic Ocean - #127 | ecosystem: Environmental > Aquatic > Marine > Unclassified | place: Southern Ocean | collected 2014-07-24 | reverse complement strand
GGAAAATCCTCACGACCCTGGAGGTCGCTCCGGTTTTCCTCGGGCGCCCGCGCCTCGCATTGCATCCCGCTCGCTACGCGCCGGGGAGCGCTCACTTACAATCGTCGATATGCCCGCCACCTTCTTGATCTTCCCTCTGCCATGCGCATACGCGCTGCTGGAAGCTGCGTGGCCGCATCAGCCGGTGGCACATTCCTGAGCCCGGCGATCCTCTCCTTCATTTCCATATAGCGCATTTCTGGATCACCGGGCCCCTCGCCTTCAGCGAGGCGTGCCCGGCAGCCTTGAGCCGGGCGTCAGATCCAGGAGTTCCCATGTTTTTTTCACAACAGCCGGCGCGTTTGCTGACCGAGCTCGACCATATCCGCATCACCAGGCTGCTCCAGCGCCCAGGCCCGCCCGCGGACACGCTGGACCAGGTGGAAGACCTGATCCACAGCGCCGAACTGGTTTCACCCTACAAGGTGCCGGCCAACGTCGTCACCATGTACTCCCAGGTCCTGATTGCCGACGGGCACACCGGGCAGCAACGCAAGCTGACGGTGTGTTACCCGCATGACGCCGATGTCGACGCCGGGTTTGTCTCGGTACTGTCGCCGGCAGGCACCGGCCTGCTGGGCCTGAAAAAAGGCCGCGTGGCGCGCTGGCAAACGCCAGACGGGGCCACCGCCACGGCAAAAATCGTGGACATCCTGTTCCAGCCGGAACAAAGCGGCGACTACCTGCTGTAAGCGGGCCGACCGGCGGGGAGGGGCGGCCGCCGGTGCGACAATTCAGGGCATGACCTCTGCCGCCTCCCCGACCCTCCTGTCCCTGACGCTGACCCGGCCCGACGACTGGCATTTGCATGTGCGCGACGGCGATGCCCTGGCCACCGTGGTGCCGCACACCGCGGCGCAGTTCGGCCGCGCCATCATCATGCCCAACCTGCGTCCGCCGGTGACCACGGCGGCGCAGGCCGTCGCCTACCGCGAGCGCATCCAGGCCGCCGTGCCGGCCGGTGTGGCCTTCCAGCCGCTGATGACGCTGTACCTGACCGACAATTTGCCGCCTGACGAGATCAAGCGCGCCAAAGAGGCCGGCGTGGTCGCGCTCAAGCTGTATCCCGCAGGCGCCACCACCAACAGCGACGCCGGCGTCACCGACCTGCGCAAGACTTATAAAACCCTGGAGGCCATGCAGCGCGAGGGCCTGCTGCTGCTGGTGCATGGCGAGGTCACCTCGCCCGAGATCGACCTGTTCGACCGCGAAGCCGTGTTCATCGACCAGCAGCTGATTCCGCTGCGCCGCGATTTCCCGGAACTGAAGATCGTGTTCGAACACATCACGACCCGGGAAGCCGCGCAGTATGTGCGTGACGCCGGCCAGTTCACGGGCGCCACCATCACCGCGCACCACCTGCTGTACAACCGCAACGCGATTTTTACCGGCGGCATCCGGCCCCACTACTACTGCCTGCCTGTGCTCAAGCGAGAGACCCACCGGCTGGCGCTGGTCGAGGCTGCCACCGGCGGCAACCCGCGGTTTTTCCTGGGGACCGACAGCGCGCCGCATCCGGCCCACCTCAAGGAGCACGCGACCGGTTGCGCCGGTTGTTACACCGCCCATGCGGCGATGGAGCTGTATGCCGAGGCCTTCGACGCTGCCGGCGCGCTGGACCAGCTCGAAGGTTTTGCGAGTTTCAACGGCGCCGACTTCTACGGCCTGCCGCGCAACAGCGGCAGCATCACGCTGAGCAAAACAAGCTGGACGCCGCCCGAAAGTTACGCTTTCGGCGAGGCCGAACTCAAGCCGCTGCGCTCGGGTGAGGCGCTGGCGTGGAAGTTGACCAGCTAAATCCCCTGCAAGAGCAGCTGGCCCATAAACACAAGGGAGCGCCGGACCATGATCGTATTTTTGATCGATGCTGATAACCTGTCTGCCCCCGCCTGGATAGAGGAAGCGTTTCGGGAACTCGAATCCGAAGGCGAGATATCCATTCGGCGTGCTTATGGCAGTGCCGATAACCTCCGGGGCTTGGCGGAGGTGCTGCGAGTTTTGGCGGTCCGCCCCTTTGCGAACCTCTACCTCACCAAAAACACGACTGACCTTGCACTGGCAGTCGACGCCATGGAGCTGGCTTGCCAGACGCCGAGGCCCAAGACCATTGTCATTGGCTCCGGCGATGCCGACTTTGTTCCCTTGCTGGTTCGCCTGCGCGAGCGGGGCATTCGTCTGGTCTGCGTGTCCGAGCAAAGCAAGATGGCCGCGGAGGCGGTTTCGGCCTACCACCGCGTCATTCATGTTGGCCAGAACAGGGGCACCCAGACGCGGCAATTGCCAAGCCCTCCAGGTAAGCTGAGCGCCCTGGCGCCCAAAAAAGCGGCAGTCAAGAAGGTGCCAGCCAAAAAGGTTGCCGAGAAACCATTGGCCGAAAAAAAGGCGGCGACCAAGAAGGTCGTTGAAAAAAATGCACCGGGGGCATCTGCGGGCGTAACGGTTCAGCACATCCTGGAGCATGTGCCGGGATTGAGATCAGGGAAGTTTCTGCGCCTGGGTGATGTTGCCAAGCTGTTGCATGACGCGAAGCTGCTCGGGAAAAATGCGGCCTCACCGAAGCTGTTCAAAAAATTTCCCCACCATTTTGAGTTGGCGCCTGCCAAACAGCCCAACGAAGTCCGTTACATCCCGTCCTCACGGTGAGTTCTCCACCCACTGCGCCAGTTTTTCCTGTTGACTGGGACCGCCCCTGGCTGGCGCCCTGGCGCGAGTCCGGCCAGCGGGTAGCGCTGGCGATTGAAGGCGGCGCCAGTTTCCACGCGGCGCTGAATAGCGAGCCCGGGGCGCCGCGGCGGTTTGTGCCGCAATCCGCCTTGCCGGCCGGCCAGGCCTACGAACAGTTCATCCACGATTCCGGCACGGTGCCGACGCGCGACAACCTGCATGATTTTTTCAACGGCCTGTGCTGGCTGCGTTTCCCGCTGACCAAGGCCAGGCTGAACCAGTTGCAGGCCGCACAAATCGCCGCGGCTGGCGTGGCGCCCCTGCGCGGACCGGTGCGCGATGCCCTGACGGTGTTCGACGAAAACGCCGCCCTGCTGTCGGCGCCCGAGCCGCTGTGGGATGCGCTCGTGGCCAGGCAATGGCGCCGGCTGTTCGTCGATCTGCGGCCGCTGTGGCAGGAGGCGCAGCTGGTGCTGTTCGGCCATGCCTTGCTGGAAAAGCTGGTTTATCCACGAAAACCGGTCACAGCCCACGTCTACCGTGCGCCTGCAGCTATGAATTCAATAGCGGACTTCGACGCCTGGGTGGCGCGCGACCTGGACGCAAAAAAACTGGCGCGCAAGCCGTTTGCGCCCTTGCCGGTGCTCGGTGTGCCCGGCTGGTGGCCGGACAACGAGAACTTTTCCTTCTATGATGACTCTCTTGTATTCCGGCCGCTGCAAGAATCCAGAACAACAAAAATCAGCGGCCAGGCTGCCGGCGCAACTTGATATGGGTGGCCGAGACCTCATATCCTGCGCGAGGCGGACTTTTTTTACCGACCCCACGGAGAACCCATGAAACGTATTTTCCTGTTTGTGATGACCAACCTTGCGGTGGTGGTGGTGCTGGGCATCGTCGCCAGCCTGCTGGGCGTCAACCGCTACCTGACGCCGCAAGGCCTGAACCTGGGCATGCTGCTCGGTTTTGCCGCGGTGATCGGTTTCGGCGGCGCCATCATTTCGCTGCTGATCAGCAAGCCGGTGGCCAAGTGGAGCTCGGGCGTGCGCGTCATCAACGAGCCGCAAAACGCCGACGAGGCCTGGATCGTGGAAACCGTGCGCAAGCTGGCCACGACAGCCGGCATCGGCATGCCAGAAGTCGGCATCTTCGAAGGCGCGCCGAATGCCTTCGCCACCGGCGCCTTCAAGAACTCCTCGCTGGTCGCGGTGTCCACCGGCCTGCTGCAGGGCATGACGCGTGAAGAGATCGAGGCCGTGCTGGGCCACGAGATCGCCCACGTGGCCAACGGCGACATGGTCACCATGACCCTGATCCAGGGTGTGATGAATACCTTTGTGGTGTTCCTGAGCCGCGTGATCGGTTATGCGGTGGACAGCTTCCTGCGCAAGGGCAGCGACAGCAACTCCGGCCCCGGCATCGGTTACTACGTGAGCACCATCGTGCTGGACATCGTGCTCGGTTTTGCCGCCGCCATCGTGGTGGCCTGGTTCTCGCGCCACCGCGAGTTCCGTGCCGACGCCGGCGCCGCCCAGTTGATGGGCCGCAAGCAGCCCATGATCAACGCGCTGGCCCGCCTCGGTGGCATGGTGCCCGGCCAGCTGCCCAAGGCAGTGGAAGCCATGGGCATCACCGGCAGCATGGGCAAGCTGTTCGCGACGCACCCGCCTATCGAGGAGCGGATTGCTGCCCTGCAGAATGCCCAGCCCGGCCAGGTCTGAGCCTCTCCTGAGCGTCAAAAGCCGCTGCAGCCGCAGCGGCTTTTTTATGCCGGGTCGGTGGTGGCCTGGGCGGCCTTGTCGGCGCGCACCCGCGCCAGCGTTGCAGCCACTTCGGCCGGGTTCATGCCGTACATGTCGGCAAATTCGGCCTCGGTCTTGCCGCTGGCATCGAAGGCGCGCAGCAGCGCCTCGCGCTTGGCCGCCTGCACCGCCATCTCGGCCAGCGCATCGTCGACCAGCGCATTGGTCGCTTCGTCCTGAACCCGCACCAGCGCCGCGTAGTCTTCGCGGCTCAGGCCCGAAGCCTCGATGGCCTGGATCAGCCGCAGCCGCAGGCGCGGGCGCAGGTCCTCGCGCGAGCGCGCCTGGCGGCGGCGGAAGATTTCCAGGATGGCGTGGTGCACATGTTCGGGCGCCACCGGCTCGACCGGGTTGCCATCGAGGTCATGCCGGGGCAGGCCGGCCGCCACGCTGTCGAGGTAGGGCGTGGATCGTGCGTGCTGGCCCATGGCGATCTTGAGTTCGTCCTTCTTGAAATCCTCGGGATGGCGCGCCAGCAAATCCTGGAACACCCCGAGCTTGAGCGGCAGGAATTTGGCGCCAAACAGCTTGGGGTAGAGCTCGAACAGGCGCTGCAGCAGCGGGTTGACCGGGCGCGGGGCCTGCTGGGGCCGGGCCGCTTGTGGCTGGCGCTGGCCTGGTGGGCGAGGCCGGCCACCGCGTTTTGCGGAAGCTTGCTTGGCTGGCGATACCGGCGGCGCTTCCGCCGCGTTGGTCTGGCTTGTCTCGTTGATCACGTCAGTCATAAGGGTCGATTCAGGAAGGGTGGGGTGCGGGTTCACCTTGGGAAGGCGTGCACGGCAAGAGGCGTTGCTGCATGTTAGCGCGGCCTGAACATCTTGAAGAGATTGTCGGGGCTGACAGTAAAGTAGTCTGCCGGCCCGCCGCCGCGCAGGATGGGCTGGGCGGCCGCCGTGTCGTAAATGCCGTCTTTCAGCAGGTGGCGCGCGATGTGGACGCCCACCACCTCGCCCAGCACCAGCCAGGTCGGCACCGCCACGCCGTCCACGCCCTGCAACTGCAACACCTGGGTCAGGCGGCATTCGAAGGACACCGGGCTTTCGGCCACACGTGGCACGGCGATGCGGCGTGAGGCCACGGTGGCGAGGCCGGCCAGCTCGAACTCGTTGACCTCCGGCGGCACTGCCGCGCAGGAGATATTCATCTGTTCGGCCAGTGCACGGGTGGCCAGGTTCCAGCCGAACTCGCGCGTCTGCTCGATGTTGTGCAGCGTGTCCTTGGCGCCTATGCTGGCAAAACCGATGATGGGCGGCGTGTAGTTGAAGGCATTGAAAAAACTGTAGGGCGCCAGGTTCAGCCGGCCCTGGGCGTTCTGCGAGGAGATCCAGCCAATGGGCCGCGGCCCGACGATGGCATTGAAGGGGTCGTGCGGCAGGCCGTGGCCGCTGGCCGGCTCGTAGAAGTGGATGTCGTCGTTCATGCGCTGCCTTTATTGCCTGTCATGCTGAGGGCCACCGCCTCGGCGACCTCGATACCGTCGACACCGGCTGACAAAATGCCGCCGGCGTAACTCGCGCCTTCGCCGGCCGGGTACAGGCCCTTGACGTTGAGGCTCTGGAAATCGTCGCCACGCGTGATGCGCAGCGGCGAGGAAGTCCGGGTCTCGACACCGGTCAGCACCGCATCAAACATGTCGAAGCCCTTGATCTTTTTGCCGAACACCGGCAGTGCTTCCCGCATCGCGGTGATCGCGTAGCCAGGCAGGGCGCCGGCCAGGTCGGTCATCAACACACCGGGCTTGTAGGAAGGCTCGACACTGCCGAGCTGGGTCGAGGCCCGGCCCGCCACGAAGTCGCCGACCAGCTGGCCCGGCGCCTCGTAAGTGCCGCCGCCCAGCGTGAAGGCATTCGACTCGAGTGCGCGCTGAAAGGCGATGCCGGCCAGCGGCCCGCCCGGGTAGTCGGCCGGGCTGATGCCGACCACGATGCCGGCGTTGGCGTTGCGCTCGTTGCGTGAGTACTGGCTCATGCCGTTGGTGACGACCCGGCCTTCTTCAGACGTCGCCGCGACCACAGTGCCGCCCGGGCACATGCAGAAGCTGTAGACCGAGCGGCCATTCGCCGCATGGTGCACCAGCTTGTAGTCGGCTGCGCCCAGCAGCGGGTGGCCGGCATGTTGTCCCAGGCGCGCGCGGTCGATCAGGCCTTGCGGGTGTTCGATGCGGAAACCCACCGAAAACGGCTTGGCTTCCATGTAGACGCCACGTTCATGCAGCATGGCAAAGGTGTCGCGTGCGCTGTGGCCGGGCGCCAGCACCACGTGGTCCGTGCGCAGCTCGTAGCTGCTGCCGTCGGCCAGGTTTTGCACCGTCAGGCCGCGGATATGTTTTCCCTCGGGGCCGTCCTCGATCAACACGTCGGCCAGCCGCTGCTGGAAACGGATCTCGCCGCCCATGGCGATGATCTGTTCGCGCATGTTCTCCACCACCTTGACCAGCTTGAAGGTGCCGATGTGCGGCTTGCTGACCAGCAGGATTTCGTCGGGCGCGCCGGCCTTGACGAATTCCGTCATGACCTTGCGCCCGAGGAAACGCGGGTCCTTGATCTGGCTCCAGAGCTTGCCGTCGGAGAAGGTGCCCGCGCCGCCTTCGCCGAACTGCACATTCGACTCGGGATGGAGCACGCGCTTGCGCCACAGGCCCCAGGTGTCTTTGGTGCGTTCCCGCACCTTCTTGCCGCGCTCCAGCACGATGGGGTTCAGGCCCATCTGCGCCAGCAGCAGCGCCGCAAAAATGCCGCAGGGGCCGAAACCGACCACCACCGGCCGCAGCGCCGGCGCCTGGCGGGCTGTCGTGACCAGGTGGTAGTTTTGGTCGGGGGCGGGGCGGATGTGCGGGTTGTCCTGGAACCTGGCCAGCAGTTCGGCTTCCAGTTCGGCGCTGGCCACTTCGACATCGGCGATGTAGACCAGCAATAACTTTTGCTTGCGCGCGTCGTAACTGCGCTTGTAAACCGTGTGGCTGCGCAGCTGGTCGGGCCGGATGCCCAGCGTGCGGGTTATCAGCGCGGGCAGGGCGTCTTCAGGGTGGTCAAGCGGCAGCTTGAGTTCGGTCAGGCGGATCATGGGGCTCTTTGGGATCTGTTTTTCGGATCTATGCCCATTTTAGGCTTGGGGACCCTCTGCATCACTTCCGCCATGCGCGTTCGGGTCCACAACGGGATGATTTGCTTGCCAATACCTCGCAGCGTGTGCTGAAGCACACGCAAGGGGTTTGGTGAGGAAAGCGCCCGTTTTGGTCCGAACCCGAAGGGGCGGGGTTTTGCGGGCGATCCGCTTCGTTACAAAACCAGGCAAGGCGCAAAGCCTTGCCTTGGGTTTTGCGCCTCACGGCTCATCCCGCAAAAGCTCGCCGCGCTTGGCGCAAGTGATGCAGAGGGTCCCTGGCCCATATTCGACGTGCGCAAGCAGCTATCAAATCCATAGCATGTCAATTGCCGGGATAATAGGCCCCGTGAAGCACGCCAGACTGCCGCTGGTGCAAGGGTGGAAACACCGCACTGGAGGAAGGTCCGGACTGCACAGGGCAGCGTAGCAGCTAACGGCTGTCCACCGCGAGGTGAGGATCAGAGCTACAGAGACGAGTCGGACTGGGGCAACCCGGGACGGGTGAAACGAGCAATCTCTACGCGCAGCAATACCAAGTAGGCACACGTTGACGGGGCCCCCGGAGTGTGCGGGTAGGTAGCACCGAGCCGTTTGGTGACAAACGGCCCAGATTAATGGCAGTCACGGGGCGGCGACCGCAAGGAAACCGTCCTGCACAAAATCCGGCCTATCGGCGGGCTTCACACTTTTTTCAGGCGGACGGCGCAAACCGGCGCCCTGGTGCTCAGATTTCGTCGATCGCGGTCGACAGGGCCGGCGCATGCTGCGCACCGGCGGCGGCTTCCAGCGAAAAACGTTCGCGCGTGTTGATGTAAAAACTCGCGCCGAAACGCGCCACCGGAAAGTAGTCCTGCAGGCGCACGCGCCAGAGCTCGGTGTCGATCAGGCCTTCGCGCGCATGCAGCCAGTGCACCTGGCCAATAAAAATCTGGCGGCTCGCGGTTTCCAGGGTTTCGTACAAGGTGCATTCAAAAGCGCAGGGCGCCTCTGCGATGCGCGGCGGCTTGACCTTTTTCGATGGCGCGGCCGTGAGCCCGACGGCGCTCAGTTCACTGACATCGGCCGGGAAACGTTCGCCGCAGCGGTGCATCTGGGCTGCCATGGCTTCATCGGTCAGGTGCACCACAAACTCGCCGCTGCGCGCGATGTTGGCCGCCGTGTGTTTGAGCTGGCCGTCCTGCAGCCGATTGATGCTGACCATCACGATGGGCGGCTCCTCACCCAGCATGTTGAACATGCTGAAGGGTGCGGCATTGACCACGCCGTCCTCGCTGAGCGTGGTGATCAGCGCGATCGGCCGCGGCACGATCAGGCTGGCCATCAGCTTGTAACGCTGGTATTCGGTGATGGCGGAAAAGTCGATGTCCATAAATAGTCCAGTTTGGGGCCTGTGAACAGGCCCTAGCCCAGGCCCAGCATCTGGGCCAGGCTTTTTTCGGCTTGCGGTTTGTCCAGGCAGATGCGGCGCTCCAGGTCCAGCAGGTGTTCGTTCATCACGCGCACCGCCCTGGCCGGTTCGCCGTTTTCGATGTAGTCGACGATGCGTGCGTGTTCGTCGTGTTCGCAGGCCGCATTGCCCGGTGGTTCGTACAGCGCCACGATCAGCGAGCAGCGCGAGACCAGTTCGTGCAAATAGCCGTGCAGGATGGTGTTGCCCGACAGCTCGGCCAGGCGCAGGTGAAAGGTGCTGGCCAGCCGCGCCCAGGCCGGCTGGTCGGCGCGGTGAATCGCCGAGTGTTCGTCGCGCAACTGCTTGCGCAGGGAAGCGATTTCGCTTTTGCTGATGCGCTGCGCCACCAGCGGCACGATGGTCGCTTCCAGCAGGCGCCGCGCTTCGAAGATCTGCCGGGTTTCCTCGGGCGTGGGCGCGGCCACCACCGCGCCGCGATTCGGCCGCAGGTCCACGATGTGGTCGTGCGCCAGCCGCTGCAACACCTTGCGCACCGTCGCCCGGTTGGCCGAAAACAGCTCGCACAGCGCCTGCTCCGGCAGCTTGGTGCCCGGCGCGATGCGCTGGTTCATCACGCTGTCGAACACCGAGTGGTAGATGCGGCTTTCGCTGTCGGACAGGCCGGACACCAGCGGCACTGTGACGCCGGCAGCCGGTGGCGCAGCTTTTTTGGCGGGGCTCATGCAGCGGTCTCCGGGAACAGTTGGTCCATGTGGCTGCAGATCGCGCCAGGTGTGCTGATCCAGATGTGTCCTGCGTCGCGTTGCTGTGCAATATGCTGCAGCGCCCGGCGCAAGTGCCGCAAGCGGTAGGGCTGGCCGACGATGTAGGGATGCAGCGCAATGCCCATGACCAGCGGCTGCTGCACCGACTGCTCCAGCATTTCGTCGAAGTTGTCGATGATCATCTGCGCGAAGTCCTTGCCGTCCATCTGGCGCGCCACGATCATCGGGATGTCGTTGAGTTCCTGCGGGTAAGGGATGGACCACAGGCTGCCGTGGCTCGTGGTCTGGCGCACCGGCTGGTCATCGTGGCACCAGTTCAGCGTGTAGCGGTAGCCGGTTTCGGCAAGAAGATGCGGTGTGGCCAGGCTTTCGGAAATCCAGGGCGACAGCCAGCCGGACGGCGCGCTGCCGCTCTCGCGGGCCATGCGCGCACGGCAGTCGGCCAGCAGGGCGCGCTCCTGCGCTTCGTCCATGGCGGCCTGGCGTTCGGCATTGGTGTGGCCGTGGCCGATCAGTTCGTCACCGCGCGCCACAAACGCCGCCACCAGTTCCGGGCAATGGTCGTACAGCGCGGTGTTGATCAGCGCACCGGTGGGCAGCTTCAGCGCATCGAACAGTTCCAGGCAGCGCCAGGCGCCGACGCGGTTGCCGTATTCGCGCCAAGTGTAGTTCAGCACATCGGGTTGCGGCGAGGCCGGGCCCAGGTTCGCGCCCAGACCCTCGCCGAAGGCGAAATGTTCGAGGTTGAAGCCGATGTAGACCGCCAGCCGCGCGCCGCCCGGCCAGTGGTAGTCCGGCCTGTCGTGGATGGCCTGGTAGCTGAACAGGCCATGGCCCGCCACGGGGCGGCCGGCCAGGCCGTGATCGCGGGTCGTCATGACAGGCGCTCCGTCCGGGCGTGTCCGGCTTTGGCGCACAGGGCACGGTTTTTGTGCCTGGATGGTCGGTTTCGGTGCATGGAGAAAAAGGGCAGGGCGAGGTGCATGGGAGGCTTTTGTCTGAGCAATTTTGGTGCCTAAACAGGGATCAGATTGTCAACAATATGAATCGTTGATTGTTTTCAATATTTTCATGGCATGTCAATCCTTGATGTTGGCGTGGCATGGAGTTTGCGTCTCCTGACGCCGAGTTCCAACCGCCCACCCCTTTTCAGGAGATTGCCATGCCTTTGTTCCGCCGTTCCTTCATCGCCGCCGCCGCCGCGGCGGTGGCGACCCTTGCCTGCCTGCCCGTCCATGCCCAGGAGGCCATCAAGATCGGCCTGGTGACCGCCCTGTCCGGCCAGTCGGCCAAGGCCGGCGAAGCCATCACGCGCGGCCTGGCTGTCGCCATCGACGAAATCAATGCCAAGGGCGGCCTGCTCGGCGGCCGCAAGCTCGAGCTGGTGCGCCGCGACGACGAGGGCAACCCCGCCAAGGGCGTGGTGGCTGCGCGCGAGCTGATCTTCAAGGAGCAGGTGGCGGTGCTGTTCGGCGGTCTCGACACGCCGGTCTCCATGGCCATCGTGCCGATCGCCAACCAGGAGAAAACACCGTTCATGGGCCCTTGGGCCGCGGGCACGCCGATCACCAAAAACGGCGCCAACCCCAACTTCGCCTTCCGCGTGTCGGCGGTGGACGAGATCGTCAACAAGGCCATGCTGCAGTACGCGCAGAAAACCTTCAAGTCGGCCAAGCCCGGCATGATCCTGGTCAACAACCCCTGGGGCGAGTCCAACGAGAAGGGCCTGACCGCCGCGCTGAGCGCCAAAAACATGAAGGCTGTCGGCATCGAGAAGTTCGAGGCCAACGACGTCGACGTGGTGCCGCAACTGACCAAGCTGCGCGCTGCCGGCGCCGACACCCTGTTCATGGTCGGCAACGTCGGCCCGTCAGCGCAGGTTGTCAAGTCGCTGGACCGCATGAGCTGGAAGGTGCCGGTGGTCTCGCACTGGGGTCCGGCCGGCGGCCGCTTCACCGAACTGGCCGGCCCGAACGCCAAAACCGTGCATTTTGTCCAGACCTACAGCTTCTTCGGCAAACAGACCCCGGTCGGCGAAAAGGTCATGAAGGCGCTGATGGCCAAGTACCCCGACATCAAGGGTGCCGACGACGTCACGCCTGCGGTCGGCGTGGCCAATGCCTATGACGGCATGCAGCTCGCCGCGCTGGCGATCGCCAAGGCTGGCAGCACCAAGGGTGACGAAGTGCGCCAGGGCTTTTACAAGATAGACCGCTACGAAGGCCTGATCAAGACCTATGTCAAACCGTTCTCGGCCGAGGTGCATGACGCAGTGAGCGAAAACGATTACGTCTGGGCGCAGTTCATCGACAACCGCATCCTGCCCGTGGGCATGAACTGACACCAACCTGCGTTGTGCCAGGCCATAACCCGGTTGCGGGCGGCCTGACAGGAGACTTTCATGCTTTTGACTTCGGCGCTGATCAGCGGCCTCGGTCTGGGCAGCATGTACGGCCTCATGGCCCTGGGCTTTTACATCACCTACGCCGTCTCGGCGACGGTGAACTTTGCCCAGGGCAGTTCCATGATGCTCGGTGCTGTCCTGACCTACACCTTTTCGCAAACCCTGGGCTGGCCCTGGCCGCTCGCGCTGACAGCCGCGCTGGCGCTGTGTGCGCTGTACGGCATGCTGGTCGAGTTTGTCGCGGTGCGGCCGTTTGCCAGCCGCGGCTCCAACGCCTGGCTGATGTCCACCGTGGCGCTGGGCATCGTGCTCGACAACCTGGTGATGTTCACTTTCGGCAAGGAGCCGCGCAACCTGCCCTCGCCGCTGGCCGTCACGCCGATACAGCTCGGTGAAGTTGGCCTCGGTGTCTATCCGCTGCAGCTGCTGATCCCGGTGGTTGGTCTCGCGCTCGCGGGCGCGCTGCACCTGGTCGCGCGCCGCACGCGCTGGGGCGTGGCCCTGCTCGCGGTCGAGCAGAACCGCGATGCCGCGCGCCTGATGGGCATCCCGGTCAAGGTGGTGGTGCTGGTGGCGTTTGCGCTGTCCACCTTGTTTGCCGGCGTGGCCGGTGCGCTGGTTGCGCCGCTGTTCAATGTGCATTCCGACATGGGCACGCTGTTCGGCCTCAAGGCCTTTGCGGTCGCCATCCTGGGCGGCATCACCAGCGCCTGGGGCGTGATGCTGGCCGGCCTGCTGTTCGGCGTCGGCGAGGCGCTGATCACCTCGACGCTGGGCTCGAGCTACACCCAGATCATCATGTTTTCGCTGGTGATCGTGGTGCTGGCGCTGCGGCCCAACGGCATGTTCGGCCGTCTCGAGGTCAAGAAGGTATGAGCGGCGCTTCCAAACCCTCCTCACTGCTCTGGGGCCTCGGCCCGGCGCCGGCGGTGGCCGTGCTGGCCGTGTTGATGCTGGGCGCGCTGGGCCTGGCCTGGACCGTCAACGGTTATTTTGTCTATGTGCTGGCCAATGTCGCGCTGCTGGCGATTGTCGGCATCGGCCTGAATGTGCTGCTGGGCCTGACCGGCCAGGTGTCCTTCGGCCATGCCGGTTTTTATGCGCTGGGCGCGTATGCGGTGGCGGTGCTGACGACGAAGTTCGGCATGAACTTCTGGCTGGCCTGGACGCTGGGCGTGGGGCTCAGCGCGGTGCTGGGCTTCCTGCTGGCGCTGCCGGCGCTGCGCGTCAAGGGCCCGTATCTGGCCATGGTGACGATTGCCTTTGGCTTCATCGTCGAACACGGCATCGTCGAGTGGCGCGGTGTCACCGGCGGGCAGAACGGCATCATGGGTGTGGCGGCGCCGGCGCTGGGTGCGCTCAAGTTCGATGTGCGCGGCGTCGCGGCGCTGTCCATCGCTACCTGCGCCGTGGTGCTGGTGCTCTACAGCTGGCTGTCGCGCAGCGCCTGGGGTGCAGCCATGCGCGCGGTGAAAGACAGCGAAACCGCCTGCGAGTCGGTCGGCATCAACCCGCTGCTGATCAAGGTGGTGGCCTTTGCCGTATCGGCGGCGCTGGCGGGACTGGCCGGCGGCTTGTTCGCGCCGCTGTCGGGTTTTGTCACGCCGCAAGGCTTCGGCATGTTGCAGTCCATCCTGTTTGTGCTGGTGGTCATGATTGGCGGCGCCGGTTCCATCCTCGGGCCGGTGATAGGTGCGGTGATTGTGGGTGTGCTGCCCGAACTGCTGGCCAGCCTCGAGGAATACCGTCTGCTGTTTTTCGGAGGGCTGCTGCTGCTGGTGTTGTGGGCGGCGCCGCAGGGATTGGCGGGCCTGGTGAGTGGCTTGTGGCGGCGCGTGCGGCCGCTGCCATCGGACCCTCCCGTGACCGCGTCGGACGCAGATGTGCTGCCGGCAAGGGCCACCACACCGCGCGGCGCACTCACGGTCACTGGCCTGGGCCGCGTCTTCGGCGGCGTGCGCGCCGTGCATGAGCTGAGCTTCGGCACCCTGGCCGGTGGCGTGACCAGCCTGATCGGCCCCAACGGCGCGGGCAAAACCACCGTGCTCAACATGCTCAGCGGCTTTTACAAACCCTCGGCCGGCTCGTTTGAGTTGCAGGGCCAGGCCCTGTTGGGGCCGGCCGCCTGGCAACTGTCGCGCAGCGGTGTCGCGCGCACCTACCAGACCTCGCAGATGTTCGGCTCGCTGAGCGTGGAAGATAACGTGGCGCTGGGACTGTGCCGCGGCCGCCTCGGCAACCCGCTGCGCGCCGCGCAGTTCAACAGCGGTGAACTGCGCCGCCAGAGCCGCGCGCTGCTGGCGCGCTGCGGTTACACCGGTTCACCGCGCATGCTTGCAGCCGGCCTGCCGCATGTGGACCGGCGCCTGGTCGAGATCGCGCGCGCGCTGGCCACTGACCCGCAGGTGCTGCTGCTCGACGAGCCGGCCGCCGGTTTGTCCAGCGAAGACAAGGAGACGCTGGGCCGATTGCTGCGCAGCATTGCCGACAGCGGCATCGGCGTGGTGGTGGTCGAACACGACATGTCGCTGGTGATGACGGTGTCCGACCGCATCGTGGTGATGGCCGACGGCCAGTTGCTGGCCACCGGCGCGCCGGCAGAAATTCGCGACAACGCGGCGGTCAAGCAGGCTTACCTTGGCACCACGGCGGCCGGTGCCCATCCTGCGCAGGTTCGCACACACTCCGGAGCGGACGCAGCGCCCGAACTGCTGGGCGTGGGTGAACTGACCGCCGCCTACGGCGCCGAACCGGTGCTCAAACAGGTCAGCCTGCAGGTGCGGCGCGGCGAGCTGGTGGCGCTGCTGGGCGCCAACGGCGCTGGCAAGTCGACGCTGATGCGCACCCTGGCCGGGTTGCACCGGCCGCTCAGTGGCGGCATGCATTTGCAGGGCGCTGACCTGACCGGTCAGGGCGCCGAAAAAATGGTGGCGCGTGGCCTGGTGCTGGTGCCCGAAGGCCGTCAGGTGTTTCCGGAGCTCAGCGTGCGCGACAACATCCGCCTCGGCGCTTTCCTGAAACCCGAGGGCATCGATCAGCGCATGGAAGAGATGCTGGTTCGCTTCCCGCGCCTGCGCGAACGCCTGCACCAGCGCGCCGGTTTGCTCTCCGGCGGCGAACAGCAGATGCTGGCCGTGGCGCGCGGCCTGATGAGCCAGCCGGTGCTGCTGCTGCTCGATGAACCCTCGCTGGGCCTGGCGCCCAAGGTCATCGAGGAACTGTTCGCCGCGCTGGACAACTTGCGCAACGAAGGCCTGACGGTGTTGCTGGTGGACCAGATGGCGGCGCTGGCTCTGTCGCTGGCGGACCGCGCTTATGTGCTGGCGTCGGGGCGGGTGGTGGCGGAAGGCACGGCGCAGTCGCTACTGGCCGATGGATCGCTGGCGCAGGCTTATTTGGGTGGGGGCTGAGTAGGATCTGGTCGAGGAAAGTCTGATTCGGCGGAAGGTGTCATGTAGCCGTACCCGAGCCGACCCCCCGATGCGGACTAAATCTGACAGCATCACCTTGGTGTGGTCGAGATAGCGCTCCATGCTTAGACTGGCTTGCGGCTCATGAAATCCAACAAACCGCTACGCATAAGTGAAACCTGCGGCGCTTCGTATTCCGTATATTTCCCGTGAGCGGCCTTGTTACGAAGATCCAGCCAAGCAGTAACCGATTTTTGGTCAAGCTTGTTGTAGGCGTCAACCTTGGCCAATTCTTGATTCAAAATCTCAGCTTTTAATGGCACATCAACGCCGTTCGCAAGCCTACTAACGGGCAAACCGTAGCTGACCGTGAGGCGCCTCAAATGCTCTTCAAGCACTCCGCCCAAGATCACCGCCGACGGATCCTTGTAACCAGCGTCTAGTAGATGATCAGCCATCTCAATAAAGTCAGCGAAGATTTCCGCAGCGACCAACGACTTGATGCTAATAAGCCAGCCGCCTTCAACCTCGCCTCGTATTGCCTTCACTATCGCAATCCCGGATTTGGCGTGACTCTCGTCGTTGCCTTTCACGGCAGCCGAAAATTCTACGTAGTAGGAATGGCTGGTACCGAAATGCATCTCTATGAAGGACAGCACAGCAGCGCGAAAGCCTGTAATCGCTCCGGTGTCTACCCGATTCCACGAGCCATTCGGGACGGGAGATTTCGTAGCTAAGACAGCTTCCCCCAACGCCAGCAGCTGGTCAATGCGTTTCACCAGATCAGACGGCTTCATGAAGTACCTTTATGAGTCCGACTAATGTAGCTCACTGTCATTCCCTAGGCTAACGCATACCCTCATGCTGATCGAGCCAGGTTGCCAAGTTTTGATAGGCAACAGTAAGATAAATAAGACTGCCCCCAGACGAAAGCACAAAAGCCAGCAGGGCCCAAGGCGACAGGTGAAAAGTTATTGCGCAGATCGAACCGTAAAGGGAGACTCCTCCGACCCATTGCATAGCTGCATAAGCCCGAGAGGTTCGCAGTTCATTAATATGCCGATAGGTGCTTTTTCCAAGGTGAAGATATAGCTCCAAAACACCCGACAGGACGAGAAATATAGGCGCTGCTATAGCCGCCCCGATTACAGCAATGACAAGGGGCGTACCTTGTATCCCGACTTGGGTTGCTGCGATAGTGATAGCCGTCGCACTAGCAGTGCCAGCAATAAATGTATTTCTCACATGCTGGAGGCTGGCGTCTGATGTTCTATCCTTCAATTTCTGAAGCATTCTGGTCATGGAATTTGACGGCGGAGATGCTTGGATCACGGTGATGGGCTCCCGGTATTTTGATAACACAGGCATAGTGGCACGATTCGCAATGTGCAGGCCTACAAATTGAACAAACCCTGCGCCTGAATCCGCTCCACATGCGCAAGTAATGACCGTTTGGCCACCGGCCAGATGCGTGGATCCACGTCGTCATAAGCGAGTTTGACCCAGTCGTCCATGGAGCCGTCCGGCTGGGTCTGCATCACGCCGACGATTTTGGCTTCGCGTTTCAGGCGGTGCGCCTTCAGGTGAGCGATCGCGGTTTTGGCTTCCCCGATCACATAACCGTGGGCCGGTGCGATGAAGTGGATGTCGTGTTCGTCGCAGGCGGCGCTGAGGGCGTCGAGTGATTCGATATAGGCATTCATGTTGCCGTCCGGCGGGTCCACCACCGTGGTGCTGCCGTTGAGGATGTGGTCGCCGCTGAACAGGATGCCGTCTTCCAGCAGCACCAGGCAAACGTGGTTGGCGGCATGTCCGGGCGTGTGGATCACCTTCAGGCTATGCGCCATTTCGGGCTCCAGCCCAGTACGCGTAAGCGTGAGCAGCTCCTGATTTGATAGCGTCCGGTCCGGCGTGAACTGGCTGGCGGCGCGTGCCGTGGGCGCCGAGGGCAGGCCCAGGATGGGCGGCGGCAGCTTGCACATCGCCTGCAGCGGCTTCGCGCCAGGCGAGTGGTCGGCGTGCGAATGGGTGCACACAATCATGCGGATGTCGCTGCCGGCGGCGCGCCACAGGCGTTGCAGGTGGTCGCTGTCGGCCGGGCCGGGATCGATCACGATGTAGCCGGTGTGCGGGTCGCCGACCAGATAACTGTTGGTGCCGGGGCCGGTCATCACGCCGGGATTCGGCGCGGTCAGGCGCATGAGGTTTTTGAGCAGCGCCACCGGCTGGGTGGTCTGCCAGTCCAGCGTGTGCACCATCTGGCCGTCGGGGCTGGTCAGCGCGAGTTCGCCATAGGGCGCTTCGTGCTCCATGTAGCGCGCCTCGGCGCCTTCCAGAAAACCGGCGCGCGGACACGAAGTCCACAGCGGCTGCTCGTTCGCGGCACAGGCCTGCAGCAGGGCATCCACCGTCGCAAAAGGCTGGAGCCGCTGCAGCGTGCGTATGGTCGGGAAGATGATGAAGAAGCTGCCGGCCTCGTGCCGCGCCAGCGCATCCGCGGGCCGCACCCAGCAGGGTTCGAACTGCTCGGCGTCGTCGGCCACCGGCTCCTGGCCCTCCGGCATGCGCGCCACCAGAAAGGGCACGTCGAAGCGGCGCGGCAAATCGCGGTCGGTGATCCAGTGCGCCAGCACAAATACTTCGTCGCCGGTCAGCACCAGGCCTTTGTTGCGGCACTGCGCGGCAAACGGCGCCTTGCGGTCGAGGGCCGCGATATCGGCCGTCGTGGCGTAGCTGCCGTCGGCATGGCGGGCCAGCAGCACACCGAGTTCTTCAAAACTTTCACGAATGGCGGCAATCGCCTGCGTCAGGTGCAGGTCGCTCTGGCTGGGGCGCCGTGTGGACTGCCCATGCGCCGCGCTGTCCGCGGCGTCGATGCCGCCACCGGGAAACACATAGGCGCCCGGCGCGAAGCTGGCGGTCATGGAGCGCCGCGTCATCAGCACCTCGATGCCTTGCGGGCTGTCACGCAGCAGCAGCACGGTGGCGGCAGGGCGGGTGGGCGCGGGTTCGCGCTGCGGATACAAAAGTTGGGAGGGTCGAACCATGGACTGATTTTGCGCGAAAGCCGCGCGTGCTGCCGCTGTTCCCGGCTGATTGTTGGCATGCTAAGTATTAACCGCAATGGTTTTCGCGGCGCGGGCTGCGGATACTGGGGATTACTTCATTAGCAGGATCACCCCACCATGAAACACTGGATCTCCCGAACCGCCCTGGCCGTCACGGCCGCCACCTTGTGTGCCACCTCGATGAGCGCCATGGCGCAGGCCTGGCCCAGCAAGCAGCCGATCAAGTTTGTCGCCGTGTTCCCGCCCGGCGGCTCGGTGGACCAGGTGGCGCGCATCCTGGCGGTGCCGCTGTCGCAGCAACTCGGGCAAAACATCATTGTCGAGAACAAGGGCGGCGCGTCCGGCTCCATCGGCACCGCGGCCGTGGCGGCGGCACCGGCCGACGGCTACACCTTTGCGGTGGTGTTCGACACCCACGGCGTCAACCCCAGCCTGATTCCCGGCATGCCCTTCGACACCCGCAAGGACCTGGCCCCGATCTCTCTGATCGGCACCTCGGCCATGGTGCTGGCCACCTTTGCCGCCTCCGAATACAAAACCTTTGGCGACGTCGTGGCGGCCGCCAAGGCGAAGAAAAATGTCAACTACGGCAGCATCGGCTCGGGCAGCCTGGGCCACCTGGCCATGTCGCTGCTGTCCAAAAGCGGCGGCATCGACTGGCAACACGTGCCCTACAAGGGTGGCGGCCCGCTGATGAGCGACGCCGTCGCCGGCCATGTGCCGCTGGCCATCGGCTCGGTGTTTGTGACCAAGCCGCACATCGACAGCGGCCGCCTGCGCCCGCTGGCCGTGACCACCAGCAAACGCGCCCCCGAACTGCCGAACGTGCCGACGGTGGCCGAAAGCGGTTTTGCCGGTTTCGACGCCCCGGCCTGGTGGGCCATCCTGGCGCCCGCCAAAACCCCGCCCGATGTCATCAAGCGCATGAACGAGGAAATCAACAAGGCCCTGAAAAACCCCGAGATCGCGAAGAAACTCAGCGCGCAGGGCATCGACATCCTGGGCGGCACGCCGGATTCGGCCCGTGTCTTCATCGACAAACAGATCGACACCTGGGCCAAGGTGGTGAAGGACAACGGGATCAAGGCGGATTGAAGCTCACTGCTGGATGAGAAAAGGGCCTGCGGGCCCTTTTTTTATTGGTATCGGTCAGCGATGAATGGATACGCCCGCGGGTGGGACCAAAGTCAGCGATGTTGCCTGGAAGCTGCATGTGTCCCGGGCACACGCAGGGCCTGTCGGGTTGAAGGCTATAGTGCAGAGGGCAAGCAAGGGGTCGGCGACTTTGTCGTATTCAGTATGCCTGCGCATAGATACAGCGCATTGACGTCACTTCATGAATTCACACGTGTTTTTCAACTCTGGGAGGCCACGTTATCTGACTGGCCGCCATGTTATCCCGCAGTTTTGCGGGATATATCAAAGTTAGCCCTCATATGATCGAACAGCAAGAAGCCATGCCGTTGCTAGTCGATGCCTGTCCATCGTTCGGGCAAGCTTGGAACGAGCACTTGGAGGAGTATGGGAACGACGTTCTCTATGTTGCGGCGGGCGCACTGGCCAATCATCTGCTGGCGCTGCGCAACTCGAACAACTTGCAGCACTTTCCCTTGGTCGCCGCGGCGATCGAGAGGCTGCATCTTGAAGGGACACCTTGGGTCAAGGAATTTGCGACAGTCGGAGTTCTGGAATCCGTGCAGAACGTCTGGGCTAACCACGCTGTTGATCCAGAGGAGTTTGGTCGCTTTCTTGGCCCTGAGAGCCAGCGCTGGTGGATTGGCCTCAATAGGTTCTGGGCAGGGGAGGCATCACATGTACGCGCTGAGGGCTAACCGATCGGCCCAGCGGCGACGGCCTTCGGCAGCGCCTGGCCTCCGACGTTAGGAATCTCATGCAGCCGTTTTTTGCCAGAAAGAACAGAGGGCAGTACAAAGGCAAGGTTTTGTACCCTCATCAGCATCAAGACGGTACTTACGTTGCAACCACGTCAAAGTTCTCGGTCGACTATGTTCGAGTGAACAATGTTGACGAACTCGCAGCGCTGGTTCGTGCTGGCTACGGTGCTCGTATGTCAAACCCTGAGATTCCGCAGGCACCATCCTTCATATCCCCTAGCAGCATCACCTTCGCTACGAAGGAAGAGCCGCTCGCTCAGCTAAAGCGCTTCCTCACCACATTTGCGGAAGTCGATCAGCTTGATTCTGAGACTGTCGCCAACAGGAGGAAGGAGCAGGTCTTCCTCAGAAGTTTCTTGCTGCACGGCGAGTCCGCCGGAAACTGTTGTTTCTGCGGAAGAATGCTTCCCGAGGAACTGTTGGTCGCGGCGCACATAAAGATGCGTGCGGTTTGCACACGGGAGGAGAAGCTTGACTTCAACAACATCGCTGCCCTCATGTGCGTTCTTGGCTGCGACGCCCTTTTCGGCAAGGGCTATGTATATGTAGACGAAGGCAGCATTCGTTTAAACGCAAAGAGAGCCCGAACCCTCGACGTCGATACCGCAACCCAGACGTTACTTGGGCGGAAAGTTTCCAACTGGGTAAGCAGCAAAAAGTACTACTTGTGGCACTCTGAGGAGTTCGGCGCAAAGGGCGGAAACGTCAATGCTTTTCCCGGAAATTCCTAACCCTTCATATATGGACTCCCCCTCAACAGCAAGAGGCTGATCGATGGATTGGCTGTTGGGGAGGCGCCCGCAGTCGTCCCGCATTCACCGGAGGCCCTGCCGCCGTTACTGCAAGCGCTGCAACAACTCCAAAGTCGGATACCCATCCGCCGGCAAATTCAAACTCTGCTGATAACGGCGAACCGCGCTGCGCGTCGCCGGGCCCGCGACGCCGTCGGGCGTGCCGCTGTCGAAACCGCGGGCATTCAGCGCGGTCTGCAGCGCCAGCAACTGGCTGCGCGACAGCGCCTGCAGGTCGCGCGGCCAGGCGGTTTGAACCTGCGGGCCGCCGCCCAGTGCCTGCGCCAGCAGACCGACAGCCAGCGCATAACTGGTGGAGTTGTTGTAGCGCAGGATGGTGCGGAAGTTGGGGCCGACGATAAAAGCCGGGCCGCGCGCGCCGGCGGGCAGCAGGATGGCGCTCTCTGCCAGCGCAGGCAAAGGCGAACCGTCTATCGACTGCACACCCAGGGTTGCCCAGGCCGCGGCCGGCCGCCGCTGTTCGCCGTCGGCAAGTAGCAGGTCGAAGCCCGGCGGCAGGCGCACCTCCTGCCCCCAGGGCTGGCTGGCCTGCCAGCCTGAGCGGGCCAGGAAGTTGGCGGTCGAGGCCATCACGTCGGGCAGGCTGCCCCAGATGTCGCGCCGGCCGTCGCCGTCGGCGTCGACCGCATAGGCCAGAAAGTTGGTGGGCAGGAACTGCGTCTGGCCCATGGCGCCGGCCCAGGAGCCGACCATCTGCGCGCGAGGGATGTCCCCGTTCTGCAGAATTTTGAGAGCTGCGATCAACTGGCTGCGCGCCCAGGCTTCGCGCCGGCCTTCGAAGCCCAGCGTCGCCAGCGCGTCTATCGTCGGGATGTCGCCGGTGAAGCTGCCGTAGTTGCTTTCCATGCCCCAGATCGCTGCGAGGATTTCGGCCGGCACGCCGTAACGCGCAGCGGCGGCATCGACCGCCGGCCGTGCCTCCAGCAACCGATCCTGGCCGCGCACCACGCGCTGCGTCGACACCGCGCTGTCGAGGTAGTCCCAGACGGTGCGCGTGAACTCGGCTTGTGCGCCGTCGGCCTGGGTCACGCGCGGGATGAACCGGATGCCCTCGAAGGCGCTCTGCAGCGTGGCCTCGCTGATGCCGGCAGCGCGCGCACTGGCGCTGAAGTCGGCGATCCAGCGTGCAAAACGCTGGTCGCGTTCGGTATCAGCGGATGCGACCGAAGCGAGGCTTGTGTTTGGTGGTGGCGTTTGGGCGCTGGTCGGCAGCGTGACAGCGCCGGCCGCCAGCGCGAAGATTGCGAGAAGTGTGGGTGCCCGCCTGGAGAGGGCAGGTAAAGAAAAACGGGAGCGTGGTTGGTACATGCCTAGTCATGCTCTTCCGGCGACACACCCAGCGCCACCAGAAAACGCGCCACCATGTTGTAGGTCGCAATCGCGCTGGTCAGCTCCACCAGCCCGGTGGTGTCGAAATGGGCGCGCAGGGCCTCGAACACATCGTCGCTGACTTTCACGTCCAGCGTCATCTGCGCGGCGTAACGGATCACCAGTTGCTCGACCTCGCCCAGTGCCGGGTGCGCCGCCGAGGCGCGCGCATCGGCTTTCACCAGCAGATTCAGCGCATCGAGCTCGGCCTGGCTGCCGCCGGCCGCCAGGAAGTCCGGCGCATGGTGTTTGTATTCGTAAGCGGCGCCGGTCAGCAGCGCGACGGTGCAGATGCCCAGCTCGCGCAGCTTGCGGCTGGTCGGCAAGCCGGTGCGCACCGCGCCCAGGTAGACGTTCCAGCCGCGCGCCAGCGGTTCGCTCCAGAGCAGGGCCTTGTCGAGGTTGATCAGCGTGCCGCCGCGGCGCTTCAGCACGGCGTCGACCAGGTCTTGCGGTTGGGGTTTGAGGGCGGGTGTCCAGTCGGGAATACGCATGGGGGTCTTTCGCTTGTGCGGTGGGGTGTGGCCCCGGCGGATAATGCGGGGATGCTGATCCGATTTACCAAAATGCAGGGGGCGGGCAATGATTTTGTCATGCTCGACGAGACCCGCGAGCGCCTGAACCTCACGCCCGGCCAGTACCGCTTCCTGGCGGACCGCCACTTCGGCGTCGGCGCCGACCAGATTTTGTCGGTGCGGCCGGCCAGCGAGGCGGGCATCGACTTCGAATACGTGATCCACAACGCCGACGGCGGCGAGGTCGAGCAGTGCGGCAACGGCGCGCGCTGTTTTGTGCGTTTTGTGCGCGAGCAGGGGCTGACCACCAAGGACGCAGTGCGCGTCAAGACGCTGTCCGGCGTGATCGAGCCGCGTTTGCAGGCTGACGGCCGCGTCACGGTGGACATGGGCGCGCCCATCTTCGATCTGGCGCGCGTGCCCTTCGATGCCACCGGCCTGACGCCGGAGCCCGTTCATTCATGGCAAAAATGGCCTCTGGCCCTTGCTGGACAAGCGCAGGCAGCTCCTGTTTTGATAGCGGTGTTGTCCATGGGCAACCCGCATGCGGTGCAACTGGTGGACGAGGTCGAGACCGCGCCAGTGCTGGAAACCGGGCCGCTGATCGAAGGCCACGCGCGTTTCCCGCGCCGCGTCAACGCCGGCTTCATGCAGATCGTGTCGCGCAGCCAGATCCGCCTGCGGGTTTATGAACGCGGTGCCGGCGAAACCCTGGCCTGCGGCAGCGGGGCTTGCGCCGCGGTGGTCGCTGGCATACGCTTGGGCCTGCTGGACGCGCGGGTCGATGTCTGGACCCACGGCGGTACGCTGACCATCGAGTGGCAGGGCGGCGTCGATGCCGCGCCGGCCCCGGTGCTGATGACCGGCCCGGCGACCACGGTGTTCGAAGCCTCGATTGAAGTGCCTGATCATCTGTAGACACCTGTAGACTGACGCACACAGACTTACCGGAACCACAAGAACATGAATCCAAGCGAACACTCGATCCAGAACCCGATCACCGAAGACGACATCGCCAACTTCCTGGCCAACACGCCGGACTTCTTCGAGCGCCACGCCGAGTTGCTGGCGACGGTGCAGCTGTCCAGCGGCCACGGCGCGCGCGCGGTCAGCCTGCAGGAGCGCCAGGCCGGCATGCTGCGCGACAAGATCAAGGGGCTGGAAGCCAAGGTGGTCGAGATGATCCGCTACGGCAATGAAAACGTCGCCATTGCCGACAAGCTGCAGCAGTGCACCCTGAACCTGCTGCTGACCGCCCATGCGCGCGACCTGCCCGACACCATCGTGCGCGAGATCCAGGCGCAGTTCGCGGTGCCGCAGGCGGCGATCAAGGTCTGGCACGTCAACGGCATCTTCTCGATGGAAGATTTCTCTACCGGCGTCAGCGAAGACACGCAAACCTTTGCGTCCTCGCTGACCGCACCTTATTGCGGCGTCAATTCCGGCTTCGAGGCCGTCAACTGGCTGCCCGATCCGGCGCAGGCCATGTCGGTGGCGCTGATCCCGCTGCGTCCGGGCAAGGCGCCGCAGGCTTTCGGCATGCTGGTGCTGGCTTCGCCCGACCCCGAGCGTTTCAGTGCCAGCATGGGCACCGACTTCCTCGAGCGTATCGGCGAACTGGCCGGCGCGGCGCTGTCGCGCCTGCGCCCCATGGCCGACTAACTCTCGCCTTGCATGGCCGTGCCGGACGACTCCGTCAGCGCTGCCGCCGCCGCGCCACCTGCCGACAAGGACCCGCTGGTCGAGCGTTACCTCGAACATGTGCGCGTCGAAAAACGCCTGGCCCAGCGTACTGTCGAGCTGTATGCGCTGGACCTGGCCAAGCTGCAGGCCCACTGCAAACAGGCGGGCGTGGCGCTGACGGCGGTGCAAAACCTCCACATGCGGCGCTGGGTCGCGCAGATGCACGGCGGTGGCCGCAGCGGCCGCGGCATTGCGCTGATTCTGTCGGGCTGGCGCGGTTTTTACACCTGGCTGGGTCGCGAGGGCCTGGTGGCCAGCAACCCGGTGCAGGACCTGCGCGCGCCCAAGGCCGCCAAACCCTTGCCCAAGGCGCTCAGCGTCGATGAAGCGGTGCAACTGGCGGCCTTCCAGGGCGCAGACGGCGACGATCCGGCGCTGCTGGCGCGCGACCAGTGCATCACCGAACTGCTTTACGGCTGCGGCCTGCGCATCGGCGAGCTGACCGGCCTGGACGTTGCCGCCAGCAGCCAGGCCAGCGGCTGGATCGACCTGCAGGCCGGCGAAGCGCATGTGCTGGGCAAGGGTTCGAAGCGGCGCAGCGTGCCGGTCGGCAGCAAGGCGCTGGAGGCGCTGCAGGCCTGGCTGGCGGTGCGCGGCGGGTGGGCGAAGGACGATGCGGCGCTGTTCATCAGCCAGCGCGGCACGCGCCTGACGCCCCAGCACATCCGCGTGCGCCTGAAGCAGCGCTCACTGCAGGCCGGGCTGGCCACGCCGGTGCATCCGCACATGCTGCGCCACTCGTTTGCCAGCCATGTGTTGCAGTCCAGCGGCGACCTGCGCGCGGTGCAGGAACTGCTGGGTCACGCCAACATCACCACCACGCAGGTCTACACGCGGCTGGACTTCCAGCACCTCGCCAAAGTTTATGACGCAGCGCATCCGCGCGCGACGGTGGCGGGTATCAAACCCGCGACAAAAAACAAGCGCTGAGCAACTTTTGTTTGGCCCGCAAAAACAGCCAGACCCTGAGTCACCGCAGGTTCAGGCGGGCGCCACGTAATCGGGCAGCATGAACACCGCGCGTTTGCTCTGGGGCGCGACGGCAGCCAGCTTTTGTGCCAGCCGGGCCAGCGCGATCTCGGCCGTCGGCCCCTGGCGCGGCACCAGCGCGTAGGCCACGCGCACCTGCGCCACACAGTCGACCGGCAGGCCCTGGTAAGGCATCAGGCAGCGCGCGACGATGCGCGGCCCCAGGGTGGCGGCTTCCTCGGCAGAAAACGGGCCTTCCACCAGCATGCTGAAGCGGTGCTCGGACAGGCGCGCCGCGCTGTCGATGTCGCGTGCAGTGGACAGCAGGCGCTCGGCCACGCGCAGCGGCAGGTCTTGGGCCGCCTTGCGGCCGAAGTCGCGCTGGATCTGCTCGCTGTTGACCAGGTCGATCATCAGCACCGCGCCCTGGTGTTTGAGCCGCTCCGAACGGGCGATCATGCGCGACAGGCGCTCGGCAAACACCGATTCGTTGATCAGGCCGGTGGACGGGTCCATCCGGTCCAGTCCCTGGATGCGGCGCGTGTTTTCACGGCGATGCTGGCTGCGCAGGACCAGCACGGCCAGCATCGCGGGCATCTGCAGCGCCATGCTGGCCAGCACCGCCTGTTCGGTCACAAAACTCAGCGGCAGCCACTGCAGGTAACGGCCTATGGCCAGCGCCAGGCTGATGGCAAGAGGCGCGGCGGCCAGCAGCAGCCAGCCACCGAAGCGGTCGCCGCGGCGCCAGGCCCAGAGGTTGACGCCCAGCATCAGGACCGGGACCAGCACCAGATAAGGCACGACCAGTGCGATGCGCAGTTCGCTGGCGGTCAGCAGCAGCGCAGCCGACAGCGCGGCGCCGGCCAGCACCACCGCCCAGACCAGGCGATGCAGCAGGCGCGAGCGCTGCGCCAGCGACACGATGGTGGCATTGAGCACCAGCAGCGCCATCAGCATCCAGACGCCGAGCACCACCAGCGAGCGGTCCGTCCATTGCGGCGAATCGGGCCACAGGTGCAGCGCCGCCACACCCGTGATCGCCGACTGGGTCAGACCGACCAGCGAGGAGCAGACCGCGTAGTAGAGATAGGCGCGGTCCCGCAGCACCACCATGCCGACCAGCCCGACCAGCAGGCCGAGCAGCGCCAGCCCGAAATACACGCCGAGGAACAGTGACACCTGCTGCTCGCCACGCAACACATGCCCCGAGCTGACAAAACGGATGGGCGCGCTGAAACCCTGAACGTTGGCAAGGCGCAGCATGTAGTGGGTCGGTTCCTCGGCATTGAAATTCACCACCAGCAGAGGGTGCCGGTGCGGCGTGGGCCACTGGTTGACCGGTGTCAGGTCGCCGCTGCGCTGCTCGCGCCAGACGCCGGCACGGTCCAGCGTGTACAGCGAGGCGCTGTCCAGCGCCGGGTAGGGAATCTCCAGCAACCAGCGCTCGTCGTCGGGCGCCGGCGGCACGGTGAAACGGATCCACAGCGCCTGCTGCGGCTGCAGCGGATAAATGTTTCGGGCCAGGGTGGGGCGCCAGGGCAGGCCAGCACCGGCAGCGATGTCCTGCACGGTTTTTTGCGCCGTCGGGTCTATCCAGTAGTCGCCCCAGTCGGCCAGGGCCACCGGTTGTTGATCGGGGTCGAGTTCGAGCACGGTACGTGCAAGCGCGGCCTGGCCTGCCAGCGCCAGCAGCAGCACGCAAACGCAGGCGCGCCAGCAGCGGCGCAGGGCTGCCCGTACGGCGCCGACGTCGGCAAGTTGTGTGGAAAAGCGGCGAAAACCCATCGGGGGATTGTCGCAAATCTGCAGGGCGGAATGTAAGAGGCCTGTAAGCCGGGGACAATGGCAGCATGAAATCCATTCGATTGAGGCAAGGCAAGGAGCGCTCGCTGTTGCGGCGCCACCCCTGGGTGTTTGACGGCGCGATTGCCAAAGGCGGCGGCGACGCCGGTGAAACCGTGCGTGTGGAGAGCCACGAAGGCCAGTTTCTCGGCTGGGCCGCATTCAGCCCGAGTTCGAAGATACGCGCGCGGGTCTGGAGCTTTGATGAAAACGAACGTATCGACGCTGCGTTTTTCACAGCCCGCATCGCCCAGGCGATCAGGGCCAGGAGCCGTTTTGACATCCAGAGCGACGGCTGCCGGCTGATCCACGGCGAGTCCGACGGCTTGCCGGGCGTGGTGGTGGACCGTTATGCCGACACCCTGGTGGCGCAATTTTCCAGCTGCGGCGCCGAGCGCTGGAAAAGCGTGATCGTGGAAGCCCTGCTGGCGCAAACCGGCTTGACCCGTTTGTACGAGCGTTCGGACGCGAGTGTGCGTTCGCTCGAAGGCCTGCCCGAAGCCACCGGATGGCTGGCGGGAGGCCCGGCCCCCACGCTTGTCGCTTCGCGTACTTCGCTGCCCCCCGAGGGGGCTGATTTTCCTAGGGGCGGCCCGTCGGAAAATCGCGACACCGAAATCACCATCACCGAACATGACTGGAAGCTCAGTCTGGACGTGGCCGAGGGCCACAAGACCGGCTTTTACCTGGACCAGCGCGACAGCCGCCGCAAGTTTGCCGAACATGCGCGCCGCCTGCAGTTCCAGCACGTGCTCAACTGTTATTGCTACACCGGCGGCTTCACGGTCGCGGCGCTGGCCGGCGGCGCGGCGCATGTGACTTCGATCGACTCCTCGGGTCCGGCGATAGAGCGCGCCAAGGCCAATGTGGCGCTCAACGGCTTTGACGCGGGCCGCACCACCATGCTGGATGCCGACGTCAACGCCTCGCTGCGCCAGTTCCACAAGGAAGGCCGGACCTTCGACGCCATCGTGCTGGACCCGCCCAAGTTCGCACCGACGGTGGCCCATGCCGAACGCGCCGCGCGGGCCTACAAGGACATCAACCGCATTGCCCTGTCCATCCTGGCGCCGGGCGGGGTGCTGTTCACCTATTCCTGTTCCGGCGGCATCAGCGCCGACCTGTTCCACAAGATCGTCGCCTCGGCCGGCATCGACGCCGGGGTGGATGCCTTCATCACCGAACGCCTGGGCGGCGCGCCGGATCACCCGATGACGGTGAATTTCCCGGAAGGCGAGTACCTCAAGGGCCTGGTGCTGCTTCGAAAGTAATTTTCAGGCCAAAAAGGCCTGCAGCCCTTTCTGGTCGTGCGTAAGATGCTATGAAAACAGGAGCATTGGGAGCTTTGGGCACCGTGGGGCTTGACATGCCCTGTAAAGTCAGAAGAGCGGCCCCAGCTAAACATGCCCTGGCATCAGGGCCATGGCCTGACCGCTAAACTCCCTGCTCCGGCCGCGCGCCTGCCGCATCTTTTCACCCTGTTTTTCCTGAGGTTGACCCCATGAGCTTGATTCCCGTGACCATCCTGACCGGCTTTCTGGGCTCCGGTAAAACCACGCTGCTCAAGCGCGTGCTGACCGAGGCCCACGGCCAGAAGATCGCCGTGATCGAAAACGAGTTCGGCGAGGAAAACATCGACAACGAGATCCTGGTCAACGATACCGAGGAAAACATCATCCAGATGAACAACGGCTGCATCTGCTGCTCGATCCGCGAGGACCTGCGCGAGACGCTGCAACTGCTGGCCGCCAAAAAACGCAAGGGCTTGCTGGATTTCGAGCGTGTGGTGATCGAAACCACCGGGCTGGCCGATCCGGGCCCGGTCGCGCAGACCTTTTTCATGGACGAGGAAATCGCCGAGCAGTATTTGCTGGATTCCATCCTGACGCTGGTCGATGCCAAACACGCGGCCACCCAGCTCAACGAGCGCCAGGAAGCGCGCCGCCAGGTCGGTTTTGCCGACCAGATCTTCATCAGCAAGTCCGACCTGGTGGCCGCCGATGAAGTGCAGGCGCTGATGCACCGCCTCAAACACATGAACCCGCGCGCACCGCAGAAAGCCGTGCATTTCGGCGAAGTGGCGATTGCCGACGTGTTCGACCTGCGCGGCTTCAACCTCAACGCCAAGCTCGATATCGACCCGGACTTCCTCAAGGCCGACGAGCATGACCACGCCGGGCACGACCATGCCGAGGGCGAACACTGCGACCACCCCTCGCATGCCCACGACCATGCGCATGGCCACCACCACCACCACGATGACGACGTCAAGAGTTTTGTGTTCCGTTCGGAGCGCGCCTTCGACCCGGCCAAACTCGAGGACTTCCTGGGCGCCATCGTCAACATCTACGGCCCGCGCATGCTGCGCTACAAGGGCGTGCTGCACATGGAAGGCACCGAGCGCAAGGTGATTTTCCAGGGCGTGCACCAGCTGATGGGCAGCGACCTCGGGCCGGCCTGGGCGGCGGGCGAGCAGAAGAACAGCAAGATGGTGTTCATCGGCATCGATTTGCCCAAGGATATTTTCCTGCAGGGCCTGGAGCAGTGCCTGGTTTGAGGTAGGCTGTCTCCAAATTGCTCTTAAGGGCGGGAGGGTCTCATGTTTGTCTCCAATCTCCAACGTTCAGGTCCAGGAAAGTCCGGCCATCCCGGCGAGCCGCTACAATCGCGCGCCGACTGCAGTACCCGGACGTCCCGACCAGGACAGTCCGGGACAGCAGTCAGGGTAAGTACTGGCCTGAAAACTGCAGGGACGGCGGCAGACAAACCAGACAATCAGGTAAAAGACAGGCATGGACCGGCCCAGCTGGTCCCGCCCGGAATCAGCATGCGGGCCATCCCGAAGCTGCTTCCCCGAGGAGACACGTTGTGAAAGCTCAAGCGAAAAAGTCCAAACCCCCCGTCAAGGCCGCTGCAAAACCCGTCGGCAAAGCCAAGCCCGCTGCCAAGGCGGTGAGCAAGGCCAAAGCTGCGCCCGCCAAGGCGGCGCCGGCCAAAAAAGCCGCCAAACCGGTGGTCAAAGCCAAGGTCAAGTCAGTCGCCAAGCCGGTCGCCAAAAAAACTGCGGTCAAACCCAAAGCCAAACCTGCTGCCAAGCCTGTCGCCGCCAGGAAAGCACCGGTCGCTGCCAAAAAACCGGCACCCGCCAAAAAGGCTGCCAAGCCTGTTGTCAAACCCGCGGTCAAAGCCGCCAAACCAGTCATCAAGCCGGCACCCAAGCCGGTTGCGGCCGGCAAGGCCACCGCCAAACCTGAAGAAAAAGTCATCATCAAAACGATCCCCAAAACGGCTGCGGCCCCCGCCGGCAAAGCCGCGCCCAGCCCTTCCCCCATCGCCGCCGCGCCTGCGCCGCTGCAGACACCGGCCCTCAAGCCGGGACGCCGTGCTTCGCTGCGCAACTCGTCGTTCGCCCCTCCGCCGGCGCCCATGGTGCCGACCCATTCGCCCGACGCAGCCAAGGCCAGTTATTCGGCGATTGCCGAGCGTGTGATCGCGCCGCCTCCCCATGTGGCCGCCAAAAAGGATCCCAAGCTCGCCAACAACTGGAAAACCAAGCCGGCCGACCAGTTGACGGACGAGGAGGTCAAGGCCATGCCTGACTCCGAGTACATGAACGAGAAGCAGCTCGCCTTCTTCCGCTACAAGTTGTCGCTGCTCAAGCAGGACATCCACAACAGCGCCGGCGAAACCACCGAGCACCTGCGTGAAGACACGGTGGTGGTGCCGGACCCGGCGGACCGCGCAACCATTGAGGAAGAACATGCGCTGGAGTTGCGCACGCGCGACCGCGAGCGCAAGCTGCTCAAGAAGATCGAGCAGTCGATCGCCCGCATCGATTCCGGTGACTACGGTTACTGCGACGAAACCGGTGAGGCCATTGGTGTGGGGCGGCTGATTGCCCGTCCGACCGCCAACCTGTCGCTGGAAGCGCAGCAGCGCCGCGAACTCAAGCAGAAAATGTTCGGTGACTGATCCGTCTGCCTTTCACCCGACCTGACCGCATTCATGGCCAAAGAAGACACCACCCCCGGCTTGCTGTCAAAAGTCGTGAAGTTCGTCCGTAATCCGGCCACGAACTGGTCTGATCTGGACAATCGGGAGTCCGGCCGCGAAGAGGCCATGAGCAAGCAGTTGCTCAAGGAGATGATCGAACGCAAGCGCCGCAACGACTTTGTGCGCAAGCGCGAATTCGACATGCTGCGCAAGATGCGCAAGCGTGAAGCCATGACCGGCCAGGACCCGGGCGCCCGGCCGTCCTTTTTCCAGAGCAGCATGCCGTCCAAGCCGGACGACCGTGCCGTGACCCTGAAAAAGATCGACGAGATCGAGGCCCAGATGTCGATGCAGTGGTGGAAGACCAAACACGGCACCGGCTCGGCCATGAGTTCGATGTCGTCCGGGCCGATGCCGGTTGCGCCGGCGCCCGCTGCGCCGGGCAACCTCAGTGTTCATGCGCCGCTGCTGGACAACGCGCTTCCGGCCAGCTATGTGGCGACCGCCCCGACCGAGCTGACCGCCGCGCTTGCGAAGGTCAAGGGGGGCGGGCCTGCCCCGGCTGCCGCAGCCCCGCCGGCCATGCAGGAACGCGCGCCTGCGCCGGCTGCCACCCCGGCACCCCCTCCGGCCCGTCCGGCCAGCTTCCAGCCTATTTCGGCGCTGTCGCGTGATGACACGCCCTCGGGCTTTTCCGCTTCCAAATTTTCCGTGGTGGACGGCGCGGAAGTGGCGCACGATCCGGAGCTGGAGGAGGCCTCCATCCGTTTTGCCAACGGCGATGATGCGGGCGCTGAGGCAGGCCTGCTCGAAACCCTGGGCCCCCAGGGCAGCCGCGCCCAGCACGCCGACACCTGGCTGGCCCTGTTCGATCTGTACCGGGCGACCGGCCAGCACGAAAAATTCGAAAACCAGGCGATCGAGTTTGTCGGCCGCTTTGACCGGTCAGCACCGCAGTGGTATTCCATGCCCGACATGGTCAAGCAACTGGCCAGCCCGAGCGCCCCGGTGCAGGGCAACGGCCCGGCAGCCGACTGGATCTGCCCGTCCGTGCTGGGCATCCAGACGGTTGCCACCCTGACGGCTGCACTGGCCCGAGCGCCCATGCCCTGGCGGCTCGACTGGCACAACCTCAAGAGCATCGACGCCGGGGCGGTCGAACCGCTCGGCAAGGTGTTCAGCGGCTGGGCCGCGCAGCCGGTACAACTGCGATTCATAGGCGCGGCGCAGCTGCAGCACGTGCTGCAGGACGCGACGCCCTCGGGTGTGCGCGAAACCGCCCAGGCCTGGTGGCAACTGCGGCTGGAAGCCTTGCGCGTGACGCACCAGCCCGACGAGTTCGAGCTGACGGCGCTGGATTTCTGCGTCACTTACGAGGTGTCGCCGCCAGCCTGGGACAGCGCGCGCTGCGAGTACAAGCCGCTGGACCCGCAGGGCGCCGCAGTCAGTGGTCAGGCCATCATCGGCGATGTCTACCGCGACTCCGCGCCCTCGAGCATCAGCAGCGTGATGGAAGGCGACACCCAGATGGACGGCAACTCACAGATGTCCAACCTGTTTGCGGTGGAGTTGTCGGGGCAGATCGAGGGCGATGCGATCGACGTGCTGGACAAGCTGGAGGCCAAGCTGATGGGCGCCGACATCATGGTCATTTCCTGCGCCAAGCTGATCCGCGTCGACTTTTCGGCCGCCGGGACCCTGCTCAACTGGGTGTCAGCGCGTGAGTCGGAAAACCGCGCTGTGCAATTCACCGACGTGCACCGGCTGGTGGCTGCATTTTTCAATGTGATCGGCATCACCGAACACGCCCGGGTGCTGACACGCATCGACTAGCATCGACCAGGCCCGCCCGTCGCCACACGGCCTTGCCTGCCACGCCTGCCCCCTGAAGCGGGGCTGTTCCTTCCCTCCACCCCTGCAGCATTTCTGCTGAAGCTGGCGTGCGCGCCGACCGGCGCTTGTTGTTTGCCCTGATTGCGGCAAGCACCCTGCAACTCAAGGCTGGGCTCACCGTGACACGGGCCGCATCGGCGGCAGGCTTGAGACAACACTTTCATTAAATGGTCTAAGTGCTTAATTTAGAACATCTTTTAATTTTTCGCGCTTTGAAATAGCTTTCTAAGTGCTTGATTTCATTGAAAAAATTTGTTGCAAAGCGCTTGCACCACAAAACTTTCCTGATAAAGTGGGAAAAAGTGCAATTTAGTGGTGAAAAGTGTTTTCCAAAGGTTTTTAACAGTGTTTCAAGGCGCGTCTTCTGTGGCTCTCGATACCAAGGGTCGGCTTTCTGTGCCGACCCGGTACCGTGACGTCCTGAGCGCCACTGCTTCGAGCCAGCTCACCATCACCAAACACCCGCACGGCTGCCTGATGATATTCCCGCGCAACGAGTGGGAGAAATTCCGTGAGCGCATTGCCGCCCTGCCGATGGAGGCACAGTGGTGGAAGCGGATTTTTCTCGGCAATGCCATGGACGTCGAGATGGACGCCAGCGGCCGTGTGCTGGTGTCCCCCGAACTGCGCGCCGCTGCGGGAATCAGCAAGGACACGGTGCTGCTCGGCATGGGCAGCTTCTTCGAGCTGTGGGATGCGGCGACCTACGCGGCCCAGGAGGCCGAGCAGATGAAGGGTCCCATGCCCGATGTCTTCAGAGATTTTTCATTCTGAAAGATGGCGGTGCAAGACACATGGACACATCGCACCGTCTTGTTGAACGAAGCAGTCGCAGCGCTTCACATCCAACCGGACGGCCACTACATCGACGCGACCTTCGGGCGCGGCGGACATTCCCGCCTGATTCTTTCGCAGCTCTCGCCCGAGGGCCGTCTGACCGCCTTCGACAAGGACCTGGAGGCGGTGGCCGAAGCGAAGACCCTGAACGATGCGCGTTTTGTCATCCGCCACGAGGGTTTCAAACACCTGGGCGAGCTGCCCGCCGGCTGCGCGGCCGGTGTGCTGATGGACCTGGGCATCAGCTCGCCGCAGATCGACAACCCGGCGCGGGGCTTTTCGTTTCGCGGCGACGGCCCGCTGGACATGCGCATGGACACGACGCGTGGCCAGAGCGTGGCCGAGTGGCTGGCCGATGCGGAGACAGACACCATTGCGGAGGTCATTCGTGAATATGGCGAAGAACGGTTTGCTGGGCAGATTGCAAAGGCGATTGATCGTCGCCGACAGGAACGGGGCCCTTTTGGAACCACCGCTGAGCTGGCCGAAGTCGTGGCTGGCGCGGTCAAAACCCGCGAGCCGGGCAAGGACCCTGCAACGCGCACATTTCAGGCTTTTCGGATTTTCATCAACGCCGAGCTTGAAGAGCTGCAACAGGCGCTAGAGGCTTCGCTCAAGGTACTGCAACCGGGAGGACGTTTGGTGGTGATCAGTTTCCATTCTCTGGAAGACCGCATCGTCAAGCAATTCATAACCGAGCACTCGCGCGAGGTGTATGACCGCCGCGCGCCCTTTGCCGCGCCCAAGCCGATGCGGCTGAAGGCCCTGGAGCGCATCAAGCCGAGTGACGACGAGATCGCCGCCAATCCGCGCTCCCGCAGCGCGGTGATGCGCGTGGCAGAACGCACCGACGTACCGCTCCAGGCCGTCACGCAGCGTTATCCAGGGGCTCAATCATGACGCGGCTGAACCTGGTGCTGCTGATTGCCGTGCTGTTCAGCGCCCTGTACCTGGTGCGCACGCAGTACGAGTCGCGCCGCCTGTACGTCGAGCTGGAAAAGACGGCCGCGCGCAGCCGCCAGCTCGAGGCCGACAGGGAGCGCCTGCAGGTTGAAAAACGCGCCCAGGCCACACCGCTGCGCGTGGAGCAGATCTCCAAGGATCGCCTGCAGATGCGCACGGCCACCCCGGCCATCACCGAATACGTCAGCTACAAACAGGCGCCGGCAGGCGGGGCCAAGCCATGAGCCGGAGTGTCCTGTACTCCTCCAGCCCGCTGCTGGCGAGCAAGACACCGGTCTGGCGCAGCAAGCTGATCGTGGCCGGCATTGCGCTGGCCTTTGCCGGTCTGGCCGGCCGCGCGGCTTATGTCCAGGTGATAGGCAACGACTTCTTCCAGCGGCAGGGCCAGGTGCGTTTTGCGCGCACGCTGGAGTTGCCCGCCAACCGCGGCCGCATCCTGGACCGCAACGGCCTGCTGCTGGCCACCAGCGTGGTGGCACCCAGCATCTGGGCGATTCCCGAAGATGTGGATGCCAACCGGTCGCAGTTGACCGAACTGGCAAAGCTGCTCGAGATGCCGCTGGGCGAGCTGAACAAAAAGCTGGCCGACGAGGACAAGACCTTTGTCTGGATCAAGCGGCAGGTGGACGAACCCATCGCGCAGAAAATCCATGCCCTGGGCTTGAAGGGCATTTACCAGCGCAAGGAATACAAGCGCCAGTACCCGGAAGGCGAAACCGCCGCCCACGTGGTCGGCTTCACCAATGTGGAAGACCGCGGCCAGGAAGGCATCGAGCTGGCTTTCAACAAGGAGCTTGCCGGCAAGGCCGGCTCGCGCAAGGTGATCAAGGACCGGCTGGGGCGGGTCGTCGAGGACGTCGGCGAGCAGGTGCCCCCGCTCGAAGGCAAGGACATCCAGCTCAGCCTGGACAGCAAGGTGCAGTTTTTCGCCTACCAGAAGCTGCGCGATGCGGTCATCGCACGCAAGGCCAAGGCCGGCAGTGTGGTGGTGCTGGACACCGTCACCGGCGAAGTGCTGGCGCTGGCCAACTACCCGAGTTATGTGCCGAACAAGCGGCAGAACCTGACCGGCGAGCAACTGCGCAATCGCGCGATGACCGACACCTTCGAGCCCGGCTCGACCATGAAGCCGATCACGGTGGCGATGGCGCTGGAAGCCGGCCGCATCAAGCCGCAAACCCTGGTGGAAACCGGCCCCGGTCGTTACAGCATCGGCGGTTTCACCATCAGCGATACCCACAACTACGGCACGCTGACGGTGGAAGGCGTGATCCAGAAGTCGAGCAACGTCGGCGCGCTCAAGATCGCGCAGAAGATGAGCCCCCACGAAATGTGGGACACCTACACCGCGCTCGGTTACGGCCAGAAGCCGCAGATCCAGTTCCCCGGCGCTGTCACCGGACGCCTGCGGCCCTGGAAAACATGGCGGCCGGTGGAGCAGGCCACCATGTCTTACGGCTACGGCCTGTCGGCCTCGCTGTTCCAGATGGCGCAGTCCTATACCGCGTTTGCCCATGACGGACAGATCATCCCGGTCACCATGCTCAAAAGCAGCGAGCCCGCTGTCGGCATCAAGGTCTTTTCCGCCGACAACGCGCGCGCCGTGCGCAAGATGCTGCAGATGGCGGCAGCGCCGGGCGGCACCGGCCCGCTGGCGCAGACCGTCGGTTATTCGGTCGGTGGCAAGTCGGGCACCGCACACAAGCAGGTCGGCAAGGGTTACGCCAGCAACAAATACCGCGCCTGGTTCACCGGCATGGCACCCATCGAGAACCCGCGCATCATCGTGGCGGTCATGATCGACGAGCCCAGCGACGGCAAGTATTTTGGCGGCGTGGCCGCGGCGCCGGTTTTCAGCGAAGTGGTGCAGCAGACCCTGCGCATGATGGGTGTGCAGCCGGACATGAGCGTGAAACCGCAAATTGTCTACAGCCCGGTCGAGGAGTCCTTCTGATGGACCAGTTGCAGACACCCGGGCAGGCGGCGCAATGGCTGCGCCAGCGTGTGGCCGGCAGCCTGTGGACGGACAGCCGCAAGGTCGGCACCGGCGATGGTTTCATCGCCTGGCCGGGTGCGGCCACCGATGCCCGCCGCTATGTGGCGGGGGTGCTGGACGCCGGCGCCCAGGCCTGCCTGGTCGAGCGCGACGGCGTCGAGGGTTACGGCTTTACGGACAGCCGCGTGGCGGCATACCCGGGCCTCAAGCTGGCCACGGCACCCATCGCTGCCGAATTTTTCGGTCACCCCAGCCGCCAGCTGGACCTGCTGGCGGTGACGGGCACCAACGGCAAGACCTCGACCGCCTGGTGGCTGGCCCAGGCGCTGGGGCGGCTCGGGCGACCCTGCGGCGTGGTCGGGACGCTCGGCATGGGCCAGCCGGATGCCATGGTGTTCAACGGGCTGACGACGCCCGACCCGGTGCTGTTGCAGCAGCAACTGCGGCGCTGGGTCGATGACGGCTTTGCGGCCTGCGCGCTGGAGGCATCGTCCATCGGCATCGCCGAACACCGTCTCGACGCGACGACCATTCGCGTGGCCATCTTCACCAACTTCACGCAGGACCATCTCGACTACCACGGCGACATGGCGTCCTACTGGGAGGCAAAAGCCCGCCTGTTTGGCTGGCCGGGCCTGAAGGCTGCGGTGCTCAACGTCGACGATGCCAAGGGCGAGGCGCTGGCCGGGTCCCTGCAGGGCTCGGGCCTGGATGTCTGGACCGTGTCCTGTGCCGCGCCGGCCCGCCTCAGGGCGCAGGCCATCCACCAGGGCGAGGATGGCATGAGCTTCGACGTGCACGAAGGCGAATCCCGCCATCGCCTGTCCACCGGACTGGTCGGTTTGTACAACGTGTCCAACCTGCTCGGTGTCATGGCCGCACTGCGGGCGCTGGGCCTGCCGCTGCGCGAGGTGGTGCAGGCCTGCGCCCACCTGCCGCCGGTGCCTGGGCGCATGGACGTGATCTCGGTGCCGGGCCGGCCGCTGGTGGTGGTTGACTATGCGCACACGCCGGATGCGCTGGAGAAGGTGCTGGGCGCGCTCAGGCCGCTTGCCGACGGGCGCGCCGGCCGGCTGTGGTGCGTCTTCGGCTGCGGCGGTGAGCGCGATGCCGGCAAGCGGCCGCTGATGGCGGCCATTGCCGAAAAAGGCGCCGACCAGGTGGTGGTCACCAGCGACAATCCGCGCAGTGAAGACCCGGCGCTCATCATCGCCCAGGTCCTCCAGGGTTTCCAGCGCGGCGCGAAGGTGGAGGTGCAAGCGGACCGCGCCCTCGCCATCGCGAACACGGTCGCGCGCGCGGATGCCCGCGACGTGATCCTGATCGCCGGCAAGGGCCATGAGAACTACCAGGAAAGCGCCGGCGTCAAGCTGCCGTTTTCCGACAAGGCCCAGGCCGAAGCCGCCTTGAGCCAGGGCGCGGGCACCCGGGTGGCCATGGGAGGCCTCGCATGATGACGCTGCAGCAAGCCCTGCAGTGGCTGCCTTCGGCGCGCCTGGTGGGCGACGGCGCGCTGCGATTTTCACGCGTTCACAGCGACACGCGCAGCCTGCGGCCCGGCGACCTGTTTGTGGCGCTCAAGGGCGAGCGTTTTGACGCGCATGATTTCCTGCCGCAGGCTGCCAGCCAGGGTGCGGTCGCTGCGCTGGCGCAGCGCGGACTCTCGGCCAGCCAGCCGGGCCTGCTGGTGGAGGATTCCCTCAAGGCCCTGGGCCAGCTGGCGTCGGGCTGGCGTTCGCAGTTCAGCCTGCCGCTGATTGCGGTGACCGGCAGCAATGGCAAAACCACGGTGACACAAATGATCGCGTCCATCCTTCGGGCCTGGAAAGGCGACGCGGCCTTTGCGACCGAGGGCAATTTCAACAACGACATCGGCCTGCCCCTGACCTTGCTGCGTTTGCGCGCGGGCCATGAGGCCGGCGTGGTCGAACTCGGCATGAACCATCCCGGCGAGATCGCCTACCTGGCCGGCCTGGCACGGCCAACGGTGGCGCTGGTCAACAACGCCCAGCGCGAACACCTGGAGTTCATGGCCACCGTGGAAGCGGTGGCGCGGGAAAACGGCAGCGTGATATCGGCCTTGCCCGGCCCGGGCGTCGCGGTGTTCCCTGCCGATGAGCCCTACACGCCGATCTGGCGCGCAGCCGCCGCGCCCCGCGCCGTGCTGACCTTTGCTGAATCGGGCGCTGCCGACGTGACGGGTGTTGCGCAGTGGACGGGCAGCGCCTGGCAGGTACAGGCCGCCACGCCGCAGGGCGTGCTGGATTTTTCGCTGCAGATCGCGGGCCGCCACAACGTCAAGAATGCGCTCGCCGCGACCGCCTGCGCGCTGGCGGCGGGCGTGCCGCTGGCCGCCATTTCCGCCGGCCTGTCCTCTTTTTCACCGGTCAAGGGCCGCTCGCGCGCCCTGCAAGTGACACGCGCCGGGCGCGCCATCACGCTGATCGACGACAGCTACAACGCGAATCCGGATTCGGTGCGTGCCGCCATCGATGTGCTGGCCGAACTGCCGGGCCCGCGCCTGCTGGTACTGGGCGACATGGGTGAGGTCGGCGACCAGGGGGCGGCCTTCCATGCCGAAGTGGGCTTGCACGCGCGTGAACGCGGCATTGAACAGCTGTTCACCCTGGGCCAGCAGTCCGGTGACGCCGCCGCGAGTTTTGGCGCGGGCCGCCATTTCGGGGACGACCTGCCGGCACTGCAGGCTGCCGTGGCGGCGGCCTTGCCGGGACTGGGCAGCGTGCTCGTCAAGGGCTCGCGTTTCATGAAGATGGAGCGCGTCGTGGAAGCGATGGTTGCCGGCGGACAAGAACAACAAGAGGAGAAAAAATGAGCCCCCACGTTCACATTCGTTCACTGCCCCCCGAGGGGGCGTGTGCCTCCTTTGAGGCGGCTCGGCAGGAGGCACCCCATGCTGCTTAGCCTGGCCCAGTGGCTGCAAACCATGTCGCCGGAATTCGGTTACTTCCGGGTGTTCCAGTACCTGACCTTTCGCGCGGTCATGGCCGCGCTCACGGCTTTGCTGATCGGCCTGATTGCCGGCCCGTTTGTGATCCGCCGCCTCACGCACCTGAAGATCGGCCAGCCCATCCGCGAGTACGCGATGCAGACGCATTTGAGCAAGAGCGGCACACCGACCATGGGGGGCGTGCTGATCCTGCTGTCCATCGGTATCTCGACCCTGCTGTGGTTTGACCTGAGCAACCGGTTTGTCTGGATTGTGCTGATCGTCACCCTGGGCTTCGGCGCCATTGGCTGGGCCGACGACTGGCGCAAGGTGGTGCACAAGGACCCGGAAGGCATGCGCTCGCGCGAAAAATACCTGTGGCAGTCGGTGATCGGACTGCTCGCGGCGCTGTACCTGGTGTTCAGCATTTCTGAGAGCTCCAACCTGCGCGTGCTCGAGCTGTTTTTCAGCTGGGTGCAATCCGGTTTTGACGTGAACCTGCCGCCCAAGGCCGGGTTGCAATTGCCGTTCTTCAAGGAAATCAGTTATCCGCTGGGCGTGTTCGGCTTCGTGTTGCTGACTTACCTGGTCATTGTGGGTTCCAGTAATGCAGTCAACCTGACCGACGGCCTGGATGGCCTGGCCATCATGCCCGTGGTGATGGTGGGCTCGGCCCTCGGCGTATTTGCCTATGTGACCGGCAGCGCGGTGTATTCGAAGTACCTGTTCTTCCCGCACATTCCAGGCTCGGGCGAACTGCTGATTTTCTGCTCGGCCATGGCCGGCGCCGGCCTGGCTTTTTTGTGGTTCAACACCCACCCGGCGCAGGTCTTCATGGGCGACGTCGGCGCGCTGGCACTGGGTGCGGCGCTGGGCACGATTGCGGTCATCGTGCGCCAGGAAATCGTGCTCGCCATCATGGGCGGCATTTTTGTGGTCGAGGCGCTGTCGGTGATGTTGCAGGTGCTGTATTTCAAGTACACCCGCGCACGTTATGGCGAGGGCCGGCGCCTGTTCAAGATGGCGCCCCTGCATCACCACTTCGAGAAAAACGGCTGGAAGGAGACGCAGGTTGTCGTGCGTTTCTGGATCATCACCATGCTGCTGTGCCTGGTCGGCCTGTCCACCCTGAAACTTCGATGAACCCCGACGAATCCCTTCCTCCCGGCACTCCGCCCGAACCGCCTCCCGCAGAGCTGGCGCAGGTGCCTGTGCCTGAGGTGGCCCCGGCAGGGGAGGCGCCGGCGGTCGGCGACGTTCAGGCGCCCGCCGCCGCCAGCAGCAAGGCGGGTGTGCGGCCCTTGCCCGAAACACTGACGGCAGCGCGTGATGCCGCGGCCTTTGTGGCCCAGTTGTTTGCCGAGGTGAGCGCGCCCGAGACGCCCGCTGTGCCCGTGGCGGCCGTGGACGTGCCGCCGGTGGTTGACCCGGCACCGGTCGATGAAGAAGGCGGGCCGGAGGGCGCCGCGGCCGGCATGGTGGCAGCGTCGCCGCCGCAGGGCCAGCATGTGCTCGTACTGGGTCTGGGTGCCTCGGGCCTGGCCATGGCGCGCTGGTGCGTGCGCCAGGGTGCGCGTGTCACGGTGGCGGATACCCGTGAGGCGCCGCCGCAACTGGCGCGGCTGCAGCAAGAGTTGCCGCAGGTGGATTTTCGTGCGGGCGCCTTCGGGGCGGGCCTGATCGAGGGCCAGGATGTCCGCGCGGTGTTTCGCAGCCCGGGCCTGTCGCCGGAACAGGTGGCGCCGGTCTGGCAGGCGGCGCAGGCCATCGGCTTGCTGGTGGGCGGTGAACTGGACCTGTTCGCGGCCGCCCTGCGGGAGCTGCAGGCCGAGCGCAACTACGCACCCAAAGTGCTGGCCATCACCGGCACCAATGGCAAGACCACCACCACGGCACTGACCGGTCAACTGCTCGCCCATGCCGGCAAGAGCGTTGCAGTGGCAGGCAATATCGGCCCCAGCCTGCTGGATACGCTGGCCGGGCACATCGACGCGGGCACGCTGCCCGAGGTCTGGGTGCTGGAGCTGTCCAGCTTCCAGCTCGATGGCGTTCAGGGCTTCGAGCCGAGTGCCGCGACAGTGCTGAATTTGAGCCAGGATCACCTGGACTGGCACGGAAGCATGGCGGCTTACGGCGCTGCCAAGGCGCGGATTTTCGGCAGCAAGGCGCTGCTGGTGCTCAATCGCGATGACCCCGCGGTGATGGCGATGTTGCCGAGCACCGCCGGGCCGTCCCAAGGCGCGAGAGCCCCCTCTGGGGGCAGCGCAGCACACGCAGTGGCCAGCGTGGGGGAGCCAAAACCTCCCGTACGCATGAAGCTGCAAAAGCCGCAGTGGCGCGAGTACCTGACCTTCGGTCTCGGGATGCCCGGGCGGCCGGGCGACTTCGGTATCGAGACTGTCAACGGCATGGCCTGGCTGGTGCGTGCGGCCGAAGCCGATGAAACCGTGAAGCGCCGCAAGGACGAGGAAGTGGTGCTGCACATCCAGCGCCTGATGCCGGTCGAGGCCATGCGCCTGCGCGGCCGCCACAACGCCACCAATGCGCTGGCCGCGCTGGCGCTGGCCGGCGTTGCGGGCGGAACCATGGCATCCATGCTGCACGGCCTGCGTGACTACGCCGGCGAACCGCACCGCGTCACGCCGGTGGCCGTGGTCAACGACGTCGAATATTTCGATGACAGCAAGGGCACCAATGTGGGCGCCACCGTGGCCGCGCTGACCGGCCTGGGCGCCGAACGCAAGCTGGTGCTGATTGCCGGCGGGGACGGCAAGGGGCAGGATTTTTCGCCGCTGGCCGATCCGGTGCGGCGCCATGCCCGGGCAGTGGTCCTGATCGGGCGGGACGCGCCGCAGATCCGTGCCGCGTTGCAGGACACAGGTGTGGCGCTTCTGGATGCCGGCTCCATGCACGCCGCAGTGGAGCTGGCCGCGGCGCAGGCGCGAACCGGCGATGCCGTGTTGATGTCGCCAGCCTGCGCGAGTTTTGACATGTTCGACAACTATGGGCACCGCGCCCAGGTGTTTTGTGATGCGGTCCAGGGGCTGGCGCGCGACGCGGGGGTGGTGTCATGACCGTCGCCACACGCCTTGCGGGTTGGTTCTCGGGCCTGGGCGGCGCGGCCACCCAGGGCTTGCCGGTTCGCCTGGGCGGCCAGGGTGCTTCGCGCACCGCGTCTGCGCCGGTGCGCATGTCGGGCGTCGACCAGTCGCTGATCTGGGTCACGGTGGCGCTGCTGGTCTGGGGCCTGGTGATGGTGTATTCCGCGTCTGTGGCCATGCCGGACAACCCGAAGTTTGCGCGTTACGCCCACACCCACTTTTTGCTGCGCCATGCCATCTCGCTGGGCGTGGCCTTCGCGATGGCCCTGCTGGCCTTCCAGGTGCCGGTGGCAACCTGGGAAAAGCTCGCACCCTGGCTGTTTGTGGCTTCGCTGGTGCTGCTGATGCTGGTGCTGGTGCCTTTCATCGGCAAGGGTGTGAATGGCGCGCGCCGCTGGATCTCGCTGGGATTCATGAACTTCCAGCCCTCCGAACTGGCCAAGTTTGCGGTGCTGCTGTATGCCGCCGACTACATGGTGCGCAAGATGGAGGTCAAGGAGCGCTTTTTCCGCGCCGTCATGCCCATGGCGGTGGCCATCGGCATCGTGGGCCTGCTGCTGCTGGCCGAGCCCGACATGGGCGCCTTCATGGTGATCTCGGTGATCGCCATGGGCATTCTGTTCCTCGGTGGCGTCAATGCCCGCATGTTTTTTGTGATCGCCACCGTGGTGGTGATTGCCTTCGCCCTGATGGTGATGCTCAGCGACTGGCGCCGCGAGCGGATTTTTGCCTACCTCGATCCGTGGAGCGACAAGTACTCGATGGGCAAGGGCTACCAGCTCTCGCACTCGCTGATCGCCTTCGGGCGCGGCGAGGTGTTCGGCGTGGGCCTGGGTGGCAGCATCGAGAAGCTGCACTGGCTGCCCGAGGCGCACACCGACTTCCTGCTGGCGGTGATCGGCGAGGAGTTCGGTTTCCTGGGGGTGTTGTGTGTGATCGGCGCTTTCATGTGGATGACACGCCGCATCATGCACATCGGCCGCCAGTCGATTGCGCTGGACCGCCTGTTTGCCGGCCTGGTGGCGCAGGGCGTGGGCATCTGGATCGGCTTCCAGGCCTTCATCAACATGGGCGTGAACCTGGGCGCGCTGCCGACCAAGGGACTGACCCTGCCGCTCATGAGTTACGGCGGCTCGGCGATCCTGATGAACCTGATCTCGCTGGCCGTGGTGCTGCGTATTGACTACGAGAACAGACTGTTGATGAGAGGGGGGCGAAGTTGAAGTGCGCTCTCATCATGGCCGGCGGCACCGGCGGCCACATCTTCCCCGGTCTCGCCGTGGCCGAGGCCCTGCGCGAGCGCGGCTGGCGTGTGCACTGGCTGGGTGGCAAGGGCACGGCGGAACGGCCCAGCATGGAAAGCCAGTTGGTGCCGCCGCGCGGCTTTGCCTTTGAAACCATCGATTTTTCCGGTGTGCGCGGCAAGGGCCCGCTCACGCTGGCCTTGCTGCCCATGCGCCTGCTGAAAGCCTTCTGGCAAAGCATTGCCGTGGTGCGGCGCGTCCAGCCTGATGTGGTGGTGGGCCTGGGCGGCTATATCGCTTTTCCGGCCGGCATGATGAGCGTGCTGCTGGGCAAACCGCTGGTGCTGCATGAGCAGAACTCGGTGGCCGGCATGGTCAACAAGGTGCTGGCCGGTGTCGCCGACCGGGTGTTCACGGCATTTCCCGGCGTGATAAAAAACGCGCAGTGGGTGGGCAACCCGCTGCGGCCCGCGTTCACGCAGCAGCCGGACCCGGAGACGCGTTTTGCCGGGCGCAGCGGGCCCCTGAAGGTGCTGGTGGTCGGTGGCAGCCTGGGTGCGCAGGCGCTCAACCGCATCGTGCCGCAGGCGCTGGCGCTGATCCCGCAGGAGCTTCGTCCGCATGTGTTGCACCAGAGCGGCGCCAGCCAGATCGACGCACTGCGCGAGAACTACCGCGCTGCCGGCGTGTTGGCCGAACTGACACCGTTCATCGAGGACACCGCCGGCGCCTTTGCCGAGGCCGACCTGGTGGTGTGCCGCGCAGGCGCCAGCACGGTGACGGAAATTGCCGCTGTCGGGGCTGCCGCCCTGTTCGTGCCTTTCCCCGCAGCGGTGGACGACCACCAGACCCGCAACGCCGCTTTCCTGGTGGACCAGGGCGGTGGCTGGCTGGTGGCGCAGCCGGCGCTGACACCGCAATACCTCGCCGACATGCTACAAAAAACAGAGCGCTCTACGCTGGTGGAACGGGCGTTACAGGCCAAAAAGATGCAAAAAATAGATGCCACCGCGGAAGTGGTGGTCGCCTGTGAGGAGTTGGCGACATGAAACACGCAATCAAACACATTCACTTCATCGGCCTGGGTGGTTCCGGCATGTCCGGCATCGCCGAGGTGCTGCACAACCTCGGCTACGTGATTTCGGGCTCCGACCTGTCCGACAGCGCCACCTTGCGCCGGCTCGCCAGCCTGGGCATCAAGACCTTTGTTGGCCATGCTGCAGACAACCTGGCCAACGTGGATGCCGTGGTGACCTCCACGGCGGTGCAGGCCAACAACCCCGAGGTGCTGGCTGCGCGTGAAAAACGCATCCCGGTGGTGCCGCGCGCGCTGATGCTGGCCGAGCTGATGCGCCTGAAGCAGGGCATCGCGATTGCCGGCACCCATGGCAAGACCACCACCACCAGCCTGGTCGCCAGCGTGCTGGCCGAGGGCGGGCTGGACCCCACCTTTGTGATCGGCGGCCGCTTGAACAGCGCCGGCGCCAACGCCAAGCTGGGCTCGGGCGACTACATCGTGGTCGAGGCCGACGAGTCCGATGCCTCCTTCCTGAACCTGTTGCCGGTCATGGCAGTCGTCACCAACATCGACGCCGACCACATGGAAACCTATGGGCACGACTTCGGCAACCTGAAAAAGGCCTTTGTCGACTTCCTGCACCGCATGCCGTTTTACGGCACCGCCATCCTGTGTACCGACGATGCAGCGGTGCGCGATATCGTGCCGCAGGTGTCCTGCCCGATCACCAGCTACGGCTTCAACGAGGACGCCCAGGTGCGCGCCGTGGACGTGAAGGCGGTGGACGGCCAGATGTTTTTCACGGTGCAGCGGCGCAATGGCGTGACCCTGCCCGATCTGCCGGTGGTGCTGAACCTGCCCGGCGAACACAACGTGCTCAATGCCTTGTCGGCAATTGCCGTGGCGGTCGAACTCAACATCCCCGATGCGGCGGTGCAGAAGGCATTGGCCGAGTTCAAGGGCGTGGGTCGGCGCTTCCAGCGCTACGGCGAAGTCGCAGCGCCTGCGGGCGGCAGCTTCACGGTGGTGGACGACTACGGCCATCACCCGGTCGAGATGGCGGCCACGCTGGCTGCCGCGCGCGGCGCCTTTCCGGGCCGCCGCCTGGTGCTGGCTTTCCAGCCGCACCGCTTCACCCGCACGCGCGACTGTTTCGAGGACTTCATCAAGGTCATCGGCCAGGCCGACAGCGTGTTGCTGTCCGAAGTTTATGCCGCGGGCGAGACGCCCATCGTCGCTGCCGACGGCCGCTCGCTGGCGCGCGCGCTGCGTGTGGCCGGCAAGGTCGAGCCGGTGTTTGTCGACGACATCGAGGCCATGCCGCAGGCGATCGCTGACAACGCGCTCGATGGCGACGTGGTGGTGTGCATGGGTGCCGGCACGATTGGCGGGGTACCCGCCAAATTGCTGGAGTTGCTTCAAAAACCAGAGCGCACTGTGCAGGAAGGACAAGGGTTGTGAGCCTGAAAGCATCTGATTTTGGCAAGGTGGCGGTGCTGCTGGGCGGGCGCTCGGCCGAGCGCGAGGTCTCGCTGATGTCGGGCCGGGGTGTGCTCGAGGCCCTGCGCTCCCGCGGTGTGGATGCGCATGCGTTCGATCCTGCAGAGCGTGATATCGGTGAGCTCAAGCGCGAAGGTTTCCAGCGCTGTTTCATCGCCTTGCACGGCCGCTTCGGCGAAGACGGCACGGTGCAGGGTGCGCTCGAGCTGATGGGCATTCCCTATACCGGTTCGGGCGTGATGGCCTCCAGCATTTCCATCGACAAGGTCACCACCAAACGCATCTGGCTGGCCGATGGCCTGGCGACCCCGAAGTACCTGCTGCTGCGCCGCGGCGTGTTCGAGCGCAGGCAGGTGGTGGCCGTGCCCGATGAACTCGGCCTGCCGCTGATCGTCAAGCCGGCGCGCGAGGGCTCGTCCATCGGCGTGGTCAAGGTCGAGGGCTACTCCGGCATGGTGGACGCCGTGGAACAGGCGGCGCAGCTCGATGCCGACGTCCTGTGCGAACAGTTCATCAGCGGCGACGAGGTGACCTGCCCGGTGCTCGGCACGGGCGACAGCGCCCGCGCCTTGCCGGTGATCCGCATCGTGGCGCCCGAAGGCAACTACGACTACCAGAACAAGTATTTCACCGACACCACGCAGTACCTGGTGCCCTGCGGCCTGCCGGCTGGCGAGGAAGAAGCCATCCAGGCCATGGTGCTGCAGGCCTACCGCGTGCTGGGTTGCCGCGGCTGGGGCCGGCTGGACGTGATGATCGATGCGAAAACCCGCAAGCCCTACCTGCTGGAGATCAACACCTCCCCGGGCATGACCAGCCATTCGCTGGTACCCATGTCGGCGCGCGCGGCCGGCATCAGTTATGAAGACCTGTGCCTGGAAGTGCTGCGCAGCGCCAGCCTCGATCACCCGCCGGAGGGAGGCACTGCATGAGCCCTAGCCTGCCCGCACCGATGGACGTCCGGCTGATGAACATCGCCTCCCTGCTGCTGGGACTGGCGTTTTTCGGCATGCTGGCGGCACTCGGGATCGGCTGGCTGGTGCAGCAAAACCTGTTCCGGCTCACGGCCATCAAGGTGCGCGGCGACGTGAGCCACAACAACGCAGTCACCTTGCGGGCCAATGTGGTGCCGCGCCTGAACGGCAATTTTTTCACGGTGGACCTGGCCGGCGCGCAAGCCGCTTTCGAGTCCGTCCCCTGGGTGCGCCGGGCTGTGGTGCAGCGCGAGTTCCCGAACCGCCTGAGCGTCGTGCTGCAGGAGCACAAGGCGGTCGCCTATTGGGGCCAGGAAGCCGATGCGCAACTGGTCAACACCTACGGCGAGGTGTTTGAAGCCAATCCGGGGGATGTCGAGGCCGAGGACCTGCCCCTGCTCAGCGGCCCTGCCGGCCAGGCCGCGCAGGTGCTGGACGCCTGGCGCAGATTGTCACCGCTGTTTGAAAAAATCGATGCGCAGATCGAGCACCTGGAACTGACCAGCCGCGGCAGCTGGCGCACCCGGCTCGATGACGGCGCCACGCTGGAGCTGGGCCACGGTTCGCTCGAGGACATTGAAAGCCGCGTGTCGCGTTTTGCCGCCACGCTCACGCAGGTGGCCGGCAAGTTCGGCAAGCCGCTGGAGTCTGCCGACCTGCGTTACGCCAACGGCTATGCGATCAAGTTGAGGGGGGTCACCACCACCGTGCTGGGTGACAAGGAAAACGCGAAAGCAAAAAGGTAAAGATATGGCCAAGGAATACAAGGATCTCGTCGTGGGGCTGGACATCGGGACCAGCAAGGTCATGGCGGTGGTGGCCGAGGTGCTGCCGGGCGGCGAGCTCAAGCTCGCGGGGCTGGGCATCGCCTACAGCAACGGGCTCAAGCGCGGCGTGGTTGTCAACATCGACGCTACCGTGCAGAGCATCCAGCAGGCGCTCAAGGAGGCCGAACTGATGGCCGACTGCAAGATCGCCCGGGTCTACACCGGCATCACCGGCAGCCACATCCGCGGCATCAACTCCAGCGGCATGGTGGCCGTGAAGGACAAGGAAGTCACCCAGGCCGACGTGGCCCGCGTGATCGAAACCGCCAAGGCCATCAACATTTCCACCGACCAGCGCCTGCTGCTGGTCGAGCCGCAGGAGTTCGTGATCGACGGCCAGGACGTGCGCGAACCCATAGGCATGAGCGGTATCCGGCTCGAGGCCAAGGTACACATCGTGACCGGCGCGCAAAGCGCCGCGGAAAACATCATCAAGTGTGTGCGGCGCTGCGGCCTGGAAGTCGACCAGCTCATGCTCAACCCGCTGGCCTCCAGCCTGTCGGTGCTCAGCCGCGACGAGCAGGAACTCGGCGTGGCGCTGGTGGACATCGGCGCCGGCACCACCGATGTGGCGATTTTCACGGGCGGGGCGATCCGCCACACCGCCGTGATCCCGATCGCCGGTGACCTGATTACCAGCGACATCGCGATGGCGCTGCGCACGCCGACCAAGGACGCCGAGGACATCAAGGTGGAGAGCGGGTTTGCCAAACAGTTGCTGGCCGACCCGGACACCCAGGTCGAGGTGCCGGGACTGGGCGACCGCGGCCCGCGCATGTTGTCGCGCCAGGCGCTGGCCGGCGTGATCGAACCGCGCATCGAGGAAATTTTCTCGCTGGTGCAGCAGGTGATCCGCGAGTCGGGCTACGAGGAGGTCCTGTCCTCCGGCATCGTGATCACCGGCGGCAGCGCGGTGATGCCCGGCATGGTCGAGCTCGGCGAGGACATCTTCCTCAAGCCGGTGCGCCGCGGCATCCCGCGTTACTCGAGCGCGCTGGCCGACATGGTGGCCCAGCCGCGTGCCGCCACCGTGATGGGTCTGCTCGAGGAAGCCCGGCTGGCGCGCATGCGCGGCCATCGGGTCGCGCAAAAGGCGGGCAGCGTGCACAACGCATTCGGCAAGGTCAAGGACTGGCTGGTGGGGAACTTCTGATGAAAAAATTCCATGTGTTTTCCTGGCGGAGCCCGCGTTGCAAACATTCGGGAGGCGCCGATCCCCCTGCATGAGGCCTGATCACCGCACGACTTTCACAACAAAATTTTTGGCAACTGCAAACATACCGACAGGAGGCTCACATGAGCATCGAAATGATTGAAATCGAAGAGTTCAACCAGGGCACGCAAATCAAGGTGATTGGCGTGGGTGGCGGCGGCGGCAACGCGGTCGAACACATGATTGAACGCAACGTGCAGGGCGTGGAGTTCATCTGCGCCAACACCGATGCCCAGGCCCTGGGCCGCGGCAGCGCGCACAAGCAGATCCAGCTCGGCGGCAGCGGCCTGGGCGCAGGCAGCAAACCCGAGAAGGGCCGCGACGCAGCCGAGATGGCGGTGGAAGACATCCGCGAGGCGATTGCCGGCGCGCACATGCTGTTCATCACCGCCGGCATGGGCGGCGGCACCGGCACCGGCGCCGCGCCGGTGATCGCGCGCATCGCCAAGGAAATGGGCATCCTGACCGTGGGTGTGGTGACCAAGCCTTTCGAGTTCGAAGGCGGACGCCGCATGACCAATGCCGACCTGGGTCTCGCCGAACTCGAAGCCAATGTCGATTCCCTGATCGTGGTGCTCAACGAGAAGCTGCTCGAGGTGCTGGGTGACGACGTCACGCAGGACGAGGCCTTTGCGCATGCCAACGACGTGCTGAAAAACGCCGTCGGCGGCATCGCCGAGATCATCAACGTGCCCGGCCATGTCAACGTCGACTTCGAGGACGTGCGCACCGTGATGGGCGAGCCCGGCAAGGCCATGATGGGCACGGCCCGCGCCAATGGCCCGGACCGCGCGCGCATCGCCGCCGAACAGGCCGTCGCCTGCCCGCTGCTCGAAGGCATCGACCTGTCGGGCGCCAAGGGCGTGCTGGTGCTGATCAGCGCCGCCAAGGGCTCGCTCAAGCTCAACGAGTCCAAGCTGGCGATGAACACCATCCGCGCCTATGCCTCGCCCGATGCCCATGTGATCTACGGTACGGCTTACGATGACGAGCTCGGTGACGATATCCGCGTCACGGTGGTGGCGACCGGCCTGAGCCGCCAGGGCGCACGCCGCACGGCGCCGCCGCTGCAGGTGCTGCGCACCGGTACCGACAACATGCCGGTGCTGAACATGGCCGTGGGCGGCTCGGTCAACAGCGCCCATCCCGGCGGCAGCATGGGTTCGGCCCAGCCCGACTACGGCAACATGGCGGTGCCCAGCGTCTGGCGCACCAACCGCACCCAGGCGGCGGCCAAGGTCGATGCGCTGGCGTCGGGTGGCATGGACGACTTCGAGATTCCGGCCTTTCTGCGCAAACAGGCCGACTGAGGCTCTCCGGGAGTAAAACAAGGGTGGGCTGCAAGGGAGCCCACCCTTTTTTATGCCTGGCAGAACCGTGCTTGACGGGAGACATGATGAAAACGCCAATGATTTATGCGTGCCTGTTGACGGTTTTTTCCTGGGGCAATGCCCATGCCCAGACCGCGCGGCCGGAGCAGGCTGAAAAAGTGAGCTGGCCCAGCATGCTGTGCACACCGACGGCCTGCAACCGGCTGGACGCGCAGGGCCACCTGTTCGCTGCGCCCGGGGCGAAGAAGGTGGTGCTGATCTCACACGGATCGCAGGGCATCGACAGCCGCATGTACGACTATGTGGACAGCCTGCAGAAGGAGGGGTTTGCTGCGCTGGTGATTGACCACTGGAAGCCGCGCGGCATCGGCGTGACGCATGAGGACTACCTGGCGGCCTCGCTGCGCGGCGGCAACGAGCTGAACATGGTCTCCGACAGCCTGACCGCCGCAGACTGGCTGCGCAGCAAAGGTTACGAAAAAGTGGGCAGCATCGGCGAGTCGCAGGGCGCGTCAGCGGCGATCGTGCTGCAGCAAAAGTGGGCCCATGTGCTGGTCGAGCGCAACATCCGGCGCATCTACGGCAGCGACTTCCGTGTCCGGCCGCTGGATGCCGTCGTGGGCTTGTATGGTTACTGCGGCTTCCGCCATGCCACGCGCGATGCCTACGTTTCCACGCCATTTCTGTTCATCACCGGCGAGGTCGACGACGAAACGCCGAGCAAATATTGCGAACGTTATGTTCCCTGGATGAACGAACGCGGTGGCAACGCAAAGATCATCGTGATTCCCGGCGAGGGCCACAGCTTCGATGCGCCCTACAAACGCCACCGCAATGTGTTCGGCCCGCATTACGCGAAATGCGACATTCTGGTGGACGAAACCGGCGTGACCGAGCTTAACAGCGGCGAGAAAATGCCGGGCGCCACCAACATCAATGCCATGCTGGCCAAATGTGTGGGCAGGATTTACCACAGCGGCCACTGGAAAGACCGCTTTGTCGCGGTGCCCCACTGGACAGGGTTTTTCAGGCAGCACCTGTAGCCGGTGGGTGTGAAGCTTTAAAATCGGCGCATGCTCCAGCAACGCACCCTCAAATCCCTGACCAAGGCGGTCGGTGTCGGGCTGCACAGCGGCCAGCGGGTGGAACTGACCCTGCGGCCGGCCGCGCCTGATACGGGCATCGTGTTCCGCCGCGTGGATTTGCCACAGCCGGTGGACATCGCGATTTCGGCCGAGGCGGTGACCGACACACGCCTGGCGTCCACCATCTCCAGCGGCAGTGCCAAGGTGCACACGGTCGAGCACCTGATGTCGGCCTGTGCCGGACTGGGCATCGACAACCTTTATGTCGACATCACGGCCGAGGAAGTGCCCATCCTCGATGGGTCGGCTTCCTCTTTCGTGTTTTTGCTGCAATCGGCGGGCATTGAAATGCAGTCGGCCCCGAAACGCTTTATCCGCGTGCTCAGGACGGTGGAAGTGCGCGAAGGGCAGGGCGCCACGGAAAAGTGGGCGCGCCTGTCCCCCTACGATGGCTACAAGCTGGGCTTCGAGATCGACTTCGACCACCCGGCGGTGGACTCCACCGGCCAGCGCGTCGAGTTCGACCTGGGCACCGGTTCCTACACCCGCGACATCGCGCGGGCGCGCACCTTCGGTTTCACCAAGGACGTCGAGATGATGCGGGCCAACGGGCTGGCGCTGGGCGGCGGGCTGGACAACGCCATCGTGATGGACGACTACCGCGTGCTCAACACCGACGGGCTGCGTTACAACGACGAGTTCGTCAAACACAAGATCCTCGACGCCATGGGCGACCTCTACCTGCTCGGCAAGCCGCTGCTGGCGGCCTACAGCGCCTTCCGCTCCGGCCACGCACTGAACAACAAGCTGCTGCGCGAGTTGCTGTCGCACGCCGACGCCTACGAGGCCGTGACCTTCGAGGACGAGAAAAAGGCGCCCCAGGGGTTTGCGCAGCTGGCGCGGGCCTGGTAGGACATGAAGCGCGGGGCGAGGGGCCCCGCTAGCGGGGATCGACCAGCGGAGTGGCCGGCGAGCGTTTCGGGCTCGATGCCCGAAACGAGAGAACCACGGACGCCCATCATGGCTGTATTTCGCATCCTCATCGTGTTGCTGCTGGTGGCTGCCGGCATATCCTTTGCGCTGTTCGCGCTGACCTCCAATGTGCGTTACAAACGCACCGGCCTGCGGATCCTCGGCGGCACCCTGGTGGCAGCCTTCATCTTCTTCGCCATCCTGATCGCCGACCAGTTGATCTGGGGCTAGGCGCCTGAGCCACGGCCTGTTCAGTGGTGCCGGCCGTCCTTGAAGGACGCGGTCGAGGTCCGTCCCAGGGTGGTGGCGCGCGCCAGGATGGCGGCCGAGCCGCCCACATGCGCGTGGGTGATGGCCAGAGCCAGCGCATCGGCGGCGTCCTTGCCCGGCAGTCCCGGCAGCCTCAAGAGGCGTTTGACCATCTCCTGGACCTCGGGTTTGCCGGCCTTGCCGTAACCGGCCACGGCTTTTTTCATCTGCAGCGGCGTGTATTCGGCAACGTCGATGTTGCAGCTGACCAGCGCGGTCACGCAGGCGCCGCGCGCCTGGCCCAGCATCAGCGTGGCCTGCGGATTCACATTGACAAACACGATCTCGCAGGCCGAGCTGTCCGGGCTGTAGCGGGCGGTGATTTCACAAATGCCGTCGAACAGCACCTTGAGCCGCGCCGGCAGGTTGCCGCGGTCCAGATGGGTGGTCTTGATGGTGCCGCTGGCCACATAGGTCAGCGACGGCCCGTCCACATCGATCACGCCGAAGCCGGTGATTTGCAAACCAGGGTCGATGCCGAGAATCCTCATCAGAGACAAGCCCCCACGCTTTTCACTGCGTGTAATACGCTGCCCCCCGAGGGGGCTGTGCTTGCTTGGGGCGGCCCGGCGCGGCGCACTTTCCTGATCGTGCTGAACAGGTTCATAAACCAAAATACCACCGAACCGAGTGGAAAAACACGGGGGCGGCAAAACACAGCGCGTCCACCCGGTCCAGCAGGCCGCTGGCGCCGGTCACCGACTTGCCTTCGGTGCCCCAGTTGGTGATGCCGCGGTCGCGCTTGAGCGCCTTCATCACCAGGTGGCCGAGCGATCCGGCAATACAGGCAATCAGCGCCATGGCCACCGCCTGCGCCGGCTTGAAGGGCGTCAGGCCCGACATCAGGCCGCCGACAAAACCGCCGACGCCCAGCCCGATCAGCCAGCTGGTCCAGTTGAAGCTCTGGCTGACCTGCGGCGCGGTCGCCTGGCGCGGCCATTTGCGGTTGGCCAGGTGCTGCACCAGCATGCCGGTCTGCACCACAAACACCAGGAAGAAAACCAGGAAGGCATTTTTGCCGCTGTAGTTGGGAAAACCCAGCAGCAACAGCGCCGGCACATGGCTGATGCCGTAGACGCAGACCATGATGCCCCACTGCAGCTTGGCATTGCGTTCGAGGAAACGCTGCGGGTCATTGGCCAGCGCGCTGACCACCGGAATGGCCAGGAACACATAGACCGGGATGAACACCGTCACCAGGTCGAAGCGTTTGGTGATCACCAGCCAGAACTGCACCGGCAGGACCACAAAAAACGCCAGCACCAGGCTGCGGTGGTCGCCATGGCGCGTTGGCGAGAGCGTGATGAATTCGCGCAGCGCAAAAAAAGCGACGATGGCAAACAGCATGGTCGCCACGGTTTCGCCGGAGGCCCAGGCCAGCCAGAACACGGTGCACATCACCCAGGAGGTATTGAGCAGGCTGCTCAGCTCCCGGATGTCCTGGCTGCGGATTTCGTTCTCGCCGTCGTCGCGCAGCGAGATCACCAGCGCCCAGATGCTCGCGGCAATCAGCAGGCCGAACACCATCACAAACAGCAGGCCGACCTGCTGCGAGGGCGTGAGGTTGCGCAGGAAGCTGCTCATCAGGAATCCCTCAGCGCCATCACCGCCTGGCGCGCGCGCGCCAGGAAGCTGCCGCGGTCCTCACCGGCTTCCAGCGCCAGCGGCGCGCCGAAGGTGACCGAGCACAGGATGGGCACCGGCACCACCTCGCCCTTGGGCATGACCCGCTGCACATTGTTGATCCAGGCCGGCACCAGCACCACGTTTGGAAACTTCTGCGCGAGGTTGTAGAGGCCCGACTTGAAGGGCTGCGGTTCTTCCTGGTTGCCGCGTGTGCCTTCCGGGAACAGGATGATGGAGTCGCCGCTTTCCAGCGCATCGATCAGCGGCTCCAGCGGGTCCTGGTCGGTGGTTTTGGTGCGGTCCACATAGATGGCGTTGAATACCGCCGTGGTGATCCACTGCTTGAACGGTGTTTTGGTCCAGTAGTCTTTCGCTGCAATCGGCCGCGTGATGCTGCGCAGCTCGCTGGGCAGGGCGGCCCACATCAGCACCAGGTCGGCATGGCTCTGGTGGTTGGCGAAATAAATCCGCTGTTCGGCCTTGGGCGGGCAGCCCTGCCAGCGCGCCTGCGCGCCGGTCAGCGCGCGGATCAGGCCGAGCAGAAACAGGCTCATGGCCTTTGCACGCAGGTTCATGGCAGCTCCACCCCACCCATGCGCGCGGCGATGGTGGACGCGCGCGACGCCAGGTAGCCGGACCCCGGCCGGGTCTCGAAATACCGGGGGCGCGGCAGCATCACTGCCAGGCGGGCGGCTTCGTAGGCGCTGAGCCTGGCGGCCGGCTTGCGGAAATAGTGCTGCGCCGCGGCTTCGGCGCCGAACACGCCTTCGCCCCACTCGACATTGTTGAGGTAGATCTCCAGGATGCGCTGCTTGCTCAGCAGGGCTTCGAGCAGCAGGGTCAGCACCAGCTCCTGGCCCTTGCGCAGCAGCGTGCGCTCGCCCGACAGAAACAGGTTTTTCGCGAGTTGCTGGGTGATGGTGGAGCCGCCGACAATTTTCGCCGGCCTCGCCGCGGCCTTGCCGCTTGCGGCCGGCGCCGCCTTGTTGCCGAGCCGGCTGGCGGCCTTCTCGGCGCGTTGTTCGGCCTGGGTGTTTTTCTCCCAGGCTTTTTCCAGCGCTTCCAGGTCCACGCCTTCGTGTTCGATGAAGGTGGCGTCCTCGGACACGATGACCGCGCGTTTGAGGTTGTCGGACAGCGCTGAATACGGCACCCATTGCTGGCGCCACTTCAGGCTGCCTTTTTCGGTGGCCAGCCGGTAGATCTCGGAGCGCTGGAAGGCGGTGGACTGCGGGTCCACCAGCGCCATCATGGCGATGCGGCCGACAAAATAGAGCTGCACCGCCAGGCCGGCGATCACGACCAGCAACAGCCAGCGCAGCATGGCTTTCATGCCAGCGCCTCGCGCATTTCCTGCAGCACCTGGGCCGAGGGCGGCCGCACGCCGCGCCAGACGGCAAAAGACTCGGCGGCCTGCTCGACCAGCATGCCCAGGCCATCGCGCGGCAGGGCGCCGTGGGCCAGCGCCCAGTCGGCAAACCCCTTCGCTGCCGCCCCGTACATCATGTCGTAAGCCAGCGCCCCGGGCTTGAGCACGCGCGGGTCCACCGGCACCGCAGCGCCGCCCAGGCTGCTTGCCGTGGCGTTGATGATCACATCAAAATCGGTCTGCAGCCCTTGCTGTTCAAGCGCAAGCAGCTCTGTTTTTTGTAGCACGGCACGCACGGACGGATGCGCCGCATGGCGCGCCACCAGGTCCTGCGCCTTGGCGTGGGTGCGGTTGGTGACGACCAGCCGGCGCGGCCCGGCTGCCAGCAGCGGGCCCAGCACACCGGCGGCTGCGCCCCCCGCGCCCAGCAGCAGGATGTCGCGTCCGGCCAGGCTCACACCGGCGTTGAACTGGATGTCCTGGACCAAACCGGCACCGTCGGTGTTGTCGGCCGCGATCTGCCCGCCGTCGCCGAAGCTGAGCGTGTTGGCGGCCTGCGCCAGCGTGGCGCGTTCGCTGGCCGTGCCGGCCAGGCGGAAGGCCTCGAACTTGAAGGGCACGGTCACATTGCAGCCCCGGCCGCCGCGGGCGATCCAGTCGTGCAGGGTGGCCGCAAAACCGTCCAGCGGCGCGAGTTGCCGGCCGTACTCCAGCACCTCGCCGGTCAGCTCGGCGAAGCGCGCGTGGATGGCCGGCGACTTGCTGTGGGCAACCGGGTTGCCGAGGACGCAGTAGTGATCCATGGGGGGTAGCGTCGCGCTCAGCGCTCGAGTTGTTTGGTTTCTAGCGTTTCGTCGCGCGTGAACTTGAAGCGCGACACCACCACGATCTGGTCGGCCTTGCGGCGCATGGCTTCGCTGAAGTTGCCGAAGGGGCCGGTGGCGCGCGCAATGCTCTGGGCGCGCCGGTCCAGCGTGAGGTTGCCCGAGGTCTCGGCCACTTCGGTGGACAAGACGCGGCCGTCGAAATTGATGGTCAGCACCATGGTCAGCTCACCGTAGAGCTTGCGGCCGGCCAGCTCGGGAAAGTTGACGGTGCCGCGCTCCTCGATCTTGCGGCGCATCGCGTCGTAGTAGACCGCATACACCTCTTCGCGGGTGGCCGGGCTGATGTAGCGCTTCTTGGGACGCGCATTTTCCTCGTTGATGCGGCGCTCGATCTCGGCCAGGATCTTGATCAGCTGCTTGCGTTTTTCCTCGCGCTCGGCCTGCGCCGCGTCGCGCGTCGCGACCTTGGGGTCGGGCGGCGGCATGGACGCCAGTTCCTTCTTTATCTGCGCCAGCAGCAGGGTCTGCTGCTCCTGCATCGCCTCGATCTTGCGCTGCGCGTCCTCGCTGGCGTCACCGAGTTCGGTCAGCGCCGAGGGCGGTAGCGGGCTGGTGGCGCGGCCCCGCTCCGCATCGCCGCCGCCGGCCAGCGAGGCCTGGGCGATGGCCTTGGCCACCTCCGGGCGCTCGCTGGATCTGGCGTTGACCAGGATCACTTCCAGCGGCGTGTCCTGGAACACGCGGTTGAAACGTTCAGGATCGACAAAACGCACGGTCAGCAACACCGCGTGCAGGGCGACGGAAAAGCCCAGGGCGATGTGCAGGGTGCTGGGGGATTTCACAGGACAGGATTATCGGGGCTAACTCGCGCCCGTGACAGGCGCGTTTTCGGCCGGCGTTTCGTTCAGATCGACGGCAATCGAGATCGGACCGGCGGCAATTTCCGATTCGTTGTCTTCCTCGTCCACCTGCTGGGCGGCCGCATCGTCGACCACCACGTCGAGGCGCTCGACCACCGTGCCGCTGACATCCAGCGTGATCTCGTCGATCGCACCCAGGCGGATGCGCAGCTTCGCGCCGCGCGGCAGGCCCTGCGCGCCCATGGCCGGCAGCACCAGCGGCAGGTCGTCGGCACGCACCAGGTTGTCCTTGAAGGCGGTGGCGGTGAGCTCGGTGATGCCGTTTTGCTGCAGGTACTTGAGCGTCCAGTAACGCTCGATGCCGGCCTGGAAACCGTTGTAGGCGCTGTAGGCGCCGTCGAAACCCGAGATGATGGAGAACAGTTCCGCATCCTTGGGCTTGAAGGGCGCGGCCAGCGCGGCCGTGCGGCCGTGCGTGACGCAGGCGATGATCTGCCACTGGTTGACCAGGTCGGTGTAGCGGCGCAGCGGCGAGGTGGCCCAGGCGTAACTTTTGACGCCGATGCCGGCGTGCGGCAGGGCCTTGGTGCCCATGCGCACCTTGACGCCCGGCGCCAGGCTGGCCTGGCTGCGGTAGATGCCGGGCACGCTGTGTTCGGCCAGCCACTCGCCCCAGGTGCTGTTGGCCAGAATCATGGCTTCGGCGACGATCAGGTCCAGCGGCGCGCCACGCTTGCGGATGCTGATGCTGACTTTTTCATCGCCTTGCGGCTCCTGGCCGCCCGGGTTGTCCAGGCTGAAGTTGTAGTCGGGCCGGTTGAAGTTCTCCGGTTTGCCGCGCACAAGCTCGCGCTGGGCCTTCAGCTGGCGCGCCAGCCGGTGCAGAAAGGACAGCTCGCTGCCCCAGGGCACATCGGCCGGTGCTGCGCCGGTGTGCGCGGCGGCCTCGAAAAATTCTTCGGTGAACACCGCGTCCAGCTTGTCGTGGCGCAGGTTGGCGGCAATCGGCACCTGCTCCAGCTTTGTGGCCGTGCCGCTGATGGCCAGTGTGGCTTCGTCCAGCGTGACGTAGAGCGACAGGGCCGGGCAGTTGCGCCCTTCCTGCAGCGTGTAGCTCTGCACCACCTCGTCGGGCAGCATGGTCAGCTTGTAGCCCGGCATGTAGACGGTGGACAGGCGGGCGCGGCCCAGCAGGTCGATGGCGCTGCCCGGCAGCACCGCCAGGCCGGGTGCGGCGATGTGGATGCCCAGGGTGACGGTGCCGCTGCCCAGGCCGCGGACCGACAGCGCGTCGTCGATTTCGGTGGTGCTGGAGTCGTCGATGGAAAAGGCCTGCACGGTGGCCAGCGGCAGTTCGTCCCTGACCGGCGGCGCCTGCACCGCGGGGAAGGCCGTGCCTTTCGGGAAGTTTTCGAACAGGAAACGTTTCCAGTGAAACTGGTAAGGCGAGGCGATGGCGCCGGCCTGCTGCAGCAGGTCCAGCGGCGCCTTGTGCGCGGCGCGCGAGGCCTCGACCACGGCCTTGTATTCAGGGCTGTTCTTGTCGGGCTTGAACAGGATTTTGTAAAGCTGCTCGCGCACCGGCGCCGGGCAACTGCCTTGCGCCAGTTCTTCGGCCCAGGCGGTGATTTGCGCGAGCACCTGCTTTTTCTTCTCGATGGCGGCCAGCGCCTGCTGCAGGATCTCGGCCGGGGCCTTTTTGAAGCGGCCCTTGCCAGCGCGCCGGAAATAATGCGGCGCCTCGAACAGCCGGAACAGGGCGGCCGCCTGCTGTTCGGTGGAGGCCGGTTTGGACGGGTCGGCGCTGAAGTAGTCGCGCGCCAGTTCGGCAAAGCTGAATTCTTCCTCGCTGGCGAACTCCCAGGCCAGGTCCAGGTCGATCTCTTCGCTGATTTTCTGCCCCGCCGCGACCAGCTCGGCGGGTGCGGGTTTCTCGAACTTCAGCAGCGCGTTGGCAGCCTTGAGCTTGACCCGCTTGCCCGAGTCCAGCTCGACCTGCAGCGAGCTGTCCGCCTCGGACAAAATACGGCCGGCCAGAAACTTGCCGGCTTCTTCAAACAATACAAACAAAACGTCATCCTTTGCTTACTCTGGCATTGCGAGCCGAACATCGCGCTACGTCCGACGGCCTTGTTGCCTAGTGTAATCAGCCGCCCCGTACCCGTACCCGGCTCAGGCCAGGCCCAGGAAGTTCATCACTTCCGGCAGGTGGGTCTCGAAGTCGCTGATGGCGTGGTCGCCGCCTTCGAGCAGCCGGATCTGCGCGCCGGGATAAGGGCCGGTCATTTCGCGCCAGTCCAGCACCTCGTCGCCTTTCGCGATCAGCGCGAAATAGTTTTCCGGTCGCGCGACCGGGCCGTGGCTCAGGGCCTGCAACTCGTCGACAAAACGCGGCTCGAAGAAAAAGCGTTCCTCAGGGTCATGCCAGGCGGTCTGTTCGCCGATGTATTTCCCGAGGTCGCGTGCCGGGTTCACGGCCGGGTTCAGCAGCACCGCCTTGCAGCCGCAGGTTTCGGCGACATGGGTCGCGTAAAAACCGCCCAGTGAGGAGCCCATCACCGCCATGGCCGCGCGCGGCCAGTCCGCGATGCCATGGGCCACCATCTGCATCGCTTCTTTTGGCGAAGGTGGCAGTTGCGGACACCACCAGGTGAGCTCGGGATGCCGGCGCTGCACCCACGCGGCGACCTGCCGGGCCTTGGCCGATTGCGGGGAGGAACGGAAACCGTGGAGGTAGAGGAGGTGGGTGGTGGGCATGGCGGGTATGGCGGGTATGGCGGGTATGGCGGGTATGGTACCCGCCGTACGGTCGGGATTCGTTATAAAAGTGGCTCTGGCCCATATCTGACAAGCGCAAGCAGCTATTGAATTTATAGCGAATTCGCTGCGCGCCTGTCATCCCGGACTGGATCCGGGATCCATGGGGGCGCACGGACACCGTTCGGGCTGAGCCTGTTGAAGCCGTCTTCTTCTTCAAGCCTTTGAGTTGGCTGATGTCTGTTGGCCGGGGGTTGCCCGGCGGCAACTCACTTTCTTTTGCTTCGCCAAAAGAAAGTAAGCAAAGAAAAGGCGACCCGATGGTCTGGGTCCCCTTCGCTACCGCTCAGGGGCGACCTGCGGTGCTCGCTCAAAGCGGGGTCTCGCTCGAACTCGGCTTCGCCTCAGACAATCGCGATCCCTGATCCGCTTTGACCTGCGCTCCTCGGCCCAGCCCGACGGGTGGGGGAAGGAAGACAAAAGACCAACGCGGGGAAAGAAATCCGGAGTGCAGGAAGCGCGCAGCGCTTCCTGCACGGGAATCCCAACAGACCGTCAAGATCGCACGCGAGCGCAGCGCACGCGGCCAAATGAAGTCCCCCTCCATCGCCCAGCGGGGCGAGGGAGGGGCTAGGGGAGGGAGTGGGGAGTTCAGTCCTGCGGTCTGTTACAGACCCCGGTGCTGAGGTGTGCCCGCGCTTGTTGGCCGGGGGTTGCCCGGCGGCAACTTACTTTTCTTTGTCTCGCCAAAGAAAAGTAAGCAAAAGAAAGGCGACCCGATGGTCTGGGTCCCTCCGCTTCGCTGCGGGCAACCTGCAGTGCTCGCCGAAAACGGGGCCGGGCTCGAACTCGCTTCGCTCAGACAATCGCCCGTCCTGATCCGTTTTCGGCTGCGCTCCTCGGCCCAGCCCGACGGGTGGGGGACAGAAAGCCAATGCGGGGACAAAAGTCCGGAGCAAGAGAGGCGCGCAGCGCTTCTCTTGCGGGAATCCCAACAGACCGTCAAGATCGCACGCGAGCGCAGCGCACGCGGCCAAATGAAGTCCCCCTCCATCGCCCGGCGGGGCGAGGGAGGGGCTAGGGGAGGGAGTGGGGAGTTCAGTCCTGCGGTCTGTTACAGACCCGGTGCTGAGGTGTGCCCGCGCTTGTTGGCCGGGGGTTGCCCGGCGGCAACTCACTTTCTTTTGCTTCGCCAAAAGAAAGTAAGCAAAGAAAAGGCGACCCTGCTGTCTGCGTCCCCTCTCCGCTGGCGCTGCGAGGGGCAACCTGCGGTGCTCGGTCCAGCCGGGGTCGAGCTCGAACTCGCCTTCGGCTCAGACAATCGCTCGCCCTGATCCGTCTGGCCCTGTGCTCCTCGGCGCATACAGAAGGGTGGAGCCGAAAACCAATGCGGGGAAAAGAAACCGGAGTCCTTGAAGCGCGCAGCGCTTCAAGGACGGGACTCCCAACAGACCGTCATGTGTGCACGCGAGAGCAGCGCACGCGGCCAGATGAGGCTCCCTTCTCTCGCCCAGCGGGGCGAGGGAAGGGCGGGGGGTTGGGAGTGGGGAGTTCTAACTACTGCCCACAGCGAGCCAGGGTCGCTGCGTGATGCCGGGTTAACTGGGTCCGGACACCCCGCCAGCCCCAAGGCTGGCAGATAATCCTTCCTCATGTCCGCCGTTTTCGACAAACCCTCAGTTTTCCAGCGCGCCGCCCCGATGTTCCAGGGCTTCGACGGGCTGCTGGCGTTTGCGGTCTTCCTGCTGGCTGGCGCCGGGCTGCTGATCATGTATTCGTCGGGTTATGACCACGGCACGCGGTTTATCGACCATGGCCGCAACATGCTGATTGCCGGCTTCATCATGTTTGTGGTGGCGCAAATCCCGCCGCAGCGCCTGATGGCGCTTGCGGTGCCGCTTTACGTGGCCGGTGTCGCCCTGCTGATCGCGGTGGCGATTTTCGGCATCACCAAAAAGGGCGCAAAACGCTGGATCAACCTGGGCATCGTGATCCAGCCCAGCGAAATCCTGAAGATCGCCATGCCGCTGATGCTGGCCTGGTGGTTCCAGAAGCGCGAGGGCCAGTTGCGACCGCTCGATTTCCTGGTGGCCGGCGCGCTGCTGATGCTGCCGGTCGGACTGATCATGAAGCAGCCCGACCTGGGCACCTCGCTGCTGGTGCTGGCGGCCGGTCTGGCCGTGATCTTTTTTGCCGGGCTGAGCTGGAAGCTGATCCTGCCGCCGGTGCTGCTGGGTCTGGCAGGCATCCTGCTGCTGGTCTGGTTCGAGCCAGAACTCTGCGCCAGGGGCATGCGCTGGCCGGTCCTGCATGATTACCAGCAGCAGCGCATCTGCACCCTGCTGGACCCGACGCGTGACCCGCTGGGCAAGGGCTTCCACATCATCCAGGGCATGATCGCCATCGGATCGGGCGGGCTGCTGGGCAAGGGCTTCATGCAGGGCACGCAGACCCACCTGGAATTCATTCCCGAGCGCACCACCGACTTCATCTTCGCGGCCTACTCCGAGGAGTTTGGCCTGGCCGGCAACCTGGCACTGATCGTGGCCTTCATCTTCCTGATTTTCCGCGGCCTGGTGATTGCGCTGGAGGCGCCCACCCTGTTCGCGCGCCTGCTTGCCGGGGCCGTGACCATGATCTTTTTCACCTATGCCTTTGTCAACATGGGCATGGTCAGCGGCATCCTGCCGGTGGTCGGCGTACCGCTTCCCTTCATCAGCTACGGCGGCACGGCCATGGTGACGCTGGGACTGGCGGTCGGGATACTGATGTCGATTTCCAAGGCCAAGCGGCTCGTGCAATCCTAGTGAAGAAAAAAAGCGTTGCGATCATCGGCGCCGGCAACATGGGCGGCGCCATGGCGGCCAACCTGCTGGATCGGGGCTGGGCCGTGCAGGTCTGCGACATCGATGCTGCCAAAGTCGCCGATCTTGAACGAAAAGGGGCTTCAGCCCTTGCCAGACCTGCGCAAGCAGCTATCAATTCCGTAGCATTTGTGGTGTGTGTGGTGGATGCCACGCAGACCGAGGCTGTGTTGTTCGCGGCGGACGGCCTGGCCTGCATGCTGCAGCCGGGGCACACCGTGCTGCTTTGCCCGACGATTGCACCGCAGGTGGTCGAGTCTGTCGCGGCCCGCCTGGCGGAGCGGGGCGTGCACACGGTCGATGCCCCCATGTCGGGCGGCCCGGCCCGCGCGCGCGACGGCTCCATGAGCCTCATGGTCGCCTGTGCACCGGCCGTGTACGAGCAGCAGGCGGACTTGCTGCAGGCCCTGTCGAGCAAGGTTTTTCGGATCAGCGAGCGGCCCGGCGACGGCGCCCGCACCAAGCTGGTCAACAACCTGCTGGCCGGCATCAACCTGGTCGGCGCTGCCGAGGTCCTCGTGCTGGCCGAACGGCTGGGCCTGGACGCGGGCCGGACGCTGGACGTGATCGAGCAGTCGAGCGGCCAGAGCTGGATAGGCTCGGACCGGCTGCGCCGTGCGATCGCCGGCGACTACGCGCCGCGGGCGCATGTGACGCTGCTCGAGAAAGACACGCGGCTGGCCGTGGAAGCCGCCCGGGCCGCCGGTTTCGAGGGACCGCTCGGTGCGCGTGCCAGCGAGGTGTTTGCCCAGGCGCATGGCGCCGGGCTGGCTGCGCTCGATGACGCGGCCATCTTCAAATACCTGGCCGAGCGCCGGGCCTGACGCCCGGGCGGCGGCTGGTCGCGCTGCAGCAGACCCGGGAATAAGTTCTTGCGTCGCGGCCTCGGGTGGGCTACAAAGAAGGGCAAGCATGTGTACTCACTTTTTCTTAAGGACACCGCCATGGCCGGAAAATTCGAACTCAAGAAGTCCAAAAACGACAAGTACTTCTTCTCGCTGCTGGCCGCCAACGGCCAGACCATCCTGGCCAGCGAGATGTACGACGCCAAAGCCAGCGCCCTGGCCGGCATCGAATCCGTGAAGAAGAATGCCGCGGACGACGCCCGCTATATGCGCCTGGACGGCAAGGACGGATCGCCCTATTTCACGCTGCGCGCCGGCAACAACCAGGTGATTGGCCAAAGCCAGATGTACGCCAGCGCCGCTGCGCGCGACGGCGGCATCGAATCGTGCAAAACCAACGGCCCGGGCGCCAGCACCAGCGACCTGAGCGGCTGACCTGGCGGGAAAGCCCCGCAGGGCGCAGGCGGGGGCGGACTGCCTACAATGACCGCATGACCTCACTCAAATCCTCGCCGTCTTCTGCCCGCCGTCCGGCTTCCGCCTCCAGCGCCCGGCCCAGCGCCGACGCGACCTCGCAGCGGCTGGAGATTGCGCAGAAGCTGTTGCTGGCACCGTTCGGGTTGACGGAAGCGCACCTGTCGCGGGCGCTGGGTGAAATCACCTCCTGGGGCGTGGATGACGCCGACCTGTATTTCCAGTACACCCGCAGCGAAGGCTGGAGCCTGGAAGAAGGCATCGTCAAGACCGGCTCCTTCAGCATCGACCAGGGCGTGGGCGTGCGTGCGGTCAGCGGCGAAAAAACCGCGTTTGCCTACTCCGACGACATTTCAGAGGCTTCGCTGCTCGACGCGGCGCGCACCGTGCGCACCATCTCGGCGGCAACCCGCGCTGGTCGTATCAAGGTGCCCTCGCGTAAGGTGGCACCGGGCCGCGCGTTGTACCGCGACATGGACCCGATTGCCACGCTGGGCAGCACGGCCAAGGTGCAGTTGCTCGAACGGGTGGAAAAACTCGCGAAGGCCAAAGATCCGCGCATCGTGCAGGTGATGGCCGGCCTGGCCAGCGAATACGACGTGGTGATGGTGGCGCGTGCCGACGGCACGCTGGCCGCCGACGTGCGTCCGCTGGTGCGCCTGTCGGTCACCGTGATCGCCGAGAAAAAAGTCGGCGGCGTGAGCCGCCGCGAAATGGGCTCGGGCGGCGGCGGCGGGCGTTTCGGCCTGGCGTACTTCGACGAGGCGCAGATCAATGAATATGTCACCGACGCAGTGACCGCGGCCCTGTCCAACCTGGAAGCGCGACCGGCGCCGGCCGGCGAGATGACCGTGGTGCTCGGCCCGGGCTGGCCCGGCATTCTGTTGCACGAGGCGATTGGCCACGGGCTGGAGGGCGACTTCAACCGCAAGGGCTCCAGCGCGTTTTCCGGCCGTATCGGCCAGCGTGTGGCGGCCAAGGGCGTGACCGTGCTCGACGACGGCACGATTGCCGACCGGCGGGGCTCGCTCAATGTCGATGACGAGGGCCATGCCAGCCAGCGCAACGTGCTGATCGAGGACGGCATCCTCAAGGGTTACATCCAGGACTCGCTGAATGCGCGCCTGTCCGGCGTCAAGCCCACCGGCAACGGGCGCCGCGAAAGTTATGCGCATGTGCCGATGCCGCGCATGACCAACACCTACATGCTGGGCGGCGACAAGGCGCCGGAAGAAATTGTCGCCAGCATCAAGAAAGGCCTGTATGCCACCAACTTCGGCGGCGGCCAGGTCGACATCACCTCGGGCAAGTTCGTGTTCTCGGCGAGCGAGGCCTTCTGGGTCGAAAACGGCAAGATTCTGTATCCGGTCAAGGGCGCGACGATTGTCGGCAACGGCCCCGATGCGCTGACCCGCGTCACCATGATCGCCAACGACATGGCGCTCGACAGCGGCGTGGGCACCTGCGGCAAGGAAGGCCAGAGCGTGCCGGTGGGCGTGGGCCAGCCTACGCTGCGCATCGACGGCCTGACCGTGGGCGGTACTGCATAGGCGGGCTGTGCTGCACAAACGCCATTCCAGGATGCCGCGGAACCGGCTTTGCCGGGCCGCCAGCATCGCCCCCCAGTGGGGGGAGGCGGCCAAAGGCCGCTTCAGGGGGCGTCCATGAACTCCCGGCTGGTCATCGATCCGTCGACCCAGCTGCCCAGCATCCAGAGTTTCGGCGAACTCAGCCAGTTCCTGCGTTCGGCCATGGCCGACGAGGAGTCGCTGCAGCTGGCCGAGGGCATGGGCGTGCTGTCGGTCGGCATCGAGACGGTGCTGTCGCGCCTGAAGCTGGCGGCCGGGCCGGCCGAAGCCGCGCCCCTGCTGATGGACCTGATGACCACCCTGCGGGAGCACCGGGCGCTGGTGATCGGCCTGAGCCCGGCCTGGCGCGGCCTCTACGAATACGCGTCCTACCTGGCCGCGCTGAACAATTTCCGGGTGCTGATTGGCCAGTGGCTGCTGCCGCCTGCCCAGCCGCAGGCGGCCGGGGAGCCGCCCGCGCAGGACATTCCGCTGGAGGATTTCGAGCTGGTCGCCTGGCGCACGCTCGGCGAGGGCATGCTGCTCATCGACATGTACGAGCAGCTGCGCGATCAGGCGCCTGCGGAATCCGTACCCGCCGCGCTGGAAGCCACCCGGCTCAGGCGGGCCCGCAACTGGTGGGTGCGCTTACGGCGTTGACGGAGGCTGCTGCGCTGTGTGGCGTGTTTCCCACGGCCGCGTGGCGCGCCCCATGGCAATTTCCGGACGCCGCACGGCGCTGTGCTACATTCCAGCCATGACCTCCGCGAAATTTTATTTTGCTTACTTTTGGTTCTCAAGCGCCTCCGGCGGTAGAGAGATCCTCGCGTAAGCAGAAAAAATACGCCACAGAATCTTGAAAAACCGCCGGACCTCCGGCGGTTTTTTTTTTGCCCTGCGGCGCACCGATTGATTGTTCAAAGTCCCAGAAGGAAGCCAGCCATGAATCCCACAGCCCCCCGAACCAGCGACAGCTGGTATGCGAGCGTCGAGAAAACCAGCCAGACCGACGACGAACGCATCAAGGACATCACCGTGCTTCCACCTCCCGAACACCTGATCCGGTTCTTCCCGATCAGCGGCACCCCTGTTGAAACGCTGATCAGCAAGACGCGCCAGGACATCCACAACATCATGGCCGGCACCGACGACCGCCTGCTGGTGGTGATCGGGCCCTGCTCCATCCACGACCCGGCCGCGGCCCTGGACTACGCGCGCCGCCTGGCCGAGCAGCGCAAAAAATACGCCGGCACGCTGGAAATCGTGATGCGCGTCTATTTCGAGAAGCCGCGCACCACCGTCGGCTGGAAGGGCCTGATCAACGACCCCTACCTCGATGAGACTTTCCGTATCGACGAGGGCCTGCGCATCGCGCGCCAGTTGCTGATCGACATCAACCGCCTGGGCCTGCCGGCCGGCAGCGAGTTCCTCGACGTGATCTCGCCGCAATACATCGGCGACCTGATCGCCTGGGGCGCGATCGGCGCGCGCACCACCGAAAGCCAGGTGCACCGCGAACTGGCCTCGGGCCTGTCGGCGCCCATCGGTTTCAAGAACGGCACCGACGGCAATATCCGGATTGCCACCGATGCGATCCAGGCGGCGGCGCGCGGTCACCACTTCCTGTCGGTGCATAAAAACGGCCAGGTCGCGATTGTGCAGACCAACGGCAACAAGGATTGCCACGTGATACTGCGCGGCGGCAAGGCGCCCAACTACGACGCGGCCAGCGTGGCCGCGGCCTGCAAGGAACTCGAGGCTTCGAAGCTGCCGGCCACCCTGATGGTCGATTGCAGCCATGCCAACAGCTCCAAGCAGCACGAAAAGCAGCGCGATGTGGCGCGCGAAATCGCCAGCCAGGTGGCCGCTGGATCGCACCAGGTGTTCGGCCTGATGGTGGAAAGCCACCTCAAAGCCGGCGCCCAGAAATTCACGCCCGGCAAGGACGATGCGAAGGCCCTCGACTATGGCCAGAGCATCACCGATGCCTGCCTCGGCTGGGACGATTCGCTGACGGTGCTCGACGTGTTGTCGGAAGCGGTCAAGACCCGGCGCGCGCGTTAAGCACACCAGTGTGGCGTTTCTGCCCGTCTCCCCCATTTGGGGGGTGCCGGGCTGGACGGAAGAAGGTACAGTTCGGTTACGTGTTGTTGCATTTTGTCGGCATCACGTCTCCCACCCCTTGGTCCAAAAAATCCCATGTCTCTTGAGCAGCCTGTTCTGTGGTTGGGCCTGGCCGGTTTCACGCCGGAGCAAAGCAAACACCTGGAAGTGCTGCTGGCGCAGGTGCCCAAGGGCCTGGCCGCGTGGCAGGGAGGGGCTTTTTCAGAGGCCGATGCCTGGCTGGTCAGTGGTGAAAAAAGCCGGCTGCTCAGCGCCGACACCCTGAAGGTGCTGGCCGGCCGGCCGACCGAGCGCGCCATCCAGCTCAACCTGTCGGAAGTCGACCGTCCGATCGCTTTCTCGCTGCCGCTGGCGTCCAGCGACCTCGATCCGATGTATTCCTTCGATCCCGCCTCGGTGCCCAGCCTGCACCGGATGCTGCAGCAGATCGAGGTGCGCCTGCGTTCGCTGTGCTGCCAGTTCGTGCTGGGCGGTCAACTGATTGCGCGCGAGAGCCAGTTGCTGCCGGGTATTTACCAGGTCAGCCACAAGGGGGCGCTGCTGGCCGTGATGGACTTTCACGAATGGCGCATCGGCATTTCGCCGGACGCCGAGCCGCAGGATTTCGAGCTGGCCCGCTGGGACCGGCGTCCGCTGGCGGCGCGCGGTGTGCCGGCGCATTTCCTGCCCAACAGCCTGTCGCAACTGCGCTGGATCTACGCGCAGCGCACCCGGCGCGACGTGTTGCCGCCGCGTTACCGCAGCAAGCCGGTGTATTTCCGGCGCGCGCCCGATGTGCCGCTGCGCTGGTTGCGCGACTCGCAGCTGCTGTTGCTGCGCGCGCTGTCCCAGGAGGTCAGCACCTTCGAGCGCCTGCAGCAGCGTACCGGCCTGAGCCCGGCGCAGCTCACGCGCGATCTGGCCAGCCTGTACTTTGCGGGTTCGATCACCACCACGCCGGACAAGGCCGGCACCGGCAGCTTTGGCCCGCTGGATGCCGGCTCCGGCAGCACCCCGGACGGAGCGGCGCCCAAGCCGGCCGCGGCGCCCGCCCAGTCACGCGCCCTGACCGTGGATCTGACGGCGCCCGCGCAGCTCGGCCGCAAATAAATACCGGCCGACGCCCGGGTTTCAGCCGATTGCCAGCCCGCCTGGCCGCGCCCAAGCTGGGGGCTGCCGTCATTTCTCCAGCGAGGACCCCATGCGCAGCGAAGTCACCGTGTCGTTCAAAAACGCCCCGCCCATCCGCGTGGACCTGGAGGAAGTCCAGCCGCTGCCGCATGACCTCGCCAGGATCTGGCTGGACGACCAGTTCACGCAAATGGACTGCGAGCCGCTGCGGCCCACCGGCAAGCTGCTGACAGCCGACAAGGTGCTGGTGGTGGCTCAGGCTGCCGGCCGGGCCCGCTTTGCCGACCCTGCCTGGGCCCAGGCCTTTGCGCGTGCGGTCAGCGCGGCGCTGGCCAAGCCGGTGGTGCACATCGATGTGGCGGCGATGAGCATCAGTTACTGATTTTCAGGCGTTTTCGGCCTCCAGCCCTTACTGGATGCTCGCAGGCAGCTATCAAAAAAATAGCGAATCAGGGTCCCTGCAACGCCTCCAGCAGCCGCGCATGGATGCCGCCAAAACCGCCATTGCTCATGCACAGCAAATGGTCGCCGGGGCGGGCCGCCGCCTGTACCTGGGCCACGAGCGCATCCATGCTGTCGGCCACCTGCGCGCGCGCGCCCATGGGCGCCAGGGCGGCGCGGGCGTCCCAGTCGAGCCCGCCGGCGTGGCAAAACGCCAGGTCCGCCTGCTCCAGGCTCCAGGGCAGTTGCGCCGTCATGGTGCCGAGTTTCATGGTGTTGCTGCGCGGCTCGAAGATGGCCAAAATGCGCTCGCCCGACTTGATCTGGCGGCGCAGTCCGTCGATGGTGGTGTGAATGGCGGTCGGGTGGTGTGCAAAGTCGTCGTACACGGTGATGTTGCCGCCGGCACGGGCGACGGTGCCGCGCACTTCCATGCGGCGCCTGACGTTCTCGAAGCTGCGCAAGGCTTCAGCGGCGGCTTGCGGCGTCACGCCTACATGTTCTGCCGCGGCGATGGCGGCCAGCGCATTGAGCTGGTTGTGCACGCCGCTGATGGCCCACTCCACCCGCGCAACCTGGCGGCCGTCGCGCAGTACGTCGAAAGCGGCAGGTTCGCCCTGGGCCGAGAAGCCTTCAGTCGCCTCAGCGCCGAAAAGTACCCGCTCACTCCAGCAGCCCTGGGCCAGCACCCGGGCCAGGCTGTCTTCGCCGGCATTGACCACCACGCGGCCGGCAGCGGGCACGGTGCGCACCAGGTGGTGGAACTGCCGCTCGATGGCCGCCAGGTTGTCAAAGATGTCGGCGTGGTCGAACTCGAGGTTGTTCAGGATGGCGGTGCGCGGCCGGTAGTGGACGAACTTGCTGCGCTTGTCGAAAAACGCGGTGTCGTATTCGTCGGCTTCAATCACGAAGGTATTGCCCGCTCCCAATCGTGCGGAGACGCCGAAGTTCAGAGGCACGCCGCCGACCAGAAAACCCGGCTGCAGGCCGGCGCACTTCAGGATCCAGGCCAGCATGGCCGTGGTGGTGGTTTTGCCATGGGTGCCGGCCACCGCCATCACATGGCGCGGGCCGGTGGGGTGGTGCGTGGGGTGGTGCAGCACATGGCCGGACAGCCACTGTGGACCGCTGGTGTAGGGCACGCCGGCGTCCAGGATGGCTTCCATCAGGGGAAATTTGGGTTTTCCGCCGACGTCATGCGCACGAGACACCACATTCCCGACCACAAACACATCGGGTGCGAAGGCCATCTGGTCGGCGCCATAACCTTCGACCAGTTCAATGCCGAGGGCGCGCAACTGGTCGCTCATGGGCGGGTAGACGCCGCTGTCGCAGCCGGTGACGGTGTGGCCGGCTTCGCGCGCCAGCGCTGCCAGGCCACCCATGAAGGTGCCGCAGATTCCGAGGATATGTATGTGCATGCGGGTATTCTAGGAGGCTGGCCGCCGGAGCCTGCCGCGGCTGCCCGGCCAGGCGGTGCACCTTCGCTTCAGTATAAAAATGGCCTCCAGACCTTGACTGGCAAGCGTGGACAGCTATTGATTTGATAGCGCGTGCCGCCCCCGCGCAAGCTCCTGCAACTTTCCGGCCAGCCGGCGGCTCCATCCCTGTAGAGTCACAGGCTCGTTCTTCAGCCCTCGCACCGTGAACACCACCCCCCTGAAACTGGAAATTGCCAGCGCCGCCGCCGCCCTCATCGTCGAGGAAGGCCTGGAATACGGCCCGGCGAAGCGCCGTGCCGTCAAGCAGATGGGCCTGCCGGCGCGCACCGAACTGCCCGGCAACGACGAGGTCGAGGACGCGGTGATCGAGTACATCTCGATTTTTTGTGCCGATACCCAGCCGCTGGAACTGGCGGCGCTGCGCGAGCTGGCGCTGACCTGGATGCAGCGTCTGGCGGCGTTTCGCCCTTACCTGGGCGGCGCCGTCTGGCACGGCACGGCGACGCGGCTGTCGGACATCTATATCCAGTTGTTCTGCGACGACTCCAAATCGGCCGAAATCGCGCTGATCGACCACCAGGTGGACTACGAACCGCGCACCGTGACGGGCTTCACCGGCGACAAGGTGGAAGCGCTGAGCCTGAGCAGCTTCTGCCCCGGTCTCAAGGAGCCGGTCGGTGTGCACCTGCTGGTGTACGACCACGACGACCTGCGCGGTGCTTTGCGGCCCGACGGCAAAGGCCGCAAACCGCGTGGGGACCTCGCGGACGTGCAAAAATTGCTGATGTCTTCCCCGGAGTCCTCTTCTTGAAACGCAGACAAATCCTGTATGCCGGCACGGCCGGCGCCGCCGCGCTGGCCGGCGCCGGCGTGGCCTGGTGGCAGATCCGGCCGCATGGCGACCCTGCTTCCCGCGGCGCCGCGGCGCCCGATACCGTGGCTCAGGCCTTCTGGCAGCAGAGTTTCGACACCCCTGAGGGCGCGCCCCTGCCCATGGCAGGGTTTGCCGGCAAACCCTTGCTGGTCAATTTCTGGGCCACCTGGTGCCCGCCCTGTGTGGAAGAGCTGCCGCTGATCGACCGGTTTCATACCGACAACCGGGCCAGGAACTGGCAGGTGCTGGGGTTGGCGGTCGATCAGCCGAGTGCGGTGCGGACCTGGCTGCAGCGCAAACCCCTGGGTTTCCCGGTCGTCATGGCCGGGCTGCAGGGGACGGAACTCAGCAAATCATTGGGCAACCTGGCGGGCGGCCTGCCGTTCACCGTGGTGTTTGGCGCCTCCGGCCAGGTGCTGCACCGCAAAAGCGGCCAGGTGTCTGCGGACGATCTGGCGCAATGGGCCCAGCTCACCTGATCCGCCTGCCGGCGGCTTGCTTGAGTCATCCGAATTATTCATAGATAAAGACAAATAACGATAACTTCTAAGAAGTTGTTGAATTTTGCTTGACTTTAACTGGATTTTTCCTCCTACTCACCGTGGCTTGAGTGCCTGGCGCCGGTGTCCCCGCGGTTTCTCGTCAAAAAGGCATGGGGATAGGGTAGACTTCGCCCTTTCCTGACCCGGCGTGCTGCCGGGTTGATAAAATTTAAGTGATTTTCAGGCACTAAAAGGTGTAAAACGCGGAGCTTAGGTGCAAATCGCCCCGCCAAGCCTTGGCCGTCTACTGTCGTTGGAGCTCCCCATGGATTTAAGAAAACTCAAGACCCTGATCGACCTTGTCTCGGAGTCCAATGTGTCCGAACTTGAAATCACCGAGGCCGAGGGCAAGGTACGCATCGTCAAGTCCGGCGGCGCGCCCCAGGTGATGATGCAGCAGCCCGCCATGGCCCCGGCACCGGTCGCCGCTGCGCCGGTCGCCGCTGCCGCGCCTGCGGTCGCCGAGGCCCCCGCGGCGCCGGCCGGCCATGCCGTCAAGTCCCCCATGGTCGGCACTTTTTACCGTTCCGCCAGTCCCGGCGCCAAGGCTTTTGTGGAAGTCGGCAGCCAGGTCAAGGAAGGCGAGACCATCTGCATCATCGAGGCCATGAAAATCCTCAACGAGATCGAGGCGGACAAATCCGGCACCATCACACGCATCCTTTGCGAGAACGGCCAGGCGGTGGAATACGGCCAAGCGCTGTTCATGATCGAGTGATCGCCGCATGTTCAAAAAGATACTGATTGCCAACCGCGGTGAGATCGCCCTGCGGATCCAGCGCGCCTGCCGCGAACTCGGCGTCAAGGCGGTGATGGTGTATTCAGAGGCCGACCGCGAGGCCAAATACATCAAGCTGGCCGACGAGTCGGTCTGCATCGGTCCCGCGCCCTCGGGGCTCAGCTACCTCAACATGCCGGCCATCATTTCGGCCGCCGAGGTGACCGACGCCGAGGCTATCCATCCCGGCTACGGTTTCCTCAGCGAAAACGCCGACTTTGCCGAACGGGTGGAAAAAAGCGGCTTCAAGTTCATCGGCCCGACGCCGGAGTCCATCCGCATCATGGGCGACAAGGTGTCGGCCAAGCAGACCATGATCAAGGCCGGCGTGCCTTGTGTGCCCGGTTCCGAAGGCGCCTTGCCCGACGACGCGGTGATCATCAAGCGCACGGCCAAGCAGGTCGGCTACCCGGTCATCATCAAGGCCGCCGGCGGCGGCGGCGGGCGTGGCATGCGTGTGGTGCACACCGAGGCGGCGCTGCTGCACGCGGTGCAGACCACCAAGGCCGAAGCCGGCGCGGCCTTCGGCAATCCCGAGGTCTACATGGAGAAATTCCTGCAGAACCCGCGGCACATCGAAATCCAGATCCTGGCCGACCAGCACAAGAATGCGGTCTGGCTGGGCGAACGCGACTGCTCCATGCAGCGCCGCCACCAGAAAGTCATCGAGGAAGGGCCGGCGCCGGGCATCCCGCGCAAGCTGATCGAGCGCATCGGCGATCGCTGTGTCGCGGCCGTGAAAAAAATCGGCTACCGCGGGGCCGGGACCTTCGAGTTTCTCTACGAAAACGGCGAGTTCTATTTCATCGAGATGAACACCCGCGTGCAGGTCGAGCACCCGGTGACCGAGTGGATCACCGGCGTGGACATCGTGAGGACGCAGATCATGGTGGCGGCCAACGAAAAGCTGCCCTTCGTGCAGCGCGACATCCAGATCAGGGGCCATGCGATCGAATGCCGCATCAACGCCGAAGACCCCTACAAGTTCACCCCTTCACCGGGTCGCATCACGACCTGGCACACACCGGGCGGTCCCGGGGTGCGGGTGGACTCGCACATCTACGCCAATTATTTCGTGCCGCCCAACTACGACTCGATGATCGGCAAGATCATTGTTCACGGCGACACGCGCGAGCAGGCGCTGGCCCGCATGCGCACGGCGCTGGCCGAAACCGTGGTCGAGGGCATCAACACCAACATCCCGCTGCACCGCGAATTGATGGTGGACGCCAAGTTCATGGACGGCGGCACCAACATCCATTACCTGGAAGAGTGGTTGTCAAAACGGGACAGGTAATGCCCCGTTCGCGCACTGCGTGTCGCTCCATGCCTCCCGTGGGGGCGCTGCGCCTGCGGCCCCTGCCTGAATTTTTTCCGGGACATCCATGTTTGAACTGATCCTGTTGGCGCCGGCGGCGCAGGTCGAGGAGCTCAGCGACGCGCTCGATGCGCTGGACGCGCTCAGCGTGTCGGTCGAAGACGCCGATGCGCAGACACCGGCCGAGCAGGCGCTGTTCGGCGAGCCCGGCATGCCGCCGCCCCAGGCCGGCTGGGAGCGCTCGCGCGTGGTCTCCTTGTTCGAGAGCGAAGTGCTGGCGCGTGATGCGGCCGCCCTCCTGTCTGCCCAGGATTTTTTCGACGGCTGCCAGGTGGTGGCCATCCAGCCGGTGCCCGAGCAGGACTGGGTGCGTCTGACGCAGTCGCAGTTTGCGCCGGTCGAGATCACGCCCGCCTTCTGGATCGTGCCGACCTGGCACGAGCCGCCGGCTGAGGCCACGCAGGTGATCCGGCTCGATCCGGGCCTGGCCTTCGGCACAGGCACGCACCCGACCACACGCATGTGCCTTCGCTGGATCGCTGAAAATGGCGCCCCCACGCTCGGCACTGGCCGAGTCGCCTCCGGCGACTCGCTGCCCCTTTCCTCTGAAGAAGGGGCTGAACTTGCTCGGGGCGGCCCTTCGCTGCGTTCGGGCGCTGCCGGCAAATCACTCGGAAGGGTTCTCGACTACGGCTGCGGTTCAGGCATTCTCGCGATTGGAGCTGCAAAATTCGGCGCCGTGGGCATCGACGCGCTGGACATCGATGAAGCTGCGGTCCAGTCCACACTGGCCAATGCCGAGGCCAACCACGTGAGTTTGAACGCCGGCCTGCCCGACAAGGCCGATGGCGTCTACCAGACGGTGCTCGCCAACATCCTCGCGACGCCACTCAAGGTGCTGGCGCCGCTGCTGTGTTCCCGTGTCGCGCCCGGTGGTTCGCTGGTGCTGGCCGGCATCCTGGAGCGCCAGGCCGACGAGCTCAAGGCGGCCTACGCCCCGTATGCGCAGCTGCAGGTCAGTGACCAGGAAGACGGCTGGATCCTGATGACCGCCCGGCTTTGAGCCGGTGACGCGCTCGCGCGGGGACTGAGTTCCGGGTGTAGCGCGCCCGTACAATACGAGCCACATGAGCCTGATTACGCGCTGTCCTGCCTGCGGCACGATGTTCAAAGTCGTGGCCGACCAACTCAAGATTTCCCAGGGCTGGGTGCGTTGTGGCCAGTGTTCCGATGTGTTTGATGCTGCGGCATACCTGCAGCCGCGCGAGTTGGGTGTTCCTGCCCCGGCCCCTGTGACGGGCACAACAGGCGCGCCAGCCGCTTCGGCAGTGGCCGAGCCACCGGCGTCTGCGCCGGCAGCAACCCCGGTGGCTGCCTTGTCCACCCTGCTGGTGGCGCCGGACAACACGACAGCCGCCGCACCACCCGAGCCTCCCGCGCCAGCGTTGTCCGTGCCCGAAGTCCAGGTGTCCATGCCGCCCGACCTGGCCGCCGAGGTGTTCGCGTCCTCGGTGAGCCCCGATTCATATGTGCTGCCGGATGCGGCGGCGCGCGAGGCGCAGGAGGACAGCAACTTCGGCGAATCCGCCGCGCCGCCAGTGCCCGTGCAGGACGTGTCGTTCGTGCGTGATGCCAGGCGGCAGGCCTTCTGGCGCCGGCCGGTCATGCGCTGGTCGCTGGGCGGCGTGGGGCTGCTGCTGCTGATCGGCCTGCTGTTGCAGGTGGCGCTGTTCCAGAGGGATGCCCTGGCCGTGCGTCAGCCCGGCCTGCATGGCGGTTTGCAGGCGCTGTGCGGCTACCTCGGCTGCGAGATCGGGCCGCTGCGGCAAATCGAATCCATCGTGATCGACAGTTCGTCCTTCAGCAAGCTCGCCCCCGATGCCTATCGCCTCAAGGTGGTGATCAAGAACACCGGCAGCGTGGCCCTGGCGATGCCGGCGCTGGAACTGACGCTGACCGACAGCCAGGATCAGGCGCTGGTGCGCCGTGTGCTGGCGCCGGCCGAACTTGGCGCCGATGTGGCCACCCTGGCCGCCGGCGGCGAATTTTCGGGTGTGCTGGCGATTGCTGTTTCCAACCCTGCGGCGGCCCCCGTGGCCGCTGCCAGCGCTCCTGCGGCTTTGCCCAGGCCATCCGTGCCGCTGCGGATTGCCGGCTACCGCGTCCTTGCTTTTTATCCCTGAAACGAGATCCCATGCCTGCTGTGATTTGTGGTTCCCTGGCCTTTGACACCATCATGACCTTCGAGGGCCGCTTTGCCGAGCAGATCCTGCCCGACCAGCTGCACATCCTCAATGTGTCCTTCCTGGTACCGGCGCTGCGCCGCGAATTCGGCGGCTGCGCCGGCAACATCGCCTACAGCCTCAAGCAGCTGGGCGGCACGCCGCTGCCGATGGCGACGGTCGGCAGCGATGGTGCCGAGTATGTGGCGCGGCTGGACACGCAGGGCATCAGCACCGAGTTTGTCAGGGAGGTGGGCGACACCTACACCGCCCAGGCCATGATCATGACGGACCGCGACAACAACCAGATCACCGCTTTCCATCCGGGGGCGATGGGCCAGGCGCACACGACAAAAATCGCGCCGCGCGCCGACATCAACATCGGCATCATCTCGCCGGATGGACGCGACGCCATGCTGCAGCATGCCGAGCAGTTCAAGGCCGCCGGCATTCCTTTTGTGTTCGATCCGGGCCAGGGCCTGCCGATGTTTGATGGCAAGGACCTGGCGCACTTCGTCGAGCTGGCGACCTGGGTCACCGTCAACGACTACGAAGCCAGGCTGCTGTGTGACCGCACCGGCCTGTCGATTGCGGAGTTGTCGCAACGTGTCGAAGGCCTGATCGTCACCCTCGGAGCGCAGGGCTGCGAGGTCTGGGTCGCGGGCGAAAAAACGCTGGTGCCGCCGGTCAAGGCCGCGCAGGTGGTGGACCCCACGGGCTGCGGCGATGCGTTTCGCGGCGCACTGCTGTTTGGCCTCGAAAAAGGCTGGCCGCTGGCGCGTTGCGCAGAACTGGGCAACCGGGTCGGCGCTCACAAGATCGCCTTCCGGGGCGGCCAGAACTACACCCTGGGCACTGAACAAACCGGCCTGTAACGCGCAACTGGCGAGCGCCGGAAGCTATTGATTCGATAGCAAGCTGGCGCGCCTGCTCAGGCCCCGCGGTTTCCCCCCAAAGAAAAAGCCCGGCATCTTGCGATGCCGGGCTTCAAGCAAAACGACCTTGTCGCTTACGGCTTGCTGGCTGTCGGAAACGGCCAGGCAGCCTGCGGGTTCAGAGTTGTCTGAGCCGCAGGGGCAGCCGGGGCAGCGGGTGCTTTGGCAGCGGGTTTTTTCGCGGCTTTCTTCGCAGCGGGTTTTTTCGCTGCTTTCTTGGCTGCAGGCTTCTTGGCAGCAGCTTTCTTCGCTGGGGCCTTCTTCGCTACTTTTTTCGCTGCAGGCTTTTTAGCTGCTGCTTTTTTTGCAGCTGGTTTTTTGGCCGCTACTTTCTTGGCCGGGGCTTTTTTCGCTGGCGCTTTTTTCGCTGGCGCTTTTTTCGCAGGAGCTTTTTTAGCTGCTACTTTTTTCGCTGGCGCTTTTTTGGCCGGGGCTTTTTTCGCTGCTACTTTTTTAGCAGGCGCTTTTTTAGCCGCTACTTTTTTCGCAGGGGCTTTCTTCGGAGCAGCTTTTTTAGCCGCAGATTTTTTCGCAGTTGCCATAGTTTTCTCCTTGATCACATTGCAAAGAGCACTTCACGGTTGGAGTACGCGAAGCGATTCACGGCGTTGGGCGGACGGATAAACCGTGCCCAGCGCCGCGAACACAGGAGCAAAGCCCAACGCGCACTCTTCGGTAGCGTCACTGGTCATTGCAATTCTTGAAATCATTGTGCGTAGCAGCCTTCAATCCCAGGAAAGGGCACCACCGGACTGGTACTCGATCACACGGGTTTCAAAAAAGTTGCGTTCCTTTTTCAGGTCGATCATCTCGCTCATCCAGGGGAACGGGTTTTCCTCGTTCGGGAACAGCGTCTCCAGGCCGATCTGCGTGGCCCGGCGGTTGGCGATGTAGCGCAGGTAGCCCTTGAACATGGAAGCATTCAGGCCCAGCACGCCGCGCGGCATGGTGTCTTCGGCGTAGCGATATTCGAGTTCGACCGCCTTGAGGAACAGGGCCTTGATCTCGGCCTTGAACTCGGCAGTCCACAGCAGCGGGTTTTCCAGCTTGAGCTGGTTGATCAGGTCGATGCCGAAGTTGCAGTGCATGGACTCGTCGCGCAGGATGTACTGGTACTGCTCGGCCGCGCCGGTCATCTTGTTCTGCCGGCCCAGCGCCAGGATCTGCGTGAAGCCGACATAGAAGAACAGGCCTTCCATCAGGCAGGCAAACACGATCAGCGACTTGAGCAGGGTCTGGTCGGACTCCTGGGTGCCGGTCCTGAAGTTGGGGTCCGAGATCGCATCGATGAAAGGAATCAGGAACTGGTCCTTGTCCTTGATCGACTGCACTTCGTTGTAGGCGTTGAAGATCTCGCTTTCATCCAGGCCCAGCGACTCGGTGATGTACTGGTAGGCGTGGGTGTGGATGGCTTCCTCGAAGGCCTGGCGCAGCAGGAACTGGCGGCACTCGGGCGCCGTGATGTGGCGGTAGGTGCCCAGCACGATGTTGTTGGCAGCCAGCGAATCGGCGGTGACAAAAAAGCCGAGGTTGCGCTTGACCAGGCGGCGCTCGTCTTCGGTCAGGCCGTTCGGGTCTTTCCACAGCGCGATGTCGCGCGTCATGTTGACTTCCTGCGGCATCCAGTGGTTGGCGCAGCTGGCGAGGTATTTTTCCCAGGCCCATTTGTACTTGAACGGAACCAGCTGGTTCACGTCGGTCTGGCCGTTGATGATGCGTTTGTCGGCAGCCTTGACGCGGTGTGCCGTGGGCGCGACGGCAGCCGCAGGGCTTGCGGCGGCGCGTGTCGGTGTGGTGGAAGTCAGTGCGCTGTCGTCAAGCATGCGGGTCGCGGCTTGAGGCTGCACGGCGGAAAGAGGCGGAAGCTCCATCGAGCGGCCTTCAGGCAAGCCGCTGGTCAACGATTTTTGCAACGATGGTTTGGCTTCTTCGTCCCAGGTCAACATAGATGTTTCCAATAAGTTGGATTATGAAAGCAGCGATACAAAATGAAAAGTGTTCATTCACATCGCTATAAATTAGTGTTGCTCAATTACATCGAATCGGGCACCGGATTTTTCCGGTGCCGCGATGCGTTTTGTTATTGGCAAGCCTCGCAACCCGGATCATCGATCGCGCAGAACTTGATGTCGGTCGCAGGCGAAACATTCATCTGCGCCTGCGCCGTGGCGGCTGCCGCATCGAGTGCGTTCATGCTGCCGGTGTCGTCGGTGTTGCCCGAAGCCACTGCGTTCATCTTGCCGGCCTTCACGGTGGATTTTTCCGCGTGTGTGGCGCTCATGGTGCGCAGGTAGTAGGTGGTCTTCAGCCCGCGCAGCCAGGCCAGCTTGTAGGTGTCGTCGAGCTTCTTGCCGGAAGCGCCGGCCATGTAGATGTTGAGCGACTGCGCCTGGTCGATCCACTTCTGGCGGCGCGACGCGGCCTCGACCAGCCAGGTCGCATCAACCTCGAAAGCAGTGGCGTACAGCGCCTTGATGTCCTGCGGCACACGGTCGATGGGGCGCAGCGAGCCGTCGAAGTGCTTGAGGTCCACCACCATCACGTCGTCCCACAGGCCCAGGCGCTTGAGGTCGCGCACCAGGTAGTGGTTGATCACCGTGAATTCGCCGGACAGGTTGGACTTGACCGAGAGGTTGCCGAAGCAGGGCTCGATGCAGGCGTCCACGCCGATGATGTTGGAGATCGTGGCCGTGGGCGCGATGGCCACGCAGTTGGAATTGCGCATGCCATCCTTTGCGATCTTCTGGCGCAGTGCATCCCAGTCCAGCGTGGCCGAACGGTCGACTTCCAGGTAGCCGCCGCGCTGCTTGGCGAGCAGGTCCAGCGTGTCCAGCGGCAGGATGCCCTGGTCCCACAGCGAGCCCTTGTAGCTGGTGTACTTGCCGCGCTCTTTGGCCAGCTCGGTGGAAGCCCAGTAGGCGTGGTAGCAGACCGCTTCCATGGACTTGTCGGCAAATTCGACGGCGGCGTCCGAGGCGTAGGGGATGCGCAACTCGTACAGGCAGTCCTGGAAACCCATGATGCCCAAGCCCACCGGGCGATGGCGCATGTTGGAGTCGCGCGCCTTCTTGACGGCGTAGTAGTTGATGTCGATCACGTTGTCCAGCATGCGCATGGCCGTGGTGATGGTCTTCTTGAGCTTTTCGTGGTCGACCGCGCCGTCCTTCAGGTGCTGGACCAGGTTGACCGAACCGAGGTTGCAGACCGCGGTTTCGGTGTCGCTGGTGTTGAGCGTGATCTCGGTGCACAGGTTGGACGAGTGCACCACACCGACGTGCTGCTGGGGCGAGCGCACATTGCAGGCATCCTTGAAGGTGATCCAGGGGTGGCCGGTCTCGAACAGCATCGAGAGCATCTTGCGCCACATGTCGACGGCCTGCAGCTTGCGCGCCGGCTTGATCTCGCCGCGTTCGGCTTTGGCTTCATACGCCACGTAGGCTTTTTCGAACTCGTCGCCGAACTTGTCGTGCAGGTCGGGCGTGTCCGACGGCGAGAACAGCGTCCAGCTGCCTTTTTCCATCACGCGGCGCATGAACAGGTCGGGGATCCAGTTGGCGGTGTTCATGTCGTGCGTACGGCGGCGGTCGTCGCCGGTGTTCTTGCGCAGTTCCAGGAACTCCTCGATGTCCAGGTGCCAGGTTTCCAGGTAGGCGCAGACCGCGCCCTTGCGCTTGCCGCCCTGGTTGACCGCCACCGCCGTGTCGTTGACCACCTTGAGGAAAGGCACGACGCCTTGCGACTCGCCGTTGGTGCCCTTGATGTGGGCGCCGAGTGCGCGCACCGGCGTCCAGTCGTTGCCCAGACCGCCGGCGAACTTCGACAGCAGCGCGTTTTCCTTGATGGCGTCGTAGATGCCGCCCAGGTCGTCGGCCACCGTGGTCAGGTAGCAGGACGACAGCTGCGAACGCAGCGTGCCGGCATTGAACAGCGTCGGCGTGCTCGACATGAAGTCGAAGGAGGACATGATTTCGTAGAACTCGATGGCACGCGCTTCGCGGTCGATCTCGTCAAGCGACAGGCCCATGGCCACGCGCATGAAGAAGGCCTGCGGCAGCTCGATGCGCTGCTTGCGCACGTGCAGGAAATAGCGGTCGAACAGGGTCTGCAGGCCGAGGTAGTCGAATTTCAGGTCGCGCTCGGGCTTGAGCGCGGCGCCCAGGCGCTCCAGGTCGAACTGCAGCAGCTTTTCGTCGAGCAGTTCGTTCTGCACGCCCTTGGCGATGAACTGGGGGAAATATTCGGCATATCGCGTGCCCATGTCTTCCTGCACCACTTCCTCGCCCAGCACTTCGCGGCGGATGGTGTGCAGCAGCAGGCGCGCGGTGGCGTAGGTGTAGTCGGGATCTTTTTCGATCAGGGTGCGGGCCGCCAGGATGGAGGCCTTGTAGACCTCGTCGATGGGCACACCGTCATACAGGTTGCGCATGGTCTCGGCGACGATGGGGTCCGGCTTGATTTCGGCACCCAGGCCGGCGCAGGAAGCCTCAATCAGGGCCTGCAGCTTGCCGATGTCCAGCGTGACTTTTTTTCCGCCGTCCAGCACATGCAGCTGCGGCGCCTGCGCTGCCGTCACCTGCGGCTGGCGCGCGCGTTCCTGCGTGCGCTTTTCGCGGTACAGCACATAGGCGCGGGCGATTTCGTGGTGGCCGCCGCGCATCAGGCCGAGCTCGACCTGGTCCTGCACGTCTTCTATATGAAAGGTGCCGCCGCCCGGGCGCGAACGCATCAGCGCGCGCATCACGGCCTGGGTCAGGCCATCCACGGTTTCACGCACGCTGGCCGAGGCCGCGCCCTGGGTGCCATGCACCGCGAGGAAGGCCTTCATCATCGCCACGGCGATCTTGTTCGGCTCAAACGGAACCACGGCGCCATTGCGGCGGATGATCTGGTAGTGGGTCAGGGGGTTGGGCTGGGCGCTGCTGTTGCCGGACTGGGCGGCCATCGGCATGCCGGCGGCGGGGGTTGCATGTTGGGCTGTTTGCATGGTTCCTCGTTGTATCTTTGTTGTTGGTGAGAGTTCGATGGCTTCAGGGCAAAGGGGAGGGCTGACGGTTGCCTTTGGCGGACACGTTTGGCTGCTGTTCCTTGGGTTGCGGTGCCCCGGATGCATCAAATTGAATGTAGGGCTCAGACACTATACCTAGGGTCTGGAGTGATTTCAAGCACTACAGGTAGTGTATCGCCTGCTTTTGGCGGTGTTACCTTATGTAGCGGTTTTCGCTTGTGAAAAATGCACCGTTTTTGTCATCGCGCGCATGCCTGTGATGCTTCGCGCGGCATGCCGGCGGACAGGCCTCAGGTGGCGGAAAGCCGCAGCAGCATTGGGGTCCGGGCCGGTGTGCGCAGGCAGCATGGGCGCGGATGCAGGTGCCACCGTTTTTGCGCGCACCCTGCTGGTGTGTTTTTTTTTGGGCGGCCGATTTAATCGCGTTCGGGAAAACACTTAGCCGGCAAACCCAGCGAGTCCTGCAATTGCGGCCAGTCGAAACCAGGGCCGGGGTCCTGCTTGCGGCCGCTGGCGACATGTTGGTGGCCGGCGATGTGCCGCACCGGGTAGTGGCGCAACAGTTCGGCGCAGATGCTGGACAGGGTTTCGTACTGGGCGGCTTCAAACAGGCCGCCTTCCAGTCCTTCGAGTTCGATGCCGATCGAGTCGTCGTTGCAATTGCCGCGGCCGCGGTAGCTGGACTGGCCCGCGTGCCAGGCACGCTGGTCGCAGCTGACAAATTGCCACAGCCTGCCGTCGCGGGTGATGAAGAAGTGAGCCGAGACCTGCATCCCGCGTATGCCCTGGAAGTAGGGATGGGCGTCCCAGTCCAGCTCATTCATGAACAGCTTGTGCACCTGCCCGGTCCCATACTGGCCCGGCGGCAGGCTGATGGAGTGAAGCACGATCAGGTCGACGTCTGCGCCCGCGGGGCGCGGGCCGAAATTTGGCGACGCCAGCGCGCGCGCGTAGCGGTACCAGCCGTCGTGCCACAGTGCCTGGGCCGCGCCGGACGCCTCAGGCTTCATCGGGCGCGTCGTCGCTGTTGGGTGTGACGATGTTCAGCCGCGCGATGCGGTAACGCATCTGGCGCAGGCTGATGCCCAGCCTGGCTGCCGCGGCGGTCCGGTTGAAGCCGGTTTCCTGCAGCACCTTGGTCAGGATGCCGCGCTCCTGGCTGTCCAGGAAGTCCTGGAGGTTTTCCGGGACCGTCACCACTTGCCCGGCAGGCTGGGTGTCGACCTGGAGCTCGCTGCTTTCGCCGAGGGCCACCGCGCGGTGCAGCATGTTTTCGAGTTCACGCACATTGCCGTTGAAGGGGTGGGCCTGCAGGCGGGCCAGCACCTGGCCGGACAGTTCGGGAACCGGCAGGCCGGACTCGCGGCAGATCCGGCCCAGCAGGTCATGGCACAGCACCGGCAGGTCTTCACGGCGATCACGCAGTGCCGGCACATGGATTTCGATGACGTTGAGCCGGTAATACAGGTCCTGGCGGAAATGCCCGGACGCCACCGCGGCGCCCAGGTCCTTGTGGGTGGCGCTGACAATGCGCACATCGACCGTGTCCTCCTGCGCCGAACCGAGGGGCCGCACCACCCGTTCCTGGATGGAGCGCAGCAGCTTGGACTGCATGGCCAGCGGCAGGTCGCCGATTTCGTCGAGGAACAGGGTGCCGCCCTTGGCCGCCTGGAAATAACCCTGGCGGTCCTGGGTCGAGCCGGTATAGGCACCCTTGCGCGCGCCGAAAAACTCCGCTTCCAGCAGGTTCTCGGGAATGGCGCCGCAATTGACCGCAACAAACGGCCCGGCGGCGCGATGGCTGCAGTCGTGCACCGCGCGCGCGACGAGCTCCTTGCCGGTGCCCGACTCGCCCTGGATCAGCACCGGCGCCATGCTGCCTGCCACCTTGATGATGCGGGCCTTGACGGATTGCATGACGGCCGACTCGCCGACCAGGCGCTGCAGCGTCAGCGCGCCGTCCTGGGATTTGCCGGACCGGGCGGCCGCAGGGCCGGGTTCGCTGTCGGCCCTGGGTTTTTCCGTGCCTGCCGGTCCCTGGATGGCCGAAGCCACCACGTTGCGGAACTGCTTGAGATCGACCGGCTTAGTCAGGTAGTCGAAAGCGCCGGCCTTTAGCGCTTCCACCGCGTTTTCGGCGGAGCCATGCGCGGTGATGACGACGCAGCGCTCGGGGCGTTGCTGGCTCACCATCTCGCGCAGCAACTCCAGTCCCAGGCCGTCGGGCAGCCGCATGTCGGTGATCACGGCATCGAAGCGGTGCTCCTGCAACTGCGCGCGCGCCTGCGCCAGGTCGGCGGCGGCTTCCACCCGGTAACCTTCACGCAGCAGCGTCAGCTCATACAGGGTGCGCAGGTCCGGTTCATCGTCGATGACCAGGATGTGGGCCGGATTCGGGGTGCTCATGGGTCAGGTGTTGTATCAGGAAAATCGCGTGTCAGAACAAGGTGCCCGCAGCGGCCGGTGGCAGCACCGAGTCGGCGGACGCCGGCCTGAAGATGACGAAAAACTCGTTGCCTTCCACGTTCCGCCGCGCCACCCGCTGGTAACCCACCAGCGCGCCATGGCGCTCGCACAGCTCCCTGCAGATGTACAGGCCCAGTCCGCTGGAGCGGCTTTCCGATGAGAAAAAAGGTTCGAACAGGTGCGACTGAACGGTTTTTTCCAGTGGCTGGCCGTCGCTCCAGACCAGCATGCGCACCTGGCCCGACGAAGCATCGGTGGTGACCTGGATGGCGTCGGCGGCGGGGCTGGCATAACGCAGGGCATTGTCCAGCAGGTTGACCAGCAGGCGGCGCAGGTGTTCAGCCTCGAACAGGATCGCAGTCTGGCCGGTGCCGGCAACCACGCGCAGCCGCTGGCCGGCCGCGTTCTGCTGGGCCCAGTCCGCGCAGATACGCTGCACCATGTCGTCGAGCCGCAGCGCCCGCGTCTGCACCTCGGGCGCCTGCTCCTGCACACGCGACAGGTTGAGGATTTCCTCGACGATGCGTGCCAGGCGCTGGGCGTTCTGCGCCACCATGCCCGTCAACTGCCGGTGCCCGGCGTCCTGCAGGTCTTCTTCCAGCAGGGCGTTGGCCTGCGTGATGGCGGCCAGCGGGTTCCTGATTTCATGGGCGACGGCCGCGGACATGCGGCCCATGGCGGCCATTTTTTCGGTGCGGACCCTGGCCTCCATTTCCCGCAGGTCTTCCAGGAACATCACGCACAGGCTTTCGTGGGAGCCGTCACGCGACGCAGCCAGCCGGGTGTGGACCTGCAGGCGGCGCGCGTGGCGCGAGGCGTGTTCCAGGCCCACGTCGGCCTGCTGCGGCTGTTGCCGCTCAAAGGTCAGGTGGGCCAGCTCGGCCAGCGGCCGCCAGGCGGGTTCGGCGGCGAGCACAAACGGGGCGGCGCGCTCCCCGCCCTGGGCCGCCAGCAGCCGGCGCGAGGCCGGATTGGCCGCGCGAACAATGCCGCTGGTGTCTATCACCAGCACGCCATCGGCCAGGGTATCGATCACCAGTTCATTGACCTGGGTCTGCATGCGCGCGGCGGACTGGTTGCTGTGGGCGCGCTGCTCCTCGCGCGACAGTCGCAATGCGAGCTGGTTGGCCAGCAGGGCCACGGCAAAAAAGCCGGAGCCGCTCAGGCCGGCCTGGAGAAACCGCGCGGTGGCGTCGCCCTGCATTTGCAGCGACACCCACCAGGCGTCGGTCAGCAGCAGCAGGGTCACGCTGGCGGCCGTTCCCAGCGCCAGCAGGATGGGCCCGAGAACCGACGCCAGCAGCACCGGCAAGGCAAACAATGCGGTGTAGTTCAAGGCCCCCAGCTGCAGGAAGTTCAGCGCCGAAAACGCCACCACATCGATGCCGACGGTGTACAGCCATTGGGCGTCGAAGGTGCTGCCCGGCCGCTTGGGCCTGGCCCAGGCCCGCACCGCCAGCGTGGCGGCGAAGTAGGTCACGCACAGCACGATCATTTCCCCGCGCACCGGCTGGCCCAGCGCATAAATCGAGGCCTGCAGGGCGAGCAGCACGCTGGCAATCGTGACGCGCGCAGTCATGAAGGCGCGCCACAGGCGGGCGAAGGACTCGCCGCTCGCGCCGCTGTCCCAGGCGCTGGCGTCGGGCGGGCCGAACCACGAGTTGCCCGAGTCCGTGGCGCCACCCATCTAGGTTTCGCCCTGGCGGCGGTGCGCCTCGCTGCAGTACAGGCCCAGTTTGCCCGGCACCGCGTCCGGCCGCGGCAGGTGCACGGCGCAGACCGCGCAGGCCACGACCTCGGTGGCCTGTTTCGGGCCGCTGACGGTCGGAGGCGGCGAGGGCTTTTTGTCGCGCAATTCGGCGCGCCGGTTGTTGCGCCAGAACCAGATACCCACCAGCACCACCACAAAAACGATCAGGTATTTCATACGCGCTTCAAGACGACTTCGAGCACAAAACGCGAACCGGCATAGCCGAGCAGCAGCAGGCCCGAGCCCAGGTAAAGCAGGCGCACGGCCTGGCGGCCACGCCATCCGAGGCGGGCCCGCCCTGCCAGCAGGCTGGCAAAGGTCAGCCAGGCCAGCACTGAAAATACCGTCTTGTGGTTCCACTGCCCGGCCAGGCCCGGACCGTACAGGGTTTCGGCAAACAGCCAGCCCACCAGCAGCGTGGCGGTCAGCAGCACAAAACCGGCCTGCACAAAACGGAAGGTCAGGCGCTCCAGCGTCAACAGGGGAACGCCGGTGTCCGGCTGGGTGGCGGAACGGATGGAGCGCTCCGACCGGTTCATCAGCCAGCCGTGCACCACGGCTGCGGCAAACAGGCCGTAGGACGCAATGCCCAGCGCCCAGTGCAGCGGCAGCCAGGGCGAGGCGATCAGGTGATAGCTGGAGCCGGGAAACACCAGCGCCAGCAGCACGGCGGCCGTGCCCAGCCCTGCCAGCGTCCAGCGTGCCTTCAGTTGCGGAAACAGGCGGCTTTCCACCGCATACACACTGAGCACCAGCCAGACCGTCATGGACAGGGCCGGTGCAAAACCAAAGCGTGGCGGATCGCCGATCAGGCCGTCGGCCAGTGCCAGCGCGTGCAGCAGCCAGGCCATGAACAGCACAATGCGGGTGCTTGACTGACTCAGGCGCCGGGCGGCCAGCGCCAGCACGGCGTAGGCCAGCGCGGCGGCGATGGCCGTCGCCAGACCCCACCCAGCGCTCAAAGTTAAAATCATGGCTACAGTTTAGCTGTAGCCGCCTGCCGCGCAGGCCGGTATTTCTTCCTTCACTTCCTTTTGCTCCAGCTGTGGAGCCTGCTCATGGCCTCTGCCCTTACTGACAAACTTTCCCGCCTCGTCAAGGAAATGCGAGGCCAGGCCCGCATCACCGAGTCCAATGTGCAGGACATGCTGCGCGAGGTGCGCATGGCGCTGCTCGAGGCCGACGTGGCCTTGCCGGTGGTGCGCGACTTCATCGCCCGCGTCAAGGACAAGGCACTCGGCCAGGAGGTCATGAGTTCGCTGTCGCCCGGCCAGGTGCTGGTCAGCATCGTCAACCGCGAGCTGGCCGCGACCATGGGCGAAGGCGTGAGCGACATCAACCTGGCGGCCCAGCCGCCGGCCGTGATCCTGATGGCCGGCCTGCAGGGCGCCGGCAAGACCACCACCACCGCCAAGCTGGCCAAACACCTGATCGAAAAGCGCAAGAAAAAAGTGCTGACGGTGTCGGGCGACGTGTACCGCCCGGCGGCGATCGAGCAGCTCAAAACCGTGACGAAGCAGGCCGGGGCCGAGTGGTTTCCGAGCAGCACCGACCAGAAGCCGGTGGACATCGCGCTGGCCGCGCTGGACTATGCGCGCAAGCATTTCTTCGACGTGCTGCTGGTCGACACGGCCGGCCGGCTGGCGATCGACGAAGCCCTGATGGCCGAGATCAAGGCGCTGCATGCGGCGCTCAATCCGGTCGAGACGCTGTTTGTGGTCGACGCCATGCAGGGCCAGGACGCGATCAACACCGCGAAAGCCTTCAAGGAGGCGCTGCCGCTGACCGGCATCATCCTGACCAAGACCGACGGCGATTCGCGCGGCGGCGCGGCGCTCAGTGTGCGGCAGATCACCGGCGCGCCGATCAAGTTTTCCGGCACCAGCGAAAAGATCGACGGGCTCGAGGTCTTCGACGCCCAGCGCCACGCCGGGCGCATTCTCGGCATGGGCGACATCGTGGCCCTGGTCGAGCAGGTCACCGCCGGCGTGGACATGGCGGCGGCGCAAAAACTCGCCGCCAAGATGAAGTCCGGCAGCGGCTTCGATCTCGAGGACTTCCTGAGCCAGCTGCAGCAGATGAAAAGCATGGGCGGCCTGTCCAGCCTGCTCGACAAGCTGCCGTCGCAGATGGCCGCCAAGGCCGGCCAGGTGGATATGGACAAGGCCGAAAAGGACATACGCCGCAAGGAAGGCATCATCCAGAGCATGACCCCGCTGGAGCGGCGCAAGCCCGAACTGATCAAGGCCACGCGCAAGCGCCGCATCGCGGCTGGCTCGGGTGTGCAGGTTCAGGACGTGAACCGGCTGCTCAACGAGTTCGAGCAGATGCAGGGCATGATGAAGAAGATGAAGGGCGGCGGGATGATGAAGATGATGAAACGTATGGGCGGGATGAAGGGCATGCCCAAGTTCTGAGCATGCCTTGCCGCGTTTCGGAGTCAAATCGGCGGTTGGCCCATACCTGGTGGGCGTGAGAAGCTATTAAATCCATAGCAAACCTGGCCATGTTGTCATCCCGGACTGGATCCGGGATCCATGTGGGCGCACCGACACCGTTCGGGCTGCGCCTGTCGAAGCCGTCTTCTTCTTTTTCTTCAAGCCTTTGAGTTCGCTGATGTCTGTTGGCCGGGGGTTGCCCGGCGGCAACTCACTTTTCTTTGTCTCGCCAAAGAAAAGTAAGCAAAAGAAAGGCGACCCTGCTGTCTGCGACCCCTCTTCGCTGACGCTACGAGGGGCAACCTGCGGTGCTCGGTCCAGCCGGGGCCGGGCTCGAACTCGCTTCGCTCAAACAATCGCCCGTCCTGATCCGTCTGGCCCTCCGCTCCTCGGCGCATACAGAAGGGTGGAAAAAAAGCAAACCCCAAATACCAGATCCGAATTCAATCCGGAGTCCTTGAAGCGCGTAGCGCTTCAAGGACGGGAATCCCAAGGGGCCGTCATGTTTGCACGCGAGCGCAGCGCACGCGGCCACATGAGGCTCCCTTCTCTCGCCCAGCGGGGCGAGGGAAGGGCGGGGGGTTGGGAGTGGGGAGTTCTAACTACTGCCCCAGGCGAGCCGCGAACGCGGCGTGACGCCTCAGCTGAAAGGCTTGAAGTTCAGGCCAGCGCTTTGGCCTTGTCCGCCTCGGTCGTGAACGAATCCGCAAAAAACTCTTCCTCGGGCAGGCCGCCCGCCGCGGTGTATTCGGCGCGGGCCGAATCGACCACGATGGGCGCGCCGCAGGCATAGACCTGGTGCCCCGACAGGTCGGGAAAGTCTTCCAGCACGGCTTTGTGCACAAAGCCGGTCCGCCCGGTCCAGTGGTCCTCGGGCAGGGCGTTGGAAATCACCGGCACATACGTGAGGTTGGGCATCTCGGCAAGCTTGGCCATCACCCAGTCGTTCATGTACAGGTCGGCCGGCCGCCGGCCGCCCCAGTACAACACGGCAGGCCGGGTGCTGCCCTTGAACTGCAGGTGTTCGATCAGCGCCTTGATCGGCGCAAAGCCGGTGCCCGAGGCCAGCAGCACCATGGGTTTGGCGCTGTCCTCGCGCAGGAAGAAGCTGCCGTACGGGCCTTCGACGCGCAGGATTTCCTTTTCCTTCATGGCGTTGAACACATGGTCGGTGAACTTGCCGCCGGGCATGTGGCGGATGTGCAGTTCCACGCCCGGATTGTCGATCTGCGTGTGCGGCGCGTTGCCCATGGAGTAGCTGCGGCGGTCGCCGTCGCGCAGCAAAAACTCCACATACTGGCCGGCGTGGTACTTGAACACATCGCTGGCCGGCAGCTGCAGGCGGATGATCATCACGTCGTGCGAGGCGCGCACCATGGTGTTCACGCGGGTCGGCATTTTCTTGATCGGGAAGGCGCTTTCGTCGGTGACCTGGCGCGACTCCAGCACGATGTCGGTTTGCGGCACGCCGCAGCAGGTCAGGATGAAACCGGCGGCTTCTTCCTCATGGCTCAAGGCCTTGAGCTGGTGCGGGCCGTGCACCACCGTGCCTTCGATCTTTTTGCACTTGCAGGAGCCGCAGGCGCCGTCCTTGCAGCCGTAGGGCATGCCCACACCCTGCCGGATGGCCGCGGCCAGCAGCGCTTCGTCGGGGTTGGTGGTGAAGGCGCGGCCGCTGGGCAGCACGGTGACGTTAAAAGTCATACTGGTTATCCTCTGGCGTAATCCGATTTTTATAACTCTGGCTGTTTTTCAGCAGATTCCCCAATTTTGCCCTCAAACCAAAGTCCCCTAGGCGCCCTGCCTTCGCGTTTCCGCCGCCAGCGTCTTCTCATCATCGGCTGTGGTGATGTCGGCCTGCGCGTGGTCCGCCAGTTGCCATCGCGTGTCCGCGTGCTGGCGCTGACCTCGTCCGATGAAAAAATCCCGGCCTTGCGGACCCGCGGCATCACGCCGCTGGCCGGCAACCTGGATCAGCCCGCGACACTGCGCCGCCTGGCCGGCCTGGCCACCCGGGTGATCCACCTGGCGCCACCGCCGGGTGACAACCTGCCTGACTGGCGGCGCGACCCGCGCACGCTGGCGCTGCTGCGCGCGTTGCGCCTGCGCGGCCTGCCACAGTCCATGGTGTATGGCTCGACCAGCGGGGTGTATGGCAACTGCGACGGCGGACTGGCCACGGAAGTACGGGCGGTGAATCCGCACACGCCGCGTGCCTGGCGCCGCGTCGATGCCGAGCAGCAACTGCGCTTTTTCGGCCGCTCCAGCGGCGTGCGGGTGCACACCTTGCGGATTCCGGGCATTTACGCCCCCGACCGCGAGGGCGGCACGCCGCGCGGCCGCTTGGTCAAGGGCACGCCGGTGTTGCAGCAGGCCGACGACGTGTACACCAACCATATCCACGCCGATGACCTGGCGCGCGCCTGCCTGGGGGCGCTGTGGCGCGGCAAGCCGCAGCGCGTGACCAATACCAGCGACGACACCGAACTGAAGATGGGCGACTACTTCGACCTGGCGGCCGACCTCTATGGCCTGCCACGGCCGCCGCGCGTGGCGCGCAGCACGGCGCAGGACGAACTGCCGCTGATGCTGCTGAGTTTCATGAGTGAATCCAGGCGGCTGGCCAACACGCGGCTCAAGCAGGAACTGCGTGTGCGGCTGCACTACCCGACGGTGGCGCAGGGTTTGGCGCCACCGGACGGCTCCTGATTTGCTATCAAATCAGGAGCTGCTGACGCACGTCAGAAAAGGGCTGCAGGCTGATTTGGCTTGAAGCTCAGATGCCGGCAGGCTTCTTGAGTGTGAGCAAGCGGTCCTGCGCCCTGAGCACGATGTTCTTCACCTCGGCGCCCTGCAAAACCGTCAGGCGGATCTCGGCATCGGGCGTGGCGCGGTCCCAGAGCTTTTTGTAAAACGCCTCCAGCGTGGCCACGGTGGCGCCGTCCACCGCCAGCACCACATCGCCGGCTTCCAGCCCGGCCAGCTGCGCCGGGCTGTCCTGGCTGACGCGCATGATCTGCACCCGCCCGCCCTGGTCGTTGGAGGTCAGGCCCAGCCAGGGCCGGCGGCTTTTGACGCTGGTGCCGGATTGCTGCAGCTCGGCCAGGATGGGCCTGAGCAGGTCGACCGGCACAAACATGTTGCCCGGCAGGCGAACATTGTTATCGGCTGCATTGGAGACAAACAGCGAGCCTATGCCCAGCAGTTCGCCCCGGCTGTTGAACAGCGGCGCGCCGCTGTGGTTGCCGCCGCTGGCCAGCACCGGCGGGCTGGTGAACAGCGCGGTATCGATGTGGTATTCCCAGTTGCCGGAAAACGCACGTTTGCTGACCAGCCGCGTCATGCTGACGTCGCCGTCTTCGTTGCCCTGCGGCCCGGTCATGGCCATCAGGGTTTCGCCCGGCTGCAGCTCGCGGCTGTTGCCCAGTGTCGCGGCCGGGATGCCGCGCAGCGGCAACAGCGGCCGGAGCAGGCCGAAGCCGGTGGCCAGGTCATAGGCGACGGCGCGCGCCGGCAGGGTCTTGTTGTCCTGGGTCACGATCTCTATCTGCCCGGCTTCCAGCATCAGGTAACCGATGGTCAGGATCAGGCCGTCCTGGCCGATGACCACGCCCGAGCCGGCGCGGCGCTGGCCCAGGGTTTCGGCCGAACGCGCACCGTCGGCCGCCGTGACCTTGACCCCGACGACTGCGGCATTGGCGCGGGTCAGCGCGTCCATCATCACCTGTGCGCCCGGCGGCTGCACGGTGGCCGCGTGGGCCCCGGCGGCCAGCAGGCAAGCGCCCAGCAGGGGAGTGAAGCAGCGGAAAAGTGAGTGCATGACAGACTCCTGACGCAGCGGATGGCCGCGCTCAAAGAATGCGCCTAATTGAAGACCCTTGCAAGCACCGGGGAACAAAAAAAGGCCGGCGCCGGCGCCCCGCCAACCGGCCGGAATCAGCCCGCCAGGCGCTGGTGCAGCCAGTGCGCTGCGGCCAGCAGCCGGTGGTCGTCGCCATACGCACCGACCAGTTGCAGGCCGACCGGCAGCCCCCGGCTTCCGCGCGCAAACGGCAGGTGCACACAGGGCAGGCCCAGCAGGGTCCAGCTGCGGCAAAAAAGCGGGTCGCCGGTGCCGTCGAGCCCGGCCGGCGCCTCGCCGATGCTGCTGGGCGCGAGGATCACGTCGCAGTCCGCAAACAGCGCCGCCGCCTGCTGCCGCGCGCTGGCCGTGGCCTGCAGGTTCAGCGCATGGGTCTCGCCGCTGATGGCCAGGCCGTCGGCGATCAATGCCTGCAGCGGCGCACTGAGCTGGTCACGGTGGTGCAGGCGTTCGTGGCTCAGCGAGCGCGCGGTCTCGAAGGCCTGCACGGCTTTTTGCACCGCCACCAGGCCCGACAGGCCGTCCGGCAGCGTCAACGGACGCCCGTGACCGGCCAGGCTTTTTTCGGCCTGGGCCCAGGCCTGCTGTGTGTCGCCATCGGCCTGGGTCCATTCAGGGGTGCGGCACCAGCCTATGCGCGGCGCGGCTGTTTGTTCGAAGGCCGCAGCATCGGCCAGCCGCGCATCACCGGTCAGCACCGCGCCCAGCAGTGCCACATCACGCACGCTGCGCGCAAAACCGCCGACGGTGTCCAGCGTTTCCGACAGGCTTTTGACGCCGGCTTTGGGCACGCGGTTGTGGCTGGGCTTGTAGCCGACCACGCCGCAAAAAGCCGCCGGCCGGATCAGCGATCCGGCGGTTTGTGTGCCCAGTGCCAGCGGCAACATGCCATCGGCCACCGCGGCGGCCGAACCACTGGACGAGCCGCCCGGCGTGTGTTGCGGGTTGTGCGGGTTGCGCGTGGCGCCGGGAAACATGTTGGCCAGTTCGGTCGTCACGGTTTTGCCGAGCAGCACTGCGCCGGCTTCGCGGCACAGCGCCACGGCGGCGGCATCGGCGACCGGCTGCTGCCCGGCATAGATCGGCGAGCCGTACGCGGTGGGCAGATCGACGCTGTCGAACAAATCCTTCACGCCGAAAGGCAGGCCATGCAGCAGGCCGCGCACGGGGCCGGCGTCGAGTTGACGCGCCCGCGTCAGTGCGGCCTCGGCACCGAGTTGCACAAACGCCTGGACTTCCGGCTCGCGTTCGCTGATGCGCGCCAGGCAGGCGCGGACCAGGTCGACGGCCTTGAGTTCGCGGCGGGCCAGCAGCGCGGCGGCTTGCCAGGCGTGGAGTTGATGCAGGGGCGTGGTGGCGGAATAAGGCATGCCGGGAGTATCCCGTCTTTTTGCCGGCCTTGCGTCGTCAGCGTTGGCGTGCGCCCAGCGTGATGCGCGCGATCACAAACGCCACCACCGCGCAGCCGGCAATCCCCGCGACCATGGGCCGCGCCGTGCCGTCGGTGAAGGGGCCGACCAGCGCCATCATGGCCGCGCCGGTCACGAACTGCAGCGTGCCCATCAGCGCCGAGGCGGTGCCGGCGATGTCGCCGTGGTCATCCAGCGCCAGCACCGCGGTGGTGGGAATCACCAGGCCTAAAAAACCATTGCCGACCAGCAGCAGGCCTATCATCAGCCACAACTGGTCCAGGCCCAGCAGGTTGCAGGCGAGCAGCAGCACCATCGTCGCCACATAACCCGTCACCGCCACCTTGACCACCGGGACCATGCCGAAGCGGCCGGCCAGCCGGGCGGTGAACTGCGAGACACCGATGAAGGAGGCAGCGTTGACGGCGAAGGCCATGCTGTATTGCCGCGGGCTCAGGCCGTAATGGTCGATCAGCACAAAGGACGAATTGGCGAGGTAAACAAAAAAGCTGGAGATGCCGAAAGCTCCGGTGGCCACCAGGCCCATGAAGCGGCGATCACGCAGCAGCACGCCATAGGCGGTGAGGGCGCTGCCCACGTTGCTGTCCGCGCGTTGCGCGGGCGGGCGGGTCTCGGGCAGGCTGGTGGCAAGCAGCACCAGGCCGAGCGCGCCCGCCACCGTGACGGCCCAGAACACGCTGCGCCAGCCCAGCGACTCGATCAGCAGGCTGCCGGCCAGCGGCGCGAGGATGGGCGACACGCTGAACACCAGCATCAGCAGCGACATCAGCCGCGCCGCGTCGGTGCCGGTGTGCAGGTCACGCACCACGGCGCGCGGGATCACCATGCCGGCGCAAGCGCCCAGGCCCTGGACAAAACGCAGCCCCACCAGCGTCTCCACATCAGGCGCCAGCGCACAACCGACACTGGCCACCGCAAACAGCGCGAGGCCGAAATACAGCGGCGGCTTGCGGCCCACCATGTCGGAGACCGGGCCGTAAATGATCTGGCCGATGCCCAGCGAAATGAAAAACGCCATCAGGCTGGCCTGCACCGCACCGGTGGACGCGCCCAGGCTCTGGCCGATGGACGGCAACGCCGGCAAATACATGTCGATGGCAAAGGGCCCGATGGCCGACAGCAGGCCCAGGACCAGCGCAGTGCGCAGAAAGTTTGAATTCATGAAGCAAAAAAGGCCCTTCCGTGAAGGAAGGGCCTGTGTCTGGTGCCCGGGGCCGGCATCGAACCCGCGTACGAAGTGCGCTTTGTCCAATAACGCCAAAAGGCGTGCCGGTTCGCGAGAACCATTTGTTCGGTAATCAGAGGAGGTGGTGCCCGGGGCCGGAATCGAACCGGCACGCCTTGCGGCGGGGGATTTTGAGCGCTGACTTTTCCTATACGCTGACATTAGTCAGGGCACGATGCAGTGCTCTCAGCTCGGTTCCGTCGAAGGGGCGGTAGCGCTGATCATACCTTGGCCTAGTACCGCATTCGACCTGCTTGACTTTTGCCCGGCTCCTAGCTGGCTCCTGCGTTCAGGTCGCAACCCAAGGAGATCAGATGGCCAAAATCAAGCTTACCAAGACTGTCGTAGATGCCGCCAAGCCTGGCGCGCAAGACATTGAACTGCGTGACACGCTGGTACCCGGCTTCCTTTGCAAGGTGACGCCGACCGGGCGGAAGGTGTTCATGGTTCAGTACCGGACGAATGCCGGTGAACGCCGTAAGCCGTCAATCGGGCAGTTTGGGGAATTGACCGTCGAGCAGGCGCGATCACTTGCGCAGGACTTGCTGGCGGAGGTGCGGCATGGAAAAGACCCGAGTTCGCTCAAAGCGGCAGCGCGGCAGGCGCCGACCGTGAAAGAACTGTGCACTCGCTTCATCGAGGACTACTCGAAAGCACACAACAAGCCGAGCACGGTTGAGGGCAACCTCAAATACATCTCACTGCACATTGCGCCTGCCTTGGGCGGCATGAAGGTGCCGGAGGTTACCCGCCAAGACATTGTTGCGCTGATGAAAAAACGGGAAAAGGCGCCGACTGGCGCCAATCGCGTGCTCGCCTGCCTGCGCAAGATGTTCAATATGGCTGAGGTATGGGGGTACCGGCCGGACGGCTCCAACCCATGCAAACACGTCCAGAAGTACCCGGAGAAGGGCAAAACCCGGCTTATCACCGACGCGCAGCTGTCTCAGTTGTACGCATACCTGGATCAAGCCGACGCGGAAGGGCTGGAGCACCCGACCCTGACCCTTGCGATCCGGTTGCAGTTCGAGTGTGCCGCACGCATGTCCGAGATCCTGACGCTTCGCTGGGAGTGGGTCGATTTCCCGAATCGGCGGATTGTCTGGCCAGACAGCAAGACCGGCGGTATCTCCAAGCCCATGAGTGAGGAGGCTCTGCGCTTGCTGACGAATGCACCGCGCTTCGGAGAGTCCCCCTTTGTCTGCCCGGCGATTTTCAAGCCTTCGCGCCCGCTGCCGAAGCACACCTACTACCAGGGCTGGAAGCGCATTCTCAACCGTGCGGGTGTTCCGCACATCGGAACGCACGGTATCCGGCATCGGGCGGCGACAGACATCGCCAATTCCGGGGTGCCGGTAAAGGTCGGGATGGCGCTGACCGCGCATAAGACGGTCACGATGTTCATGCGCTATGTGCACACGGAAGATGACCCGATTCGCAACGCCGCCGATCTGGTTGCGGCCAGACGCAAAGGCCTGGTGGAAGACGGGCGAACTGCGGCGGCCAGGCCGGCGACACTTTCCCACAAAGTCATCGAAATCCCAGCGCCGGCAACGGACACAGGCTCGCGAACGGCGGCGGGCGCCTACCGTCCGTTTCGTCACCGTCGTACCGGCGAGCGTGCTGTGCCACCGGGGACGGCCCGCTCGTCGGTGGACAAGCGCCAGGAGGGGAAAGTTGTCGAGTCGGCCCTGCAGTCTTGACTGAAATTCGTTTATAGACGAAAATGACTGCATATCAAATTGAGCATTATCTGAGTGCCGGTGAGCACAAGGACCTGTACATCGACTGGCTGCAACGGCTTCGCGACAGCCAGGCCAAGGTGGCCGTGGTTCGGCGGGTGACGCGTATCGAACTGGGCAACTTTGGTGACCACAAGTTCTGTCGTGATGGCGTATGGGAACTGCGCATCGATGTAGGGCCGGGTTACCGGGTGTATTACGCCTTGTCAGGGCATCGCGTGGTGCTGCTGCTGTGCGGCGGCGACAAGCGGACGCAGGGTGCGGACATTGCTCGGGCGGTGGGATATTTGCAGGACTGGCAACGGAGAACGGATGATGAAAAGTAGACCCCATGACGACGCGATGGCCGAGCTGTATCGTGGCGACCCAGCATTCGCGCTGGAGGTCATCAACGGCATCCTCGAAGACGGCGACCAGGCCGAATTGCTGATCGTGCTGCGTCAGATGGCGCAGGCTTTTGGTGGGGTTCAAGCGGTGGCCGAGCAGGCCCATTTGAATCCGACCCAGCTCTATCGCACGCTTTCGCCGAGGGGCAACCCGGCACTCAGTAGTTTGTCGGCCATCCTCAAGGCGATGGGATTGCGGTTGACGGTGCAGCCGCTGGCTGCGTCGGCACACGCTACCTGAGTGTGGCCTTGTGTTTGCCCACACACTCTATGGAAAGTCCTGCCGGTAAATGGGCATCGAAATCCCATCTGGATTTTGTTCTTTCATTCGCAGCCCATGATCTCTTACCAAAAACACAAAAGAGAAAATGGCCGACCGCGTTAGTCGCAGTAAGTGCTCCAGGTGATAAACGAAATCCCGCTCGCTGACCAAGATCACCCCCGGCTTGTCTTTGAAGCTTCCCCACACATCCGTAGCTCCCTCGGGTTGCAAGACAAGGGCACCATGCTCCAATGCATTTCGCCACTTCTTGAAGAACGCCCATTCGCCGCCATCGGTGCCGCTTAGGTCTGTCGCAATACTGTGAAGAGCGAGCAGCCCAGGCGACTTTACTGCGTCGAATTGCGCCATTCGACCAGGCTTATCGAGCTGCCAGAAGCTTTCAAAATAGATATGCCCCTTGGATGGGTGTAATCCATGCAGATCGCACACCGCCTCGGAAATTTTGTCGAGTATGCCGAAGCAGGCTCTAAAAGATGTGCGCAATTTCTCCACTTGCAAGCCCAAGAGTTCCTGATTGAGCAACTCCGAAAAGCATGATTCGTGCTGGAGATTTTCGTCTGTAGGATCATGCAGATACTCAAAATACTGCCGACGACAGAAAGAAAATTCCGACTTCAAACGATTGAGCACGGCCTCCATCGGTACGATAAATTCACCGGGTATGCCACCTACCGTCGGAATGGTTAGATTGTCTCTCGTACTGCCAGCACAACGACAGTAAAGGCTATGTTCCGACAAGGCCAAGCGCTGGTCAATGCAGAACCTTCGAAAATTCGTTTGCTGGGCATACTCTTCTTCGTCGAGCCGATGATCGAGATCAGGATTGATGTCGTGTTTAAAACAAAACTGTTGAACAAGATTCCTCGCTTCCCGGGCAAGTTGCAGGTAATGAGGTCTGGCCTGCGGTGGCACCTCCGGAGAATCCAGGACCGCTTCATAGCCGCTAGCCACGTCATCCAACAATTTCACCGTAAAACTATTGGATACTAGGTTCAGGAGCTTGAGTGTCTCAGAGCGGTTGATGTGCGCTTGGGGAATGCCAAAAGGTATCGCATAGTCGTACCAGTCAAGGGCCTCTGCAAGGCGGAACTGCTGTTTGAGAGAGTTCGCCAGATTCACCCCATATTGAGGGGGAACCTTGCCGTCTGTGGCCCGAATGGCCCGCCAGAAACAGTTCTTCACGTCAACCAGTTGTCGAATTGAAGCAAAGTCTCTCTGCTCTGGGTGCTGGGCGGCTACCAAGCTCTCCTTGGCGTTGCCGACGCAGTAGTGGTAATGATGTTCGTTTACCAAGGCGAGCAATGCCCCTTGATAGGTTTCGAGAATTTCTAGTCCTAAGGCGACTGTCTCGCGATCCGGTGCCAAGCTACCAACGTCGATCAGCAGACCGGCGATCTTGAAAAGTTTGTGGTGCGTAGCGTTGCTCTTGGGTGACTCAGATTCGAGTTCCCGCAAGGCGCTTCCAGCCCGGGCCTTTGCCTCAGAGAATTCTCCCGCAGTAATCAACGCATCAATATCTTGGTAGGTAGCTTTCATTTGCAGATTTTGTCAGACGGTTGTCTGAGCAGACCTCCTTTCGGAAATTGGCATGTTTCTATCGCCGCAGCGTCGATGACCTGACTATGCTGCTTTACCTCCGTCACTGCCTACTGATATGTGCATGAAGGACGTGACCGGATGAAATCCCAAACCTCACGATTCACAACATTCTCTCGCGCAGAAAACGTACATGTCCGCGGCAAGAGACTCGGCAGAAGAGGATAGGTTGCTTTGGGGTTGATAAAGATAGTCACCCCTTCGTGCCATGTTTCCTCGGGGGCAGACGAATCTCCAACTTGAAACTGAAATTCATGCGGGTGGCTATTTCTTCCGGAGCATCAGTTGGATCATCGCAAACAGGCGATGGAACAAGTAATCGACGTGATCCACATCAATAACCGGCACTTGATTGACCTCCGAGTGCCGGATTAGGTGGCTGTTTCCAATGGAATTCAGCTCCGTCGCCTCTTCCTCCAACCGTGCCCTTAGAGAGGGTTCCGAGGTAATGGCGTCGAGAATGATCTTGACCGACTTTTTCTTATCGCTGGAATCCGCGAGCGACTTGAGCCGTTCCCAGGCGTCCCACAAGCGCTCCAGTGCCTCGCGGCGTATCAGCGGATTGCGGTCGGAAAACTTTGCTCGACATTCTTCCAGCATGTTATCGAGAGTGCGATCTCCGGTTCGGAACACGGTTCGCTTCAAGTCCTCTCCCAACACGGGCGGCAGGACTCGTACGATCCGTCCGGTGGACAACACTTCGAATGCCACGCCGTTGCGCGCGAAGATGCGATTGACCGTTGCGCGGAATTCTTCCTGCCCGGCCTCTTGGTCGAAAGTCAGATGGTGGTGATTGAAAAAATCGTGATGCTTCCCAAGTATCGGCTTTGCCACCGAAGCGTAGACGAACTCGATGAAGTCCAGGATCAGCAGCGTATCCGGCGCGAAGGGCTGGCGCTGAGAGAAGAAACCATCTTCCTTCATGCAGGTGGTTTCAAGTGGCCAAGCCAGGCCGGGCATCTCCGCAATCGCAGAGGCTGCGAAGGCATCTGAATCGCATCCGCAGGTAGCTTGCCCATCCGGGCAACGCTCCGGAAACCGTAGCCCGAACGCACCGCTGCTGACCAGCGCCTGCACCGTCCCCACAAGGCCCGCCCAAACGGTGGGCGAAATCACCTGCTCGGTACGGGCGCGAGGACCGTTCTCTCGGTCGCTGAAGTAGTCTGTCATCTGCGATCTCTCCGTCACAAAAATTGCGTGACTATTGCGAACCGCGCTAGGGTGGCCGGCTTGCTGCTCACCGTATCACTGCGTTCTTGTTTTGAGGGGCTGCGTGTACATTGTCCATTGCCGTCGAGCGGGGCGCCTGGGCGCGCCAAGCCGCCAACTCAACTGCGGGAAGGAAGGCGCACGCCACGGAAGGATTCGCTCTGCTGCAGCGCTGCGCTGCGACGATCCCCGAGATCCACCAAGGCGTCCAGGATATGCAGCAACTTCCTCGCGAGTTCCGTGGGCAATGGGTGCTGGCGATCCGCGTGCGCCTGGACCAGCCTGGCGACCGCCGCCGGGATGTGCGTGCCTTTCCACCCGGAGGGCAGTCGTCCGTCAACCACTTGCGCCAGCATCAAATCAGCGAACGCCTCCGCAGGATAGTCGCCACCAGCCTGCTCGCACAGCTTCACGAACTGGTCCGCCACGTAGGGTATCCAGCCTGCTTGACGGACGAGCTTGTCCACTAGCGGCAGAACTTGCGGCAGGTCGCTCCAGCGCCCGTTGGCAAACCGTATGGCCCCGTTCGCGCCCTCGACGGCCACAAACAGCAATGTCTTGATCAACTCGGGCAGGTCGAAACCACTGAGCCTTCCATCGTTATAGCGGGACCTGTGAAAGTCGCGGTGCTCCAGTACCCGGTCGAGGGCCACGGCCAACAGCCCGAGGACGCGCGAGTCCATCTGGGGTGCATCCAGGATGCCTGAGGCCGCCAAGGCACCCGTGAACGGGGCGAGCATCCGCATCGCGATCTCGTCGGGTTGGTCCAGGATGGCTGCCAGCAACCTGTCACGGAACTCCGCTTCGGGCAGTTGCACCGCCACACCTGCCAACAGCCGTCCCAACTGGCGTTGCCATTGCAGTTGGTCCGCACCATCCCGCTCCCGTCCTCGACGCCGCTCTGCGCGCCACGTCGGATTCTGCGTGTCCAAGGTCCAGTCGACGAATGCTTCCAGGGCCTCGATGTAGCGATCCCTCGCTGGGCTCCGCATGACGGGCTCGGCCGGGACGCGCTGCAGCACCGCCGACGCAAAATCGCTGAGCCAGATATCGTCCGACCGACGCCACCCATCCTCGTCGTCGTGCCGACGTTGGTCTCCGGCGTCCGGCGCCTCTTGTGTCCAAGATGGCATGGGTCGAACCCACGATGGAAAACCGCTGGTGGACGCCAACTCGCGCATCGCTTCAGACAGGGCGGCAGTCGTGCGCTGCTCTTCAATGCGGCCGCGAGCGGTCGGGTCAAGCCTGTGCTCATCCGGCGTCCGCCTGTATCGCGCAAGACGAAGCCCCAGATTGAACCCGCACCACGCGAAATGCGAATCCCTCTCCCAGCAGCTGGCGATGCCATCTATCGCCATCAGAGAGACCACCTCTAAGGGATGGGCCACCAACCGGTAAAGCGCCTCTCGATCGGCGACATCCTCACGGCCGCTTCTGATACCAGCCGCCAGCGCCCGGGCAACAAAAATCTTGGGGTGCCAGGAAATCCGAGACCTAGCCATGACGCCGTCCGTGGGGGGCTCCACTTGATCGCGGTACGAATCTAACGTGGCGCGAGCCCAGGCCGTGTGCTCGGCCAGCCCATCGAAGCAAATTACCACTGCGGCCGTGCCGGCGATGCAACCATGTGCCACCGCATGATCAGGCATCAGCGATGCCGCTGTTCCCGCCGCGACCGACATTTCCATCGCTTTCGCACGCTCGATGGCTTCGGCTGGCGACAATTCAGGCGCCAACGACGTTGTCTCGAAGCACCTCTCCACCCACAGCCACAGTTGCGACTCGCGGGAGATTTCCTCGAAATGCTGTCGCGCCGCCTGGATGTCGGGGGCGGAATGCCGCTCGCTGCGCATCTCGATTCCAACGACATCATCCCGGCCGGCGATCGGTGTGGTCACGTAGTTCTCCTGGCGGCCGAACTCGGCCCACAACTCCGCGTTGCGGCGTAGTTCCACCAGGTGTCCCTCGCTCTGCGCTTCCTCCTCGTATTCCAATTCCAGTTCGGCGGGGAAGCGCTCAAGTGCGGCTCGGCACGCCGCACGCAGTTCCGCGTCTGACCCGAGGGCGAAGAAGATGACAAGCGAACGGATTTCCAGGCGTCGCACTGCCAGGCTTCCGGCGTCGACGACCGCTTTGCGGTGCATGTCGTTGCTGTCGAACCCGATGAGGCCCGCCGTCTGAAGCTGGCCCTCTTGCAGGCTGCGCTGCAAATCCAGACGCCACAGCCGCTGGCTGCCCACCAGTGGCAAGCTCACCCTGGAAACTTCCCTCGATTGCAAGGCAACGAGCACCGCCACACCCAGCACGGCGATGCTCGAATGCCCTTCCAGAAGCTCCTGCAACACCTCGCCGGCGGGCCGGCCCGATTCCAGCTGCGCAAGGGCCCAGCGTTCGAGGGCCATCATCGCGCACTCCAGCGCCTTGGGTCCTCCATGGCCACGCGACCACGTGTAGTGACGGGCGCTGCCCCAGAACTCCTGGCGGCCCCACGGAAACTCCAGCACCAGCGGCACAGGTGTGTTTCCACGGCCAATGTGGCGATGTAGCTGGCGCCAGGCCAGCGTCGCGTGGTTCGTGAGCTCACGTATCAGCGCGTGGCCGCGCGTCGGCGCATGGGTCAGCAGCGAATGAAACGGTTCACGCAGCGGAGATGCCGGGAAGTAGCCTTGAAGGTCGGCGCCGATCGACAGCCGGTCCCAGTCGTGAGACGAAAAGGAACTGCCCCCCATGAGCGACATTGGAAGGTGCTCGAGGGCGAGTTTTTCTCGACGCGTGCGCTGCTCCTCCGGCTTGGCCCTGATTGCAGCGATGCGGGCTGTACGCTCCCTCGACTCCCGCCTCAGCCTGGCCTCCAGGTCATCCGGCAGTTCGTTCAGGAACCTCCTGCGGGCGACCTGTGAAAGCAGCTCGGGATGCGTCTGCGCAAGCAGGGGCGCGTGGGACATCACTTCGTGGAACGAGGTCTCCTGGAATCGTTCGAGCGGCTCGATCTTGACCAGATATGCGGCAACCACATCGGGGAAGCTGCGCGCCGCGCGCAACACGAGGGACCTCAACTCCGAATCGACACCGGAGGGAACACGCGGTGCCGGCTCGGCTGGCTCCGCCTCGTCAGCCGACCGCCATCGCCGCGACTGATGAGCATCCTCGATCGCGTGCAGCCAAGTCGCACATTGCTCAACGATCCGACGGGAGATTGGGTGCGGCAGGTCCATCAGCGGCACTTGCCATGTTTGGAACAGCGCCACAAGATCGGGCAAGCAATCGTCCGGGATTTCGGCGATGTGGTCGAGCGCCCAAGTGAGCAGGCGGCCCCAAGCGCCGAAGTCCGACGGCCACCCCAGCAGATCAGCGAATCGAAGCCGGTCGGCCGACGTCAGGTCTTCGCCGCCCAGCTGGCCCGACAGAACAAAAGGGTTCGGCGTTGTCTTCTCAGCTCGCATCCACACCAGCAGCTTGCTAAGCAATCGGTGGTTGTCCGCCGCGAGTGTCGCGGTGTAGGCCTCGGCATGCTCGTTGAAGTCGGGCGTGTAGACCGGCGCGATGAGCCACGCTCTCAACCATTGCGGCCTCAGGGCTAGCGCCTCCAGCGCCCTCAGGTATTGCTCCCACTCCACCGGCTCGGCATAGGTAGCCTGCGACAGGAGTTCGACGACACGCGCCAGCGCTGGCGGCTCGCCGGCGCCTGTCAAGGCGGCGATCCAGTTCTCGCCCTCGTCCAGGAGCGAGTGCAGGAACGCCCATTCGAAAAAGATGTCGTGAGCGAATTGCGCTGTCAGGCCGGGCCGGACTTGCTGGACAAGCCCGTCCAGCTGCAGCGCCGGAAGGACGGCCTGCGTGGCTGGCGACAGGTCTCGAATCCGCACGTTGCGGCCGAGATCGGGCGCGCTCCGGTGTGCGAGTTCGATCAACGCCCGTTGCCGTGCCAGGGTCTCTGTGTCTTGCGCGTCATAGCCACCGCGCACCCACCACGCGTTGATCAGGTCGACTTCGGAACGGGGCACGAACCCGGCGGGGTAAGCTGCGCTAGAGAATCCGCGGGCGAGGACCGCCGCGAAGAATGGGCGGCGCGCAAGCGAGCGCACCCTTTCGTCGCCACCGGTCAGCAAGGGCCGCAGCGCGGGCAGCGACGTGGCAAGACCAGTCGCCTCATCGTCGGACAGGTTCTCGACATTGACGTAACCGACGCCACTGCCGGAGATCAACGCAGGCGGCACCCAGTTGCGCAGCGGCTCGATTCCTGCGTCCCGTGCGGTCGCAATGATTCGCCACTCGCTCAGTGCTGGGCTGTCGAGGAGCTGGCCCAGCACGTCCGTGATGACGGCACGCTGCTCCGGGGCGATGCGGTCCAGGCCATCAATGAACAACACCGCGTGGCCCGTCGCAGCGACTTCGACCAGGAGTGGCTCGATGGCGACTGTGGACAGGCCCATCGCGACCGCGTTTTCGGCCCAGCTGCGCCCTGAAAGACGGTTCGCCGTCAACAGCAGCGTGGTCCCGTCCGTAGAACACCTGGCGAGCAGGTCACGGAGCAGGACCGTCTTGCCAGTGCCTGGCAGACCTTTGATGAGCGTCAGGCGGTGGCGCCCCATCTCGGCGGCGAGTTTCGCCCGCAGATCAGTCCGATCGACGTGCGCGCCGCCGATGTCGTCGGCCTGCTGCGCCAGCCATTGACGACTGCTCTCCCGCAGCACGTGGATGTCGCCGGCCAGGGCCGGTGACCCAACGAAACGGATGCCTCCGGACAAGCGCCGCAAAACCGAGGCACGGCTGAACTCCTCCCTACGGCCCGACCCATCGCGTGCGAGTTGCCGCAACTGGCGCCACAACTCCTCCGCTCGCCCCTGCTGGCCGGCAGCCAGTGCGCGTTGCAAGCTAGCCAGGATGTCAGCCTCGGTGGTCGAGCCCTCATGCAACAGATCAAACTTGATGAGTACTAGGTGCGAGAACAGCCGATGCACGGCGTCGTCAGGCAGCGGGCCTGAGTCTCCCAACGCGCAGTTCCGCACGGCGTTGACGACCGCCTGGTGCGCCTGCGAGGCACCACCGCCATCTCCAAACCGCTGAAGAAAGGAGGCAGGCGATTCGGACGCGCGCGCCCATTCGCACACGGTCGTGAAGTTGCGATAGGCGTCGTCGGACATGGTTCCTATGGCGGCCCCCACCCGATCGACATACTCGCGAAAGGCCGGCTTCTGCAACGTCTGCCAGCTGCGCTGGATCACCTCCCGAAAGTCCGTATTGGTAGCCGCGTTCGAGATCGTGAATGATCGCTTGACCTGTAGGGACAGCCGCATCGGGGAGTTGTCTGCCGGCGCTGCAGCATCGACGATGACGTCATCCAGGGGCTCACCAGCGTCCGCTTGCTGCTGCGCGACGCGCTGTACCACCCGTGAACCGAGACCCGCCGCCGTCGTACCGCAGACGAGGGCCGCGAGGTAACAGGCCGCGACGGCATCCTCGAAGGTGAATCCGGCGCCACCGGTGAGTTCAGGCGATGGCATGGTGAGAGTTCAGTTCCATTTGAACCAATCATATGAAGTTGTTGTCACCTTCACGTAGCCAATGCCGACGTACGGCATCTGACCTACTTGCCTCGTCAATCGCTGCACCTTCCTCATGGATGACTCCGGTCGAGACCTTCCACGTACCCCACGCACTCGGCGAAGTCCGAGCTCACGAAGCAGTCGAACTGTTCGCCCAGCCCCAAGTCGGGCCTGCATACCAAGGCCTGCAACGGGCCTTCTGTGAAGAAGGCGTCGCAGTAGGCGATCGCCGCGCAGGCATGGTGGAAGTCGAACAAGTCATTCGCCTTGAGCGACTGTCCCTTGTTCCATCGCACGGCCGCGTGCAAGGTTGTGTTGATGTGCAGCGTACGCAGCGCCTTCCTGCCCGCTTCGGTGTCGAAAGCGCCGACCAGGAGGGCGAGGCACTGCCGGTCGACTTTCGCGCGCTCGGCAGTCCCTTCTTCGGGCAGAGGTTCCGCTTCGGTTGGAAAACCGTGCGCCATGATGCTGGCCAGCCGGCCAGCATACAGGTCCAGGACGCCGATCAATTCATGGCGATAGGCGGTTTTCATGCTCTTCAGGCTGTCCGCATGCACACGGATTTGCTCGTTCACCCGGCCCGTGGTCTCACGAAAGTGGAGCGGATCGGCGTGCACGAAATTGTCTCCCAGCATGTCGCACACCTGGATGAGCGTGACGTTGTCCCACATGTGATCGAAGAATGCCTTTTGTAGTGCCAGGTTGGTCTTCTGGTCGAACGCCGTAGATACCGGATCGACGAAGCCCATCACGTAGGCAGGCTTGGACCACACCAGCTCGCGCAAGGGATCGACGTTGTTGGGGGCTCTTGCCGTATGCACGTAATGCGCAATCTCGGTACCCACCCGCATGTCGTAGGGTATGAGTGTGGCGCCCAGGCCCAGCTCATCGATTAGTTCGGCGGTTGCAGCGCGCGATCCCGGATCTGTCTGCTTGAACATCTCCAGGAAGGTGCTGTCGGTGATCGGGCAGAACACCTTGCCGGCGGCCACCGCGCGGCGCAGGGCCGACAGGAGATCCTTTTCCGGCCCCGATTTGCCATAGCGGGCGGCATCCCTCAAGTGAATCCAGAACCTCAGGTCGAGATAGATCGCCTTGCGATTCATCAGGGCATGGCCGAATGCGTGCACCCGGCTGCGCCGGTGCTGTTCGAGGCTGACTTCGGGCGAAGCCATGTGCTTCGCGATGGTCGAGTCAACCATTTTCAGGCTCATGCCGGCCTCCATGTCTGGCGCCTAGTGAGGGTTGTGCCGCATGTTGTGCCGCCAGTACGAAAACTCCATCTGGGCCTCGTGCACCGCCGAGAACCAGTTCGACTGCACCGGATGGGAGTTCGTTGCTGGCCGTAGCGCGAGCGCGGCACGTTGCACCGCCGGTTGGTAGAAGCAGCGTTCCGCTTCGGTCGGCTCCTGACGCTTGCCTGAGACCGTCCCGCACTTCGCGGCCTCCTTGAGGTCGTCCTTCAGCGCGCGGTACAAGCTTTCGGCATGATCGCGCTCGCCCGGGCTGAACCGTCTTTTCTCAGCGAGCAGGGACATGAGATCCTCGCATCGGCTTTCGAAGTGGTTCATCTTGGCCTCTACCAACTGGTGTTCGTTGGTGCCGTGGAATAGTGTCTTTGTGGAATCCATTGGTCTCTCGGGATATTGTGTGAGTTGGGACAGCATGAGATTTCACGGCCATAACCGATGCAAGGCAACGTTCGGTTCAGACATTTAGGGAAACTCTGAACAAGTCCACCGAACACCCCCATGACACGTTGACGTGATCAAAGGAGCCCAAGTGATGAGCCAGATCAGTTTCGCTGATGCCGAGTACGCCGGCAAGAGGAAGAAGACCCGA